>JAABUQ010003639.1_pt1 | contig 27731 bp, 37 predicted proteins | sample 5560001 | NCBI WGS metagenome assembly JAABUQ01 (sample SAMN10711888, study PRJNA513371) | rock metagenome | isolation source: Antarctica rocks | place: Antarctica: Victoria Land, Finger Mt nord | collected 2015-12-18 | reverse complement strand
CCTTGACCCCGAAGCTGTAGCCAAGCTGGTAGTGATTGATGCCACTGAAACGCCAGTCGAGCGACCCAAAAAGGGACAAAAGCGATTCTACAGCGGCAAGAAGAAACGACACACCCTGAAAACTCAATTAGTGGTAGACCCCAAAACCAAGGCGGTGATTTGTACCACGTTCGCTGTTGGCAAGGAGCACGATTTTCACTTATTTAAGCGTAGCAAGGTTAAGCTCAAACAAGAGACGAAATGCTTGGCGGATAGGGGCTATCAAGGGATACAGAAGCTACATGCTAACAGTCGGTTGCACAAAAAGAAGCGCAAAGGGATGCAGTTGAGTCAAGCGGATTTACAGATGAATCGGGATATAGAGAGAGTGCGATGCATCTGCGAACACATCATTGGCAGGCTTAAGGTGTTTAGGATTTTGGCGGAGAAATATCGAAATCGGAGAAAACGATTTGGGTTGAGATTTAATTTGATAGCCGGGCTGTACAACTACGAGCTTGGTCTTTTCAAGCCCTCATAACTTATGCAAGATCTCTACTGTACGACTTTATTATTGGTCTACATCACAAAGCGATCGCTCCTTTGAGGCAGAATAGATTTTAGTCGCTAGAAACCCAGTTCCAAAGACTAAATGGCTGAACTTGACCAGCGGCAGTCGGAGTTTTCCGGCCTCAAACTCACCACGCCGGTGCCTCTGACTCGCCATCCAGCCGAGGTGTATTTGTCTGGGCTGAGTCCGGGGTCACAGCCGACAATGCGCCATGCCCTAAACGAGATCGCTTCCCTATTGACCAATGGCGAGTGCGATGCTTTGACCCTGGACTGGTCAAAGCTACGCTATCAACACACATCTGCGGTCAGGTCAGCACTGAGCCAGCGATTTGCCCCAGCGACGGCTAAAAAAATCCTGTGTGCTATGAGGCGGGTGCTGCTTGAAGCTAAAAGACTGGGCTTGATGGGGATTGAGGATTATACACAAGCGGTGGATTTGCCCAGAGTTGACACGCCCCCCAAGCCACTTAGAGGCCGCGCACTAGACTTAGCGGAGATTGCGGCTTTGATGGATGTGTGCTTTGAAGATTCTAGGTTCATCGATGTCAGAGATGCTGCACTCATTGTTATTTTGCGCGGTGGTGGTCTAAGGCGATTTGAGGTAGTCAACCTGGAGCTGCAAGATTTCGACCCTACTACTGGTACTATCGAGATTCGCAGCGGGAAGAGAGGGGCATACCGTCAAGTCTATCTGCCAAGTGCAGCAGTCCCCTTGGTGTTAGAGTGGCTTGATATCCGAGGCCGTTCACCTGGGCCGTTGCTGTGTCCAGTTCGCAAAGGTGGGAACGTAGAGCTGCGGCACATGACCTCTGATGCCGTCTTGAAGATCGTTCGCAGACGCTCAAACCAGGCTGGCGTTGACAAATTCTCTCCCCATGACTTCCGACGAACGTTCTGCTCAGACCTGCTGGATGCTGGGATTGATATCTCCACGGTGCAGAAGCTTATGGGCCATTCCAGCCCGGTGACGACTGCCAAGTATGATCGCCGGGGTGAGGAGGCAAAGCGCCAAGCGGTAGAACGGTTGTCTATTCCTAATCGACATAGTGAATAGAGGCAATGCGGCACGCTCTTTAGAGCACCTCCGAGCCGGAGTGAGGATTTTGGCTCTGCCGTACCTGTCTATTTTCATTACGCAATTTCTTTGGCAATGATCTTAGGCTAAGTCAAAGCAGCCCCCACGGTATAAAAATTTAGACTTTTGGGATCTGTGTTTAAAGCGAACTTCATGCAAGCCATCTTGAGTTCTTGCCCCGCAGTGTTCATCCAGATATTAGCGAGTGTGGGGTCGGCACTAATAGAAGGTAGGTTGGTTTCCCATCTGGAATCCCCACTCTCTATTTTCATCTTGTCGAGCACGTAGATTGATATGCCATCAGGAAAAACTACGCTTGTTTCCATGATTTGTCCAGCCTTCGATAATTCTTTGATTTTGAAGCTACCCTCTAGAGTCGCGTACCGACCGCCGACTAGAGCTTTGCACTTGAAAGGAATTCTCGGAAAACCAGGTCTGCGTGAACTGCGTAAACCGGCCATGTGTAACAGAGGATCTTCTCCCAAAAGAGTGCAGGTCTGAAACCTTTCTACAGCCTCTTGCTTGGCAAGCTCTTTTATCGACTTTGGAAAATGGATTGAATTAATCTTGAAGTCTTTAGCTCCCAATTCTCTCATAATTAAATCTCACTTCGAGGAGGTAGGCTTTTAATTCAGATTACACCTAGAAAGTCCTTGTCTGCTGTGGTCGTAGGGGATGAGACAGACTTTCTGACAGCGGATAATGGTTTGACTGTATCCGACCATGTAAAATAGGCCGACAACACCCATTACCGGACAAGCATACCCGCTCGTAGTGTCGTTACCCTGCTTTTTGCCTCCATTCCAGCCTATGCCCATTGACCGCGATCGCTATCCCAAAAACTGGACTCAACTCGCCCTGACTGCTAAACAAGCCGTTGGCTGGCGTTGTCAGCACTGCCAGCGGTTATGCCTACGTCCTGGAGAGAAAACCCCTGACCTCACCCGCTCTGAGTGGACGAAATTAACTCTATCAGTGCATCACGCTGACTTCATGCCCGAATCCAACAACGCCGAAAACTTGATCCCGCTTTGCAGTCCATGCCACCTGGCGCTACATAGTCGCACCAAGCGCTCGAACGTCTCACCGGGGCAACTGTCGCTTTGGTAAGCGGTGGGGTTGATAGGTGTGCTGCCGATGGCACACTTAAGGCGAGACTTTGCATACCTCGTGAAACCGGAGTAGGCTGGGAAGGTAGCACACTCTTGGCATACTCAAGCATACTCGATGGCAACGAAGAACGTCCGGGTTGTAGGATACTTACCATCCGCCTACCACCTAAAACTTCAACAATATACAGAACAGGAATCAACAACTGAAAGCGCGGCGATTGTCAAAATTGTCAAGCAGTTTTTTGACTCGCCTCAAGTTGCTCTCGCCACTTCAGAAGGCGATGAAATTGCCGAGTTGAAAGCGGATGTGGCTCAACTCATGCAGCGCGTAATGGTTTTGGAGCACGCCGTAACATCGGGGAAGCGGTTTAACTCACCCAGATCTAGAACGTCGCCTCAATACGGCCCACCCCCCGTACTGCCACCTCAGACGAGTGCTGAGTTAGGTAGAAGGTTAGGCGTTACTGCAAGCACAATTGAGGAAGCGTGGCTTAAAGGCGAATCTTATTTCAGGGACTGGAGCAAGCGGATGGACCCGAATAAAAGGAGCTGGTACAAGCGCGGGGAACTCTTCCACTCGCTGAGTGAGTGACGGGCAGAAGAGTTCCCCGCAACATAATGCTATACTTATGACTTGTTGGCTTGTCAGATGGTTGACTTGCTGAAATACTAGCTTGCCAACAAGTCATCTTGATGGCAAGCTAAAGATGAAACACTTAAACAATTATGATTACAGCGATCGCTAACCAAAAAGGAGGTGTGGCTAAGACCACCTCCACAATCTGTCTGGGCGGATTACTGGCGCAGCGCGGCTCTTGTTTGGTTGTGGATTTAGACCCACAAGGCAACCTCACTACAGGGCTAGGAGTACAAGTTGCAAATGACCAAATCAGTACCTATGATGTGATCACCGAACAGGCTGAAGCCCTTGATGCCATCATAGAGACGCGCTCAGGCGTTTATCTGTTGCCTGCCGATATTTCCCTTGCCAAGGGGGAGACTGAGCTGCTGACGAAGGTAGGGAACTTCTACATTCTCAAGGAGCGGTTGGAACTTGCTAGAGAAAAGTTTAAGTACATTCTGATTGATTGCCCTCCTAGTTTGGGACTCCTAACAATCAACGGGTTGGCTGCTGCTGATCAAGTACTTATCCCGGTGCAATGCCAGTTTTTCGCCCTCAAGGGACTGGAATCTCTGCGGGAAACGATTCAGAGCGTCCAGAAACGGCTTAATCCTAACCTGAAAATTCTGGGTGTCCTGCCGACAATGGCTGAGAAGACGGTCATGACGCAGGACGTACTGACTTCCATGAAACAACGCCTGGGAACCATCAAAATCTTTGACCCGGTTCCCAAGTCGACCAAGTTTGCTGAGTCGAATCTGGCTGGAGAACCGATTCACCAATACGATGGCTACTCGAAGCTAGCTCAACCTTATCAGGCGATCGCTCGTCTAATGGAGGGTAAGTAGGTGGCACAGAAACGCGCTCGGCTGACAGATGATAATAATCCGCTCAGAAGCAAGACAGACGATTTTCTAGACGGGCTTGGACAAGTCAACCACCCATCAACCCAGGAAGCTGACAAGCTAACCATTCAGGAAGCTGACAAGTTAAAAGCTCAGGAAGACAGCAAGCCAACAATTCAGCCAGCCAACACCCTACGTAAGGCTACTTTTAAGCTGAGCGAAGAGGTTCTTAGAAGGCTCGATAATTTTCACTTGCAGCTACAGCTGGATCTGGGTAAGGCTGATGCTCCCTATAAGGAAGTGATCGTTGAAGAGGCGATCTGCCGACTATTAGATCAGGCTGAGCTTACCCCTGGCGAGGTGTTGAGCGCGCTGCGAACTAGGCAGGGGAGTAGGGGAATAAGCAAAGACTGATGGCAGCAGGGTTCAACTACCTACGAGATGTCAATGCCGTTGTGTGCGGAGCTACCGGACTGCGAAAAAGCTAGGCTAGCCCAAGCTCTGATTGTGCAAGTTGCCGGGTTAGCGTATCAGGTGGATTGAGCACCATTCAGGAGAGCGAAAAAAGTGGGGGATCTACGCTGCTAGAGCGGGGTTTACGTCACTCAATTCAATTTCTGAATACCAGTGATGGAAGATGCTACGAAGTTCCGCGTTGAGAACCCTGATTCTGATCTGAAGCAACAGATGAGCGCCTTTGGGACTCCATCGCATCTGCTGTTTTTTAACCATTCGCTTACTGATGACGTGATTCACAGTCGATTCCACGAATGCTGTTGAAATTGTTTCCCCATACCGATAACGCTCTCCATAGTTAGGGATAAAAGAGGCATTGTTTTCCATGTAGGTTTGAAATTCTCTCAACGTTTTCAGCAATTTGCTCTGCTTCTCATCACAACTGTCATCATCCAAATCAATATCGAGGTCTCCAATCACTTGCAGTGCCTTGAAGACATTGCTATGCCACAGAAACCACTTAAGCCGCTCCAGTTGCTTGTGTGCTTCAGTCCGCAGTTCAGACGCTTTGTTGCCCAACCCTTTCGCCATCTGATTCATCACCGTAATTCGCATGGTGACGTGAAACCAGTCGAGCAGATGTTCGGCTTGGGGATTTAAGTAGAGCTGTAGATCTCGCACCGTATCGCCACCATCGGACAAGAATGTGACTTGCTGATTCCGAAGCATCCCTTGAGATTTCAACACCTCAAACAATCGTCGTTTGGGTTTTTCATCGTAGCCGTTGACGAAGCCAAATCGCTTAGACGTGCCATCTGCTGTAACACTTTTACCGACGATGACTTCAAACCAGCCTTCTGATCTCGACTTCTGTTTATGGGAATGAACATAGCCCCCATCAATTCCTACTGTCAACGGCAGCTCGGGCCGTGGTAAAGCTTCCCAGTCTCGTTCACACCCCTCGATGAACATCCCTTGTTCTTCACCGAGTTCCCCTTCTAAGCGTTCGGCAACTTGGTGGAGATGATTCCTCACAGTTGCAGCATTGACATCCGCTCCAATCGGCAACAACTCTTCTAAAACCTGAACGGTGAGTCCGTAGGACATTAGAGAGGCTCTCCTTGGATTCCAGGTAAAGTAATTCCGGAGAGGTTCGCTCTGACAGCAGCTCAGAGAGAGGGCTGAAGCTTTTAGTAGAATGCGGTTGACAGTCACAGTGGAATAGTCGTGTCCCTCGAAGTTTCAACTTCCCAAACAGGGTTCGATACACGATAGAGCGATTGTCTTTTGTCAGCCGTTTCTGCCCACACTTAGAACAAATGGCTTGCCGTTCCAAATCCTCTGAGACCTGCTGTTCAACAAGTTTTCGCTGCACATTTTGCAACAATGCCTTAGCTTCACCTAGCGTCAGTCCAAGCGTCTCAGGGTGTAGAGTATCTCGCTCTTTGTTGAGCAATCTCTTGGATGATGACTGTCTCTCCGCACTCGGATTCGATGACCACCTGCACTTTGACTTTCATGCGACTTCCTTTACTGTGCGAACAACCATGCCTCATCTCCCCGATCATACTGACGGAGACGACTATTCATGGCTCGACGGTCAAAGTATTCCAGATTTAGCCAAGGCAACAATTCTTGAAGTTCGTCAATATAATCAGCAACTGGAGCCGCCTCATGAGCCAGCATCTGTGAAAACAGCTCTAAGGCTTGAACTGGAGCTTTTTGCTGTCTTTCCATGTAGCTCCAAGCACCGCCACAATCTTCCGGTGGTGTGGCTCGCTTTCCACTTGTGCAGACTGGATAAGATTGTTTGTCATCAAGCGGCAGAATCGCTTCGACGCGAATCTCATGCTGCCAGCGATCGCCAAAATCGTATTTGTAGAGGAACTTCTCACTGTGTTGGAAATTAAAGCTTGAAAGCTTCACCTGATGGGGATTCTCGTTAAAGAGAATGCCGCCTGAATGGTAAACACCATGGCGTTTGCCGTGGATGATGAATTGATGGAGATGTTCGTCATTCCAGCCCATGGCGATCTGGATGACGTAGTGCAAGTCAGCAATAGTGCTCTCACTCTGGACCAAAAGCCGTCGCCAGATCATGGGGCTGATACCCTGAAGGACGACTTTGAGTTGATAGACGACTGGGGCAGAAGAAAGCTGCATTGCCCGATTCTAAAGCATTTCCCCTGCTTTTTTTCGCTCTCCAAGATAAGCTTCGGCTGCTGCGGGAAAGATTAAGTAGCCGACGAGCGGATTCAGATGATGAACTTCCGTTTTGATGAGGCGATTACGAGGATGGACAGCACTGAAAATCGCCGGAAATTAGCGGGTTTTGTTGCCTGTGATTTGCCTGGGTTCTGCCTGAATAGTGCCTGGGTTCTGCCTGAATTCTGCCTGAATTCTTGTAGTTCCAATCAGCTTATTGACTAAATTATCAATAAGCTGATTACCTTAATCAATTTTTTGCCTGGATTCTGCCTGAGAGTTGACTGTATTTTACCTGGAATCTGCCTGAAATTTTACACCTGGCCAAGGCACTCCCAGAGGGGATATCCCCTCTGGACTCCCCAAAATTTTAAGCGCACATGACGCAAAAAAGTTTTTGCAAATCATAACTTGTTTTAATAAGTACATTTACTCATATATCAAAGATAGAGTAATGTGCCGCGACAATAGGAGCGCTTTTTAGGGGAGGGGTCTGGGGAGGGTAGCCCTCTCTATCCACTGTCTGCGGACCAAAGCAGACAGATGCTCAAATGAACTCTGCAACGTGCGATGATCACCCCTCCGCCAACACGAAGACAACCTCATCGGGAACAGAGAGGCAGCTGAGCGGCGTTAGCGCTCCTTGGTGAAGCGGTTACAACCTCTCTAGACTCGGTGTTCCCGTGGGACCAGACATTTCCAGAGGGAATACCCTCTGGACTCCCTTAAAAAAACGTTCCTTGCAGTCACGGCACATTACTCTATCTTTGACATATGAGTAAATGTACTTATTAAAATAAGTGATGATTTGCAAAAACTTTTTTGCGTCATCTGCGCTCATGTTTGGGGGAGTTAAGAGGGGTTTCCCCTCTTGGAGTGCGGTGACTTCGTTTGTGCGCTCATGGAGTTGTCATTGCGTCACTATACGTGATCACACGCAATTGGAGCGTGACTAAATTAAACGGCTTTACCGATGCTGATGGCTAATTTCTTAAGATTTTGCGTGCTATAACGTTACTAAAGGTTATTGTGTGTAATTAGTTTTAGATTTTACGTTACTAGTTTTTATGAGTATTTAGACTTACAAAAACAGCCAGCTCTCACAGTCTGGCATAATCCACTCAGCCACCCAAAATCATCAGCAAGCCTATGACGGAATCCGCTGTCCGATCAAACAAAAAGCCCATCGTTTGCATCGATGTGGGCAGTTCCCTGAGCAAAGTGATTTATCAGGTTGGCGACAAGATTAACTACCTGCTCATGCAGCCAGAACATCTGGCTCTGCCGCCCGAGTCCTTAGCTAACCTGCCCTCCGATTCAGGCATGGGCAGGCCAGAGGACAACGCTTGGATTCGTTTCAAGAAGGATGCAGAGTGTCATGCGGTTGGTCGAGTCGCTAAAGACTACAAAGCCTTCGTCAACTTCAAAACTCTTAAATCCTCAATCGCTACCCCTAAGATTTTGGCGGCCATCGGTGCCATCGCGGAGCGAGAATATCTGCCAGAGGAGTTCTGTCTTGATTTGGGGGTTTTGCTCCCTTTGGGAGAGATTCAGTCTAAAGAGCAATTGGAGACGGAATTGAAAGCCGCTTTACGCAGCTTCTATTTTCGCTCCCGGCGCTTAAAAGTCACTTTAGAGCGCTTTCAGTGTGTACCTGAAGCCAGTGGCGCTGCCATGTGGGACGCCAAGCATAATGCCAATTTCCGCAATCAGAATCGGGCCTACTTGATGTTTGGCCATCGTAATACTTCCTTATTGTTCTTTCGCAAAGGAACCCTCAGCCGCTCGGAAAGCAGCACCACCAACTTGGGCTTCTACGATTTGATTGACAAGATGCGTCATAAGGTTCCAGGACTCGAACGGGAGGATGTGCTCAATGTCGTCCAGACTAACCTGAGCCGAAAATACTCCACAGTCTCACGGGCTTATGAATATGAAGCTCCCACAACCGAGTTCTGGTGGGCTAGGCTTCTCAAGCATAATAGCCCTGACCAATTACAAGCCCAAAAAGCTATCTTCGCCACCGCTTACTCAACTAGCTTGAAAGAGTATTGGCTACTGCTATCAAATTGGCTCGACTCTGAGCTACCACTAAGGACTGAAATCGATCTGGTTGTTCGTTGTGGTGGTGTCTCAGATCTCTTAAACGCTGAAGTTAAAAAATTCTTTCGCTACACACCCGTCTATGTCCCCGACGCTTACAGCAGTAATTATCTTAGAGCCTTGGGACTGGAAAACCCCCAGCGGGAAAAAGAATATCTTGAATTTACAAAACTTAATCTGCACACCCGACTGGCAGATGCTTGGGGATTTTTTGCCATTTTCTCTGGCCATAAACAGCCGACAAAGGAGGTAACCTAATTGGTGCAACGACAAAGCGATAAGCATCTCAAGCTGCGGGGGCACCCTAAATCTAGATTAGGTAAAACCCTTGCCTACATTCAAAGCCTGGATACAAATATTCAGTCCCTCGCCTCCCAGACGTTAGAGTCTCGGTTTCTACCGTTCGCCCTTGATAGAAACGATCCCAAATTTCCGGCTCTAGCCATTCAGTGCGCTACCGAGTGCGAAGCTTGGGCCAGAGCCATTCGGGAATATGCGGCTCTACCTATCAGTTCACAGAAGTCGGTCAAGGAGCCTAATGGTCAACTCGATGCCGCCCCATCCCCGTCAGCGTCGAAGTTTTCCGTCTCTCAATCCGAGACTGAAGCGGAGCAATCTGAAGGCTCGGAGGTGATGCGGAATATGGGGCTACTGTGAGTCGCGCGAGCGTTGGTATGGGGGGCGGGAGCTGGACTCGCCTCGCTCCTTGGGGCCTTCTACATACAGCAGCGAAAAAAACGTTAGGCGTAGATGTCATGATTAATGTTACGCTAGTGAGCCACTACTAGGCTGCTTTTTCTTCAGCTTGGGTGGTTCTTTGGGTGATGATGCCTGGGCTGGCTTCTGCCCTGCACCATCACCGCGCCGTGGTTTCCCTTTCTCCTTCTTGGGTGCGCCCTTTTTCGGCTTCCTCTTCCCGAGATAAGCTATGCGTTGCCCATCCTGAATGACGAGATCTGTCCCCTCGCGCTCAACATCCAGGTTCCAGAAATTCTTGACTGGTCTTTCAGGTAGAAAACCCAACAGCTTCAGATTGAAATACGGGGGTTTTTCATCAGGTTTCCTGCGCGAAAACTGAATGATCTGCACCATTACCCACCCCTCTTCCTTGTTCTGGTATACCACTTCCCCCCGGATTGAAAAGTAGTCCGGCTTCTGTTCTATCGCGGGTGCCGGTGAGTCAGGATGCAGTGTCTCTGGTTCCCAAATGCCTGCAAGCTGTACATGCAGGTTCGGCTTATCATCCTCTGCCGGAAGTTCAGACAAATCTAGCGCCTCCTCTGACTCCTCACAGCTTGCGTCGTCATCCCCGGCAAATTCATCGTCTCCTGTCGATTCGTGGGACAAATCTAATGGTGCTTCTGGCTCCTCTGGGCTAGGCTCAGAGTCCGGTGTCGGTTCCTTAGATAAATCTGTTGGCGCTTCTTCTGGCTTCTCAGTTTTGGATGTAGACTCTGCCGTTGCCTCTACAGGTTTGCCAGAGTCCTCTAGGCTTTTCTCAGGCGCTTTGCTCCTGGTGCGTGGGTAGACTACCCACAGGTGTTCTTTGTCCAAATCAATGCGTGCCTTGAGCAATCCCAGCAGCTTACCCAGCACAACGGCATCTATGATGCTGCCGTCGCTTGTGATCAGAGTGCCGCGCTCGATTTCTTCACTCGGCACATACTTCCCCCGCAGCAAACCAATCGCCCGGTACTGCTTTGGCATGTCGGGTGGTTGTATTGGCTCGTTGGTTCCGGTCTTTGGAGCCTGACCCGTGGTAGTAGTTTCGGTCTGTGGGGCCTGGTCGTCGCTGGTGGTCATGGGAGAAGCAAGTTAAACAGACAGTTAGTCAGTCTAGCCAAATTTAATACAAGGCGCGATTGGATCAAGGAGTCTGCCCTCTAAACCGATTCAAGAGTTCTGAGCGCTCCAAGTTGAGGAACAGGGAGGTAAACTCCTCTGGCGGTAACTGCAACAACGGCTCGATTACCTTGGACAGTTCCTCATCCAGTGCGCCAAACCGAGCTTTGAGCAGATTCTCAATCACCACACGTTGCCCTTCCTGCTTCCCTTCCTGCAACGTTTCTTCGCGCCAACGTAAATAAGCCGGTGATAAATTCATAATGAGCGTCCTCTCGTCCTCATCTACAGTTTGCCTTTCATCCAGGGTCAAACGCCAGTTCGCCAATAGCTCTAGCACGTTGTTGCGTAGTGGTTGACCCTTGGGCAGTTCCAGGAGTTCACTAATTGCCTGCTGCTGAGTTGCGCCCTTTCCCAGGATTCTCAACCAGAGAGTTTCCGTAGTCCGTGGGAGCTGATTGAGTGCAACCATTGCTGCCCGCAAAGCGTCGGCCAGAAAGTAAACTCCAGCGCCCCAATTCTCCGGCTCCTCTCTAGCCCCGCATCCATCAAGCAGCGTTGACGAAGCTGAGGGTGACAGAATCCACAACCGGGGTAAGTCATCTTCTTTTAGAGTAGCGCTTGTGGCTCCTGATGCCCGGTCGCGTCGGGATTGGCGCTGGACTTCGCCGTGCAGCAAAAATAACTTCAGCAAGCAGGAGCGCACTTCAGTCCGACTGGGCGAATTGCGAAACGGCTCTAACAAGCAGGGACTTGATGCCATTTGCCCAAGTAGTCCTAGTACCTGTCTTTCTGTCTCAACAAGTGTACCAGGCACAAACCAAACATCGGCTTGCTGCACCTCACCTATAACTTCCCGGCCTGGTTCGACTGAGCCAAGGGGAGCTAGCAACTCAGCTAAATACTGCTTGGCAAATTGGTCGTGATTTGTGCGTGTCATAATATCCCGCTTCTCATCCCCTAGAAAGCGCTCTTCGAGGAAGGGCTATTCTCAGCACAATAATAAAAGCTTCTCAACTTCACAGTTAGCGCTTCTTGCTTCGTCAGTGAATATTTCATGGTTCTGCCCAATATCTCAACCCTAAAATGATACAATTTATACCGATGAATCGGAGTTTTGACAAAACAGATGGCTAGGCCGAAAAAAAGCGAACCGAAAAAACCTGAACCGGAAAAGATTGAACCGATAACTGGCGAAGAACTTACCCAAAAGGTGAAAGAGTTAGGAAACCTTAGCAAGGAAGAAAAGGCCAAAGCCTGCGGCTACTACACCGTCACTAAAAACGAGATCGAGCGCGTGAACATGATGCAGTTCCTGAATGCGCTAATTGACGCTGAGGGCATCGAACTAGATGGCAAAGCTTCGACTAACGGACGCGGGGGGCGCAGTGCTAGCTATCGAGTTACCGTGCAGTCTAGCGGAAATCTACTGGTTGGTTCAGCCTACACAAAACAGTTAGGGTTGAATCCAGGCGATGAGTTTGAAATTACTTTAGGGCGGAAGCATATCTACCTGAAGCGGACTGAGCAAAAATCAGATCAAGCCACTGATGAAGCCGCATGATGATAAATAAGGTGCTCCCTCAGAGTGCATTGAGTGAGCGCCGAAGGAACGCATATAGTGAATCCTACAGCCAGCATCAAATTTCTAATTAGCAGTTTTTGTCTTCAAAGGTCATCTCAATTTCAATCTGCTCTGAGCCAGCCTAGCTCTAGACCAACTTTGGAGTAGCTTCAGTAACTTTGTAATTTTGCCAAAGTTCTGCCAGCTTCTGACCCTGTAAAAGCAATTGCGGCTCAAGCTGATACATTCGCCGGGGTCGTCCGCGCCCTCCGGCTTTTTTCCAGTAACTGCTGATTACCTGTTCGGATTCAAGAAAGCTGAGCCCACTGTAAAGGACAGTATCAGAAAGTCGGTAATTTTGGTATTCGCTCTCTATTCGGTTGATTAGTTCTGTGCCATAAGAGTCTCCTTGCAACAAAACTGACATGACGTAACATACTGCTAGTTCTTGCGATAAAAATTCTAGCGGTTGATTTTGAAAAAACTGATAGATTTGCTCAAGTGTCATGTGGGTAATAATTCAATTAGCAGTGGGCAATTCATTAAATTCTTTGAGCGTTGCTGAGGATTCGTGGAGCGCCTAAGAATATCTAAAGCAAAGCACAACCTGAATTTGGTTGAACAGTTAAAACTGTCTGTTTTTCAGTAAGAATTAGTAGAAAGAAAGACAGTTTTAGTTATACAGACGGCAAGACAATCAAGGTTTTGGCACCTAAACCGACTGCTTAAGCTCTGCCAGCTCAGCTTTAAGTTGTGCAATCTCATCGTGCAACCTGCCGTTAGCCTCGTGCAGCTTTAGATTTTCAGCACTCAGCTGCTCAATCTCAATCTGCGCATCCTTGAGTGCTTGTAACAGTTCAGCATGTTTCACCTGGGCTGCTCGCCATTGAGCAGGGGTGGGGGCGAATGCGTCTTCTGGCGTGATGCGATCACCTGCATTGTAGTTGTGAGAGGTAGGCTGGAACTGGGTTGGTGGTGCGCCGGGGCGATCATCTACGTCAGCAGGGCTGGTGTGGGTCAAGTCATCTAGGCGATCGCTTGCAGGTAGTACGCTATCTCCCCGCGTCGGCAATCCCAGTGATTTCCCCAGTTCTGCCGTCTCCTGAGAAACGCTAGCGTGTTTTTCTATAATCTTCTTGGCTTTCTTCGGGCTAATGGGTTCGCCTGCCGATGCTAACCTCAGAGCTTCATCCCTCGCATCCTCTGTAGTCTCCGGGGATGCCAGAAGGTAGAGGGCAGATGCAGCGATCTCCAAATTTCCATTTTGTGGAAATTTCCCCTGAAAAGCTTTAGCGACACTCATGAACTTGTAAGCTGAACTTTTGCCCATGCCGAACTCGGCCTCAATCCACGGCAGAAATTCTCCATGTGCTAGTAGGTCTTGAGCTTCCAGCAGGTTAGCACCAATGTGGTAGATATCCAGGGCTGAGCGCTTCATCCTCGTTCTAGTATCCTCCGCTAGTACAGCTAGGCGCTGCTGTTTAGGGTCGATGGCTTCGGCACGGGTCGGTGTGATGTCGATTGTTTGAGCGTCTTGATTTGTAGATAATTTCATTTGGCTGCGGTGTAGGGGTTAGCAGTTGATAAGTAGGGGAGGCGTTGCACCTCCTCGCCAGCTTGGTTACTGGATGAGTCTGTGATGCGCGGTGTGGTCGTCAAAATTCGGACGGCAGCATCAAAACACCTGTGACCAGGTAAAAACTGATTTCGCTGAGCGGGAAGTCAGTCAAGGAGAAATTCTGAGTCACTACTACGTCGTCTGTATCCCTTTCACAAACTAGAGTCGCCTTTTGGTCAGCGCTAACCGTCAATTTCCAGTACTGGAACTCTTCTAGCATTGGGTCTTTCAGAAGCTTGGGCTGATAGCTGGCGATCGCATCAAGCAGCCAGTGGGCACCTCCGTTATCTGCGACATATTTCACGCCGTCTGTGTATACAAATCTCGATAGCCAGTGGCGGTAATAGCTAGTCGTGCTAGTGAATTGTCTGAGAGCATTTTCTTCAAGCATGGTTAAATCCTTTGAATGATGTGATGGATGGAATTAGGGCAATTTCGCCAAAAATCGTGCGCACTGTCTTAATCAGGGAACTGAAGGCCATGCCGGAGTTTGCCTTCACTGCGGCACTGTGCAGACCTGTCACCAGCAGGGCTTTTCGATAACAATTAGCTGGATAGAAGTATTACAGGGGCGATCGCCATGCTGAAAAGCCTGCCCACAGTCGTAGAAGCGAGCATCAAAGCCCTGAAGCCACTGGAAGAAAGCGCGGTCAGTAGCGCTCGGCCTAAGCTGATAATGATGGGCTACAGTTACCAGGCGACCACCCGGACGCAACCAATCTAGAGCACGTAGCGTATGACGGGCGACCCCGTTGCGAGAAAATGGAGGGTTAGAAGCTGTTAGCTAATTTCTGAACAGATCTACCCATTGCTTCCCGTTTGACCAGATTTTTCAATTAGCTGATCAACAAACTCTCTAAGCTGTTCCTGCCAGCCTGGAATGTTTTTTAGTGCGTCCCTCTGGCCTTCAAATCCTTTGAAGCTGATTGGTTTACTATCAAGCGGACGCTCTCTATTGCTGACAAAACCATATTTGTTGTTTTTTTGAAAACGCATTGACTAAGTCTAAAGTAGTTGGTATACTAACAGCATTGCACATTGAAAGGTCGAATCAATGCCTTCCCTAACCTATGTAAAAGGTCTGCCCACCCCGGTAAGTGAACTCAATTCATTAGGTTGCACGGAGATGGAGATGTTCCTGGAAGCATTTGCACCGCTCTTTCGATTAGGTGCAATCGAAACCGTGAATCACCTTCTATCTGGAGGAGAATTCGATAAATCGAAGTGGAATACTCATTTGCAGAATGCTTATCAAATCAGCAAGCGTCACGCTAATGGGGTGATTTCATATGCTTCATGCAAGGTAGATGGAGCTAAGGAACAGCGCTGCCTACATATTAAGACCTTGGAGGGGAAGGCAAAATCTATTGAGAACTGGCTTAAAAAAGCTGAGAGAAAACTGAAACTTGCACGTAAGTTTTACGCTAAAAAGAAGTGGCAGCAGTCTAATACCGGGTGTAATTTTCCTTTGTCCTGCTCACTAAATTTCAAGGATACGAACTGGGGAAATCTAAAATTTCAGATTCACAACAAAAAACGCAAACTCGCTCTGATTCGTCACAAAGTAGAACACTTAAAAGCCAAGCCCATCAGGGTTTATGTGCCGCATGGGCAAGTTTTCATCGTCGGCTCTAAGGATGAGAAATGGGGAAACCAGACTGCTCAATGGGACGGAAATGTACTCAAAATCCGTGTCCCTAGTTGCCTGGAATCACGATTTGGGAAGTACATTGATTCCGAGGTTGGTAACTATGAGCGCAACATCAACCGCTTGCCGGTAGCCGGTGCCAAGACCTGGCATCTGTTCCACAAGGATGGTAAGTGGAATGTTGCCGTACAGTTCACTCCGTCTAATGTGAAGCGTCAATCAAAAGATCGTGCCTACGGTTGCATTGGCATCGATATGAACCCAGGTTCAATCGGTTGGGCATATGTTGACACTGAAGGAAATCTGAAGGCTAAAGGTCAGATCCCCTTAGAGATGGGATTACCCAGTGGTAAGCAACAGGCGACTATTGTCGACGCTTGCCTATCTTTGGTGAAGCTCGCTATTTCTTTCCAATGTCCAGTTGTCTGTGAAGAGCTTGATTTTTCAGACAAGAAGGAACGGCTTGGAGAGCAAGGCAGGAAGTACGCTCGAATGCTTTCCAGTTGGGCGTATAGCGAGTTCTTCAAACAGCTTGGGTCAATCCTGTCTAATCGTGGCATTGAGCTAATCACAGTCGGTTCCGCCTATTCCAGCGTCATCGGTCTGGCGAAGTACATGAAGAGGTACGGACTTGCTAGTGATGAAGCCGCTGCAATGGTCATTGCCCGTCGTGGGATGAGACTGAGCGAAAGACTTCCAGACTCTATAACCGCCTACTTTGAGGTGAACTCAGGGAAGCACGTATGGAGTCAATGGAATCAATTGAATAAACAGATCAAACGTTCCGGTAAAATTAATTGTCGGCACGATTACTTTACCGTTTCTAACTGGAGTTTCCTGGGCACACCTCAAAAAGAGGAAGCGTAAGCACTAGGGAAGAACATTTGGCACTTATACCGCTGAGTGCATGTACGGAAGGATTTTCCAGCTTTGGGTAGATCTGTCCATACGTTTAGAAGCGGTTAGCTAGGATGAGGTCGTAGATTGCTGATGGCGTACTAGCAAGGAAATCTTCGCCAATGACGTTAAACTCCTGAAGCAGCAATCCCCGGCGTAAGAGAGGGGCAATCTCAAAGCAATCTGGCTCTACACCTAACTTTCTTACTTCACGGCAGACATGCCCCGAACCTGCTTGAGGTTCCAGCACTTTCATTTCTGGCGCAATTTGAGCTAGTGACAGCATTTTATCGATCAGAGGTTGAGGAGTAGGGAAAAAGTCATAAACCCCTTGAGAGATTGCCTGCTGGTGCAATAGCTCAACTTCTAGAGAGGTCAAGGCGGTTTTTACTTGGGCGATTAGGTTATAGGCATCGCCTGAGAAACAAAGGTCAGAAGAGTTATCGGAGCTAAGTTCGAGCGAGTTTGTAAGTTGTTGTAGCTTGAGTGTCAGGCATTGTAAGGCGCTGGCTGGACTTTGCTGTTGTTGAACGATAGAGGTCATTGGTAAAGCTTCTTCAAAAAAGATGACGTTGGCGAAGAATAGAGCCCCAGCAGGGTCACTGGGGCATAGTGCTTATGCAGCAGCTTCGTAGGCGATGGCGCTGTATGATTCAGCGATAGGCCAATCGCGGCGAATTTGTGGCAGTGGTAGGCGCTGGGTCTGGCGCTGGCGGTCGCGCTCAATCAGCTTGTGCAACGTTGATGCAGACATCCCCCATGTCTTGACTTCATAGCCGGTCTTGAAGCGTTCAGCTTGCCTCACCTGTGCTCTAGTGCAGAGGCGCTTTTCGGTGATCGACCTCCAGAAGTCGTGAGCTTCATCCCATGTATCAAAGGCGAAGTAGGCGACGGTGGCGAAGTGGGTTAGCTCATTCGTGATCGTGGCGACCCGCTCAGAATATTGATTCCACTGGTAGCCGTCTGCCGAGAGTTGCTTGATTTGGATTGGTTGTGCAATCATTGTGGTTACTCTAAATTAGATGCCCCGCCGAGGTGTTACTAGCACCGTTATCAGGTGGGGTTTTTACTTTGGCTGCAACCCTTTGTTGAGGCGGTTCGCTTTCCTTGTCTATACTTCTATAGTACACGATAAGCCTCAAAGATGTCAACGTGTACTATAGACAAAGTGGCACAATAGCTGTCACAATCGTGAGGCAATAAAAAACCCCGGTCTTGGAACTGGGGTACTTGCTAGAAACTTAGCTTCCTTAAGCAGATGCACTATTTGGGAATGTAGCGGCAACGTTCACTCAGGTGTTGGCTGTGAGTGTTCAGCCTTTTCCAATTTTTTTCTGAGTCGGTACTCTCTCATCCAAGCGGCTCTGGCAGCTTTGCGCTCCTCTTTCGATTCGTAATTCTGCTGAGCTTTCATTAGTGCTTCCTTGCCTTTTTCCGAATCAAAATACCGAGCATTGGCATCTTTCCTCATTCGCTGCCCTGCCTCGGTCGATTCATATGTCTGCTTTGCCTTTTTAACCGCTTCCTTGCCCTGATCAGTAGCAACGTAGCGAGCTTGGGCATCTGCTTGCGCTTTTTTGGTCATAGCCCGCTCTATCGTACACTTCACTCCTGATCGTACACGGCATTTCAACAACTCTTAATTGTGACAGTTTTTGTGACAGTTTATCTATAGTACACGTTGACATCTCTGGTGATTATCGTGTACTATAGAAGTATAGATAGGTAAGGCTAACAAGCCAAGCTTCCAAAAGAAAACGGGCGGCTGCTAACCGCCCACCAATAAAAAGGTTACTCCCATGATTACACTTCTTACCGCTCCCCAAGTCTTCGCCGCTCCTGCACAATCCCACCGCTTTATGGTGGAACTTGCCTCAATCGAGACTGTGCTTGATTCCCAGGGCGTTCCAGTTCCTGCCTGCATGAAAAAGGTTGACGTGCTCGTAGCTGAGTCAAACTTGGGTGCTATTACAACACTACTTGCTGATGAAGGACATCTAGACGGCTACCAGATTATGAAGCATTGGATTCCCGCTGACTGCGACTGTTTTTAGGTTCACGGGGCTGGGGGTCTACTCCAGCCCGACATCAACTTTTCCACTCAGCTCCCCTCCCTTCACTGCGAGCAAAACCATGAACCAGAACCAACCAAGACTTCAAGTAGTCAGCAGCGATCTCACTCCGACATCACCTGAGTGGTACAAACAGCCACGCCGACCGATAACTGAAATCATTGCAGACTTGAGCAAGCCGATTCCAGATAAATACCTCGCACAGCGCCAACAGGGCGGAACAAATCTAACCTATTTGCCTTGGTTTCGCTGCGTTACCCTACTCGACCGTTGCACTGGTGGGCATTGGGACTACACGATCACCAACATTCACACTACTAGCGATCGCCTGATCCTCACCGTCCGAATCACAATCCATGCGGCGGAGGGTGCATTCAGCCGTGAGGCGACGGGAACCGAAACCTTGAAAGAAGAATACTTCGACAAAAACACCAAAAGCAAACAGATCCGCGAGTGGGCTTACGGCGATGTCTCCTCAAAAACCGAATCGATGGCTCTAAGAAGGTGTGCAGCCAAATTTGGCCTTGCGCTTTACCTGTACGAAAAAGACTGATCCACTGACCCAGAAAACACCCTCTGTTAACGCAGAGGGCATCTATATAAAAACCGAAGTACTGAGGATTCACTATGGCACCACGTAAAACATCGACAGCGAACCAGATTGACCCTGTCGCATTGACATCCGTCGCACTTAAAGCCGTTCGCTATGCATCAGACTATCACCGATTAGTCAGCACCGCAGAACAAGCCGTGCTTGAATCAGCTTGGAACAAACTATCAGAATCGGAGCAGAGCAGGATAACTGGCATTGTGAATGACAACATCCAGCCCGACCCGCAAACAATTGCTGACGAGCTAGCGGCATGTGGCACACTATTTGAGTTACGGGCAACCAAGGCCAGCTATGGTGACGTGGCGGTGAAATCGGCATGGAAGTTATTACCAGTGGTGGAACGCGATCGCCTAACTCGTATCTGCCAAGGTGAGCCACAGCCAGTACAGGAGACACCAGCGCCAGTGACAGAACAACCCGCAGCTTACCATGTGGAATCACAAGCTGTTGAGCAACCCCAGACTAAGACTCGAACCCTGTTTACCATCGGTGATGATTTAGAAAAGCTGAATGAACTGCTGGATGATTGCGGCGACGATGCCCAGCAACAGGAAATCATCAGCCACTGGCTTGAGCAGACGGGAGCAGAGCGAGACAAAAAACTTGATGGCTATTGTGCTCTCATTACTGAGATGCAAGCTAGGGCGGAGGTTCGCAAGGCAGAAGCCAAGCGGATGATGGAGCTGGCGGCATCTGATGAAGGCCGAGCACGACTACTTAAAGACCGGCTTAAAACCTTTTTTGAGCAGCACGACATCAAGACTGTGCAAACACCTCGCTACAAGCTATCACTAGCCAAGAATGGAGGTAAAGCGCCTCTGATTCTGGATGATTCGGTACCGGCAACTCAATTGCCAGAGCAGTTTCAACGGGTGAGCATTGACCCTGACACTGCGGCAATACGTGCGGTACTGGAAGCAGGAGAGCAGTTGACCTTTGCCCGACTGGGAGAACGCGGGACGAGTATGCGTATTAAGTGACTGACTACTGGCACGGGCATCCAGAGCGGGTGCCCAATATTTTGGAACATACCATCAAAAATTTATGCACCAACATGATTGCACCTGCAACCAATCACACCTCAACCGCTACCAATACAAAGGCTACTGGATCGAGGTTTTTCTAGATGCTGATGACAATGATTGTGATCGCATCCTCTACTCTGCCTCGGTTGAATTGCCCAATGAGACAGGAGTGATATCTAGTCATCCTCAAGAAAGTAGGGAAGAGGCAGAGTTTGCAGCTGAAGAATTGATTGATAGCTGGAATTAAACCGTATGATCTACTGCCAACTCATTGATCGAACTGGCACTTTGGGAATTGAGTGCTTTCCTGTTTCTCCAATCACAGGCGACTACATACTTTTCGCTAACCAACACTACTTGGTACTAGAGCGGGTCATCACACCAGTGACCGACACGCGGCATGTAATTCTCTTTCTGTTACAGCAAGAACCTAATAACCAAGCTCTAAATGAATGGAGAGCAAAAACTGAATCTTGAGCAAGTTTGGCGAAGCGCACGACTGATAACCTCGACTATCTTTGATACTCACAGGTAAGTCAGCTACGGTTATCAGTCGCAAACTTGCTTGGGGTGAGAGTCCTGAGAGAGGGGATGCCCCTCTCTCGCGCACCTTTGCCGCTCAACAAATTAATAAAAAATACGTAAAAGCCTGTAGTTTTTGCTCAATCAATCAATCAATGTTTCTAACATCTTTAATTTCATGAATTCGCAGCTGAAAAAGACTATCACCATCCATACAAGTCTGGTCTATTTTTCCTAGAAGAACTTCCGGTGACAGGATTGGGTTTTGTTGAATTAACTCTAAGAGTTGTGTTAGTCCTTCTTCTGCGTCATAGGTGAGTGCCAAAAAGTCTCTCCAGCGCTCAGGGTTGTCAAGCATATTTTGGGTGACTGCTAGTTTGGAAGTCGCTCGGACAACCCGAAAGCTTGATGGGGACATTCCCTCATCGCTAATACAAGTAATCAGAAACAAAGGCATATATCTTCTCTACCAAAATGAGCTGTGGAGGTGAAATCTTACCCAAGTTAGCAGAGGCGGCTTGACCATGGATTTTGGTCACTCGCCTATTTCCTTTGCACGACTCGTATTTTTAGGTCTGCCGCGCTTCCCTTTGTTCTTTCCAGTTATCGCCCTCACTACCTTTTTCTGGGCAGCAGCGGGGGAATCGATTGGGAAAAATGGCGGAGAATTGTGGGCAAAGTGCAGATAACGCCATTTAAAGGTAATAAACGGGTAGATCTCCCCTATATTTGTGAATCAGGATTCGGTAACAATGATTACAAATACATATTTACCGTTGGTCGCGCAATACAAGGCTGGCATTTAAATACTTGAGCCCTGAGCAACAGCTCGGGGCTTATTAAATTTAAGGTGGCACTGTCGGGAAATTACCAAAGGGACCGCCCACTATATCGGGAGCGTTGGTTCATAATGGAACGCATACAAAAACTAGTGCTCTGCTAAGGTCTAGTATGGAGAGACTTGTTGAAAAGTGCTGCTACGACGGTAAGGATATAGAGATTTACAGGAACGAAGAGTCTGGACTATGGAGTACATACGTGCGCCAGCAAGACGGAGCCTACCTACTTGTGCATAGCCACCCAACCAAGTCCGATGTAGTTTACGACCTGGAAGCTAAACGGAAACGTCGCAGGCGCAAGCTGGTCGAAGAAGCAGTTTAGCAATGTGGCAGTGGCTTTTTAGCCTGACGCTTGTGAATCAAACGCTTTGAGTCAACCTTTTTTTGATACACTCAAATTACCCGTTCCCCAAATTTTATTGAAGCAGAACCTTCCCCTGCAGGTGTATCAAAAAAAGGTACTCTATGTGGCTGAGATATGGCCTTGGTGGAGATAGCACCTTGGTCGCCATTGAGGACGTGCCCAGTGGCAAGACGAATCTGAAGTGTCCTTATTGTGAAGGTGGGCTAACGGCAAAGAAGGGTCGGATTAAAGCGCATTACTTCGCCCACACCAAAGAGACCTGCCATAAAGTCATAGAGCGTCAAGACGCAGACGCTCCAGTTCTGCCCCTCTATGACAACTTCAACATTCAGCTCTCGGGAAAAGAGCTTGAGGAATTGAAACGACTCTGGCGGAGATATGGAGTCATTAATCGCACATGTGGCCCAGTCTCTCAGAGTTTGGTTAGAGCTGGATTATTGGAGTGGAACGATTATCGCCAAGGCTATGAATTCACGAAGATTGGCAAAATCCCCGTTGGTGAACTCTCGCTGAATGCCTTCTGGATTGAGTTCTTCCAGGTTAGTATTGCGGAGATATTCAGCAATCGTGGCTGTGGTTTGGTCGTACTGCTCCTTGGCTTTTTCCGCTATTTTTTGCGGTGCCTGTAGGATATTATCCCGTACAGCTTCAATCTGATCTATGACTTGATTTACCTGCTCCTGACTCAGATCTTGACGCTGACTCAGCAGTTGGACCAGCGTATCACGGTCAAATTGAGATAGCCGTGTCCGTAGCGCACTTAGTCCTGCCTGCGGATCTTCTAAGAGAGTTTGTAGCTCACGCTCGATAGCTTCGGGATTAAGTTCTTCTTTTTTGGTATCGCGCAGATAGGCTTCTACCTTTTGCCGCAGCTCTTGTGCTTTAGATTTTGCCTGTTCTTGGAGTTCCTGTGCCCCACTTAAGACGCTATCGCGGGTACTTTCGAGCTGACTAATGATTTGATCTGCTTCCTCTGAGCTAATGTCTTGGCGTTCCTTGAGCAGTTGCACAAAGGTGTCGCGGTCAAACTGCTTGAAGCGATCGCCTAGCACTTCAAAGCCAGCTTCCGGATCTGACAAAAGCGTTTTGAAGTCACGCTGAATGCCTTCTGGATTCAGTTCTTCTTTCCCAGTCGAGCGCAGATAATTTTCTACCCGACTGCGGATGTCTTGTGACTGTTGTTGAGGCTCAGCGTTCTGGACAGTGTTCAGAACTTCTGTCCGAATGCCTTCAAGCTGCTCGGTAATCTCCGTGATCTGATCGGGGAGGAAATCACCCCGAGAAGTCAGCTTTTGGCTGAAATAATCCCGATTTAGTTGCTCTAGCTGTTGTCGAACGGTTCTTTGATCAGCTTCAGGATCGTAGATGACGTCTTTGAATTCCTTTTTGATCGTTTCTCGGTTCAGGTGCCAACGGTAAGATTTAAGCAGGTAGTCATCCACATCTTGCTGAATAGTACCAGAGGGCAGCGCCGGTACCTTGTCAGCAACTTGACTACCAAGCTTATTTGCTTGCTCGGTCGCCTGCTCTTTAAGCTTTTGCAACTGCTCTGAAATTTTCCCAACATTGAAATCCGGAGCTTTATCTTTGAGAGACTGCAATTGCTCTGAGATTTTCTCGACATCTAACTTGGGGTTTTTTGCATAACCCCTCGAAAAGGTATATTTCAGTGACTAGGTGTTTTAGGCAGACTGGAAGAAATAAGTCTAGAAATCTTATGGAATAAGACTTTCAGTCGGTGTTCTCTGTTGGAGATCAACCTTTCTGTCTCAGCTTTTGGCTGATCACTTTTCAAAACCAGTAATCGCACTTCGAGCGTCAAGAACTCGCTTGCATCGCCTGAAATCTGCATTCCTTCGTCACTTTTGGCTCAACTCAGACGATCAGCTGATCTGAAATATACCTTTTCGAGGGGTTGTGCTAAAAACCCCATCTTCAAGCCTACCTAAAGATTCACAGTTTTGCTCCCACTCGAATCCACATGGATGATTTATCCCCTCACACATGATGCAGACAGTTTCTGAGAAATATTTAGTTAGTAGGTAAGATATGGATTGTCCGAAATGCAATAGATCGTTAATTTTTCGTAACTAGTCACCGCAATAAGCAAGGCTTATTGAGAATAGAGATCGCTGAAAGCCTTTGATACCAAGCGTTTCCGCTCAAGTCCAAACCAGCGATTGTTTCATTTTGTTAACCATTGTCAATTAATTGCAGTTTTCCTACCTTATTGAGAACGAGCAATCCTAGAACCTTTGAACTATTTTTCTGGAAGCCCTTAGCTTGTAAGGGTTTCGGGAGATACCATTCTCAATAGTGTTTCCTTATTGCGGTGACTAGTTACAATTTTTCTAATGGAAGACTGCTTATTTTGCGCCCGAATACCTGCTGAGTTTGACTGGTCTAATGTACTTTGTGATGATGAGAGGCAAGGAACAAACAATTACTGGCGCGACCGAAGTACGGTTACTCGGTTGCTGATGTTCCTTGATTGACGTACTCCCTTGGCTAAAAGCCGAAGGGATTCTCAAAGGATGTTACGAGGCAGGTTGAAACCGTGCCTCTCCACCCTTCTTCCTGCTTCTTTGACTCTTAACTAGACTGTTACCAGTCCCCGCCAGACCGTCTCCACAGGCAATTTGTTCGCCCACGATGCGTCCCACCGCAAGCACACCACGATTTCTAATCACTTGAGCCGACGCCACATCTCTATGCGTTGTATATTGGCATTCTGGGCAAAAATGAATTCTATCGCTGAGTTCTTTCTTTCCGGTGTGAGCATCACAACTAGGGCAGACCTGAGACGTGTAATCCTTATTTACCTTGGCAAAGTAAACACCACGTTTCCAACACACCCATTGCAGAATAGTCAAAAATTGACCAAATCCAGCATCCAAGGTATGTTTGCCCAACATTCCTTTAGCCCATGTCCGAAAGTCAACATCCTCAACAAAGATCATTCCAACCTGGTCACAGAGCTTATGCGCTAACTTGAAGTGAAAATATTTTCTGGTGTCGTTATTCCTTTGATGCAATCGCGCAATCTTTCTGCCGAGTCTACGTCGATTGGAGGAGCCTTTGATTTTATGCTTTAATCGGCGTTGCAGCAATTTCAGCTCACGTTGCCGTTCGACAAAAAATCTTGGGCGTTCAACTAGCTCACCTTCAGAAGTTGCTAAGAACTTATCCAATCCTAAATCAATTCCAACCGGGTATCCTGCCGGCGCAACATCAGGAACCTTAACGTCACACTCCAATGCCAGCATCACGAAGTACCCTGATGCTTTGCGCACAATTCGGGCTTGCTTGACCACAAACCCGTCTGGTATCTCCCGTGATTTAATGAACTCTACTGCTCCCAACTGAGGCAACCTAATTGAGATGCCTTGGATGCAGTTTTTGAGCATTTGCGGAAACACAAAAGACCGCATTCTTACCCGATTCTTAAACCGAGGAAAGCCCATTCCTTTACGTTGCATATCTACGAACGCAGTCTCTAATCGTCTCAAGACCTGTTGCAGCATTTGAGCATTCACAGTTGTTAGCTCAGGATATTGCTCCTTTGCTACGGTTAGAGACTTGCACTGCTTGGCATAATTGGCGTATGGCGTGTCAGCAGGAATAATGAACTCAGAGACAATCGAACAAGCGTCAATCCGACATTTACGAGAGTTGAGCCAGTCTCTACGTTCACGTAAAGCATAGTTCCAGACTTGACGACAGATATCCAGAGTCCGCTCAATCTCTTGAACTTGCTCCGCTGTCGGCTTTAGTTTGTACTCGTAAGTCAGATTTAACACTTGTTTTCTTGGTATCTACGAACTAGTAGAGCATTATGTAGACTATCGCGTCAAGGAACAGAATGAACAGCCAACACGAGAGGCTAAAGCCTCTCACCTCGTTTTCACCCTCCGGCTAAAAGCACGGAGGCTCTCAACTTCGAATTGGTAGACACTATGCTGCGGAAAGCATAGAGGTCTACAATCGTAGACCTCTATGCAAAAGCTAAGTATATAAATTTGATTTCTGAAATAGTGCAGTTCAAAAACAAAGGTGAAATCGAATGAAAACTCTTGTGAATCGAGAGATGCTTGTATCTAAGCTCAAGCAAAAGGTAGCCGGTCAAGATGCCGGGATTGAAGCCCTAGTGCTGGTAATGCTGGGGAAACTATACTCAAACGCTCCGAAGAAGCCCTTGGTGGTCCTTCTGCCTGGGCCAGGTGCTTCTACTAAATCTGAAGTATCAATAGCCCTAGCGGAGGCACTTGAAACAAACTTGGTTCGCTTTAATTTAGTGAATTATGCTAACTCTTACACATCTCGCCAATTATTTGGATGTACCAAAGGGTACGTAGGATCAGAACAGGGAGGGGATCTCCCGAATGCACTCCGTCAGATGAATAATAGCTGCGTCTTTTTGTTTGATGGAATTGAAGATTTACGGCAGAGTTTGTGGCCTCAGTTCCTAGATTTTTTAGATGAGGGGAGGGCAAGCGATATGCTGGGCGGAGTAACAGCACCAAAGGATACTATTTGCCTGGTTGCTAGCAGCATTAAAAGTCAAGAAATTGGCAACAACCCTGATACAGCAAAGGAAATACTGCGGCAGTCCAACTATTTCTCTCCTGAGTTTCTAGGGAGAGTTAATAAGGTAATTGCTTTTAGTTGAGTGGCAGAAGTGCGCGAGGGGCTAAGCCGCCCCTCTGGACTCCCCGCAGCCAGTTGTTGACTGACAACCGTTGCTCACGTATCCGTGAGATGGAAAGATTACTCGCGGTTATCAGTCACCGCTGCGCTACAACTGGCTTATGGTTGAAGACTTATTTTTCATCCTACTTTTAGGAACTGTGGAGAACTGCATGAACGAAAATCCTACTATTCAAACTAACTGCTGACAGCATTGGTTGAATATAAAACTGTACAAAGCGTGTGGCATTGGCATAGAATCCATCAAGCATCTCCGAATCGCACAGACTTTTGTCAGAACAACTCACAGGTAGCAAATGATTAAACAGCATAGATATAAAATCTTCTCGGCGCTTACGGCTGTCTGCCTAAGCCTCACATTGTCTTTGCTTATGAGCCGCAAAGGTTGGGCACAGCAGTCCTCTGAAACTGAGACTGCTACCCTGGTTAAGCAGCTAGAGAATGAAAATGTCCAAAGACATTTAGAGGCTGTTCATGATTTGGATAAAAACTTTAAATACGAGAAAGCTAAACCTGAAGCTGTTATTTCATACTTGATTACTGCGCTTAAAGGTTCAAGGAAGGATTTGCGGTTGCAATCTGCGATCACCTTGGGATGGATCGGCCCACCAGCCAAAAGTGCTGTTCCGGCTTTTATCGCTTTGCTTAAGCATTCTAACAAAGATATGCGGCATGAAGCCGCCACTGCTTTGGGGCAGATCTTTGGGCAATTAGACGCACCAGACTTAGGTATTTTGCCTTACTGTGATTCTTCTGATTCTGATATGCACCTGCGTGAAACAGCTACCAATGCCTTGATTAGTGCTGCAGAAAAAGATTCAAGTGAAGGTGTGCGGCAAGAAGCTACTTCCTCCTTGCGAAACATGGAGGCATTAGGTAATAACTTTAGCTGCGGTACCAGTTTCAGAACAGTCAAATAAAAAAAACCGGCTACCAACGTAAAGCGGGACAGTGGTACCAAGAGAGGCCAGGCGAAGAAAAGCCACCGTGTGAGTCTAGACTAACCTCTAGACAACCCGAGAGTGAGGCAAGAAATGAAGTTACGCCAAC
>JAABUQ010003638.1_pt1 | contig 27734 bp, 26 predicted proteins | sample 5560001 | NCBI WGS metagenome assembly JAABUQ01 (sample SAMN10711888, study PRJNA513371) | rock metagenome | isolation source: Antarctica rocks | place: Antarctica: Victoria Land, Finger Mt nord | collected 2015-12-18 | reverse complement strand
ACACAGTGGCAAAACGAATACAATTGCGAGCGGCCTCACAGCAGCCTGGGTTACCGCACGCCTAACGAGTTTGCCGAAGTACTGAAATCCTCAGTTATGACTGGCTGACAAAATCGAGCCACGTCATCTCCACGTTTGCGGCAAAGTGGGGCTCCTCGATGCAAATGTTCTTCAGAATGTCGGACCGAAGTAACTTCAGATTATTGGAAATGTCGCGTACTCTTTTGCCAAGAAGCAGATTCAGCAGCAGATGGAAACCACGATTCGCGAGAATCTTGACCACGGGATAGTTGATGAGTACCGATTCGTGCGAGAATCGGCTCCCAATTGCGCCGTCGCGTCCGGCCGCCACGGCATCGAATAAGTCGCGAAACTCGGGAACAATCTGGACAAAGTCGCAGTCCATCGTCAGAATATATTGGCCGCGCGCCGCGGCATAACCATCGCGTAGCGCACGTCCCACCCCGTTCGGAGGAGTGCGATCAACCAACCTGATTCGCGGATTCTCCACTGAAAGTTCCCTAACCACCGCTGCCGTACGGTCGTGGCTATTGTCATTCACGAATATGATTTCGAGAATGTACTTCCCGTATAGATCGAGTAAGGCGGATACTAGCGGCCTGATGTTCATCTCCTCGTTATGGCAAGGCACAACGACAGACGTCGATCCGGCTAAGGACGCGTGTGTATCCAGCGCGACGTGAGATCTTTGCTCTTCTTCGTTGCCCGGTCTCTTTGCCCAGATATATAAAGTGCCGCAGAACTCCCGGATGACCGGGATATGTTCCAGAATGAAGGCCGTCGCTCTCACCCATTTGATGAGAAACCGAGGTGTAAGCGGATGAATGATGTCATACGGAATGACTTCCACATGTGTGAAGCCCTGATGAGAAGCGCTCTTCATCAACTCGTACTTGCGCATGCCAATCTGACAACTCGCGTGACCTGCCAATTGACCGATCGGGCGCACCGCCGTTTTCAAAAAGACTTGAGGATTCCAGTAGTTTGCCTCGAAAAACAGTAGTTGACCGCCTGGTTTCAGGAGGCGGTAAATAGCTTTCAGATTCTCAGCGTAGAGATTGTGACAGAGAATAGCAGTTCCAATAACGTAGTCAAAACTTGCTTCGCGAAGATCTGTAATCAGATCTGAGACCTTTACAAACTCGGTTGCAGGCAGCTCTAGTGCACGCGCGGTCGGGAGGAAAGCCTCGTTAAAGACGGCCGCCGTGATCGGGTTTTCTCCACGCAAGACCGCAGCAAGATGCTGAGTCCAGAGTCCGCTTCCCGCACCTATTTCAAGGATGGAAGCCCCAGGTATCACATGAAAACAGTGCCGGACTGTTATTGCACGCCAGCGAAGCTTAGCAGGTGAGGTCTTGGGGTACGCTCGCCAGTACGATTCCCTGGTTCGTTCCATTTCGGCGAGATTTTGACTGAGGCCCAAACCGTCTCTTCCGCCTTGTAGACGTTAATTGTATCTAGCCACATCCACTGATAACGCTTGCTGAATACATATCCGTACCATTACTTTGGCCATTGATGACTTACGCCACGCTAAGATGGCTTCTTCCATGCGTTTCTCATTTGTCCCTTTGTTGGCACTCTCTTTGTGCGCCCTCCACTTCGCTTCTGCCCAGGCCACAAAGTCCGAAGCCGTTCAGGAAAAACGAACCGCAGAATCACAGTCTGAGGACAAAGGCAAGGAGAACGAAAAGAAGGAGGAGCACGGATTACAGTACCGTCTGATCGGTCCCTTTCGTGGCGGCCGCTCTCTCACGGCCTCCGGTGTTCCGGGCAATCCCGATACCTGGTACTTCGGTTCCACCGGTGGCGGCATTTGGAAATCCAGCGATGGCGCACTCACCTGGAAATCCGTTTTCGATCATGAAAAGTCTTCTTCCATCGGCGCCCTCGCGGTTGCAGCTTCCGATCCAAATGTGATCTATGCCGGAACGGGAGAAGCCTGCCTCCGCGGCAATCTCGCGCAAGGCGACGGCGTGTACAAGTCGGTCGACGCAGGTAAAACCTGGAAGAATATCGGTCTCAAGGACTCCCGCGTTGTCGGCAAGCTCATTATCCATCCCAGCAATGCCGACGTCGTCTTCGTTGCCGCTCTCGGACATCCCTACGGTCCGAATGCTGAACGTGGCGTCTTCCGTACCACCGACGGTGGCAGGACCTGGCAGAAAGTTCTTTTCGTCAACGACAACACGGGCGCTGTCGATGTCACCTTCGATCCCCACAATCCGCATATTCTGTTTGCCTCCATGTGGCAGGTCCGCCGCGAACCCTGGACCCTTTCAAGCGGCGGCCCTGGCAGTGGTCTCTATCGCTCCATCGACGGCGGCGATACGTGGAAGAGACTCGAAGGCGCCGGTCTTCCTGAGGGCCCATACGGAAAAATCGGCGTCGCTGTCGCCTCCAGTTCCAACCGCGTTTACGCGCTCATCGAAGCTAAACAAGGCGGCCTCTACCGCTCCGACGACAGTGGCGACACTTGGGAGCTGATCAATCCGGACGATCGCTTCACCCAACGCGCCTGGTACTACATGCACATCGTCGCCGATCCCAAAGATCCCAACACCGTCTACATCATGAACGTAGACTTCCATCGCTCTACCGACGGCGGCCATTCTTTCAACAAAATAAAAGTCCCCCACGGCGATAATCACGGCCTTTGGATTGATCCCTCAAACACCAGCCGCATGATTCAAAGCGACGACGGCGGCGCCACCGTGACGTTCGATGGCGGCAAGAATTGGACGCCCGAAAACAATCAACCCACCGCGCAGTTCTACCACGTCATCGCGGACAATCGCTTCCCCTACTATGTCTATGGCGCCCAGCAGGACAACACCACCGTCGCCATTGCCAGTAGGGGGTCCGAAGGGAATATAGATCGCGAAGACTGGTATCCGGTGGGTGGCGGCGAGGCCGGCTACATTGCGCCCGATCCCCGCGACCCCCTCATCATTTACGCCGGCGATTATCAAGGGAACATCACGCGCTTCGACAAGCACAACAACCAATTGCGCAACATTACTGTCCATCCGGTTCTGAGCGACGGCAAAGGCGCGGCCGGTCTCGATCACAGGTTTCAATGGACCGCCCCGCTACTTATCTCTCCTCATGACCCGAGTGCGGTGTACCACGCCGGCGAGCGCATCTTCAAAACGACTGACGGCGGCACACATTGGGATCCCATCAGTCCCGATTTAACCCGCAACGACAAAAGCAAGCAGCAGCCGTCTGGCGGCCCTATCACCATCGACGACACCGGGACCGAATACTACGACGTGGTCTTCGCAGTCGCCGAGTCGCCGCTTGAAAAGGGCCTCATCTGGGCGGGCACCGACGACGGCTTGATTCACCTTACAGGCGATGGCGGCAAGAGCTGGACGAACATCACGCCGAAAGATCTGCCGCCCTGGAGCAAGATCAGCCAGATCGACGCTTCGCCGCACAATGCGGGTACTGCCTGGGTTGCGGTCGACCGGCACGCCAACGACGACACCAAGCCGTATATCTACACCACCAGCGATTACGGCAACACCTGGAAGAAACTCACCAACGGTATTCCCGACGGCTCCTTCGTGCGCGCTGTGCGTGAAGATCCCAAGCGCGCCGGCCTTCTCTTCGCAGGAACCGAAAGCGGTGTCTTCTATTCGAAAGACTCCGGCCAGAACTGGACGTCATTGCAACTGAATCTACCCACCGTCCCGGTGCACGATCTCGTGGTCAAAGACAACGATCTACTGGTCGCCACGCACGGCCGCGCCTTCTGGATTCTCGACGACATCTCTCCTCTGCGCGAGGCCACCGATCAGACCGCAAAAGCCGATCTTTGGCTTTACCACCCGGCCACCGCCTTGCGCCTACACGCTTCCGACAGCAAACCTTCGCTCACAACCGGCGCGAACCCACCGGCGGGCGCGGTCCTGTACGCTTACACGCGAACCAAGCCCAAGCAGTCTACTCTCGACATCCTAGATAGCGCTGGCAACGTCGTGCGGACATACTCATCCCAAGTCACCAAACATACCGAGGAGCAGCTTGATCCTGAAGATGAAAAGCCCAAGAAGCAGCTTGAACTCAAGGCCGGGCTGAACCGCATAGTTTGGGATCTTCGCTACGAAGGTCCGCCGCGGGTCGAAGATTATCATCTCTACGAATATGAGGAGGGCTCGAACGGTCCCCTGGCTCTCCCGGGCCGCTACCAGGTCCGTCTCACAGTGGATGGCAAAACTCTTTCCGCGCCGCTGGAGCTGAAGCTCGATCCGCGAGTGAATGTTTCTGAAGCCGACCTCCAAAAGCAATTCGCGCTCTTGCTCGACATACGCAGCCAACTGACGCGCGTCTACCGCCTGTCGAACGAAGTCATCGACCTCCGCAAGCAACTTGACGGCTTCAAGAAGCGCATCCAGCCGGCACAGGACAAGTCACTTCTAGGCGAAGCGCAAGCTCTTGACGAACGGCTCGGCGCTTTACAGGACAAGCTCATCAACGTCAAGGTTCGAGCCAACGAAGACTCTCTTAAATTCGGCTTGGGAGTGGATGGAAGTCTCGCGGATTTAGCCATGATTGTCGGCGGTCAGGCCGACGTGGCCCCGACGGAGGCCTCATCCGAGCAGTTCGCCAAGCTAAAAACGGAGGTCGATGGTTACGCTACCCGCTGGTCTGCCATTGTCTCCACCGACGTCCCCAAGTTCCAGCAATCAACTGAGCAGAAGAAAATTCACGTCTTGATCCTGAACGATCCGGCCAGCTGAGGCTCCCCGAAAACAAAAAGGGAGAGCTTGACGCCCTCCCTTTTGTTCCGTTATCCGCGCGCTGCTTAGTTCTTTACCGCGCTGCCGCTTTAGCTTTCGCTTCCACAGCCGGCCGGCTTACGTTGGGAGTCCGTGGAGCTTTGGCTTTATGCGCCACCAAGCCCGCTCCCGTTCGTGCCGCGACCGCCGTCGCCGTCAGGGCCGTCCCGTTCCCACCACCACCGTTGCCAGTGCGTTGCGGTAGACCGTTAGGCGTCACCTTCCCAAGTACTACCGGGCGCTTGGCGCCCGTCGCCATGGGAATATTCGAAGGCCGTAGATGCGCCGTCTCATACGCCATCACGGCGAATGCGATTGCTTCCTTCGAATCCACGTCTAATCCGACCTCGGTTGTTTCCTTCACCGGAATCGTATCGAGCGACTTCTGCAACATCCGCATCAGTGTTGGATTGTGAGTGCCGCCGCCAGATACAAACACTTCGTCCACCCGCATCTCGGGCAGCACAAAGTTCCGCACTCCTAGCGCGATGCTCTCGGCCGTCAACGCCGTCGCCGTCGCCACCAGGTCTTCGCTGCTGAGCTCCGTATCGAGCAGCTTGGTCACAAACTCCGACCCATACTGCTCCCGGCCCGCGGTCTTCGGCGGTTTGGCTCGAAAGTATTTGTCGCGCAGCAGCTTCGCCAGTAACTTCGCGTCAAGCACACCGGTCGCTGCCACATTCCCATCACGGTCGAACAATTGCTTGCCCTGCGTAATGCGATTCATCAGCTGGTCGATGATCATGTTGCCCGGCCCCGTGTCAAACGCGATCACCCGGTCCGTATTCGTGTTGGGCGGAATCGCGGTCAGGTTGGCAATCCCGCCGATATTTACCGCCACACGCCCACGCCCGCGATGCCGCATCAACATGTAATCCAGGTAGGGAACCAGTGGCGCGCCTTTTCCCCCAGCCGCCATATCGCGCTCGCGGAAGTTTGAGATCACATCGATCCCCGTCCGCTCACTGATAACGCTGGACTCGCCAATCTGGAAAGTGCTAGCCACTTTCTTGCCCAGATATGGCGCCGCTTGCCCCTCATGGAATATCGTCTGGCCATGGCATCCGATCAACTTGATCGTGTCAATCGGAATCTCGGCCCGCTCAGCCGTCTCTTCCAGTGCCTCGACGTATAGTTCGCCCAGCAGAAAGTTCAGCCGCGCGATGTCTCCCGTGAACGCGTTGGTGTTCGACATGGCAAGTAACGCGTCTCGGATCTTTCTCGGATAGGGGACCGAATGACTCGTCAGGACGTTGATCTTCGCCCTGAAACCCGAACCGGTGATATCGACGATTGCCACGTCTATCCCGTCGAGCGAGGTCCCACTCATGATTCCTGCTATTCTCATCTCTTTAGCAACTCGTGCTGTAGTTCCTGCAGAATCTGCAAAGCTTCGACCGGTCTTAACTGGTCAATGTTTAAAGCCCGAATTTGATCGGCAAGCCCCTGGTTTACGGGCTCAAAAAGTCTAATCTGTAGGGGCGCGTCAGCGTCGCCCGGGTTCAACTCTTCAGTTACAGAGTGTTCCCTTACTTCATGATGCAATAAAACCGACCTCGCCCGCTCGATTACTTGCAGGGGTAAGCCTGCTAATCGGGCCACTTCTATACCGTAACTACGGTCCGCTGCGCCAGGTTCGACCTTTCTTATGAATAAGATGTGGTCATTAGACTCCTTTACAGAGACGTGTAAATTTCTTACTCCGGAAAGTTGATCGGCCAGCTCCGTCAGCTCGTGATAGTGCGTCGCAAATAACGTTTTCGCCTTAGTTTGCTCGTGGATGTACTCAACTATGGCCCAAGCCAGCGATAGACCGTCATACGTTGACGTCCCTCGCCCGATCTCGTCCAGCACGATAAAACTGTTTTTTGTCGCCGTATTCAGGATCGCCGCCGCCTCTGTCATCTCCACCATGAAGGTCGATCGTCCGCGCGCCAGATTGTCCGCCGCCCCGATGCGCGTGAACACCCGGTCTACCACCGGCAACACAGCCGCTTCCGCCGGGACGAAAGATCCCATCTGAGCCAGTATGAGAATAAGCGCAGCCTGTCGCAAATAGGTAGATTTGCCACCCATGTTTGGCCCTGTGATTACTGCTACAAATTCCTTGGACGAATTTAAATACAAATCGTTCGGAACGAAACGAACCGCGTCCCGCTCGCTAAGCTTTTCAATTACCGGGTGCCGCCCGGCGTCCACCCGCATCTCGCCGGCCTCAGAAAAACGCGGCCGCCGGTACCGATTCTCCACCGCCACTTGTGCCAACCCACTCGCTACGTCCAACTCCGCCACTGCGGCGGCCGCATTCTTGATCCGGCCCGCGAACGACCCCGCGAACAACCGAAGCTCCTGGAAAATCTCGCGCTCTAGCGTCAGAATCTTTTCCTCCGCTGCCAGCACCTTGCCCTCCAGCTCCTTCAGTTCGGGCGTCGTAAATCGCTCCGCATTCGCCAGTGTCTGCTTTCGCTCGTAATCAGCGGGAGCCAACTGAAGGTTCGTTCTTGAAATTTCGATGTAGTAACCAAAAACGTTGTTGAACCGCACCTTCAGCGACTGAATGCCCGTCCGGCTACGCTCGCGTGTTTCTATGGCTGCAATATATTGCCGGCTGTTCTTGCTGATATCACGCAGCTCATCCAGCTCCGCGTGGAACCCGTCGCGAATGCTTCCACCATCGGCTAAATTAACCGGCGGCTCGTCCGCCACTGCATTGAGCACTCTTTCCGAAAGCTCCGCTACGTGATCTATCTCCCGCCGCAGACCGCTGCTCTCCAGTTGCCCGGTGACTTTGCTCACATGCGCCAGCTGAGCGAGCGACTTTCCCAGCGCCAGCATCTCGCGCGCTGTCGCGCTTCCTAGCGTCACTTTCGCTAGCAGCCGCTCTAAATCCTGCACGCCCCCCAATGCCCTACGCAAATCGCCGCGAACAATCATCTTGCTCGTCAACTCTGCTACGTCGTCTAAACGTCCCTCAATCTCGCCCTGGTCGCACGATGGATTCAGTAACCTGCGCCGCAGTAGCCGCCCGCCCATGCCCGTTAACGTCTTGTCCAGAACGTGAATCAGCGTTGCCTCGCGCTTCTCCCCCGCAAACAGCGGCTCGACTAATTCCAAGTTCCGAACCGTCGTCCCATCCAGCACCATCTGATCGTGCCGCTGGTAAAAGGCCGGCCGGTTCAGATGGTCCAGCGCCGTTCTCTGCGTCTCGCGCAGGTAATGCAGTACCGCGCCCGCCGCCGCCACGGCCAGCGGTTTATCCCCAAGGCCACACCCATCTAGCGAATGCAGCCGGAAGCTTTCCAGAATCTGCCGCCCCGCATAATCCCCGCCGAACACCCAGCTATCCAGCGGCGTTTCCAAACACGGTGCTCCCACCGCATGGCCCTCTGCATGTAGCACCTCGCGCACGTTCAAGGTTTCCAGCATCGGGATCACTTCCTCGCCAGCCACTTCCGTGGTTCGAAACTCGCCCGTCGAAACGTCCACGTAGGCCAGACCCCAGCGCCCGGCTTTCTCAAACACCGCCGCTAAATAGTTGTTTTCGTGGGGGCGAAGCAGCGCTGTTTCGGTCGTGGTACCCGGCGTCACAATCCGCGTAATCTCCCGCCGCACCAGCTTCTTGCCTGGCCCTGCCTCTTCCATCTGCTCGCACAGTGCTACCCGGTAACCCCGCTGGAGAAGCCGCGCAATGTACCCCTCCGCCGCGTGATACGGCACGCCGCACATGGGCACCGGTTCGCCGCGTTCCTTGCTGCGCGCCGTCAGCGTAATCTCAAGCTCGCGCGCCGCCGTCACCGCGTCTTCATAGAAAAGCTCGTAGAAGTCACCCAAACGGAACAGCAGCAGCGTTCCTGGAACCTGTTTCTTTGCCGCTTGATACTGCCGCATCAGCGGCGTCGTCGCTTCCGGAGTTACGGGTCCCAAAACGTCCTATCGTAGCGAACTTTTAAATGATGCTAGTGATGCTACCCTAGAAGCATCATGGGCATCAGGACGACGGTCACGCTGGATGAAGACGTTTTGGAACGCATCAAACAGGAGAGTCGCTCCCGTGGCATCCCGTTCAAGCAAACTCTGAACGACCTGCTGCGAACCGCGATGGCAGCTCCATCGCAAGCCCATCCCGATAGACGTGAGTTTCGCGTCAGACCGCTCGACTTGAAGTTTATTCCCGGCCTGAACTATGACGATATCGGGAGTCTGCTCGAATACCTCGAAGGCCCCGAACATAAGTGACCATTCTCGATGCCAATATTCTTCTTTACGCCTACAATCGGGATTCACCACATCACGACGCAGCTTCCAGATGGCTTGAGGAACTGTTCCATAGCTCTGAATTGGTTGGAATCAGCTGGCCGGCCATCTGGGCATTTCTACGGATTGGAACAAACACGCTCGCAGGTGGACGCGCGGAGCTTGCAACCGCCTATTTCGAAATTGCAGCCGGATGGCTTCGGTTTTCCGGAGTTGTACTCGTGCAACCCGGATCACGCCATCTCGAACTTCTCAAGAAGATGGTCATCGAAGGGAATGCCTCCGGCTCCATGATGAGTGACGCGGTTCTCGCGGCACTTGCCATTGAGAACGGCGCTATACTCGCTTCAACCGACCGCCATTTCGACCGGTTCCCTGGCTTGAAGTGGATCAACCCACTCGATTCGTGAAGCGCTTGCGTCCCCCGATCAACATCCCAAGCGCACCGCCGATCAGCCAAACCGATCCAGGCTCCGGAACGAAGCTTACCTCCGGTGAAAGAGCTGCCCTGCCGACTGAACCGTTCGGATTCACCCTCACAAGTGCCGCCACGCCATTTGGATCATTCGTCAATACGGGAACGTTGCCCGCCTTATCCGAATACATAAGGAAGACCAACAGGCTGTTTCCCGTCGACAATCCGTTAGGCGCCGTCACCGCCGGCCCGCCAACGTCCAGCGTGAACGTCAACGACTTCCCGTAGGTAAACGTCTCGAACAGGTCGTTGAAGACGTTGTTGGTCTGAATGCCATTCCCAATCGTGAGGGTCGCCGGCAGCGGACCGCCTGTTACCTCCCCGATGTTGGTCGGGATTCCAAGCGTTCCGCCTGTAAAGTTCAACAGCTTTACAGTCGCCTCCTGAGTCTCACCAGTGGCGGCAGCAAATTGGAACTCGATTGAGCCCTGGACACCCGCGATGCTGCTCGTGTTCACCGCCACTTGATAAATGGCATCTGCATGAACCAGGTTCGCGGCGCACAGGAGGACAGCCAGTGTAAGTAAGTTAGATTTTCTCAAGTAACATTCGCCCCACGTTCATTATTGCTCCACCAACGGTGTATAAGTGATAGCTGCATTCGAAGGATTGCTGAACGTCACTGCTCCGCTTGAAGACGCCCCGGGCGCAAGCGTGGCGCCGGCAGCAAGCACCTGAACCGCCGGTGACCCGTTCCGTACTGTTCCATTGATCAAGGCAACTCCTGGCGTCAGGTTCTGAAACGCCACATAGTAAGCACCGCTCACCGCACTGCTCCCGTTGTTAGTAATTGTCACCGTCCCACTATAAGTCTGAGTTCTGCGGCTGTACAGTAATCCGCCTGATACCACCGAAATGCTCGCGGGCGCCGGAGGCGGCACTGTTCCCGGCGTGAACGAAATTCCTCGCAGCACCTCTCCGTAGTGGGCCGTCCGCAGAGTCGTAAACTGCTCGCCCGCCGCCGCAGCCGGATTAGTATTTGCCAGCACGTCGTTAATCATCACCAGCTTGTTCGGATCCGCTCCCTGGTCTCCGCTCGCGCTGATAGTGGATGTAATCGTCCACAGCGAGACTGTCCCGTCGCTGTTCACCCGGCCCGTCAGGTTCCGCAGTCCATCCGTCGCCGGATTGAACGCCGCCGGATAGCCCGGAATCCCGTACTGCTGTCCCAGATTCAAACCGTTCTGCAACACATAAGCAAGTTTCCACGTGCCGCTCACCAGCGTCCATTTCTGCAGACCGGCATTGCCATCGCTCACCGCATCCGCAGCCGTGCCGTCGCCCTCATCCGCCACGTACAACGTGTTCGCATTCGCAAACCAGATTCCAAACGGATGAATAGCGCCCGCCTTACTCGCCAGCGTCGTCGGGAAGCCGGACAGCACATTCATCGGCACAGGCAGCGTGCTGTTACTTGCGTTCGGCAGTGTTCCGGCACTCCCTACTTGATACACCGTGTTGATGCCATTTCCACCGCTCCCTTTGGTGACATACATCGTGTTATTGAAGATGGTCAGCCCACGGTAATTATCATCCTTGCCCAGCTTATCCGCCGGATATCCGTACTGCGTCACCGAAAAGGTTCCCACCTTCACGGGCTGCCCGGGTACTGTTCCCGGTGTAATCAGCTGCGCGCCCGCCCCTGCCACCACTCCCGCCGGTTGCGGGTTGCCGCCGTTGCCCGCGTTTCCAGTCGTGTAGTAAAACCCGTTTGCCAGAAACGCCGCCCGGCCATTATTGCCGCTATATGCGTTCGTTTCAGTCGTTGTCAGGTTGCCGTTCGCGTCCACTTGCGCCACCTTCCGGTAATAGCTCGCGGCCACTGGATTCGTTGGGTCCACAACCGCCGGCGTATTGGAATTCGATACATCAATTGCATTGACCGGCGCGTTGTATCCCATGAAGGTGATGTACTTGCCATCGTCCGACAGATTCAACGCCAACTCCGATTTCGACGGGAAGCTGGTTACCAACGCGCCCGTCGGCACCGCCAGCGTATTGACCGCATCCCCTCCCGTCGTGATCTGGTCCAAATAGATCGGCGACGTGATGCCGAAGCTTCCGTCCACTAAATCGTTGAACCACACATTTGGATAGGTCCCGTCGTTGGTTGCTTTTCCCGTGCAACTCGTCCCAGACCCGCAGACCGGCGGCAACGCTTGGCCTACCGTCACCGTCGCCGCATTCCCCGCGTACACGCTCCGCGACAAAATCAGATTACCCGGTGAAAAAAACGTCGCCGCGTTGCTGGTCATCTGCCGCGCCTGCGCCGCCCCGCTCCCTGTCATAGCGGCTATCGCGAGTAAACCCATCCCGCGCTTTACCGCCTCCAGCTGCACTTCATACCGCCTGCTGCGTCTAAGACGTAAGTGTTCGAACATGCTGTAGGACCGCCTGGCTCCTTAGGATTGACTCTGACAATGCCGAGAGCAACGCTATCACTCCTATGTTTCGGATAAGCAACTAAATCGTTACAGTTCTATCTGCTTAGGCAATCCTTCCAGTGCGTGCATGAATCGGTGTGTTGTATATAACTATAGTTGCAGTGACTATATCCACATCGCATATAGTAAATGCATGCGCTCTCCTGCCCAACCAGACCCCGAATCGCTCCTGCCACTACCTTCCGCCACATTCCACATCCTGATGGCGCTGGCGGCCGGCGATCTCCATGGCTACGCCATTATTCAGGAAGTAGAGCGTCGCACCAACAGCCGCCTGAGGCTGGGCGCCGGCACTCTGTACCGCTCGCTGCAGCGCATGCTTGAACAGAGCCTCATCGTTGAAACAGACGACCGGCCCGTTCCCGAACGTGATGACGAACGCCGCCGTTATTACCGCATCACGCGCTACGGCGAATCGGTCGCTCGCGCTGAGACCGGCCGCCTCAAGGAACTACTGAGGCTCGCCCAGATTAGCGGCTTTGCCAAGGGCCGGGCATGATGCTGCTGTATCGCGCCCTGCTCTATCTTTATCCGTCCTCTTGGCGCGCCGAGTATGGTGACGAGATGTGCTTGGCGTTTGCCGCGCGACGGCGAGACACCGGCGGCCCATGGGGTTTGCTTGCGCTCTGGTTAGACGCCATTCCCGATCTCCTCATCAATGCCTTCGCCGTGCAGTGGGACTTACTCTCCCAAGACGCACGCTATTCCGCACGCGCGCTTCGCCGTTCGCCCGGTTTCACGCTGACCGCCGTCGTCATTGCTGCCGCCGGCATCGGCGCTACCACCGCCGCCTTCACCATGGTCGACCACGTCCTCATCCGTCCTTTCTCCTTTGCAGGCCAGGACCGCTTGGTCAAGTTACGGGAAGACGACCTCGCGGGTTTGCACCGCTTCTGGGACTTATCCCCGGCCAACTATCGCGACTGGAAGCGCATGAGCACTTCGTACCAATCGATGGGAGCGTATCGCGGCTTATCGGTGAACATCATCGGAGGGGAGGGCCATCCGCAGCACATCGAAGCCGCCTCCGTTACGGCTGAGCTGCTCCCCACGCTCGGCGTACGGCCGGTGATGGGCCGTGTATTCACTCAGGAAGACGACCGCGTCTCTGCGCCAGGCACCGTCCTTCTGAGTTACGGCCTCTGGCAGGAGCGATTCGGAGGCGTTGCCGCCATCCTGGGCCATACCATCAAGTTAGAAAATCTCCCGTACACGATCATCGGCGTCATGCCGAAGGACTTTTATTTTCCCACCCGTGAGGCCAGGCTGTGGACGCCCATGCGGTGGCCACCCGACGCCTTCGAGGACCGGTCCAATACCTACATCTTCCCGGTTGGGCGTCTCAAGCCCGGAGTTTCGCTCCGCCAAGCACAGGCCGAAATGCGGACCATTGCCGCTCGACTCGCTCGCGCCTATCCTAAAGAACTCGCGCAAGTCGGTGTCGCGGTCCTCCGCCTCAGGGACGATATCTCTAACCGCGCTCGCCTCATGCTGAAGGTGCTGTTAGGCGCATCTCTCTGCGTGCTGCTGATCGCCTGCACGAATCTCGCCAACCTGCTGCTCGCCCGCGCCATGGTCCGGCGTCGCGAACTGGCCGTGCGCGCCGCTCTGGGCGCCGGTCGTGAGCGCCTGGTCCGTCAGATGCTTACCGAAAGCCTGGTGCTGGCGCTCCCGGGTGGCGCGCTCGGGCTGCTGATCGCCCGCGCCGCGCTTCCTTTGCTGGTCCGCCTCGTCCCTGTCTCTTTGCCCATCGCGGAGATCCCGGCGCTTGATGCACGCGTGCTGCTGTTCACCGTCCTTATCACCTTTGCCACGGCCATCGGGTTTGGCATTATGCCGGCAACTCGCACCGATCTCAACCGCTCCACCGCTCTCTTTGAGGGCCGTTCCGGCATGGGCGGCCGGCGAGAGCGCTTGCGCTCCGCCCTTGTGGTCACGGAGGTGGCCTGCTCGGTGGTCCTGCTGGTCGGCTTCGGCCTGCTCACCCGTGCCCTATGGCGTATTCAGGCCGTCAGTCCCGGTTTCCATGCTGATCACGTTCTCACCTTACGCACCGCCCTCCCCATGCCCCATTACGAAGAACCCGAGACGCGCGAACCTTTTTACCGCTATGTTTTGGACCAGACGCAGCGTCTTCCTGGCGTAACCGCCGCCGCGTTTACCAGCTTCCTGCCCATGGTGATGGGCGGCGGCATCTGGCCGGTTCAGATCGAAGGCCATCCCGAAGACCTTGCTAACCGGCGCACGGCCAGCCTACGTTTCGTCACGCCGGGATTTTTTGCCGCCATGTCCATTCCCCTCTTAGCCGGCCGCGATGTGCTCCCAAGCGATTCCCACAAGGCGCCCTTCGTCGCCCTCGTGAGCCAGTCCTTCGTGCAACGCTACTGGCCGGGAGAAAATCCGCTCCGCCGCCACCTCGATATTGGCAATCACGACCGCATCGTTATCGGTGTTGTGGGCGAAATCCACGTCCGCGGCCTGGAACAAAGTAGTGAGCCGCAGGTCTACGCTTCGTGGCAGCAACCGGACGGCGTTTCCACCTGGTACGCTCCGAAGGATCTGGTGGTTCGAACCACCGGCGATCCTGCCTCGCTTACCGCTTCCTTGCGCCGCATCATTCAGCAAGCCGATCGGGACCAACCGGTCTCGGACGTGCGCCTGCTCACCGATATTGTCGAAGCCGACACGGCATCGCGGCGCGTCCAACTCGCCATCCTGGGAGCGTTTGGAACCATTGCCGTGCTGCTTGCCGCCGTCGGCATTCACGGCCTGCTCGCCTTCGCCGTCTCCAGCCGCACCCAGGAAATCGGTGTGCGCATGGCGCTCGGCGCCCAGCACATTGACATCCTAAATATGACGCTAGGCGAGGCTTTCAAACTCGCGGCCGCCGGCATCGTTATAGGCATCGCGCTCGCCTACGGAGCGGGCCGGCTGCTTCAGTCGCTGCTGGCCGGCGTTCAGCCTTGGGATCTCGGAACGTTCGCCGCCGCCGTTCTTCTCTCCCTTGCTATGACCTTTGCCGGCAGTCTGCCACCCGCCATCCGGGCGATTCGCGTCGACCCTACCACCGCCATGCGCGCTGACTAATTTAACTAAGTCCCGCTTGCCGTTTCAGCTCGCAGGGCCACTGTGATGCCCCATTCATCTGAGAAGGATGGAGCACCTTTCGCGGTGGTTGTCCTGAGATACCCCGCGCCTCTCAAACCGGACGCGACGCGTTCCACTTCTTCCTCTGTAGGAAGCACAAGTTCCCAGTACAGCAGTCGCGCATTCTCTTTAGAAGCTACTGGCGAGCCTGCCGCCCACACGTTCAGTCCAACGTGGTGGTGATAGCCACCTGCTGAGACGAAGAGCGCGCCCGGAAAGCGCCAAGTGACAAGATCCATGCCCAGAGCGGCGTGGTAGAACCGCGAAGCCTCCGCCAAATCGTTCACATAAAAATGGACATGCCCCGTCCCTGTACCCGCCGGTGCGCCTGTCCAGCTATCGCTCGCAACGGCCGGTAGTGTGGAGAACTGAACCGCTTTCGTGCCCGTCATGATCTCCGAGCCTTCGATAACCCATTGCGATCGGTCGCGGTCGGCATAACTTCCACACCTAGACCATCAGGGTCCGTCAAATAAATCGCCTCGCTCACTGTGTGATCGTCGGCGCCGAATGGCGTTCCTATCTTCCTCAGATGCCCAACGAAACTGCTCAGAGCCTCACGGCTTGGAAGCACGAACGCCGTATGGTAAAGGCCCAACACACTGCGCCGCCCAATCGGCTCTACACCCGCAATTTCGTCCAACTCAAGTAAGGCGTTCTTCTCACCACCTACTCCAAGCTCTGCAGTGTGGCCTTCTCGCTTGAGGACCGCAAGACCGACGATCTGGGTGTAGAAAGCAACGGAACGCTCAAGATTCGAAACAGCCAGGCGGACGCTCCCGACATGCGCCGAAGCGGGCAAACGATATCCAGGTGGATGGATTCCAATGTTCTTGCTTTCGCTCAAAGAAGTTGTTGCAGGGACCATTCTGATCTCCGAAGCCGCCATCCTATGTTTACGATGGGTTACTAACCCATTCCGATTCAGCTAGTTAATCTCTGCACCGAAGCGTCGCGGGTAGCTTCTTCGAACCTATTTGGCCCCATTCTTCATCGATACACTAGAGTTCTTGACATGAGCGTTCTCAGAACCGCTGCCACTTCACCGCTTCCTCCTACTGACCCATTGCTCCGCCGTCATTTCTTGATCGCCCTCGCGTCATTCATCCCGTTGTCCCGCCTGCACGCCGCTGGGCAGGTGGCCGTCGGCATGGTTCCGGACGCGGGCGCCACTCAGGTTTCCATCGATCAAAAAGCGCCTCTTCGCGATTACCTGACCAGCGCCTTAGGCGAACCCGTCAACCTCATCATCCCCACCAACTACAACGCCACGGTCGAAGCTCTCGGCAACGGTTCGCTCGATTTCGCTTACCTCGGCGCTCTCACTTACGTCAAAGCGCATGACCGCTACAGCGTCACCCCGCTCGTGCAGCGTGCCGTTGACAAGCAGTTCCACTCCCTCTTCATCACCCAAGCAGGTTCCTCCATCCGCAACCTCACTGATCTCCGCGGCAAAAATTTCGCGTTCGGTGATATCAATTCCACTAGCGGTCATTTAATTCCCTACGCTGACCTCAAGAAAGCCGGGATTGACGTGGACCACGATCTTCACTTCCGCTACACCGGCAGCCACGCCGCCACCGCCAAAGTCGTGGAAGCGGGCGGCGCCGACGCAGGCGCGCTCGATGAAACTGTGTACAACTCCATGCTTGCGGAGAAAACCCTGGACGGATCGAAAACCCGCGTCTTCCACACCTCCGCCGCCTTTGTGGACTATGTCTGGGTGGCTCGCAAAGACGTCGACCCCGGCCGCCGAAATAAATTCGTGAGCGCTTTCCTCAGCCTTCAGCCAGGCCGCGACCAAGCCATCTTGGATATTCTCCGCGGCAAAAGTTTTCTCCGCGCCCATGACGCCGAATACGCCAGTGTCCGCAGCATCGCGCACGAACTGAAAATGCTCTAAGCGCCGGACAGGCTCACTTTGCTTCCCGAACAACAACTCCTCGAAATCCGCGATCTGGTTGTGCGCTACGATGCGCGGCACACCGTCTTAAACGGCATCTCCCTGAGCGTCGCACGCGCTGAACGTGTCGCCGTTCTCGGCCCCAGCGGCAGCGGCAAAACCACGCTGTTTCGCGCCATCAACGGCTTTGTGCCCGTCACCTCCGGCAGCATCCGCGTGAACGGAGTGGAAGTAACCCAGGCCCGCGGCCAGGCTCTCCGCCATCTGCGCAGCCGCATCGCCGTTGTCTCACAACGCCACGATCTTGTGGACCGTCTCAGCGTCTATCAAAACGTCATGGCCGGTGCGCTCGGACGATGGCCTTGGTGGCGAGCGCTGCGTTTTTTGGCGAAGCCCTCCGAACAGGAACTCGACGACGCAGCCCAAGCTCTGCGCCGCGTCGGCCTGGAGCACAAATTGCGCGCCCCAACCGCCAACCTCTCGGGCGGTGAGCGTCAGCGTGTCGCTATTGCCCGCGCCCTCATCCAGCAGCCTATTCTTCTGCTCGCCGACGAGCCCGTTGCCTCGCTCGATCCCGCCTTCAGTGAGCAGATTCTTTCACTCCTCTGCGATCTCGCCGAAGAGCGCCACGTCGCCCTCGTATGCTCCTTGCACCAACCTGATTTGGCCGAAAAGTTCTTTCACAGCGTCGTCCACGTTCACGGCGGCCAAATTGAAACCAGCTCATCCCCCGCTGCGCGCCACTCCCCTCTACGAATCCGTGCCTGACCGAAAAAGTGAGTCGTTAATGACCGCAAGAGTGAGTTGGCAATGATCACCAGAGTGAGTTGGCAATGATCACCAGAGTGAGTCGGCAATGATCACCAGAGTGAGTCGGCAATGATCACCAGAGTGAGTCGGCAATGATCTCAGCCCTGGCCCGGCTGCTCTCCTTGCTGCCGCAGTTCTTCCCACCCTATTTCACACTCAACTACTTCAAAGCCCTGCTCGCGCCCCTCGGCCAAACCATCCAAATGGCCGCCGGGGGAATGGTCGTAGCTCTCCTCTTCGGCCTCGCCGCCGCCCTCTGGATCGCCGCCGGATTCCCCGCTGCTCGCATCGTCTATGGATTGCTCGCCTCGCTACGTTCCGTTCCAGACCTCACCCTCGCCATCTTTTGTGTTGTCGTTGTCGGCATCGGGCCCGCAGCAGGTATGCTCGCCCTCGCCATCTTCTACACGGCCGCCGTCGGTAAAATCTTTACCGATCTGTTCCTCTCCGCCGATCCCGAACCGCTCGAAGCTCTCCGTGCAACTGGCGCCGGTCGCCTGCCGGTCGTCTTATTCGGTCACTTGCCCTTGCGGCTCACTGACATCCTCAGCTATGGCGCTTATGAGTTCGAAAGCGCCGTACGCGCCTCTGTCATCGTAGGCGCTGTGGGCGGTGGTGGCCTCGGCACCGAAATCATCGGCACCATCAACGCCATTGATTACCGCCGCACCACCACCCTCATCCTGGTGCTCATCTTGCTCATCGCTGTCATTGATCGCTTCGCTCATCTGTTGAAGCGGATGCCCGCACTGCTTTGGGTCGCCTTGCCCCTCGCCTCCTTCGCCTTTTGGCAGAATCGTCCCGCCGCGTTCGCCCTCTCCCATGCCGTGTCCACCTTCGCCACCATGCTGCCACCCGCTCTGCCGCGTGAAGCCATCACTCAGCTGCCGCAACTCTTGCTTGAAACGCTTCAGATTGCCGTCGGGGGAACCCTCATCGCCTTCGTCCTTGCGCTGCCGCTCGGCTTGTGTGCCGCGCGCAATCTGTCTCCCGCTGTGCTGGCCATTCCCGTACGCCGCATTTTAGAAAGCCTCCGCGCCGTGCCCGACATTGTCTGGGGCTTAATCCTGGTCAGTGCTATTGGCGTCGGACCTTACGCCGGCATGATGGCGCTCGCCATCCATACCACCGGTACCCTTGGACGCCTCTACGCCGGCGCGTTTGAAAGCATTCCTCATGCGCCCGTCCAAGCCATTGCCGCTACCGGTGCGCGCCCCCTCGCCATCGCGGCGTTCGCTTTCCTTCCTCTGGCACTCGCGCCTCTGGCCATTCACACGCTCTTCCGCTTCGAATGGAATATGCGTGCTGCCACCGTCGTCGGCATCATCGGCGCCGGCGGAATCGGCCAAGCTCTGTTCAATGCGCAACAGCTCTTCTTTTATCAACAGATGATGGCCTACATCGTCATTATCTGGATGCTCGTCCTGCTCGTTGACCAAGGCAGCAGCTTTCTTCGCCGCCGTCTGAAGCTCGCCGAGGCCTACGCATGAAGCCGCGCGTCATTGTCACTCAGCGCATTCACCGCGAGATAGAAGAACTGCTCTCCCCACATGCCGAACTCGTCCTAAACAACTCCCTCGCCGCTTGGCCTAGAGCCGAGCTGCTTCGCTTGTCCCACGACGCCGATGCGCTCATGGTCTTCATGCCGGATTCGCTTGACGATGATTTCCTCGCCGCCTGCCCGCGTCTGCGCATCATCGCCGCCGCGCTCAAAGGCTTCGACAACTTTGATGTCGAGGCCTGCACGCGCCGCGGCATTTGGTTTTCAATCGTGCCTGATCTCCTGCCTGAACCCACAGCCGAACTCGCCCTCGCCCTTATCCTCAGCCTCGCGCGCCACGTTCTCCCCGGCGACCGCCTCATCCGCAGCGGCGCCTTCGAGGGTTGGCGTCCCGTCCTCTATGGAACAGGTCTCGCCGGCAGCACCGTCGGATTAATCGGCTTCGGTAAAGTGGCGCAAGCGCTCACGCGAATGCTGCAAGGCTTTCGTTGCCGGATGCTTTATTACGAAGCTGCCGCCACCGCTTCCACTCCCCACGCAACATCTTCCTCGCTCGAAGATCTGCTCTCCGCCAGTGACTTCGTGCTCCCGCTGCTTCCGCTCACGCCCAACACGTTTCATCTCTTCCACCGCGAAACTCTCGCCCGCATGAAGCCCGGCGCGTTTCTCATCAACGTATCGCGCGGGTCCACAGTCGACGAAGAAGCCGTCGCCGATGCTATCGAGTCCGGCGCCCTCGCCGGTTACGCCGCCGACACTTTCGAGATGGAAGACTGGGCCCGGCACGATCGTCCCCGTTCAGTTTCCCCGCGCCTGCTTGCCCTTCCCGAACGAACCCTTTTCACGCCCCACCTCGGTTCCGCCGTCGCCCAAGTCCGCCTCGAAATCGAACGCGCCGCTGCCGGCAATATTCTTCAAGTACTACGCGGCGAGCGCCCCTCCGGCGCCATTAATCAACCCAACTCATGAGACCCGCAAGACCCCTTTACTGCTGCCGCAGCGCTTCAATAGGATTCAGCCGCGACGCCCTCCGTGCCGGAACAAAACACGCCATTCCCGAAACGGCGAGTAACAGCAGCGCTGTCCCCACGTACATCGCTGGATCTAACGCACTCACCCCAAACAACAGGCGTTCGAGTACATGAGCCAATGCCGCCGAAACAGCAAACCCCGCGCCGATGCCCACTACAACAGGAGCCAAACCGCTCCCCCTGCTGGCCGGCGTTGCTTCGGACGCGGCCACCGCGCTTCCTTTACCTTCGTCATGATGGCGTTGGGCCTACTGCTGCCCCTCAGGCCTATACGCGCCTCCCGTCGGCTAAGCAAAGGCATGGATCGTGAGCCGGGTGGAGGATCGTGCCGACGCTTCCGCCTTACTCTCTCCTGAAACTCGCCCGGTAATGAGCCTCTTAGGCCGCTAACGCCGGTTGGGCAAAGCTGTAACAGGCGGGCATCGCATTCAGCATGAAAAGCGCCGCCCGCGCTGGTGACGCCGCTTCAAAATGGCAGCTGCTCTTTCCGTCCTGGCCATCAACCCTTACCCGGTCCGCGCCAGGTTTTACGCGATACGCCATGCCTGCGCCATGCTCCCGCAGCAGCGAATCAAGCGGCCAATCGGAATCGGCAATCATCCGAATCCCGCCCTCGCCACCCATCAGGATCGTGTAATCGGAAGGAAGCTCGCCGGTGTTCATGACATTTTGCGCGGCTTCGAAGATCCTCGCCGCGTTGTCAATGAATCCGTTCACACAGAGGTATCGCAGAACGTCCCCCGCTATTTCACCTCAAAATAAATAAAACTTCGCCTAGAAAATTCCCTCGCCTTCGACGACTCATTCTTCTTCAAATCAGATATCCGAAACAGAAAGCCACCTTCCCTCATCGCTCCTGTGAGATGAAAGTCGAACTGATCGTCCCCCTCGTTGCTCAAGAAGGAAAAGCTGATGAACTGAAGAAAGTGGCGCAGGCTATGCTCGCGCCCACCCACGCGGAACCCGCCAACGAGTTCTACCGGTTATATGAATCCGAAACCGCTGGGCACTTCTTCTTCCACGAACTTTGGCAAACGCAGGAAGCGCTCGACGCCCATTTGAAGACACCCCACTTTGAGCATTTCTCTGCGGTCACGAAGAGCCTCCTCGCCAAGCCGCTTGAAATCAATAAAGTCCGGGAAGTGCTCTAAAGCGCTTCCTAGCTATAGCTAACGAAGCACCGAAGAGAACGCCATTCCGTCTACCACCGTAAAGTAGACCCAGAAACTCGTCAGCAAATAGTGGACGCGCCGGTTGAAGCGATTTTCCCGCCAAAGCGCACGCTCAAATACGAACCACTGGATGTAAAGACGTATGCCCCACCAGAGCGTACTTGCCCCGAGGATGGCCCGCGACAGCGCGTTCCCCAGCAGCAGAGAAGGCGTCATGAACAGCGAAAGTGAGCCCAGCATCACCAACAATAAGGCGACGTAAAAGCAATGCACCAGAAAGATCTGCCGGTTCACAAGAGAAAGCTTTTGAAGATCTGTTTGCCAATTCAAGCGCCGTCCGAAGCCGCCATGCGCCAGCCCCAGCAGAATGAGGATCACGCCTGTGCAGCGTAAGTGAAACGTCAGACTCATGCGCTGAATTCACGCCTCTTCCCCAGCTCGAACACATGCACAAAAGGGGTGAGCGTCCGATCCGATCGCAGCGTGAGTTCCGCCGCCCGGAACGCCTCGTTCCATGTACGCCGCGAATGGAAGTGCAGGTATCCCGGACCGTACGCCAGAAAATTCGGAAAGTCTCGCAGATGCTCAACCATCACGACGGATCCGCCTGGTTTCAGCACGCGAGCCACCTCGCGCAAAAACTCGTGGCGCGCATCGGTATCCCGGAATTCATGCGCCACGAACATCAGAAAAATTGCATCCAGCGTCTCCGCCGCCACCGGAAGCCTGCGCCATAACACGCGCTCTGCCGGAGGGCTGCCGCTGAACTCCCGCGCTCGCGCCATTGATGGTTCCGTCATTTGTTCTGCATCGAAAATGTCCCAAACAAAACCTTGGCTCTCAGGCAGAAACGCACGCAAAGTTGCGCTCGTCTCGTCCAGCCCTGCGTGCACATTCGCCCAGGCGCCCGGCCGTAACTTGAGCCAACTCAGCCCGTAAAGCGGCGAACGGTCGTACACGTAATGTGAAACAACCAGCGACGTCCCCATCCATGCCAACGCAGCCAGTACGGGCATCAGAATGGCAATCCGCAAGAGCCCGTGCAGGGATATTGCCGCGGCACTCGCAAGCGCCATCGTTGCCAGTGTGCCGCTGTAAAAACCACGGTTGAACGAGACGATCTGAATAACGCCCTGATAGCGGCTACGGCTCGGCATCGAATCTGTTCCCATCTATCTCGCTCGCTGACACGCGCCGCCCTCTATCCCAGTGATAAGGCACGTTCTCCACATAAAACGCGTTTGCCAGTACCGGCTGCACTTGCTTGAACGGCTCACGCTCAAAAAAGCTTGGCTTGTCGACTGCCACAGCAACAGGCTGCGGATTCCACTCGCCACGCGTGCCGCGAACGGAGATGATTGAGCCCGTCTCACGTTCGAAATCGAAAGTGTAGGGGAGAGGCCCGGCGAAGCGGCGCGCCGCCTTCCAGTCCGGAAACGGTGAACCTTCGGGCAGACATGCCTTCTTCGCATCGCGGTCCAGCGTAACCCTCAAATCGGCCTCCCCGCTCGGCGTGCTGACCTCCCAGATCATCCTATTCCCGAAACTCTCCATCGCGGCTTGGCAGCGGCGATAGCGATAATACGTGAACACGTTCCCCAGATACGCCATCAATCGACGATCCGTATCGCTTCGCAGAATGTAAAGGCCGCGAAGCGCGCTCCCCGACGTCCCCAGGCGCGTGAAGACGCGATATCCACAGAGGAAGAAACTCTGGCCCAGCGGCCCCGGCAGGAAAGCCGGCCGTAAGTTGCGCGTGTCCACCAGAGCGATAGCGATAAAACCAAACTCTCCGTATCTGTCAATCACCAATCCAGGCGGTAACAAGCTCGCCAGCAGTTCCGCCGGAAAGGCATATGTCAGCGCCAGACAGCGATCGAGATGAGCTTCAACCGGGAACGGATGGCGGCGGAGCAGATGTAGCATCGCTAGAAAGATTGCGCTGGGCCCCGGTAAATCGATCCCCAGATCATCGCCCGGTCTTCAGCGGCGGCCGTTCCCTCCTGGGGCGTGCGTGGCTCGCCAAAGCTTCGCAGTATTACAATTGCCTCCGGTGAGGCCGCCGAGTGAACCGCCGCCCTAAGCCGCTGTGCATAACTGGCTGTCGCTCCATCCAGAATGTTCGAAAGGGAGAACGCATCGAACGAGCCTGAAGGGCATGTCTCAAGGTAAGCGGCGGCGTCCGCATGCTCGAAGCGTATTCGATGCCCGGCTTCGCCGCGTTCCAGGCGGTCGCCCCTAAACAGGCTGCGCGCATATGGATTCAAAGCGTTCTCAAAACGTGCCAGCCCACGCTCCAGCCTCGTTCTCATCACAACGCCGAAGCGGCGCGCGGGCAGCCGGCTGTCGAGCGGAGTTAACAAACGCAGGGCAGACAGCGCCCCCGCAATCGACGCGTCAAACAGCAGCCGAAAGAGCGGTCGAGCCAGTTGTGAGTGCCAAACACGAAGCTGCTCGTTGCAATCCGACAGGTTTACAAATGCTTCTAGACGGCCTGGCGTCCACCCCGCTATCCGCACCAGCTGCCGCCCTGCTGCCATCACATGCTCCGCACGCCCCACACCTGCCGGAGCTCCAGCCGCCCGAGACCGTGCGTAATTCAATTGATCCGCATTGATATCTACCGCCGTCACTTCATGTCGTGCCGATAGCGCCATCGCAGAGCAGCCGGCCGAAGCGATGCAGAATACACGGCGGCAACCCTCGAACGCCCTCATCTCTAGCTCCACATCCTCATACATCTGCCCGAACAGAACGCGCGAGCCTCGCGTCCACAGCGTTTCCCGCATCACCGGCAAATCCAAATCAAGACAGCGAATGCGAAGTTCTGGAAGATCATGCCCACGGGATCGGGAATGATCTTGCTCGCCCACAGTAGGCCAGCGGTGTTCATGACAGTGAGGAGTGCAATCTCTGTCAGCGCCGTTATCTGCGGGCCAAATCCGCTCACAACCGAAATGCCAAGCAGCGTTTCAAACCAGCCCAGTGCAATAAGAAACAAATGCGCGCTGCCGGCCGTGAACATAGGCGCCGATTCGACCACCTCGGCATGTCGCGGCATCCGCCCCAGCACCTTGCACCACATACCCTGATAAAACCACACCAGAGCGATAGCCCATCGCCCCACAAGCAGCAGTGCTGGCCCAGTCGTCACTTTGCAAATTATCTTACCGTGGCGATAAGCCCCGTGGTGAAAGAAGGTAAGCGCTATAGACAGACTATAAAGGGCGAATTGTAAAGCTAGACTCAAAAGTAGCCCCAGCATGGCCAAAGCCGCATCCACGCGATCAGCCGTTCTATCGAATAAACCTTCATTCGCGCAAGACACCCGGCTGCAGCAAGGGCGTAAGCAGAGGCGGTCTCTAAGCCGCTCGAAGCTCGGTGAAATAAATCCTCACAAGCACGGTTTCAAAATCTCTCGACGTTCTGCTCGGGGCCGCCGGCGGACGCCTTCCGAAACTTCTGCCGCTGAAGTACGGCCGAATGTCCGCCTCGCCTTTTGCGTTCTTCCGCGGTGCCGTCTCCATCATGGCCGCCGATCTCGCCCACCAACCGAATACCGGTCTCACCGTTCAGCTGTGCGGCGACGCCCACCTGCAAAATCTCGGCTGCTACTAAGGGCCGGACGGCCGGCTGGTCTTCGACGTGGGCCGCAGTGGATGCACTCATGAACTGCGAAGAACGGCAGATTCGCTTTGCGCTCTAGTTCTGCCATCGCTCCCCTTGCCGACCATTAGCCTCGCGAATCAACCGGAATGAAAGTCTTGCGATGCAGATGACTGGGTATGCCGCACCCGATATGTCTTAGCGGATGATCAGAGTGCTCAGCATCGCTAAAATACTTTGCCAGGCGCTAGAGTTCACTTTGTTCTATCTCAGAAATGTCGGTTGCCGATCTCAATCGCACTGCGGACATATTAGGGTTCTTCTAGGGTCTTGAAGTGTTCTAGTACGCGAGGGCGACTGCCTTGCCGAAGTACTTGTGATCCTGCAAAGCAGTGACGATGAAATCCGCAACGTCTGCACGGGAGATGGCGCCAGCATTTGAGATTTCTCCGGTCGCTCCGATGCGGTAAAGACCTGTTTGAGCGCCGTCCGTGAGACGAAACGGACGCACAACGGTCCAGTCGAGAGGGCTTGCCCTGATGACCTTCTCCATCTGCCGCATATCTTCGTACTTGTTGTGAATGAGCGGCTTAAGAGTGAGTCTGTACCAGAGCGGACCGACGGGCTTGCGCAACACACCGACACTGCTGATACCGATGAACCGCATGACACCCGCGGCTTGCATTGCCAACACGATGTTTTCTGCCGTCTTGCGGTGGAATGTCATGGGCCGCAACGAATTGAGAAGGCCAGCAATTCCCAAGGCCGAGATGACGCCCTCTTGATGTGCCAGCGCGTTCGCGAACGACTGTTCGTTCAGCGCGTCTCCTCTCAAGATATGCAGCCGGTCATGGCTGATCTTCATTTCTGCCGGCTCTCGAACGATTGCAGTAACCTCATGGCCGGCACCAAGAGCCCGTTGTACGATCTTCCGCCCAGTCCCGCCTGTCGCTCCAAAGATGATAATTTTCATCGCTTCGCCTCTGCAGGCTGGTTCAGAATAATGCTCTCGATTCGTGGGACATCAAAGGGCATTGACCAGCACCTCTTGATTGACGATACTTTCTGTGTAAAGGTTGCTCAGGTCCGACTCAGATCGCACGCGATCTGGTGGCCAAAACAACTCCGTGTAGCACGCGGCGCCGCTCCCAAGCAAACGGACTGATATGGCGGAGATCTCCACTCCCCGGCGAACTAATGTCATGCCCGTTATCCGCGTGGCTGCGGGTAACTTTCTTGAGATGTACGATTTCATGGTCTTCGGCTATTACGCCGTCGCCATCGGCAGGGCCTTCTTCCCCGAAACAAGCGAGTCCGCCTCGCTCATGCTTTCACTTGCTACCTTCGGCGTCGGCTTCCTCATGCGGCCTCTCGGCGCGCTCGTGTTGGGCACCTACATCGATCGCAAAGGGCGCCGCGCCGGCCTCCTTCTCACCCTCGCGCTCATGTCCGCCGGTACTCTATCCATCGCCTGCACGCCTGGTTACAAGACCATCGGCCTGCTCGCTCCCTGGCTCGTTTTGCTCGGCCGCCTCCTCCAGGGCTTCTCGGCGGGCGTTGAGCTCGGCGGCGTATCCGTCTATCTTTCTGAAATTGCCACGTCCGGTCACAAAGGGTTCTACGTCAGCTGGCAATCGGCCAGCCAGCAGTGCGCCGTCATCTTCGCCGCGTTACTCGGCGTCTTACTCAACTCCTCGCTCTCTTCCGCCCAAATGGACAACTGGGGCTGGCGCATCCCCTTCGTCGTCGGCTGCTGCATCATTCCGTTCCTCTTCCTCCTCCGCCGGTCGTTAGCCGAAACAGAGGATTTCCTCGCCCGCAAGCACCATCCTTCAGCCCGGCAGATTCTCCAGTCCATCGCCGCCAATTGGCGCATCGTCGCCATCGGAACCATGCTGGTCATGATGACAACCGTATCGTTCTACATCATCACCGCCTATACCCCCACCTTCGGTCGCGTCGTGCTCCATCTCGCCAATCGCGACAACCTCATCGTCACGCTTTGCGTCGGCATCTCCAACTTTGTGTGGCTGCCCATCATGGGGGCGCTGTCCGATCGCGTCGGGCGGCGCCCGCTGCTGCTTGCCTGCACCGTCCTCGCGCTGGCTACCGCCTATCCCGCCTTGCTGTGGTTGGGGGCTGGCCCTTCGTTTGACAGACTCTTAGCTGTCGAACTCTGGCTCTCGTTCCTATATGGCAGCTACAACGGCGCTATGGTCGTGTTCCTCACGGAACTGATGCCCGCCGCCGTCAGGGCTTCCGGCTTCTCGCTTGCCTACAGCCTCGCAACGGCACTCTTCGGCGGCTTCACACCCAGCATCTGTACTTATTTGATCCAGTGGACCGGGAACCGCGCCATGCCCGGAGCCTGGTTGTCCTTCGCCGCCGCCGCCAGCCTGCTGGCCACACTCCTCACCTGGAGATCACACAGTCGCCGGGACACCGGCATCTCTTCCTAGCCCGGATTTCTCACGAGCGCTGAAGGGAAGAAGAGCGGAGAAAGAGTCATTCAGGGGGCGGGTTGAAGGGATACCAGTGCGCTACTGGACGGTGATTTCAGAGATGGCTCCGCCTTGTATGGCG
>JAABUQ010003637.1_pt1 | contig 27768 bp, 21 predicted proteins | sample 5560001 | NCBI WGS metagenome assembly JAABUQ01 (sample SAMN10711888, study PRJNA513371) | rock metagenome | isolation source: Antarctica rocks | place: Antarctica: Victoria Land, Finger Mt nord | collected 2015-12-18 | reverse complement strand
CGCGATCGAGGGATCGCGGCCGGCGGCCCGGAGGGGGAGGGCGGGGGATGATCGGGGGGGTGGCCGGTCGGGATCAGTGGCCGAGCTGCTTGGCGATCCGGTTGCTCGGGGCCGGCTCGTCGGCCATGGTGTCGTCGAAGAGGTAGCTCAGGAGGTAGGCGTCCTCGCCGGTGTCCTGGAAGTGCTCGCGGACGACCTCGACGGCCCGGAAGCCCTGGACCCGGAAGAAGAGCTGTGCGGCCAGGTTGGTCTCGCGGACGTGCGAGACGATCCGGGTCCGGCGGTGGCTGGACAGCTTGCCGACGAGCTTGTCGACCATCTGCTGGCCGACCCCCTGGCGGCGGAACTCGGGGTGGACGGCGAAGTCGAGGACGTTGAGCTTGCTCTTGTGCAGCTCATAGATCATGAACCCGACGACCCGCTCGCCCAGCTCGGCCACCATGCCGATGCAGTTCCGCTGGCGGAGGACCCGGAGGAACTCCTCCTCGCACCAGGGGAAGTCGAAGCCGGCGTGCTCGATCGCCAGGACCTCGGGCATGTCGCGACGGATCATCCAGCGGATATGGACGCGAACCTGTGCCTTGCTGGCCGGGACCGTGCTCATCGAGCCTCCTTCCATCCATGGACATGGCTATCGCCAACGGGACCGCGCCGCCCTCCCGTTCCAGACCCGAGGGCGGCGGCGATCGGCGTGTTCGGACAGAACCGCATCATCCTGACAGCGGCCGGCGAGGCGAAGCGAGGAGGGCACCCCCGGGAGGGCGCCAGACAAGGGCCATCGCCGGAGGTCCCGCCCCCCCGAAGAGAGGCGGATTCTAGCCAAGGCCCCCCCCTCTGCCAAGGTCGCTTCCGGGCCGAAGGTCGTGTCATGCCCGGGTCAAAAGGCCCGGGATGGTCGCCCCCCGACGCGGAGCCCTCGGGCCCCCTCGACAGGGGTAGTTATCGGCCCAGCGGTCCCCGGTCGTGAGGATTGCGCGGGTCAAATCGCCGTTCAACACGGATCAAGGCCTAAAAAGGAAAAACCCCGCTCGATGGCGGGGTTTCTCGGGGATCAAGGGGCATCGAGGTCGATCCGGATCAGAACCGACCGTAGGAATACTGGCCGTTGCCGGGGTCGAAGTCGCGGTCCTTGAGGCCCGGGTTGAGCTTCAAATTGGTATACGTGTACTCCTCCATCAGCTCGCGCTCGTGCCCCGGCTTCCTGGGCCAGCCGTAGCTCTCGATCCGGATCGGGACGCCGAGTTCGGCGTCGATGTAGAGGCAGACCCGGGAGAACTCGCACCGCTCGGTCGGGGAGTGGATCGTCTCGATCATCATGCACGACCGGTCGCCGACCTTGGCCCCCGGGTGGAAGACGACCTTGGTGACGCCGGGGATCAGGTCGGCCTCCCAGCGGGCGTGGACGGTCTCGATCAGCGAGCCGATCCCGGCCTCGGTGATCGGGTGCCGGTTCTCCTCCATCGCCATGTCGCCGCGGGGGTCGAGGTGCATCGTGCCGGCGACGAGCTTGGTGATGCCCGCCTCGTGGGCCACGACCTTCCCCTTGTTCCGCCCCTCGACCCAGATCGCCTCGCGACCCTCGTAGGGCTGGACGAACTTGAAGTAGACGCTCCGGGGCCTGGTCCGCGCCTTCATGGCCATGATGTTGACTTCGGAAAGCTTGCCGTCGATCCGCTCGCGCTTGAAGAAGGTGCAGGTGTAATCCTGGACCGAGCGGAACCGGGCTCGGCTGTCGGCGATCGCCTTTTTGGCCCGGATCACGGGGTCGGAATCGGCGGGGCTGGGGCTCGCCGTCGCGGCGTGGACCCGGTCGGCGGCGAGGCTCCCGTGCCCGTTGGCGGCCACTCGGGCCTTGGCCTCGGCCTGCCCGGGCGGCCTGGGCGGGGCGTCGGCCGGGACGGCGACGATCGACCAGCCGAGCGGGACCAGCCAGGATGCGAGGAGGAGCCGGGACCGGCCGGGGCGCCGGTGGTTCGGACTTCGGCCGAGCGAGCGAGCGGCAGCCAGGTCCATGGTCGCCTCCTTCGTTCATGAAGCGTTCGGGTCACGCGACGGGACGGATCGGCCCGAGGGTCGAGGAATCCCCCGACTTTCGACGGGTCGAGGCAGGGTCGTGATGGGTCGCCGGGTGAGGCTTCGAGGGGAGGGCGTGGGTCACGCCGTCAAGCAACTTTCGCAACTCGCGAGCCAGACCCGAATTCGTCGAGAGGTCGACCGGTGGCGGGGGTTGGGCAAATTGTTTGATGATGCCCTGACCATCCGCGGCCGAGCACCGGGTGGCCGATTGTCATTTCTGCCCGATCGCTTTTTCGCTTTTGCATCGATGGTGCCTGATCTCCCATCGTGTTTCGGCGATCCCGACCGACGAGGACGAGGAATCTCGGACGACTTGCGATCCGGAGACTTCGCCGTCACGATGACTCGGCCCCGATCGCCCGTTCGAGGAGACCGAAGATGGCCGGATCGAGCTACCGGATCGAGACCATTGAATCGGCCCCGTTCGCCCAGAACGCTTACGTCCTCTGGCGGCCCGGCCGGGACGAGGCCCTCGTCGTCGACCCGGGATTCGACCCCGACGCCATCCTCGGCCTGCTCGACCGCGAAGGCTTGGTCCCCTCGGCGATCCTCAACACCCACGGCCACTCCGACCACATCGCCGGCAACGGGGCGATGAAGCAGGTCTTCCCCCGGGCCCCCCTGATCATCGGCCGGAACGACGCGAGCTTGTTGACCGACCCCGAGGCCAACCTGAGCGCCAAGTTCGGGATGGCCCTGCTGAGCCCCGAGGCCGACCGGCTGGTCGACCATGGCGAGCGGCTCGGACTGGCCGGGTTCGACCTCGAGGTCCGCGAGATCCCCGGCCACAGCCCCGGCTCGGTGGTCTTCGTCTGCCTCGGGGCCGAGCCCGCGTTCGTCCTCGGCGGCGACGTCCTCTTCGCCGGCTCCGTCGGCCGGACCGACCTGCCCCACGGCGACGGGCCGCTCCTCTTCGCCGGCATCCGATCGAAGCTGTTCGACCTGCCCGACCCCACGGTCGTCTGGCCGGGGCACGGGCCCCAGACGACCGTCGGCCGCGAGCGTCGGATGAACCCGTTCGTCGGCGATCATCCGGGCACTTATCGATTGGACTGACGGGCTTTCGGCCTCGGCCTTGCGAGGCCCGGCGGCGTCCCCTAGAGTGGGGCGGCCCGGCCCGAGGCGGACACGGCGATCGAGGAGGCTGGAGTGGCTGGGACGCGGATCGCGAGCGTGTCGGGGATCAGGGGGGTCGTGGGCGACGGGCTCGACCCGGCCATCGCGGCGGACTTCGTGGGGGCCTACGCCTCGGGGCAAGGGTCCGGGCCGATCGTGGTCGGGCACGACGGCCGGGTCTCGGCCCCGGTGTTCGTCCCGGCGGTCCTCTCGGCCATCGCCGCCACCGGGCGTGATGCCCTGCTGGCCGGCCCGGTGGCCACGCCCACCCTCGGCCGCCTGGTCCGCGACCTCGGGGCCGCCGGCGGGGTCCAGATCTCGGCCTCGCACAACCCGGCGAAGTACAACGGCCTCAAGTTCTTCCAGCCCAGGGGGATGGTCCTCGGGCCGGTCGAAGGGCGGGCCGTGCTCGACCGGCTCGAAGCCCGGGCCATCGGCTGGGCCTCGTGGGACGCCCTGGGCAAGATCCGGGCGATCGAGGAGCCGGACGGCAACCACCTCGACCTCGTCCTCAAGACGGTCGACGTCGCCTCGATCCGGGCGAAGCGGTTCGTCGTCGCGCTCGACGCCTGCCACGGGTCGGGCGGTCGGCTGGGCGAGGCCCTGCTCCGGGCGCTGGGGTGCGAGCCGATCGTCCTGGGGGGCGTGCCCGACGGCCATTACGACCACCCGCCCGAGCCGACCGAGGCCAATCTCCGCCGGTTCTCCGCCGCCGTGCCCGCGCTGGGGGCGGCGGTGGGCTTCGCCCAGGACCCCGACGCCGACCGCCTGGCGATCGTCGACGAGGGCGGCCGGTACATCGGCGAGGAGTTGACGCTGGCCCTGGTGGCGTCGCATCGCCTGGAGCAAGTCCAGGGGCCGGTCGTCCTGAACCTGTCCACCTCCCAGGTCACCGAGGAGCTCGCCGGGCGTCTCGGCTGCCCGGTGATCCGGACCCCGGTGGGGGAGATCCACGTCGTCGAGGCGATGCTCGCCCATTCGGCGGCCCTCGGCGGCGAGGGGAACGGCGGCGTCATCGACCCCCGGGTCGGCTTCGTCCGCGACAGCTTCGCGGCCATGGCCCAGGTGCTCGACCTCATGGCCCGGACCGGCCGCCGCCTCTCCGACCTCGTCGACGGGCTCCCCCGGTTCTCGATGGTCAAGGATCAATACCCGCTCGGGGGCAGCGGAGGATCGCCGGCCGGCCTGTTCGACCGGATCGCCTCGGCGCACCCCTCGGCCTCGGTCGACCGGCGCGACGGGCTCCGCCTAAGTTGGCCAGACTGCTGGGCGCACGTCCGGTCGAGCAACACCGAGCCGATCGTCCGGGTGATCGCCGAGGGGCCCGACCCCGCCTCGGCCCGCTCCCTCGCCGACGAGCTGGGGGCCCTCGTCGCCGCCGGGGGTGGGTCGTGAGCCCCTTCGACCGCTGGCCCACCTTCGACCGCGCCCCGGCCGTCGCCTTCATCGACGTCGACGGCACCTTGCTGGCCGAGACGACGACGTTCCTGTACGCGCGAATCCTACTCCGCCGCGGCCTGATCGACCGCTCGTTCCTGCTCAGGGCAGCCTACCACGGGCTCCAGCACCGGTTCGGCCGGCTCGATTACGGCCGGCTGGTAAATTTCGGGCTCAAGAATATCGCCGCGATCCCCGTCGACGAGCTGGAGCGGATCGCCTACGAGAACTTCGTCGAGTACGTCCGGCCTCGCCTGTTCGAAGGGGTGGTGGACCACCTCAACGGCCTCCGGATGCGGGGGACGGCCGTGGTCCTGGTCTCGTCGTCGCCGAAGATCGTGCTCGAACCGCTCTCGATCTATCTCGGGTGCGAAGATACGATCACGACCCCGGTCCGAATCGAGCGCGGGCATCTGATCGGAATCGCCGATGGGCCGGCCTGTTATGGCGAGGGGAAGCTGCACTGGGCCCGGCGATGGCTCGACGATCGGCAAATACCGATGGACGAAACGGCCGCTTATGCGGATAATTGGTCCGATCGAGCCCTGCTCGGCCAGGCCGGGCGGGCCGTGGTCGTCAACCCCCGCCGGAAACTCCGGCGCCTGGCCCTGGAGCGGGGCTGGACGATCGTCCGACCGCGCCGGGTCGCCGCCCGGCGGCCCTGATCGGGCCGGGACCGCGGCGAGATTCCCCATTCCTCGGTCCGATGCATCCTAGGATGAACCGAAGGGCGACCCCAGCCCGGCCCTAGCGATCATCCGCCGGAGTTGACCACGATGCCCCTCGACGAAGCCGACAACCCGAAAGGACAGCGAGGCCGCAGGGCGGGAGCCATGGCCCTCGTCATGGGCCTCGCCGCGCTGACCGCCCAGGCGACCGAGTCCGAGCTCGTCCACGACATCCAGCGCTACTGCGCGGTCTGCTGGCGCAACGCCCGGCTCGACCCGGGGCTCTGGGACGATTGCACCCAGGAGGTCTGCTGCCGCCTGCTCGGCAAGGCCCGAGGGGGCGAGCTCGACCTCAACCTCGTCCTGGCCGACGACACGCCCGAGCGCCGCGAGCTGGTCCGGGCGATCGACATGGTCCGCAAGCGAGTCCAGAGGGCCCGAAGGCTCCAGCCGCTCGACGACCACCTGACCCCCGGCCCCGACCTCGACCGCCGCCACCGAGAGCGGCAGGAGCTGGGCGAGATCCTCGAGGCCGCCCGGAGGGCCGTCCTCTCCCCCCGCCAGGACCGGATCGTCGAGCTCTGGACCCGGGGGAGCACCGTCCCCGAGATCAGCCGGATGATGGACCTCTCGCCGGCCCGCGTCAGCGACGAGAAGTACAAGGCGCTCCGCAAGCTCGAACGCCACCTGGCCGACCGCCGCGACGACCTCGACCTCCCCGCCGTCGATCTGGAAGCCCGGCAAGTCGGCTGATCCCCATCACGCCAGAGGGCCGAGCACTCTTCCGCGAGTGCCCGGCCCTTGCTTGTTCTACCGGGACGGGACCGGGCAGACTCAACGCTTCGGCTTCGACCTGGAAAGTACGTGCTTCGTCACCTTCACGGTGGCGGCCGTCGTCGGAGCGGGATTCTGCGCCGGGGGGGCCACGACGATCGGGGCGGGCTGTGGGGCGGGGGGCGGGATGACGAGGCTCGACGGCCCTTCGGTGACGGGGATCGACTGCCCAGCACCGGGGACGCCGAAGCTGGCGGTGAGGTCCGGCCCCGAGGACGGCCGGATCACGAGGGTCCCGGTCGCCGGCATGTAGACGGCCAGGTTGACCCGGCTGGTGCCGTCGTAATAGTCGGGCATCGGGATGGTCTGGCCGAAGCCGGGGACCCCCATCGGCTCGATCACGTCGGGGCCGCCGATGGCCGGGCGGAAGGCGAACGACCCGGTGCTGGGCAGGTAGACCGCCAGGTCGGTCCTGCCGTCGCCCACGTAGTCCCCCGGCACGGGGATCGACTGCCCCGACCCGGCGATCCCGAACGGGATGACCTGGTCGGGGCCGCCGCCGGCGGGGCGGAAGGCGAAGGCGCCGATGCTGGGCAAGTAGACGGCCAGCTCGGTCTTGCCCGAGCCGTCGTAGTCGCCCGGCACGGGGATCGACTGGCCCCCCCCGGCGATCCCGAACGGGATGATCTGGTCGGGGCCGCCGTTGACCGGCCGGATGGCAAACGCGCCGAGGCTGGGCAGGTAGACCGCCAGGTTGGTCTGCCCGGTGCCCTGGTAGTCGCCCGGCGCGGGGATCGACTGCCCCGACCCGGCGATCCCGAACGGGACGACCTGGTCGGGGCCGCCGTTGGCCGGGCGGATGGCGAAGGAGCCGATCGAGGGGAGATAGACGGCCAGGTTGGTCTTGCCCGAGCCGTCATACCTCCCGGGCGCGGGGATCGACTGCCCAGCTCCGGCGATCCCGAAGGGGATGGGACGATCGGGCGACCCGTCCGCCGATCGGACGACGAACTCGGCGAAGTTGGTGAGATACAAGGTCGGGTTCGCCTTGCCCGAGCCGGTGTAGTCGCCCCGGACCTGGGTCGCGGGCGTCGAGGACGGATTGGTGACGGGAGTGGGACCCTGGGTCGAGTCCCCGTAGAGCTTGACGACCAGGTAGTTCGTGCTCGACGAGGAGGTCCCGGCCAGGACGATCTTGCCGTCCGGCGTCGGCGCGATGACCTCGGCGGCGGCCAGGCTCCGCGCCCCCTGGATCAGATTGCGGACCTCGCCCCCGGTGCCGAAGCTGGGATCGGGCGAGAAGTCGTTGTTGAGCCGGAAGGCGATGGAGTTGGACGTGAACTCGTCGCCGGTCATGAGGAACTTGCCGTCGGGCGTTTCGACGACGTCGTTGACCACATAGCCGACGTTCGGGGCGTCCGACGCGTTCGAGAACGGCGAGGGGGCCCGGGCCGAGGCGATGAGGCTGCCGTTCGGCGCGATCCGGGCCAGGATCGGATCGGCCAGGCCGTAGGAACTCGCCCCGACGGCGACGATGTTGCCGGTCGGCTCGACGATCACGCCGTTCATGTTCGTGCGGGCGATCCTGGCGGCCTTGATCCCGGCCGAGCTGAACGTCGAATCGCGCGAGCCGTCGGGGTTCAGGCGGAACAGCTCGCCCTGAGACGAGGCTGCGGAACCGTCGGCGATTTCCAGCTCGCCGATGATCAGGAGCCGCCCCTGCGCGTCGACGGCCACCCCGGTCGCCGCCTCTTGGACCGGATCTGTGGAGGCGAGCTGCGAGGACGTGGCGTCCGAGATCGTCAGCGAGCCGGCCGAGCCGAACGAGGCGTCGGGCGAGCCGTTCGGGTTGAGGCGGACCGCGGCCATCTCCGTGTTGGTCGGGTTCGACGGGATCGGCGCGAAGCCGACCAGCACGATCTTGCCGTCGGATTGGGCGGCCCCGAACCGCAAGGCCCAGCCCGACTCCGGCAGCACGGCGATCCCGCCCGAGCCGTAGCCGGCGTCGAGCGACCCGTCCGCGTTCATCTGGGCCGTGACCGTATGGATCGTCCCGGCGGCGTCGCGGGCCTCGCCGGCGACGAAGATCTTGCCGCCCGGCAGCAGCAGCAGGGTGGATAGCCGCTCGTTGGCGGCCAGGCCGTTGGGGAGGTTGAGGTCGACCTCGCCGTGGTTGCCGAACGTCCGGTCCGGCGTCCCGTCGGGGTTGAGCTGGAGCACCCCGTAGCTGATCAACCCGCCGGTACCCACGGTGCCCGCCGCGTCGATCTTGCCGTCAGCCCGGACCTTCAGCGAGTAGAAGCTGCTGAAGCCGGTGTTGCCCACCGGATGATCGGCGACGACGTACTGCCCGCCGTTGGCGAAGCCGGCATCCAGACCGCCTGCGGCGCTCAGCAGCTCTCGCCCTTCGAGCCCTTCCACCGCCGGCCGGGGCGGGGAGGGACGAGACCGCTTACCGGACCGGCCTCCGCCCATCGCCCACGACCAATGATCGATCCGAGCCGTCCGTGCCATGCGACCAACCTCGTGCCAAGAGCAAATCTCAACCGGGAGGCCCTCCGGCCCGGCCACGGTGGAGTTATCGGCAGGATCACCGGAAGGATCGACATCGACCGCATCAACAGCGCGCAGGTTGTTCCGTCTGGAACGGAAGCGCATCGCGTGAGATCGACTCGCTTTCTGCCAGGAGCGAGCGTGGCAACCGCGTATCCCGGCCAATCCGGGCGACCGCCACGGGTGCAGCTCGAATTTTATTCGAGACCGATCTCCGGTTTCGGTGGATTGGCTCGAACCTTCTTCGATCCACTACCTGATCCCGGGCAGGCCCGGCCGCGTGTCTCGCGGGGCGTGGCCCCCGGGCCCTCGATGCACTACAGTGGTTTACCTCCGGGCGAAAGCCGGTCAAGCTCAATCGGCCGCCGTTTGCGAGTCATCGACGATGAGTTGGATTCCTCACGTCATGGTCCTGGACGACGACGCCAGGGTCCTGGAGTCGCTGATCCCGAGCTTCCCGCTCGACCTGGCCCGGCGGTTCGCCGGCGACCGGGGGATCGGCGGGATGCTCAGGCGGGGCGAGCCGGCCACCCCTTCGCCGCTCCAGGTGAAGGTCTCGGCCCACGGCTACGAGAGCGAGCGGCTGGCGGCGTACCGCCATCGGTCGCCGTTCCATGTCCACCTGCACCTGGTCCGGGAGCGGGGAGGGCGGTTCGACCTGGCCAGGAAGCTGCTCAACGAGCAGCTCTTCGCCGTCGTGGTGTCCGACCTCCGATTCTCCGACGACGCCGGCGGCCAGCGGGCCGGCCAGCTCTTCGTGGCGGAGGCCCGGCGGGTCCACCCCGAGGTCCAGGGCATCCTCTATTCGGCCTACCCCAGGCCCGACGGCTTCCCCGCCGAGCGCTTCGTCCGCAAAGGGGGGGAGTCGCCCGGCCTGGCCGAGACCGTGGAGAAGGCGTTGACCGCGCACCTGGCCGACCCGGCGGTCGGGGCGTTCGCGGCGGCCCTGGGCGACCAAGGGGTCGTCTACCAGTCGGACTCGTTCGGCTCGACCCTCGCCCAGCTCTTCGACCTCGCTCGCCTCTTCGGCATCGAGGCCTCGGCCCCGAGGGCGGCCGGGCGGGGGCGTCGCCCGTTGCCCTGCCTGCTGCTCGACGGCGAGAGCGGGACCGGCAAGCGGGCCCTGGCCGAGCTCTTCCACGCGGCGACCGACCGCCGCAAGGCGCCGATGGCGGTCGCCTCGTGCAACGAGCTGACCAACGAGACGCTGCTCCGCTCGATCCTCTTCGGCCACCGCCGGGGGGCCTACACCGACGCCAGGGAGGACCGCCCCGGCCTCGTCGCCTCGGCCGGCAAGGGAATAGTGCTGCTCGACGACTTCCACCGCCTGCCCGCCTCTTGCTCGGCCATCCTCCACTCGTTCCTCGAAGACGGCGAGTACAGCAAGCTCGGCGAGGAGGAGGTCCGCAAGCAGGCCGAGGCGGCGGTGATCCTGACCGTGGAGACCGCCCCGTGGCTGGAGCGGAGGCGGTCGGGCGAGCTCCCGCTGGCGTTCCTCGCCCGGGTCGAGCGGCTCCCGCTGACGATCCCGCCGCTCCGCGACCGCCCCGACGACATCGAGGCCCAGGCGCGCTGGCTGGCCCGGGTCGTCTCCGCCGAGGTCGGGGCCGACATCGAACTTTCCGACGACGCGATCGAAGGGCTCCGGGCCCGGCCGTTCGCCGAGAGCAACAGCCGAGAGCTGCGCAACGTCATCGAGCGGGCGATCCTCCGCCACAGCAGGGAGGTCGACCTGCTCGACTGGTCGCACCTCCGCCCGTTCGTCGCCGCCGCCGGGCCGATCCCTGGTCGCTCGGCCTCGGCCGCCCCGGCCCCGTCGCCGGTCCGCCCGGTCCCGACCGCGACGACCTCGAACGAGTGGCAACGCCGGCTCAGGTCCCTGGCGAGCAAGATCCTCGCCCGGGGGCTGACCATCCCGCCCGAGGAGGCGGACGCCCTGGCCTCCGGCCTCTTCGACGCCGCCATGCCCGGGCTCTGGGCCCCCCACGAGGCCGCCCGGAACCCCGCCGACATGGGTCGGCCGATCCCCCTGCCGATCTGGGAAGACCTCTGGCGTTGCTATGCGGTGTCGCGGCTCGGCGGCCCTTCGCCGGCGGAGCGGGTGCTCGGCATCCCGGCCAACACCCTCCGCCAGTGGATCAACGACCGCGAATCGCGGTTCCCAACCGACCCGGCCCCGCCTTGAGATCCACCCCGGTCACTCCTCGACCAGCGCCTCGCCGGATGCCGGCCCGACCGGCTGGGCGACCTCGCCGGGCACGGCCGGCTGGTCGGCCCAGACCTCGACGGGGGGCGTCGGCTCGTCGATCGACTCGGCCAGCCGCTGCTGGGTCGGGTCGGCCATGCCGACGGGCCAGATGTGGAAACCGCCCTTCCAGGTCGGCTGGTATTCCCAGGTCCCCCAGATCCCCTTCGACTCGTTATATCCCTGGTACGAAATCTTGTGCTGCTTGACGTAGCCCTTGATCCAGTGGCAACGGCCGCTCGCGAGGTCGTATCGCCCGTCGATCCGGAACGAGCCGACCCGATCGCGCCCTTCTCCCTGGACCGACCCGTCGCGGAAGGTGAGGTTGAGCTCCATCCAGTTGCGGCCGGGCAGGACGTCCTGGAGGAAGAAGCCGGTCCAGGGGCCCGAGGGGAACCGAGGGTCCGCCTCGACGGGTGCCTGGTCGGGGTTCTTGATTTCTTCCATGGTCCACCTCGCGGTTGAATCGCTCCAAGATCGGACGTCCACGATGCCGCGATCTTGATGCCGAGGTCCGGCCAATAAAAAACCCCGCCGACCCGTATTGCTACGAATCGCCGGGGCCGGAACAGAGAGGAGGCCGAGCAAATAATCAGGGAAAGTTCCCTGTTCGAGTGGCACCCGAGCTTGGATTGGTGATCCACTTGACAACTCTATATTAAATCTTGGAATTTCTAAGTCAAGCATCTTCTGAAATTTCTTCCCAGTCATTCAGCGGGCAATCGTCGAGAACTGGAAGGTATGCGGGCCCGGGCTGGTCGAGCCGGGGAACTGGTAGTACCGGGCGTGGCGATCCTCCCCTTCGACCAGGAAGCCCGGCTCCTCGCGGACGATCAGCTTGGTCCGCTTGTTGATGGCCATCTCGGCGCGGACGAAGGTCCAGGCGTGGACCGAGCCGTCGCCGTGGCGGATCGTCAGGGTCCGGCCGGCGAGGGCGCGGTCGTCGGGGATCGCGGCGTCGGTCTCGAACCACCCCCGCGAGTCGGCGGCCGGGAACCGGGCGGACGCCAGGACCTTGCCCGAGACCTGCCCCTGGCGGACGGCGAAGGTCCCGTCGGAGGCGATCGTCCCGCCGGCGAGGCGGAGCTGGTCCCGACGGGCCCGGACGACCCGGCCGTCGGTCTCGAGCGAGCGGCCGTCGGCCAGCTCGACCTTCCGGGCCTGGCCCGGGCGGAGGTTGATGACCAGGTGCTCGGGCCCGTCGGCGGTCTCCAGGTAGAGGACCACGAAGCCCGGCGTCGCCGTCATCCGGCCGACCTTGATCGGCGCCGAGCCGGTGCCGGTCGGCTCGAACAGCGTGACGAACGTCGTCGCCAGCTCCAAGCCGTCGAGGGTCTGCCGCCGGAGGATTAGGGCAGGGCGACTCGGCTCGTCGGGTTTGGGTGCCCGCGGGGTCGAGGCGGTGATCACCTCGACCGGCAGGTCCCCCAGGACGTGGAGGCGGACGCCGGGCTTGCCCGGGTCGTGGAGCTCGACCACGGACGGCCGGGAAGCGACCCCGCTCGCCATCCGGCCGAACTCGCCGAAGGCCTGGACGAACCAGCGCCCGTCCTCGGCGTGTGCCGAACCCAGGTAGGGGATCGAGGGGGGCAGGAGCGAGTCGGGCCCCGGGACGGTCGGGACCGACGCCAGCCACCGGCCCGAGGGGGCGTGGAAGACCTGGTCGTGCCGCGAGCCGCCCCGGACCTCGAAGACGGACACGGCATAGCGGGCCTTGGGCCCCGAGCAGGCCACGACGGTCTGGCGGTAGCCGCCGGGGAGGGTGGTCCTCGGGTAGGCCCGGGGGTCGTCGAGGACGGCGACCTGGAAGTCGGGGTCGGCCGCGTAGAAGAGGAATTGGCCGCCGTCGGCCGCCTGCCTCATCAGGCGGAGGGTCTCGCGCTGGTTCAGGCCGTCGACGACCACCGTGTTGTGGCTGGCCGAGGCGAGGTCCCAGCCGTCGGGTCGGGGCGGGAGGTCGTCGAGGTCGCCCAGGACGACCCGACCGCCGACCGCGAGCCGGAGCGCCTGCCGTCGCGACCGGTTCGAGCCGTACTGGCCCATCCCCCGGAGTTCCAGGTCGAGCGCGTCGGCCCCATCGCCCACGGCCAGGCGGGCCAGGCCCGCCCCGCCCAGGAGCGCCGGGGATCGGGAGGCCGTCGATGCCCGGGAGGCCGGCCAGGACGCCAGTTGCACGTCGGGCGGGGCCGAGTCGGCCAGGATCGTCGAGCCGGCCGACCGGGCCAGCGCGAGCATCGGCGGCCCCCCCGGCCCGGATCGCCCTTCGAGCAATCGGTCGGCGGCGGGGGCCGGGCCCACGCCGCTCATCAGGCGGTCGACCCAGCCGTCGAGCATGCCCAGGACCCGCTTGTGGCTCGGCCCGTCGCCCGACCTCCAGAGCCCGTCGTGGTAGAAGCCATGCTCGGAGAACTGGCCGAGCCGGGCGGTCGCCTCGCGGATCAAGGTTTGGTCGCCGAGCAGCCGGCCGACCGCGAGCAGCCCCCGGACGACCTGGAGCGACTGCTCGTCGACCTCGATCGGCTGGGCCCTGGCGAACGCGGCGGAGGCCCGGAGCAGGTCATGCTCGATCGTCCGGGCGGGCTCGCGGTCGCCCAGGACCGTGCCGGCCCAGGACAGGGCGGGGTCGTCGCGGATCAGGGCATAAGCGATCACCAGGTTGAGCGGGACGTCGAGGCTGCCCGACCAGTCCCACTTCGCCGTGGCGTACCCCCGGCGATACGGGGGCGCGAGCCTGGCGGGCTGGAAGAACTTGGGCTGGCCGGGCTGATCGAGGTGCTGGGCATAGTTGGGATAGACCTGGGCGAACCGGAGCACCAAGAGCGCCGCGACCCGGGCGAGGTTCGGGTCCTTCTGGCCGGCCGGCTGCTCGCGGTAGCGGACGGCCGAGTACAGGGCGGCCTTGGCCAGGTACTCGCGGGCCTCGTAGTCGCGTCGGGCGTCGAGGTAGAGCCGCTCGCCGTCGTGCTGCTGCTGATCGGCGGCGACGGCGTGATACGGGTACTTGTGGTTCAGGCCGGGGGCGACCTCGACCACCTCCTCGGGGACCTTCTTGTCCTTGTCGTCCTTGGCCGGGTACTTGTCGCTCGGGAACGACCCTTCGCACCGCTTGCAGGTGACGACCTCCGGCTTGCGGATCGACCAGGCCAGGGGGTCGTCGCGTTCGCCCGCCTCGCAGCTCGGGCAGCGGCAGAACCGCAGGCCGGCCTGGGTCGGCACGAGGGCGGCGAGCGCCTTGGGCTCGAGCTTGAGCAGGGCGTGGGCGTCGGGGTTGTTCCAGAACGTCGCCTCCCAGGCGTCGGGAAGGTCGAACCGAGCGAACGGGTCCGGCGGCGAGCCGGGGCCCGGCCCGGCGGCGACCAGCAGCGCGGCGAGGGCCGACCAGGCCGGGAGGAGGCGTCGAGGGCGATCGGTCCGGGGGCTTCGCATGGATCGGGGTCCGTCCCGACTTCGGGGGTTGCCGGCTTCCTTCGAACGTCGGAGGTCCGGTCCGTCAAAGGTCTGGGGTGGGCTCGTCGGGTCGGCGGAGGGGGAAGGCGGCGATCGGGCCGACCGCCTCGTCGTCGCCGACGGCCAGGGCTTCGCGTCGCCCCTGGGCCCTGGCCACGAGGTCGTCGCGGTGCCGCTCGCAGGCCAGGCCGTAGTTCTTCAGCTCGCGGAGCGGGCCGTGGCTCCATGCGGCGGCGATCTTCCAGCAAGGGGGCAGCTTGCACCCCTCGGCATCGCAGGCGGCGGCGTAATGAAACGGCAAGTCGTCCATCGCGGTCCACCCACCTCGGCTACATCGGATTGTCGAGTCGACGCACCTGAGAAGTCACGGCCGCCGCAATTTCAGTCGAACCGTCGAGGTCGGAAGACCAGGACCCGCGAGACAGTCAAGTTTGTGATTTCTCGGCGGGCCGCTGTGATGGAGGGATGCTCTCGACTTCGACGAAAGCGTCTTCAAATCGAGTGATTTGATAGAAATAATAAGACCCCTTTTCTCTGTTAAGGTCGTTCAGCCGCTTGACTTCCCGTGCCGCGAAATTGGGGTCGACGACCACTTTCTTGACCGTGATTCGGAGATCAATCGGAGTGTCGTTGCCCGCATCGATCTCGTATCGAATAACGGCGTACAAGTGCTCGGATTTTTTGTTCGGTTTTAAGTTCCCGGGCATCATGAGTCCCCTCGCTCCTTCCCGCCCGATGTCAAACTTCCTAAAAAGGATCGATCGTCGGAGCGGAAGATGTTTCCCGTCCGATCGAACAGCAAATCGAAGTCGGCCGGCAATCCGTTCGCCTCTTTGATCTTATGCAAGCGATTGCTCGATACGTGCGACGCGATCCCGTGATACTTCTCCAGATGTTTATAGACGTTGTCTATTGGGTACGTTGCGACGTGAAGGGGTAGGCTTTCGTCCACGAGAAATGACCCGGAGACGCCGTACTCGGTCGAGGCCAGAAGCCGGGGCTCCGCCGATTCCAGCCCAAGGCCGGTATGGTACACCATCGAGGGCCGGAGAGACAGCGGTGTTCTTGGGCTAGCCCGATGGCGGGAGATCCGCTAGCCTGACGGGCCGGCCCGTCGCGGCCGATCCTTTTCTCCAGGAGGCTCCGCCCATGGAAGGGCCCGATCGCCCGATCTGGTTCGCGGGCGACCTCGGCGACCCGTGGGTGGCATCGATCGCCGACGCCCTGCCGCGCGACACGCTCCGGATCGATTGCCCCGGATCGCTGCCCGAGACCTGGCCGACGGGCGAGCCCTCGCCCGGCGTGCTGGTGCTCCACCGGGCCGCGCTCGACGCGACCGACGCCCTGCGGCTGAGCCGGCTCAAGGCCCGGGCCGCGGCGACCCCTCGGGTCATCCTCTGCCTCGGCCCGCACGCCCGCCACGTCGACCTCGAGCGCTGGGCACGGCTGGTCGACGCCGTGATCCCCGAGGCCACCGCCCGCGAGACCGTGGCCCGGCACGCCTTGGCCGTCGACCGCCCCTTCGGCTCTCGACCGGGCGGTTGTGGCCCCCGGGTCGCGGTCGTAAGCACCAACTTCGAGCTGCGGGCGACCCTGGCCGAATCGTGCCGGGTCGGCGGCTACTCGCCCGAGCCGGCGGTCGACTGGCACGACGCGCCGGCCGGACTGCCCTCGATCTGGGACGTGCCGGTGCTCGAACCGGGCTGGGGCGCGGACCTGGCCCGCCGGTCGGCGACCGCCCCGGTGGTCGCGCTGCTCGGGTTCGCGGATCGGGCGACGGTCGCGCAGGCCCGCGAGCGTGGGGCGTCGGCCTGCCTCGAACTCCCCTGGGAGCTGCCCGACCTGCTCCGGGCGCTCGACCGGGCGATCCGGCCGCCCCACGCCGTCCCCCCCGCGCCGATGGGCCTCCGGCCGCCCGGCAAGGGCCGCGGCCGCCGCAAGGGGAGGGGCACGCAACCTGCTGGGAGTTGACCCCTGGTCCTGCTTGATCGTTCACCCTGGCAAGTACGCTTTGGGTGGCAGGGGTAAGCTTGCTTACCCCGGTTCTTCGCCAGAACGTCCCGAAAACCGGGGTAAGCAAGCTTACCCCCGCCACCCGGCATGAAGGGATCAGCCCCGGATTGAACCCCCGATCGTCGATGGCCGAAGCGGCGGCGAAGGTCTAGAATCCTGGTTCGCGGCAGCGATGCCGCGCCAGGCGGGATCGGCGACGGATAACCTCATCCCCTATTGCGGCCCAGCCCCATGTCCAGAGCCAGCACCGACGCGACCTCGCCGCCCTCCCCGAAAGCCGGGGCCGGACCTGGGGCCGGGACCTCGACCGGGCGCGAGCTTCGCGAGCTGACCCGCCTGATCCAGAAGGCCGACGGCTTCCCCGAATGCCTGGCCGCCCTGATGGTGGGGCGGAGCGCCACCATCGACGGCGCCTGGGGCTCGGCCGGCCCGTTGACCGCGGCGGCCCTCGGCCTGAACGCGCCGAAGACGCTGCTCGTCGTCCTGGCCCACGTCGGCGACGTCGACGACTTCCGCGACGACCTGGCGACCTTCTCCGGGATCGCGCCCGAGGTCTTCCCCGCCTGGGAGAAGCTCCCGCGCGAGGCCGGGCCGAGCGACGAGGTCTTCGGCCGCCGCCTCCGGGTGGTCAAGGCCCTCCGGGGTCCCAACCCGCCCCGGTTCGTCGTGGCGCCGATGCAGGCGTTCTTGCAGCCGGTGCCGACGGCCGAGAGCCTGGCCGAGGCGTCCCGGCGGGTCTCGGTGGGCGACTCGATCGCCGTCGACGACCTGGCGTCCTGGCTCATCGACAAGGGCATGGCCCGGGTCGAGGTCGTCGAGGTCGCCGGCGAGTTCAGCGCCCGGGGGGGCATCCTCGACGTCTTCCCGCCCGACGCCTCCGACCCGTACCGGATCGAGTTCTTCGGCGACGAGGTCGAGTCGATCCGCCCCTTCGACGCCGACACCCAGCGCTCGCTCGGCAAGCTCGAAGCCGTCGAGCTGACCGCCGCCACCCGCTTCGACGGCGACGACGCATCCGCCTTCGGCCACGCCGCCGACGCCCTCCCGCCCGGGACCTGGGTCGCCCTCGTCGAGCAGAACGACCTCCGCGAGGAAGGCCGGCACTACCTCGGCCGGCTCGAAGACGCCCGGGGCTTGTTCACCGTCGAGAGCACCTTCGCCCGCCTGGTCAAGCACCCGTCCATCACCCTCTCGACCCTCTCGGCCGACTCCCTGGAGGCGACCTGCCACCTCAGGATCGAGAGCATCGAGCGGTTCTCCGGCGAGCTCGGCAAGGTCAAGAACGAGCTGGACGCCGCCTCGGGGGGCGACCAGGTCATCATCGCCTGCCACAACCCGGCCGAGGTGGAGCGACTCGGCGAGGTCTTCGCCGAGACCGAGATCGCCAGGTCCGGCCGGCTCGCGCTAACCGTCGGGCGAATCCGGGCGGGGTTCCACCTGATCGACGCCCGGGCCCTGGTCATCGGCGACCACGAGCTGTTCGCCAGGACCGACGTCCGCCGACCCGCGACCCGGCGGCGGTACGAGTCGCGGGCGATCGACAGCTTCCTCGACCTCAACGAAGGCGACCTCGTCGTCCACGTCAACCACGGGATCGCCCGCTACCGGGGGCTCCAACTGGTCAAGCGGGGCGACGAGCACGACGAGGAGACCCTGCTCCTCGAATTCGCCGAGGGGACCAAGCTGTTCGTCCCGATCGCCAAGATCGACCTCGTCCAGAAGTACGTGGGAGGCGGCAAAGGGGAGCCCGCGCTCTCCAAGATCGGCTCGTCCTCGTGGGACAAGCGGAAGAAGCGGGTGGCCGAGGCGGTGGTCGACCTCGCCGCCGAGCTGATCGACATCCAGGCCGCCCGGGCCAGCCAGCCGGGCATCGCCTACCCCGCCGAGGACAGCCGGTGGATGGCCGAGTTCGAGGCCGCCTTCCCCTACCAGGAGACGCCCGACCAGCTCGCCGCGATCGACGCCCTGAAGCGCGACATGGCCCGCCCTCAGCCGATGGACCGCCTGATCTGCGGCGACGTCGGCTACGGCAAGACCGAGGTCGCCATCCGCGCCGCGTTCAAGGCGGTCGACGCCGGCAAGCAGGTCGCCGTGCTGGTCCCGACGACGATCCTGGCCGAGCAGCACCAGCGGAGCTTCTCGGCGAGGATGGCCGAGTTCCCGTTCACGATCGAGGCGGTCAACCGGTTCCGCCCCAAGTCCGAGATCAAGGAGGTCCTCAAGCGGACCGCGACCGGCGGGGTCGACGTCCTGATCGGCACCCACCGGATCGTCCAGAAGGACGTCAAGTTCAAGGACCTCGGGCTGGTCGTGATCGACGAGGAGCAGCGGTTCGGGGTCGAGGACAAGGAGTGGCTGAAGTCGCTCCGGGCGACCGTGGATGTCCTGACCCTCTCGGCCACGCCGATCCCTCGGACCCTGCACATGAGCCTGCTCGGGCTCCGCGACATCTCGAACCTGGAGACGCCCCCGCCCGACCGCAAGGCGATCGAGACCCGGATCACCCGGTTCGACGACGACACCATCCGCCGGGCGATCCACCGCGAGATGAACCGCGACGGCCAGGTCTACTTCGTCCACAACCGGATCCACGACATCCAGGGGATCAAGGATCGCTTGCAAAGCATCGTCCCCGAGGCCCGGATCGTGATCGGCCACGGCCAGATGGGGGGCGAGGCCCTGGAGCGGACGATGCTCTCGTTCCTCAAGCACGAGGCCGATATCCTCCTGGCCACGACGATCATCGAGTCGGGCCTGGACATCCCCAACGTCAACACGATCTTCATCAACGAGGCCGACCGCTACGGGCTGGCCGACCTCCACCAGCTCCGGGGGCGGGTCGGCCGGTACAAGCACCGGGCCTACGCCTACCTCCTGCTCGAATCCGACCGCCCCGTCACTCCCAACGCGGTCAAGCGGCTCAAGGCGATCGAGGAGTTCACCGAGCTGGGCGCCGGCTTCAAGATCGCGCTGCGCGACCTGGAGATCCGCGGGGCGGGCAACATCCTCGGGGCCGAGCAGTCGGGCCACATCGAGAGCGTGGGGTACGAGCTGTACTGCTCGCTCCTGGACTCGGCCGTCCGGAGCGCCACGGGCAAGCCCGACCCGGGCAAGACCGCCTGCTCGGTCGAGCTGTCGTGGCGGGCCTACCTGCCCAAGGACTACATCCCGGGGCCCAAGCTCAAGGTCGAGCTGTACCGGAGGCTGGCCCGGGTCCGGAGCAAGGAGCGGCTCGACGACTTCCGCAAGGAGCTGGTCGACCGCTTCGGCAACCCGCCGCCGCCGGCCGAGAACCTGCTGGCCGAGGCCGAGCTGCGCGTCCTGGCCGAGCGCTGGCAACTGGCCCGAATCCACGTCGAGGACGAGTATGCCGTCCTGACCTACCGGAGCGCCCGGCGGATCGAGGCCCTGGCGAAGCAGAACCCGGGCCGGGTCCGGGTCGTCGACGACCGGACGGCGTACGTGCCGCTCGACGTCGAGGCGAAGTTCCCCAAGGGTGACATCGTGGCGGCAGCCCTGAAACCGCTCTTGCGGGCCTCCTGATTCGCGGATACCCTCCCGGCCCGAGCGGCGGTACACCCCGCGCCCGGCGTCCGGCCCGACCGCACCCATCGAAGCCACACCGCGACGTCGAGCCGGCCCCTTCGAAGGGTAGGGACGGAGGCTTTGCGATGGCTCGTCGCGTGGTTTGGCTCGCCTTGATCCTCTCGGCCGCCTCGGGGCGGCCCGGGGCGGCGATGCAGTCCCTGGCCGACCCCGGCGCCCAGGGGCCGGTCGGCATGGCCCCGACCCGGTCGCTCGACCGGCTCAACGGAAACCCGAGCATGGCGGGCACCGCGCCCGCCTCGGGGCCCGCTCCGGCGATCGGCGCGACCAACCCGGCCGCGTCGGGGCCGGCCGCGACCCTGCCCGGCTCCCCGGGCGGCGACGCGCCGGTCTCGCTCACGCCGATGCCCCCGATCCAGAAGTCGCTCGATCGCGGCTACCGCTTCGGCCGGCTCTCCGACCTGTTCCGCAAGGATCGAGGCCAGCCTGCCCAGCCCTCGCAGCCCAGGGCGGCCCGGACCGACGCGCGGCCGACGCCCCACGCCTGGTCGCCCGACCCTGCGGCCCGCCGCTCGGTCCACCCCGACCCCGTCGAGGCCCCGGCCGTCGCCCCGCCCAAGGGTGGCCGACCCGCGCCTTACGGAGATCGGGCCCCCGAAGGGCCTCGCCGCCAGCTCGAACCGGCCGCCGACCCCTCGGGCGACCCGCCCTCGGCCGGGGGGAGGCCCAACCCGCTGGCCGCCGAGACCCCGCGCCGGGCCAGGCCGCAGCTCGTCGCCGACTCCGGGCCTTCCGGCGGCCGGCCGTCGACCTCGGCCACCGCCGAATATCGCCCCCAGGGCTTGCGGCCCCGGGCGGGCGTGACCGTCGCCGAGGCGGCGGCGACCGCCCCGACCCAGGCCCCCTCGGGCGATCCCGCGCCCCCCGAGGTCGTCCCGCCGGGCCCGCCGCCGCTCGAACCCGACCCGGCCCGGCCGGCCGAGCCTCCGGTCGTGATCCCGAGCCCCGAGGCGGTCGCGATCCCGACCCCCAGCCCGACCCCCGAGCCGGCCCCAGAGCCGCCGCCGATCGTCGAGGCCCCGGCCGCCGTCCCCGCCGCGCCCCTCGCCGAGCCGCTCCCGCCGGCGGAGCCCACCCCGGTCCCCTCGCCCGCCCCCGGCCCGAAGCCGGCGCCGGGCCCGAGCACGACCGATCCCGCGGTCACCCGGACCGCGTCCGACGCGACGGCGATCCGGATGAACGGGGGCTTCGGCAAGCAGACCCAGTTCGCCACGCTCAGGGCCGCCGCCGTCGGCGACGAGGTCATCACGATCCACGAGCTGATGGTCGCCGTGAACGAGCGGGTCCACGACTTCCTCGACCCCACGCAGCAGATCAGCGCGGAGGAGCTCAAGGCGGTCAAGAATCAGCTCGCGCCCGTGATCCTCAAGTCGCTGATCGAGCAGAGCCTGATCCTCCAGGAAGCCAAGCGGGTCATGAAGAACGAGAAGAACCTCAAGGCCTTCAACGAGCACGTCGCCAAGATCTGGAAGGATCAGGAGCTGCCCGGCCTGCTCCGCCAGCACAAGGCCAGCAGCGAGTCCGAGCTCAAGGCCAAGCTCGCCGAGCAGGGCCGGTCCTACGAGGGCTTGCGGGAGGCCTTCCGCAAGAGGACGCTGTCGCACGAGTTCATCATGAAGGAAGTCCGCAACAAGGTCACGGCGGACACCATCGAGATGAGGGCCTATTACAACATCCACGAGCACAACTACCACCAGCCCGCCCGGATGAGCTGGCGCGAGGTCGAGGTGATCCAGGCCCGATATCCCGACCGCGAGGCCGCCCGCAAGCAGGCGGACGCCATCCACGCGAGGCTCGCCAAGGGGGAGGATTTCGCCGCCGTCGCCAGGGCCGCCAGCGAAGGCCCGACCGCGTCCGCCGGCGGCCTCTACGCCGACATCACGCCGGGCGGCTACGGGATCGCCGCCGTCAACGAGGCGCTCGGCAAGCTGCCCGTCGGCCAGCTCAGCGGCGTCATCGAGGCCCCCGGGTCGTTCCACATCGTCCGCGTCGAGGGCCGACGCGAGGCCGGCCCGCTCCACTTCGACGAGGTCCAGAAAGTGATCCGCGATGAGGTCATGAAAGAGAACTTCGAGAAGGCCGTCAAGGAGTACATCGACAAGCTCCGGGCCCGGACCCTGGTCCGGACGATGTTCGACCCACCCCAGGCCGATGCCTCGAACCTCCGGGCCAACCTCAAGCCCTGACCTGAACTCCGCCTCACCGCGACGGGACCATCGGCGGCCGGTCGAGCCGCAAGGGGCGGAAGCCGATGGCGTCGGCCGCCACGCAGTGGTACCGGACCCCCCGGACGTCCCCCTGCACGGCCAGGGCCCATTGCCCCTGGATGTGGATGTGGCCGTAGACGCAGGCCGTCACGCCCGCCGCCTCGAACCGACCGACGCAAGGCCCCGGCCGCCGGTGGGCGTCGAACGGCGGGTAATGCCAGAGGACGTAGAGCGGCTGGCCCGGGCCTCGCAGGCCCGCCGCCTGCTCCAAAGCTCGATCGAGGGCCGCCAGCTCCCGCCCCGAGGCCTCGTCCGGCCCTGCGCCTTCCTCGGCGACCGGCGCCCCGAGCGTCCCGCAGACGATCACGCCCCGGACCTCGACGGCATCCCCGCCCACGGCCACCATCGACCGCCGGAGCATCGGCCGGATCGCCTCGACCCCGTTCCACCAGGCGTCATGGTTGCCGGGCGACAGCACCTTGACCCCCGGCAGGCGGTCGATCCAGGCCAGGTCCGGCTGGAGGTCCCGGTGGTTCCGCGCCATCGACAGGTCGCCCGGCAGGAGCACGAGGTCGTCCGGCCGGACCGCATCCCGCCATTGCCGCTCGATCTGGTCGGCGTGGTCCCGCCACCGCGCGGCGTACCGCTCCCTCCGGTCGGGCCGGGCCAGGGACAGGTGGAGGTCGGCGATCGCCCAGATGGCCATGCTCTCGGGCCTCGCTGCGGGGAGGTTCGCCGATCGGTTCAGTTGCGGCGGGCCGCCACCTTCGGCTGGCAGCTCGCGACGAAGTCGGCCACGAGCCGGTCGAACCGGTCGTGGTGCTCGATCAGGCCCATGTGCTTCGCCGGCGCCAGGGTCTCCAGCTTTGCATGGGGGACGTGCTCGGCGATGTACTGGCCGGCCTCGGGCTTGGTCGTCCCGTCGAGGTCGCCGACGACGACGAGCGTGGGGATCGCGATCCCGGCCAGGGCGTGCGTCGCGTCGTAGCGGATCATCCCGAGCATCCCCCGGGCGAGGACGTCGGGCCGGCCGTGCGGCATGAACCGGGCGACGAAGTCGAGCTGCCCCCGGGTCTCGTGGCCCGAGAAGCCCGACGAGTGCGACGACTGGTGCGACGAGCCGTTGAGGTAGTTCATCCAGGCCATCAGCCAGGCCAGGGGCCAGAGCGCGATCGTCAGGTGCATCATCGGGATCAGCACCGGCTTCTCGATCGCGGTATAGAGCGCGGCGAACTGCGTGGTCCGGACCGGGTTGGTGTACGAGGTGTGGGCGAGCACCAGGCCCGACACCCGGGACCCGAGCGATTGGGGGTACTCCTTGCAATAGGTCAGCGTGATCATCCCGCCGATGCTGTGGCCGAGGAGCACCGCGGGGCGGTCGCCGGCGAACCCGAGGACCGCGTCGAGGTCGGCGGCCAGGTTCTCGAGCCGGTAGTCGTTCGTGTCGGGCTTCTTCGACAGGCCCAGGCCCGGCTCGTCCCAGACGATCAGGCGGAACCGATCGGCGAGGTACCGCTTCTGGTAGAACCACTCGGTGCTGTTCGCCCCCCAGCCGTGGGTGAAGACGATCGGCGGGGCGTCGACCGGGCCGTAGCACTCGACCCGGAGCTTGCTCCCGTCGGGCCGCTCGATGAAGTGGACCTCGCCGGTCCGAAGATCTTCGGGATCTTCATCCGCCTCCGGGCCGGACGGCTTCAGGGCCGCGGCCTTGCCCTGCCTGGCCTTCACCCTCCGGGCCTTCTTGCTCTCCCGCCTCGGCTGGCCACCCTTCGCCGCCGGGGTTGAAGGGCTGGTGCCCGACCGCAGGGTCAGGAGCGAGATCCCCTGAACGATCCAGCGACCCGCCGTCGCCCAGGCGAGCAAGGCGAGGGCCGCGGCGAGCTCGTACGTCGGCCGGTTCCAGCCGGGGTTGAACCGGAAGACCCGGCGGCCGGTGGCGGTCGGTTCGGCCGCGACGCGCTGCTGGCCCTCTCCCGGACGCGGCCCCTCGGCGCGAGCTTCGGCCGTCGCCGCGGGCGTGGCCACCGGCTCGGCGACGCGCGACTCGTCGTACCACCGGGTCAGCAGGTAGATCCCCCCGGCCAGGATCGCGATCGAGAACAATCCTCGGAACCAGAGGCCCAGGATGTGGAACGGCATGAACATGGGCGGCCCTCGCTCGGCATATGCAGGTCGGTAGTCACCGGACAGGGCACCACGTCGGATGCGATCCCGTCAACTTCATCGTCACTTCTTCACGCAACGACGATGCCGGAGTCGCCGACAAGCGTAACGTGGTCCGTCCGACTTCAAGCTCCCTGATCCGATTCAAGGCCCCTGTCGATCAAGCTCGCCGAAAAGATCGGCCAGCGACAGGGCGAAGCCGGGCAGGACGTCGCCGCCGTCGAGCGTGCCGGAGGCGTCGAGCACGGTGAATCGCTCCGGGGCATCGAAGACGGCCACGGCCCGGGCCTCCGGGTCGACCTCCCAGACGAGTCGGGTACCCGCCCCGAAATATTCGCGGCGCTTCCGGGCCATCTCGGCCTTGGTGTTGCTTTGGCTCAGGACCTCGACGGCCAGGTCGGGGGCGAACCCGGCGATAGGCCCGGTCGGTCGCCGTCGGCCGGGGATGCGGTCCCACGAGGCGAAGGCGACGTCCGGCTCTCGGACCGTCCCGGGGAAAAGTCGCATTAGGCCATCGGCTCCGGTGACGATCCCAAGGTTCCTGGGGATGACGAACGCGTTGAGGAGGCCGCCGAGCAATAGCGCCAGGCCCGACTCGTTGTAGCCCATCCCCTTCTCCACCAGGACGCCATCGACCAACTCGTAGAGCGTCAGCTTCCGGTCGTTGGCCTCGATCAAGTCGGCTTCGGTGGCCGTGCCCGGCGTCGGCCGGAAGCGGACCCTCGACGGGGCGATCCCGCCGAGGTGTTCGAGCAACTCCTCCAGGGTGAGGATGCCGGACAGGGCCGGCTCGGTCGCGGTCGCCATCGTCGTTCCCTCCTTCGATGTGGATCAGGCCCAGACGCCGCGGTCGAGCGAGCGGAAGCCGACGGCCTCGGCGATGTTGTGCGGCTGGATCGCCTCGGAGCCTTCGAGGTCCGCCATCGTCCGGGCGACGCGGAGGATCTTGTCGTGGGCGCGGGCCGAGAGGCCGAGCTCCTCCATCGCCCCCTTGAGCAGGCTGGAGCAGTCGGGCTTGAGCGTGCAGTACTTGCGGACCTGGCGCGGGGTCATCCGGCCGTTGACGCCGGGGCCGAGCTTGCCGAAGCGGTCGAGCTGGCGGGCCCGGGCCTTGAGGACGTCGGCCAGCAGGTCGGCGGAGGTCGGGCCGGGCGGGGCCTCGGCGAGCTGGGCGAAGGGGACGGCGGGCACCTCGACGTGCAGGTCGATCCGGTCGAGCAGCGGCCCGGAGATCCGGCTGAGGTACTTCTCGACCTGCGGCGGCGAGCAGGTGCAGGCCCGCCTGGGGTCCGAGCGGTAGCCGCAGGGGCAGGGGTTCATCGCGGCGACGAGGATGAAGTCGGCCGGGAAGGTCGTGCTCCGCAACGCCCGGCTGATCGTCACCTCGCCTTCTTCGAGCGGCTGGCGGAGGACTTCGAGGGTCTTGCGGTTGAACTCGGGCAGCTCGTCGAGGAACAAGATCCCCTTGTGGGCCAGCGAGATCTCGCCGGGCTGCGGGGTGCTCCCGCCGCCGACGAGGCCGGCGTCGGAGACCGAGTGGTGCGGGTGGCGGAACGGGCGGACGGCCATCAGGGGCTGGCCGGCCTTGAGCAAGCCCATCGCGCTGTAGATCCGGGTCGTCTCCAGGCTCTCGGCCGGGGTGAGCGAGGGCATGATCGTCGCCAGGCGGCGGGCCAGCAGGGTCTTGCCGGTGCCGGGCGGGCCGATCATCAGCAGGTTGTGGCCCCCCGAGGCGGCGATGACGAGGGCCCGCTTGGCGTAGTCCTGGCCCTTCACGTCGACGAAGTCGTCCTCGTAGTGCGAGTGCTGCTGGAAGACGGAGACGAGGTCGACAACCTTGGGCTCGAAGTCGACCTGGCCGGAGAGGAAGCCGACGGCCTCGGCCAGGCTGCCGACGGGGTAGACGTCGATCCCCTCGACCACCGCGGCCTCGGCGGCGTTGGCCGAGGGGACGAGCAGGCCGGTCCGCTTCTCGGCCGCCGCGGCCAGGGCCATCGCCAGGACCCCCTTGATCGGCCGGGTCTCGCCGTCGAGGGCCAGCTCGCCGACGACGGCGAAGTCGCCCTTGCGCTCGAAGGCGACCTGGCCGCTGCCCAGGAGCAGGCCCAAGGCGATCGGCAGGTCGAACCCGCCGGCGTCCTTCTTGAGGTCGGCCGGGGCGAGGTTGATGATCACGCGGTCGATCGGCCGGCGATAGCCCGAGTTGACCAGGGCCCGCTCGACCCGGTGGGTGCTCTCGCGGACCGCGGCCTCGGCCAGGCCGACGAGGACCGTCTTGGGCATCGAGGCGGCCGAGACGTCGACCTCGACCGCGACGGTCGCGGCATCGATCCCGACCAGGGTGTACGACGTCAGCTTCGCGAGCATGAGGGCGGCGCCGGGGGGCCTTCGATCATCCCGAAGGGGGGAAAGCGGCGACCCGCGATCGCCGGCCTCGGGTCCACCCAATCTAGCAGACCGGGCCGCCGCCCGCAGCACCCGGCGGGCTCCATGATACCCCCGCCATCACATGCCACGGAATGGCGCAAACATGATCTCGGCGCATGGAAAACCCCGGCTGGTCGGGCCGGGGGCGGGATGGTCGTGTTCGGGTGGTTTTCAGCGGTTCAGGAGCTTGACGGTGCGGATCGTCATGGCGGCAAAAGCTTTCTGGCCGTCATCCAAGAATGACAGGTCGGAGCCGGGCGCCACATTATACAGGGCCAGCTCGACCAGCTTGGCACCCTCGGGAACATCGACCACGTCTTTGAAATCTGCCTCCCTCTGGCCGTTGGCTTCGACGTTGAAGATTTGCTGATGGTAGACTTGGCCGGCGAGCGGATGATCCTGCGCATCGAGCACTCTGACACGCCAGACATAGCCCATATCTTCGCGCTTGTCGGCGATCGAGACGTGTGCGCTTACCGCCGCCATTCCATCCCCCACGACGATCTCGCTGGATCGGAGGTGGACTTCGGCGATGCCACCGAGGCTGCCCAGCCTCGCAGCGGCCGTTGGAGCGGTGGCGGCGACAGACCCCCTAGCCCGCGTTCCCGCCTCCGTGGGGGGGAGCTGGGCGGACTGCTCGGGCCGCGTCCGCTTCTGATATTGGGCGACGAGGGGGGCTGTCATCATCCATGTGACGACGCTCACCGAGGCAAGCACCGCGATCCTGAGAAGGAATCTCACGAATTGGCTCCTTTACAACCGACGTGTCGAGCGGCGGGATTTGAATCAGGGACCCTGAATCGGTGCGGTGATCGGGCCGTTGAACGTCAGGGCCGTGGAAAAGGTGTAGTGGCCGACGTTCGCATCGCAGCCGGTGCCACCGGTCCCGGTGGCGGGATCGTACACGGTCTGGGTCGGCGCACCGCCGAGCTTGAGCTGGTAGTAAGAGGCTATCCGGCAAAGAGTTCGTTGTCATGTAAGCACTTGTGGCAACGAACTTATTAGTTGGCTTGGAGCAAGCCCCCTTCAAACAAGA
>JAABUQ010003636.1_pt1 | contig 27781 bp, 33 predicted proteins | sample 5560001 | NCBI WGS metagenome assembly JAABUQ01 (sample SAMN10711888, study PRJNA513371) | rock metagenome | isolation source: Antarctica rocks | place: Antarctica: Victoria Land, Finger Mt nord | collected 2015-12-18 | reverse complement strand
CTTCGTAGGCATTGGGACAGGGACAGACTCTCTGCGTCAAGGTAGGCTATTTGTGAATGACTAAGAATGTTTTGGGTGGGATTTTGCAGACTTGTTGCACCGACCCGTTGACGGGGTTTTATCGCGACGGGAAGTGCAACAGTGGGGCGGACGATTTGGGCCGGCACACGGTGTGCGTGCTGGTGAACGATGAATTTCTGCGGCATCAAGCGTCGATCGGGAACGACCTGATTACCCCGCGGCCGGAGTTCGGCTTTCCGGGGCTAAAGCCAGGTGACGGGTGGTGCGTGTGCGTGGAACCGTGGAAGAAGTCTTTCGACGCTGGGATCCGCGCACCCGTGAGGCTGGAAGCGACTCACGAGCGAGCGCTGGAGGTGGTCTCGCTCGAGATGCTGACGAAGAGTTCACGTTTGAATTGATTGGATCGCTGGACCAGGGAGAAACCTGTTACTCTACTCTTCATCTGTTAGTCACTGAGGTGAAAGGGGGAGTAATGACGCTTTTGAGGCAATTGAGCAGGAACAGATGGGCAAATGGGCTGGTTCTGCTATTCGGATGGGCTGGGATTGCGCTGGCGCAATTTTCGGGCGATATCCAGGTGGAAGTAAAGGATGCGACCGGTTCCACGATCCCGGGCGCGAGTGTCACGATCCGCAGTGATGCGGGGGCGACACGAACAGCGGCTGTGGACAACACTGGCCAGGCTCGCTTCACGCAGTTGAGCATCGGCGAATACCAAGTGACGGTCACGGCCTCGGGATTTGCGAACTACGAGACCAAAGTGACGGTGGATAGCGGCAAAACGATTCCGGTTCCAGTCACGCTTGGTGTGCAAAAAAGCCAAAGCACGGTGATGGTGTCGGACCAGGCCGCGGTTCTTAATACCGAAAACTCGCAATTGCAGCAAACGACGGAGGCCAAGAGTATCGAACAGCTTCCGATTGTGGGGAACGGGATCTTAGCGCTGGCGGGCACGACTCCGGGCGTTATTCCCGTAGCCCCAAACAACCCGTATTTAGGTTTAGGAAGCTTCAATTCAAACGGAGGGCGTGGGCGCTCCAACAACATCACGGTGGATGGAGCGAACGCGACGGACGTCTCGACCACGGGTTCGGCCGGGCTGGGAACCGTACCTCTCGATGCCATTGCAGAATTCAACATCATCACGAACAACTTCCAGGCCCAATACGGGCGGAATTCAAGCGCTCAGGTTCAGATCTTCACGAAGAGCGGAACCAACGAATTTCATGGTGATCTGTTCGAATTTCTGGCCAACAACGTGTTCAACGCACGCGACTATTTCGATCGCACCGGCGGTGCCACCCCGATTAAGAACAACCGATGGGGCGCGACGGCCGGGCTGCCGATTTTAAAGAACAAACTGTTCGCCTTTGGGACGTACGAGCAGCAGAAGATCCGCGGCTCCGGGTCCACTGCGATTGCAACCGTACCGACGCCGGCGCAAGTGAGCGCGGCTACCGATCCGACGGCTCTAGCTTTGCTGAGGCGACTGCAAGTGCCGACGTCGCCGACTGGAACGGTTAGCAACGCGGCGCCCAATTTAACGAATGTCTACGCCTACTCCGGCCGTGTCGACTGGAACATCACGGGCAACGACGTCTTCTATACCAGAGTTGGAACCCAGAACAACGCTGCCACAAGCGCTGGGAACACATTTATCAACAGCAACCTACCAACGAACGGCGCAAGCAGCCAAAATATTTCCTACAATGCGACGATGTCGGAGACACATACGTTCTCGCCTGCGGTGGTGAATGTGGTGCTGTTTGCATTCGGTCGGAGCGCTCCATTTTTCTCGCCGCTGGCTAATTTTGGCGGTCCGCAGATTGACTTCCGCGATGGCACTTCCACATTTGGTATCGCCAGCAACATTCCGCAAGGGCGGGTTCAAAATACTTTTAACCTTTATGACACCGCTTCCTGGCACGTGGGACGGCATAGCTTCATGTTTGGCGGCCAGATGGAGCGCATACAGGCCAACAGCGTTTTTGATAGCAACGTAAGGGGAACCTACACGTTCTCGACATTGCCCTCATTCCTCGCCGGCCAACCGCCATCGCTCTACACTCAACGGTTCGGAAATTCCGTGCGTGGCAACCGGCTGCTCAATCAAGGGTACTTCGCGCAGGACGATTACCGAATCGCCAGCCACCTGACGCTGAATCTGGGAGTACGGCTGGAGGTGACGGGGCCAGTGAGCGAAGTGAACAATATCCTGTCGAACCTCAATCTGGACAAACACACCGCTGTGGGCGGCGCGGGCCCGGGTCCACTCGGCGCGTTCGATGTAGGAAAGGGCGCGCAATACTTCCATCGCACTTACAACTGGGAGCCGTCGGTCGGCTTTGCATGGAATCCGGGAGGCGGCAAACTCGTGATGCGAGGTGGCTACCGCATCGCTTATGACTTCATCTTCTTAAACCCGATTACGAACGGCCGGTTCTTGCCGCCCTACATGTATCTGCTGTCTCTTGGGAGCACCGATATCACTGGCGCGAACTCGTTCGCGAACTTGGCCGCCGGCACTTCCGCGTTTCAGGCGCAAGGCGCTGGACTGGTCGGCAATTTCGGCACGAACGTTTTGAACTTCGGCGGCATCAGCCCGGTGGACCAGAACCTGAAGAACTCGCAGGTGCAGCAATATAGTTACACGCTGGAACGGCAACTACCGATGGGGTTGTTCGGACGAATCTCGTACGTCGGAACTCTAGGGCGGTTTCTGACTCGCTCGCGGCCCATCAATCTGATCGCTCGCGGTGTCGTGCCTTCCTCCGGGCTGACCCCGGCCCGGGCATTAGCGATTTATAACGCTTCGAATACCGGACCGGGCGTCCCCACCAATCGTATCGATCCGCGCTTCACCGGTGTCACGCTGGTCGAATCGTCTGCCAACTCCAACTACAACGGGCTGGAGGTAACAGTCGAGAAGCGTCTCAATACGAACTACATTTTTACGACGGCTTACACCTGGTCCAAGTCGATCGACGACAACTCGGACGTGCTCAATGTGCTGGAGACCGATGTGTCGGGCCAGCAAAATCCTCTCGACAATCGGAATAACCGGGCCGTGTCGGCTTTCGACGCTCCCCATCGCCTCGTCATTACCAATGTCTTTACGCCGAAGTATGGTAAGAACATCCGAAACGCCTTTCTGCGGACGGTGCTAGGCGATTGGGAATTGAGCGGAATCTTCCAGGCGCAAAGCGGTTTTCCGCTCAATCTTCTAACCGGCTCCTATCAGCAACCCGGCTCCACTCAGCGCGTAACCGATCCGACGCTATTAGGTGGCTCGGGCAATCAGCGGCCCGACCTGGTGGGGCCTCTCAACGTGCAGTTGCAACCCGACCCGGGTAGTGCTAATCGCCCTAACCTGGAAATTGGATCCGGACTCGTGGCGCCGGGTTTCGCCAGATTTGGAAGTCTCGGCCGCAACGTGCTTCGGGAAAATCCGCTTATCGAATCGGACCTGACACTGGGCAAGACTTTCAACTTGACCGAGCGAATTCATCTTGAATACCAGGCCCAGGTATTGAACGTCTTCAACAACACCACGTTCTCGCGGCCCGGCATGTTACTTTCTGGAGTCCCCACGTTCGGCTATTACCAGAACACGGATACCGACTCCCGCAATATGGTGATGACCTTGCGTCTTCGCTGGTAGGTCGGCCGTTTCGCTTGATGGCGCCAGGGCCTCTCCGGAGATCCTGGCGTTTTCTTTTTCAGGCGGGCGCGTTCGGAAGCTGTGATACTGTGATCGCCGAAGGAACTAGAATTCTTATGTCACGTGGGTGGATGATCCGCGCATTTTTATTTTTACCGGGAATGATGGCTATGCAATCGAATGTTGACGCGGCGGTGTTACTGGTGGCGAATCAGCATGACCGCACGATCAGCGTGGTGGATGCCGCGGCGGGCAAGCAGGTGGCGACAGTGGCGGACGGCGGCGTCACAGGGCACGAGGTAGCCATATCGCCCGATGGCCGCACAGCTTTTGTTCCGATCTATGGAAACTCGGGAGTGGGTAAGCCGGGCACCGACGGGGACAAGGTGGTGGTGATGGATATTGGTGCGCGCAAGGTGATGGGCGAGGTGGGTTTCGGGCACGGCGTGCGCCCGCATGATCCTGTGTTCGGCCCCAAGGACGGACTGCTGTACGTGACCACCGAACTCGATCAATCCGTTACGGTGATCGATCCGAAGACGCTGAAGATTGTAGGCTCTGTTCCGACGGGGCAAGCGGAGTCGCACATGCTGGCGATCTCGCGGGATGGGCGGCGCGGCTACACCGCAAATGTGGGGCCGGGGACTGTGTCGGTGCTCGACTTGGAAGCGCGGAAGACGCTGGCGGTGATTCCGATATCGAAGACGACGCAGCGCATTTCGATCACGCCGGACGGCACGATGGTTTTCACGGCCGATCAGACGAAGCCGCAACTGGCAGTAATCGATACGGCGAGCGACAAGATCAAGACGTGGATACCGTTGCCGGCGCCGGGGTACGGGACCGCTTCCACGCACGATGGGCGATGGCTGCTGGTGGCGGTGCCGGGCGCGAGTACGGTGGCGGTGGTGGACCTGAGCACGTTGAAAGTTGTGCGGACGATCGATGTGCCGCGATCGCCGCAGGAAGTGGTTGTGCGGCCGGACAATCAGGTGGCGTATGTTTCGTGCATGCAAAGCGGACAAGTGGCGGAGTTGGATCTCGCGACGTGGAAAGTGCTGAAGATGATCGACGCGGGCGCGGGCGCGGATGGCATGGCGTGGGCTGCTGGGACGCAGTGATGGAGCAGACGCAACCGCTAAGCGACAGACAATTGATGACGTGATGTCGAGAGGCGCAGGCGTAACTTGCGGAAGCGCGAGATGATGAGGCGGAGGAGCTTGGTTGTGCCCATCGTGAACAGCGTGCCGAGAAGGACGCACAGAGGGACCAACCATGGTCCGAGAAGCTCGTGAGCCGGAGAGAGACGAGCGTTTTCCGGGCGGAAGCCGAATTCAAACAAGTGCGGGCCGATCCACAAACCAGCGATGTCGGGGAAGAACTCCTTCAGAAAAGCGAGCAGCAGAAAGCCGATTCCGACGGCGTACCCTGTGACGGCAATTTCAAACATTAAAAAACCTTGAAAACCTGTAAGAGCCCAGCGCAGGGTAGCGCGGAGCATCAGGAGCGGCGAATAGCTTCGGCTGGCCCGTTCGAGCATTTGCGTGGCTTGGAATTCCCTGGCCAGAGCTTGCGGCGAACCGAGCCCGGCCAATACCTGGTCGACCTTGAGCGCAGAGTCGGACGCCAGCCGTTCGCGGACATGCATGCGGATCTCTTCGGCGATGTCATCGCCCTCAGAAGGCGGGAGCGCGCCGAGGGACTTGCGAAGTGCCTCAATGTATTCGGCGAGCCGGAGAGCGGTTTGAGTGTTGGTCATGCGGATAGCTCCTGTTTCTCAAGTAAGGGTTTGATGAAGGCGGAGAGGCTGGCCGAGAACTCGGCCCAGATGCGGCCCATGTGTTTGGCGCGCCGGCGTCCGAGCCTGGTGAGCGAATAGTACTTGCGGGGATGGCCCGTCTCGGCTTCGACCCATTCTGATTCGACTAGTCCGTCGTTTTTGAGGCGGTTCAGGATGGGGTAGATGGTCCCTTCGGCGAGAGCGAGATGGGACTCTTCTTCGAGTACTCGCAGAATCTCGAGTCCGTACATGCGGCCCGCCCACAGGCTGGCGAGCACGCAGAGTTCAAGGCATCCCTTACGCATCTGGGCCTCCCACTTGCCGTCGATTTCCACTTCGTGAAGCTTATTCATAGTCAAGCAAGATACCTTGCACTGCTATGTATGGTTTTACACCCGGCATTCAGAACTGTCAAGAGCCGCGGGTGTAAGGCGGTAGAACGTAAGGCTCGTAGTTCGCAATATTTTCTGTAGTACATAGGAAACGCTTGTAAATCTTGCTCTAATTTGCTTCCAGAGCCTTCGATGAAGTAGTTTCCGGGCCACTTAAAAAAACAAATCTTCTGAAGCGGGTTGGGGTGAATCGCAACTGGGCGGTGACGCCCCGTGACCAGCGAGGGGAGAGGTGTGCCCGGTTCGGGGAGCAAATGAGAATACGCACACTTCTTCGCTTGGCTGTTTACGGCAGCCTCCTTTGTAACTTAAACAGCTTTGCAGCATCACCGAATTCAGGCGTGATTGATGTGCCGGTGGCGGGATCGCCGGCGGCAGTGGCGGGCGGCGCGGCGGCGGACGCGGAGCAAAGAAATGCCGATTTGCTGGCGCGAGTGCGTCTGGCGAATGAGGAGCTGTATTCGAGTCTCCAATCGTTCGTTTGCAACGAGCAGATGGAGCGCTTCACGGGGTCGCTAAGCGGGGAAAGTTCCCGGCACATCGATACGCTGGAGACTAAGGTCTCGTTCGAGAATGGAACCGAGCATTACAGCGACATTCTGCAGAACAAGCGGCAGCGGGCGAGTATTTCCGGCGTTACGGGCGCGTGGTCGGAGGGCGAATTTGGAACGCTTCTGCAACAAACGCAGATTCTTCTCAATACGCAGCCCGCGTTGTTCCGGATGTATACGGATCTGAATGGAACGCCGGCGGCGCTCTATGCGGTGGAAATTTCGGAGCGGAACAGCCCGTGGGATCTGGAGGTGGAGCGCCACCATTACCGGATTCCCTTCCGGACGGATGTGTGGGTTTCGCGAACGACGGGCGAGATTCTGAAGATTGAACGAGTCTCGACAGGGGTTACCTCGCGGATTGGGATCTCCGAGATGCGATGGGGAGTGACGTTACATGAGGTACGGATGGATGGGAAGACGTGGCTGCTACCCAAGACGGGCAGTTACGCGGTGCTGTACGAATCGTCACGACGCCGCGAATGGAATGAGATGACTTTCTCCAACTATCACCGGTACGGCTCAGAAGTGGCATTGCGATTCCAGTAACCAGAAACTAATCGATGCCCAGCGTGGTCCAGATTCGGGAGACCACTATGGATCGATTGGAAGAATTGAAAAGCAAGTACAGCGGAGCGCTGGCGGTAATTCAGCAGAAGGGCGTCCGCCTGACGCATATGCATGTACAGGACAATAAGTTGTTCCTGCAAGGTGCAGCGCCGTCGGACCAGGTGAAGAATGACGTCTGGAACCAGATCAAGGCGGCGGACAGTACGTACAGCGATTTGACCTGCGATCTCAGCGTGGATCCGAGTCTGGCGCCCGCCCCGACCACGGCGGCAGCCCCTAGCGCGGGTGCCGGCCAAACTTACAAGGTGCAAGCAGGCGACACGCTGTCGAAGATTGCCGAGAACTTCTACGGAAAGGCGAGCGAGTACAACCGCATTTTCGAGGCGAATCGGGACAAGCTGCAAAGCGCGGATAAAGTGCAAGTGGGCCAGGAATTAATCATTCCCAGCAAGTAAACACAAGGGGGCTGCTGTCCGGCAGCCCTTCCTTTTTCTTTAACACCTACAGCGCGCGGTGGGCCGCTCATAACAGCGCTACGTTCTATGATCCTCGTTATTGAGAGCTTGTGGTGTGGGTAACATGCACTGATGAACGATGCGGCGACCCAAGATGCCTAGGGAATTGCACGCGGAATAGAGTGCCTGCACCAACCTCGCTTTGCACTTTGATGGTTCCGTTATACTTCACGACAACGGCCTGTACAATGGCGAGCCCCAATCCAAAGCCGCCGCTTTCACGGGAGCGGGATTGATCGGTACGATAGAAACGTTCGAAGATGTGGGCAAGATCGTCTTGGGCAATGCCACATCCGAAGTCTTGGACCGCGAGTTCGAAAGAATTATCCGCGCTCTGAATCGTGACTTCGACGTGCCGGCCCGACCGGCTATGTTGAACCGCATTTTCGATTAAATTCGTCGCTAGAAGAGCAAAATCCGGTTCTGGAATATCAACCCAGCTCGCACCGGCGGAGCGCAAACAAATCTCGACGCCACGTTCTTCGGTCACTGGCGCCAGATGGTCGATGACAGAGGCGATGGCGGAATCCGCTGAGGTCTGGGAACGCTCAACCGCGACAGGGCTTTCGATGGCAGCGAGCCGTAGAAGCCGGAACACGAGATTCTCTAAACGATCCGTATCGCCTAAGGCGCGAACCAAGCCATGGTGGTATCCGGCCGCGGATTGCTTGGTCTGCAGCGCAAGCTGCATCGTCGATTTAACAATGGCCACCGCTGTTTTCAACTCGTGGGCCGCATTGTCGAAAACCTGCCGTTCGTGTTCATAGGCCGCCTTCAGACGTCTGAATGAATTCGATAGCGCCAAGGACAAGGGCTGTAGCTCCAGAACTTCAGCGGAATTTTGGGGCGCGCTGAATTCCCAGTTGCCGGAATGAAGCCGGGAGGCTGCGCTCGCCAACTGATCCAGCGGTCGCAATCCAGCGCGAACAATCCAAAAGGTCATTGCGAGCGACAAGATTAGCGTTGCCAGACAGGCGGCGATGCCGCTAAGTGCGATTTGGCGCACATGGCGCTTCATCTGGGCCGTTGGGGAAGCATAAATAAGCGTGACGTGTTGCGGAGGCGCGCTCACCTCTGAATCGTGGTGTTCCCCTTGCTGTGTCTCGTCGGCTTCTTCGGGATCGCGAACGGTTGCGTTTCGGACCACGATAACCCGGTAGGAAACTCCCTCGCTAATCAGGTTGAAAATTGCACGCCCACCCTGAGGAAGACTCTCCGGCAACGTCCAATTCAACGTGCTGGCAATCGCGCTACCTTTGGAGTCGATAAGACGATAGCGGTCGTTTTTGGGTAAAACGAGCAGTTCGCGGCGAAGCGCTAGCGAACCTTCCTCGGCTTCCCCTAATTGGACGAGCGCAAGAAGAGCGGTAGCCTGACTTGTCAAATTCGCATCAAACGCATTCAGGGATTCTCGCTGGGCCTGCCAAATAATAAGAACTACGCTCGTGAAGGCCGCGCATAGTTGAAGCGCGCCAATGCCGAAAAGAATCCTGCCTCGAATAGACTTCAATCTCATGCGTCTTCCCGCCGCAGCACATAACCGTGCCCTCGAACCGTGTGAATCAAACGCTCGCCCCCGTCGGCCTCAAGCTTCCGGCGCAGACCAGCGATATAAACCTCGATCACATTGCTGAAACGCTCCCAATTGTAATCGTATAGATGTTCCAGCAGCTCGGATTTCGAGACCACCGCGCCGACTCTGTGCATGAGGTATTCCAGAACGCGGAACTCCATCGGGGCGAGCGGAATTGGAATGCCGGAACGCCGGACGGAGATTCGAATCGTATCGACTTCCAATTCACCCAATGTAATGCTCGGCGCGGCGTTCCCATAACTACGGCGAATCAGCGCCTTCAGGCGGGCGATCAATTCACCCAGATCGAAGGGCTTCGCCAGATAGTCGTCGGCGCCGATGTTCAGCAGTTTCACGGTTGATCCCTTATCGTCGCGAGCGGTAAGGATGAGAACGGGCGTCTTAAAGCCCTGCCGCCGGAAACTTTCCAACAACATGGGCCCCGGCGTTCCCGGGAGCATGAGATCCAATACCATTGCATCGTACGGATTACTGGTTGCCAGAAATAATCCATCGGTTCCGTCAAAAGAGACGTCAACCGCGAATCCAGTTCCCTTGCGAAGTCCTTCCGCAATGTTTTCCGCCAGCCGGCGTTCGTCTTCAATTACTAAAATGCGCATGCTCCTAAGAAACGGCTTCTGGAACTATCATCGTTCCGCACACCTTAAGGTTCCCTTAAGCTCATAGCGAATACAGTGAAGCCAGGAGAAATAATATGCATCTCAAGCGCGGACCGCTTCTGTTCGGGGCCATCGCTCAAGCAGTCCTGCTCATTGTTCCCGCGCAGGCAAAGGCACCCCGCCTTACGAAAGACGAAGCTCAAGTGATTGCCCTCAAACTGCATCCAGGAAAGGTAAAGAGCGGCGAGCTTGAAAAAGAGCGCGGTGTTCAACTCTACTCTTTCGATATAGAAACAAAGGACGGGATTCACGAAGTTGGCGTCGATGCGAATTCCGGGAAGATCGTCGAAGATTCGATGGAATCAGTGGCCGACGAAGCGAAGGAAAAGCGGGCCGACAAACCGAGCAGCAAATAAGCCTGGAACCGGAACAGGTAAGAAAGAGAGAAACGGGGAGAAATCCGATTCATCCCCGGTTCAAGATGTCATGATCTTGGTGGGGGGTAGTTGATTTAGTGCTTTTCTATATACGTGAGCTTGTGCTGATTCTTGCGCTGGCTCCGTTTTTTTACTACGCGCTGGCGATTTATTGCAGTTGGGCCTATTTTCGGGTAAGGGAAAACGGCTTGTCTGACCGTCGTGACTTTACGCCGGCCGCCAGTATCTTAAAGCCGGTACGGGGCGTAGACCGCGAGGCGTACTTGAATTTTTCAAGCTTTTGCAGGTTAAATTACCCGGACTACGAAATCTTGTTTGCGGTGGAGGAGCCCACCGACCCAGTGGTTGCGGTGATTCAGCGGCTGCAGGGTGAATTTCCGAACATTCCAATTCGGCTGATCACCGATGTCCCCCAGCCAGGTGCTAACCGCAAGTTGAACAGCTTATGTGTCCTGGCGCGCGAAGCGGCAAACGAGTTACTGGTAATCAGCGACAGCGATGTACGGGTGCATCCCGATTACTTATTGGAGTTAGCGGCGCCATTTAAGAACGACAAAGTAGGGGCTGTGACGACTTTCTTCCGGGCGGCGACGGGAGGGAATCTCATAACTGATCTACTTTCACTTGTTGGCGCAACTGAGACAGTTCCTAATGCATTGGTAGCCGGCAAGCTAGAGGGCAAACTTAAATTCCTGTTTGGCTGGACGATGGCGACAATGAAGTGTCACTTGGCCGGAATTGGCGGTTTTGAAGGGATGAGAGACCACCACTCCGACGATTTCGAAATGGGTAACCGAATGGCGGCACACGGGCTCGATATCCAAATCGTGAACCGGCCAATCGAAATGTTCTTTTCCGAAAGCACGCCGCTGAACTATTGGCTGCACGAGATGCGGTGGGCGATCGGTTTGAGAAACGTCCGGCCGGCGGGATACCTCGGGCAAGTGCTCACGTTCGGTTTGCCGTGGGCGCTCCTAGCGGTGTGGGCGGCGCCTTCTCTCCGCATTGCGCTGTTTTACCCGGCATGTTATTTGTTGCTTCGCTTGGGATTGGTGTGGCTGGTGGGCGTGCGGGGTTTGGACGACTCGGTTGTCCGGAAGCGCTTGTGGCTGGTCCCACTACGCGACGCACTCGGTTTCATAGTTTGGATCGTTGCCTTCTGTACGAGTCGTATTCATTGGCGAGGCTGTGATTATGTCGTGAAAGACAAGTTGCTTCAGCCGGTTGGTTCTAGCAAGGCTTTTTATGAACCCCGTGCACTGGAAACAACAACCGTATACAAACCATGAGAACGATTGCTGCTCATAGGCGACTCCTTTCGCGCGTCTCCTTCCAGCGCTCTTTTGCGAGTGTTCAGTAATCCCGAAAGAGTGCGTGGAAGCCTTCTTGCTCAAAATGCTAGTCGTTGCTCAGAACCTTCGTCAGGCCTTCGCGGCGCATGGTCTGCATCGAAATACAGTCGCTCAGGCTGTAGCCTTTAGCGGAGGCGGCCGACATAGAGATCGAGACCGGCGAGAAATGAGTCCCGGCTTTGAGAGCAAGCACTATATTGTTGGCAACTTTGCGCGGCGCTCACAGAGAGCCCTCAGAACAGAGAGAATAAAGCCATGACCGGAATCCAGTTCGTAACTGACGAAAAGGGTCGCAAGACCGGGGTGCTCATTGATCTTAGGAAGCACGGAGCCATCTGGGAGGATTTCTGGGATGGGCTCGTGGCCGAATCGCGCCGCAAGGAAAAGAGCGTTCCCTACGAGCAATACCGGGCAAAGCGCCTGAAGCGCACCCTTCCGCGTGGCTAGGTTCGCGCTCGACATCAAGCAGTCCGCGCAGAAAGAGCTTGATGACCTGAGCGATGCGCTCTTCGCCCGGATAGACCGCAAGATTTTGTCTTTGACGGAAAACCCCAGACCCGCGGGCTGCAAGAAGCTCAGAGGATATAAAGACCAATGGCGTGTCCGCATCGGCGATTATCGCGTCATCTATCTTTTGGATTATGCCAAGGCGCTAGTGACTATCATTCGCGTTGCTCACCGCAAAGACGTCTACGAGGCGTGACAAGATGAAAGGAAAACTGATTCCCTTCAGCATCGCGCTCGCCTTTGGCGTGGCCTTCCCAAATGGAGCATATCTTCGCCGGGAAGCACGGCCGCGTTCGGAGGCAAGCCTTGACTCGTGCTTCAGGAGCGCTGCCCAGAAAGGCGACAGCAGATGCTTTCCCATATTGCAAGCGCCACTGTGTATAGGTGTGATTTCCTGTTAACGTGGAACTTTAAACATATCGCCAAGCAAACGTTCAAGCCGGAATTACCCGCACTTATCACTCACGCCGGACAAAGAGCGGCTTGGCGCTTCTTCGAATTCTTCACCGTCAACATCTGCAACAAGAACACGCGGGTGCCCTATTCAGGACGGGCATGCGCCTAGAGACTATTATTTGAAAAGAGTTTCTTGATTGTCGCCATGGCCAGAAACAGTTTCCTGGTCTGACCGGGCAGCCGAGTGAATTCGTGATGCAGGTAAAACCTTTCGGCGCCGTCGTCATAGGCGTCCACGACCACTCCGATCGAACCTATTTCGCGTGTATTTTTAAAGCTGCGATGTAGGGCGTCGATTAGCATGAATTGCCCCAGTTTCTGCCCTGGCCGCTCCCGGCTTACTGCCAGCCGGCCCAGGAGCGTCGCTGGAAGAACGGGATACTTAGGCAACTTCTTGATAGCTTCGGCATGCAAATCGGCAAGGCGAATGCCGCAGGCGGAAAGCGCGTAATACCCGATGATGGTCTTGCCCCCATCGAGTAGGACAAACGGCGCCGCGACGTTTCGCTTTGCATCCTGGCCGGCTTGAGCATGCAAATATCCATCCAGTTCGGCTACCCCACTGGCAAAGCTCTTCCTATCGTGACGCTCGTGCAATGACTCTATAGAAAGTGTTTGCAGAGGAGCGGGTTCCCTTATTGCCCGAGTCGTTCTTTGTGTCGTTTCGCCGCCTTGCGAAGCACAGGCCCGGGCTCCGGCGCGGGAGCAAGGAGAGCTTGTACAAAGGCCGCCGTGTCCTTCACGCTAAGAACTAGCGTTGTACGTTCCTGGATCGTGCGCTCTGCAGCGGACTCGGCGCTGCGAAGAACGAAGTCGGTAAGCGTTCGTCCCTCGAGATCAGCGGCGCGCTGGATCAGGAGCTTTTGGCTTTCATTGAGGCGCGCATCGAATCGGTATGGTTTGGAGACGACGGGGTCTTTCCGGCTGGACTTGCCTGACTGGGCGCGCATTGGTTCTCCTCCTCCCCTCGAATAATCCAGTGTACAGGTATTTTCCGTACCGAGTCAACGACTCGGCTTGCCGGATAAGTTTCGCAAGTTTCGTGCGATGTCGCTTTCAAAGTGTGATGAAGGACGTCACCACAGGTACCTTAGCGCACTGGTCACAATCGGCTGAAATTTTCGACCGCGCAAGACACGGAATGCATTCCGTCCTTGGCCTTTCCATTTTGCAGGAGGCACGAACACCTATGACATCTCGCGAAGCTAGAAAAGAACGCCGGGAACAAGAGAGAAAAGCAGCCAAGCTCGCCTACAAAGCAGCCAAAGGCACCGGTGAGCCAATTGGGTTCGTTTCGCAAAAAGGCGACGAACACGTTGTGGCCGACCCGAAGTCGGCTCAGAACCAGGAACCTCCCAGCCAACCCATTCCCACCCTGCGCCCCATTGAAAGCACACGAGCTAAAATCAATCGCGCCAACGCTCGCCTATCTACCGGCCCGCGCACCTTTCAGAGCGTTTTTCCCCACCGCAGCGCCGTTTCCAGATTTTCGGGAAGTTCAATGGTCAACGTCATAATCCACTCCGTCGCGCGTCTCTTTCCAGCGTAAAGGATAGAGGGCCATCCTGTCACGATTCTCAATTCCATGGCTCTCTAGACTGCGGCACGATGCCACCAGTTCATGTGTTCTTTCAATTGATCCCCATAATGAAGGCCATATGTAGTAAAGTCGACTCCCGCCTCGGGAGCGGGTACGGGTGGAAAATAGGATAAGAGAAAGCGAGGCCCTCCCCTGACTATTCAGATCACCAAGCCCGAAGTCGAGGCAATCATCCATCAACGTCTTCAGAGCGGACGATTCCATGACGTGGACGAGCTGCTGGCAACGGCGTTGAATGCTCTTGAGGAAAAGGAAGCCGCGCCGAAACCCCGCAAGGGACAACCGGGCAGAAAGAGCCTCGTTGCACTGTTTGCGGAGTCGCCCCTGAAAGGGCTGGAACTTGATTTCAGCCGCAATAAATCCACCGGACGCCCGGTCGATCTTTCATGAGCAGCGGTTTCCTGCTCGACACCAACGTTCCCTCCGAGTTGACCCGTATAAAGCCCAACGCTCGGGTGGCACAGTGGCTAGACGAAGCTGACGACAACCTGCTCTATCTCAGCGTCATCAGTATCGGCGAGTTTTGCAAAGGGTTCACTGTTCATCCCGAAGAGCATCGTCGCGCCAGCCTGCGGCAGTGGTTCGATGACACGCTGCGTCCGTGGTTTGGCGGGCGCATTTTACTGGTCAGCGAAGAGATTTCCGAACGATGGGGCGTGCTTGAAGGCCAGTGTCAATTGAATGGAGTGACCCTCAATACTCCCGATGGTTTGATCGCCGCAACGGCCCTTGAACACGATCTCACCCTGGTGACGCGCAACGTGAAGGATTTCGAGGGCCTCGGCGTCACGCTTCTCAACCCCTGGGAAATGATATGAAAAAGCCGTTGAGCCGGTTGCCGCTCAAGACCCTCTATCGTGGCCTTGAACTCTCCGCTGAAAGCGAAGAACTCCTCAACCAAGCCATGAACCGCTTGAATGTCGATGATCCCGATGAAGCCATCAAGGCGGCGCTTCAGGTATTCCTGAGACAAGAGCTGCCGAAGGCAAACAAGCCGTGACATCAAGCGCTCGCCCTATCGTGACATCAAGGAAACCTGCGTGTCCACCTTCCGCGCTACCGGCATCACGGACAACCTGCTGGCCATCCAACGCCAAAACCACCGGCCTCTACGACCGGTGCAACGATGATATCAGTGTCAGCGAAGTCAAGCGCGTGAGAATTTAACGACATGGCCGATTCAGTCTCCATAACAATCTCAGTTCTCTCACTCGCCATCTCGTCAGTCACAGCCTGGCTGACTCTCTTCCGCCGTGGCACTGTCAAGATGACGCAACCAACGGTCATCTTTTTCGGGCCGGATACCCCGCGCTCACACGAGGACACCGCACTTCCGAAAGTCTATCTCCGCACGTTATTGTTCTCAACATCTAAACGCGGAAGGGTCATTGAGAGCATGCACATTGCACTGTGGCGAAACGAGACACACCAGAACTTCAACATCTGGGTTTACGGTGAACGGGAAAGACTGGTACGTGGCAGCGGGCTGTTCGTCGGTGAAACCGGTGTAGCGGCGAATCAACACTTCCTAACCCCCAACGATGGAAGTTCCTTCTATTTCACCGAGGGCCATTATCGACTGGAAGTTTTTGCGCGTCTGCTCGGCGACAAAAAGCCGCTGCGGCTTTTTTCCCAAACATTGGACATTTCACGCGAGATAGCAGCCTCAATGAGAGAACACAGCACGGGGCTGTATTTCGACTGGGGGCCGGACTCAGCTCGTTACTTGGCACACGTTGACAAGCGGCCAGCATCGCTGGACCCGGAAGCGTTCCTTAGAATGTTGGGCATACACCATAAAAGCGAAGAAGCGTAATTCGCACTTTATTCAAACGCCAGCTTAGACTACTGCATCCTGCCTTTACCTGCCACATCACCTTTCCTAGCACGGAACGTTATTTACGGTAAAAGCACAAACAGTCCGAAACGCAGGCTTAGATTGTACAAACGCCACCGGCCGTGACAATCATCTAAAATTTCCCTTTCCCCCTGCCTAGAACTAGTTACGCCACAAAATCCGCGTCAACCCGCTTGGGCCCCTCCCGCCCGCGTGCTAATTTTCAACCGGGCAAGACACGGAAGCCATTCCGTCCTTGCCCTTTTCCATTTGCAGGAGGCACGAACACCTATGACATCTCGCGAAGCTAGAAAAGAACGCCGCGAACAAGAGAGAAAAGCAGCCAAGCTCGCCTACAAAGCAGCCATGGCAACGGGCCAGCCAATTGGGTTCGTTTCGCAAAAAGACGATGAACACGTTGTCACCGGCCCCAAGCCGGCTCACCAACACCAATCTCCCCGCGCCGAAATAAATCGCGCCAACGCTCGCCTATCTACCGGCCCGCGCACAATTCAGGGTAAATTCGCTTCGTCGCGCAATTCGACTAAACACGGCCTCGCCTCTGGCCAGCTCCTCATTCCGGGCGAAGATCCAGCCGCCTTCGAAGCCCTCCTCGCCAGCCTCCTAAATGACCACCAGCCGGCCAACTCCACCGAGGAACTGCTCGTCCACGAAATGGCGCAATCCTATTGGCTTGAGCAGCGCGCCATCCGGCTGCAAAACGAATGCTTCACGGAGAACGGCATTGATGAAAAGCGCTTAGCGCTGTTCCTGCGCTACGGAACTACGCACAACCGCGCATTCTACAAAGCCCTCACCACCCTCATTCGCCTGCAGAAAGAGCGCCGGAAGCTCGAGAATGGGTTCGTTTCGCACGCCCACCCGGCAGCCGCGCACCAATTTGGGTTCGTTTCGCAAGACCAGCCTTCAGCCGCCCCCGAATTTGGCTTCGTCTCGCAATCTGACCCCGCAGACCTGTTCGAAAAGGAGCAAAGCGCCAGCCAAGCGGCTTAATCGCCACGCAAATCGCAAGCTATAATGAACGTGGAGTCCCCTCACTTGAACCTACGTGGAATGGTGCGTCTTTTCACGCACATACAGTTACTTCCCGTCCTAGAAAACGGCGAAGAGATGACGCTTATCGGCGGCCAAGCCGTGATGGAGGGCGTGATGATGCGCTCGCCGCACAGCTATTGCGTGGCGGTGCGCCGTCCGGATGGCGCGATTGTGACCGAAGAAAGCCCGCTGCCGCGTTTGTCCGACCAGATTCCGATATTCAAGCTGCCGGTACTGCGCGGTTTGGGGACGCTGGGCGGCGCGATGTGGCTGGGGATGAAGGCGCTGAAATTCTCGGCGGATTGCGCGCTCGGTGAGGCGACGGGGCGAGCGGGCGTGAGTGGCAAATCTGAGGTGGGAAAGGGAGCGATGGCTTTCCAGATCGCATTCTCAGTGCTGTTCATGATCTCGCTCTACAAGCTTCTGCCGTTATATCTGGCGACGCTATTGGGACATCATTATCACGCAGTGAGTAGCCGGTTGTCGATCAATCTGGTGGATGGGACATTGCGGATCGCGATCTTCCTGGGGTTCATGTATCTGCTGTCGCGGATGAAAGAGATGCACCGTATGTTTGAGTATCACGGCGCGGAGCACAAGGTGGTCTTCAACTTCGAATCGGGCCAGCCGGTGACGGTGGAGAATGCGCAACGTTTCGTGACGTGGCATCCGCGCTGCGGAACAAGCTTCCTGGTGGTGGTTTTGATTGTCTCGATGATCGCTTATGCCTTCCTCCCGATTGATAACTTCTGGGCGAAGCTTGCGGCGCGGGTGGCATTACTTCCCGTGATTGTAGGAGTGAGTTACGAAGTGATCCGGTTTGCGGCACGACGCCAGCGCGGGTTGATGGCGATTGTGACTCGCCCCGGTCTTTGGCTGCAACGCGTGACCACCCAGCCGCCTTCCGATGGGCAGACAGAAGTCGCCATTCATGCGCTGGAACGGGCCATGGAGTTGGAGCGGGCGCAGGACGGCGAACTGGTGATCGCGTAAGGCTCGGCACCGCATACATGCAATATAAAGATCGATTAGACGAAGCGGAAGCGCGTTTCCAAGAGCTGACGGCAAGCATGGCCGACCCGGCGGTGATCGGCGATTCGGACCGATATCGCAAGACAACCAAGGCGCAGAGCGAGTTGGGGGAGTTAGTCGGCAAGTATCGCGAGTGGAAAAAGGCCGAGCAAGAGCTGCGGGACGCACGGGCCATGCTCGAAGAGAGCGACGCCGACCTGCGGCAGATGGCGGAACTGGAGGTCACGCGGCTGGACCCGGAAGTTCAGGCCATTGAGCAAGAGCTGCAAGTGTTGTTACTGCCCAAAGATCCTAACGATGAGAAAAACATCATTCTGGAAATTCGCAAGGGCGCGGGTGGGGACGAAGCTTCGCTGTTTGCCGCTGAAGTGTTCCGGATGTATTCGCGGTACGCCGAGGAGCAGGGCTGGAAGGTGGAGGTCACGTCGCTTAGCGAGTCATCGGTGGGCGGACTCAGCGAAGTGATCGCCATGGTGAGCGGCAGGCGAGTGTACAGCCGTTTGAAGTACGAGAGTGGCGTCCATCGGGTGCAGCGCGTGCCGGCAACCGAGACACAGGGCCGCGTGCATACTTCCACCATCACGGTGGTGGCTATGCCCGAGGCTGATGAAGTGGACGTGCAGATCGATGCGAAAGATTTGCGGATTGACACGTTCTGTTCGTCAGGACCGGGCGGGCAGTCGGTGAACACGACTTACTCCGCGATACGCATTACGCACCTGCCCACGAACACGGTGGTCTCGTGCCAGGACGAAAAATCGCAGATCAAGAACAAATCGAAAGCCATGCAGGTGTTGCGCTCCCGTCTGTACCAGATGGAACTCGAAAAGCAGTTGGCGCTGATTGGGGCGGAGCGCAAGAGCATGGTGGGCACCGGCGACCGGAGCGAGAAGATCCGGACGTACAATTTTCCGCAGAATCGGATTACGGATCACCGCATTGGGCTGACGCTGCATCAATTGGATCAAGTGATGGAAGGGCACATGCAACCCGTTATTGAGGCGGTAACGAGTTACTTCCAATCGGAACGGATGCGCGGCGGCGAGGGGCAAGCAGCCTAGGGCTTGCTGGACGTCAAAACTGCCCTGCTACAGGGCATAGTTATTCTCGATAAAGCGGCTGTTTCTGTTCCACGTCTTACGGCCGAAGTGCTTCTTTGCCATGCGCTCCATCGCGACCGGGCCTATGTATATGCGCACGGCGAGGAAGAACTGACCGACCGGGCTTGGATTCACTACGGCCGATACTTGAATGAGCGTCTAAAAGGCAAGCCGACGCAGTACATCACGCACCGGCAGGAGTTTTATGGGCGCGACTTTTACGTGAATGAAGACGTGCTGATTCCCCGCCCTGAGACCGAGCATTTGGTGGAAGCTGCGCTCGAGTATGTGAAACAGCGCGGCGGGCTGAGGGTACTGGATGTGGGAACGGGATCGGGCGCGATCGCCATCAGCATCGCTTTGGAAACCGGCAGGCCGGTAGCGGCTTCTGACCTTTCCGTGAAGGCCCTGGCGGTGGCGGAACGCAACAGGCGTAAACAGAATGCCCAGGTGGCATTCTTCGCGGCGGATCTGGTTGAGGCAGTGGCGCCAGGGAGCGTCGATTTACTGCTGTCAAATCCACCTTACGTTCCAGGAGCGGACGCGGCAAACATGCAAGCGGAGGTGCGGGATTGGGAACCGCACGTGGCGCTGTTCGCGGGCGCAAGCGGGCTGGAGATTTACGAGCGCCTGCTTTCTGGCGCCGCGGCGGTGATAAAGCCAGGCGGGAGGTTACTGATGGAGCTAGGGTATCAATCGCTGGCAGGCGTGCGTGAGATGCTGGCTGCGCAATGGACGGGCATTGACGTGATCTCCGACTTGGCTGGCTGGCCGCGAGTGATTGGAGCAACGCTGGCCGAGTAAAGACATGCAACGCCTGGTTTGCCACGTCGACATGGACGCGTTCTTCGTCTCGGTGGAAGAGCTATTCGATCCCTCGCTGAAGGGCAAGCCGGTTGTGGTCGGCGGGAAGGCGGATCAGCGCGGCGTGGTGGCGGCGGCTTCCTATGCGGCGCGCAAGTTCGGTGTGCATTCGGCCATGCCGTTGCGAACGGCGGCACGGCTGTGCCCACAAGCGATCTTCGTCGATGGACATCCCGAGCGTTATCGCGAGTTTTCAAAAAAGATCTTCCAAATACTGAACGGTTTCTCCCCTCAAGTGGAGATGGCATCGATTGATGAAGCGTATCTTGATCTGACAGGGACGGAACGGCTGCACGGTCCGGCATTACGGGCGGCGCACTCGTTGCACGAGACGATTCGCGAAACGACTGCCCTGCGATGTTCGTTGGGACTAGCGTCGTCACGGCTGGTTGCGAAGGTGTCGTCCGACCAAGCGAAACCGAACGGAGTGCTGTACATCGTTCCGGGGCAGGAAGCGCGTTTCCTGGGGCCGCTGCATGTGCGCAAGATTCCGGGCGTGGGGAAGAAGACGGAGGAATCACTGCACAAGCTGGGCATCCGGCGCGTGGGTGATCTGGCTGCGCTGGAGGAGAGCTTTCTGCGATCGCACTTTGGGGTTTGGGGATTGGCGCTAGCGGGCAAAGCCAAAGGCGAGGATGCGGGCGGCTGGTTCGATGCGGAGATTGGAGCGGACGGCGATCCGAAATCCATCAGTCACGAGCATACGTTCGGGGAGGATACAGCGAACGGAGACCGGCTGGAAACAACGCTGCTGAAGCTTTCAGAGATGGTGGCGAAGCGTTTGCGAGAGCATCGGCTTTACGCAAGGACGATTCAGCTCAAGCTGCGCGACGAAGATTTCTCCACCATCACGCGGGCGCAGTCGCTGGACCATGCGACGCAATTGGATCGTGAAGTGGCGGCGGCTGTGATTGGGTTATTCCGGCAAGCTTGGGACGGCAAAACTCCCATCCGGTTGTTAGGCGTGCATGCAAGCGGGTTGCAGGATTCGGAAGGGCAGATGAATTTGCTCGAAGAGCCGAACACCGCGCGCTTGCGGGAGGCGTTCCGATCGGTGGATCACATTCGAAACCGGTTTGGGGCGGCGAGCATATCGTTGGCGAAGACTCTGAACGCAGGTATACGCGAAAGGGTTCATGAGAACCCTTTCGACCTGCCGGGCAAAGCAGTGGAGGATAAGGAACCGCGCTCCGAGTAAGAGCGGAGACTCAGCGAGAGGCGTTGGCGCTTTTTTGGGGCGGCTCACTGCGGTACGCGCCAGCCTGGACGATTTTGGAGAACGATTCGGGATCCAAGCTCGCGCCGCCGACCAAGACGCCGTCAATTTCGCGCTCCGCCATCAGGCCCGCGATGTTGTCCGGCTTGACGCTGCCGCCGTAGATGACCCGCAACTGCTGGGCGGCTTCGCGGCCGAAGCGTTTGGCGGCTTCCGCTCGGATCAACTGGTGAGCATCAGAGGCAATTTGAGGAGTGGCAGTCTGCCCTGTACCGATGGCCCAGATGGGTTCGTAAGCCACGTTGATGCGGGCAAACTCCTCTTCGGTGAGCCCGGCGACTCCAGCCGCAAACTGGCGGACTAAGACGTCGTCGGTTTTCCCGGACTGATGATCCTCCAGGCGCTCGCCCATGCAGACGATGGGCGTCAAGCCAGCGTCGAGGGCGGCGTGCGTCTTCTTGAGCACGTCGGAATCTGTCTCACAGAAGAACTGACGGCGCTCACTATGGCCGACGAGGATCCAGGTCGCACCGGCGGCCTGAAACATTTCACCGGAGATCTCGCCGGTGAATGCTCCCTCTTTGCCCCAATAGAGATTCTGCGCGCCGATGCTTACAGCGGTTGGGCCTGCGGCCTGAACCGCGGCGGGAATAGCGATGCTAACCGGGAAGATAACAATGTCGCACTCGGAGGCGTGAGCGACGAGCGGAAGAAAGCGTTCGAAGAACGTGGTGGTCTGCTGGGCGGTTTTGTACATCTTCCAGTTGGCCGCCAGAATGGGCCGTCTCATAGGCTGCGGGATGAGTAACTATCCTTTCTGAATGTCATGAAGAAAGCTGGTTCCGGTTGGGATGCCGGTACCGAAATTGTGAGCAACGGTTTGGCCGATATCCGCCAGCGTGGCGCGAGTGCCGAGATTGACGCCGCTTTGCACGCGAGGGCCATAGACCAGTAACGGCGTGTATTCGCGCGAGTGATCGGTCGACGGAGTGGTAGGGTCGCAGCCATGGTCCGCAGTGAGCAAGAGCATGTCGCCGGGCTGAACCTCAACGGACGGAAACCAGCGGTCCACTGCTTCGAGAGCCCGCCCATATCCGTTGACGTCGTTGCGGTGGCCGAACTCTTGATCGAAATCGACCAAGTTGACGAAGATGAGGCCGGTGGACTGCTCGCGCATCGCCGTCACGGTCTTCTCCATTCCGTCATGGTTGTTTATGGTTTTTACTTGTTGGGTGATGCCGCGGTGGAGGAAAATGTCGGAGATTTTGCCGATGCTGTAGACCGGAATGCGCTTGTCCTGAAGTTGGTCGAGGAGCATTCCGGGAGGCGGCGGGACAGCGTAGTCTTTGCGGTTCGGAGTACGGACGAAATGGCCGGCCTCGCCTTCAAAGGGCCGTGCGATGACTCGCGCGACTTCATGCGGACCGCGCAGAATGTCGCGCGCGATGCCGCACATGCGGTACAACTCGTCGAGCGGCACTACGCGTTCGTGGGCGGCAATTTGGAACACGCTGTCGGCCGATGTGTAGACAATCGGCGAGCCGGATCGCATGTGCTCCTCACCCAATTCTTTGATAATCTCGGTTCCAGAAGCGGCTTTGTTACCGAGAGTCTGGCACCCGATTCTCTCTTCAAAGCAATGCATCACCTCAGGTGGAAAGCCGTGGGAATACACGGGGAAAGGCTTTTGAAGCAAGATGCCAGCCATCTCCCAATGGCCGGTGGTCGTATCTTTGCCGGGCGAGGCGAGTCGGCACTTGCCATAGGCGCCAGCAGGCCGCTCTGAGGGCGGCAAGCCGGCGAGCGGCTTGATATTACCGAGCCCCAGGCGGCAGAGATTGGGCAGTTCCAGCTTGCCGTGCTTCGCGATATTGCCGAGCGTGTCACTCCCCGCGTCGCCAAAATCGGCCGCATCGGGCATGGCTCCGATTCCCACGCTGTCGAGGACGATCCAGATTATGCGTTCAAATGGCTGCTGCAAATGAGGCTGCCTATTTCTGTTCCGCTGTGACGGAGGAAGGCCCGCTCTGAAACTCATCTTTCAGCCGGGCGGCGCGGTCGCGAACCAGATGCATGAACGATTCATGCGTGGTGATGCGCGTGAGAAGCGGGATGAACTGCCGCGGCGCAGCGAGTTGCTTACGGACCCAAAGGGACTCAACCTGGGCGAGGGCGTCGTTCACGCCGAGTTTGTCGTAGCGCATGGTGCGGTCCAGCTCGCTGTAGGCACGCTCGGATTCAGCGATCTGTTCGAAGCGATCAAGCAATTGTTGCGCGGTTTGATTGGTGGAGTAGTTAAACGTGGTCTCCGTAGCCGTGCCGGTCGCGTCTTCATATCGGAAGGTTTTCTTGCCGGTGTTGGCCACCTTCAGGCCTGATTCTAGGGGCGACTTGAAGTAGTTCAGGCCTTCGGCCATGGAGAAGAGCGAGGCAGCCTCGGTTTGGTCCATCTGCGCTTTAATGGGCTGATCGTCGTGAGCAGCCTCCTTATACAAGAGAGCTCCGGAGCGGTCCACATCGAGGCAAATATAGGCGGGAACGCTGCCAGGGAAGCTTTTAGTGAAGGTTAGCTTCGGCGTACCGGCGCGTACCGCAAAGGAGAACACCAGCGCGATTGCGAGAGCTTTCATCTCCGCGCTCCGGCGGCCACCGGGAAGTTGAAGCGTGCGCCATGACAGATTGCCACAGCCAGGGCATCGGTGGCATCGAACGAGTCGAATTGCTGCGTGATTCCGAGCAGCGAATGGACCATCATCTGAACCTGCTGCTTTTCGGCGCGCCCATAGCCTACAACGCTGATCTTCACTTCAAGAGGAGAATACTCGCTGACGGGCAAATTGGCTTCCGCAGCCAGCAAGAGAGCCACGCCACGCACATGCGCCAGCTTGAGAGCCGACTTGGCGTTGACGGCATAGAAAACTTCCTCTACCGCGACGATCTCCGGGGCAAAATCATCGAGAACGGCGCGCAATCCGGCGGCGATAAACTTCAGCCTGCGATCCAACGAATCGGCAAGCTTGGTGCGAATGACACCGGCGGTGATGAGGCGATGAGAGCGCCCGTCGGAATCGATAACGCCGAAGCCGGTACGCTCGGTCCCGCAATCTATTCCGAGGATTCGCATGGAGAAAATCAGGGCCGCCGCCCATAGGTAGCAGAGCGCAATTTGCTAGGCCAAGGCTTCTACTTCCGCCTCATCTATTTCGTAGTTGCCGTAAACGTTCTGAACGTCGTCGTGCTCTTCGAGCAGATCGTAGAGTCTAAGCATCGATTGCGCGTTCTTGCCTTCCAGCTTCACGAGATTCTTGGGAACCATGGCGATTTCCGACGATTCGACCGGGATGTTCGCCTTCTCGAGAGCGTGGAGAACGGCTTCGTGCGCTTCCGGCGGCGACAAGATTTCCCAAGCGCCTTCCTGATCGCGAATGTCGTCTGCGCCGGCATCGAGAACAATGACCATGAGCTGATCCTCGCCTATTTTCTCCGCATCGACGATGATCTGGCTTTTGCGCTCAAACATCCAGGAGACGCTGCCCTGCTCCCCCATGTTGCCGCCGTTTTTTGAGAAGAGATGCCGGACTTCGCTGACGGTGCGATTGCGATTGTCCGTAGCGACATTAACGAGCACGGCGGCGCCGCCAGGACCGTAACCTTCGTAGAGAATTTCGTCGATCTGACCGCCTTCGAGTTCACCGGTGCCACGCATAATGGCGCGTTTGATGTTTTCAGCGGGCATGCTGACTGCCTTAGCGGCGGCTACGGCCGTGCGGAGTCGAGCGTTTGTGTCAGGGTCACCGCCGGTGCGGGCAGCGATCATGATCTCCTTGATCAAACGCGTAAAAACCTTGCCGCGCTTGGAATCGAGGGCCGCCTTCTTGTGCTTAATAGTGGCCCATTTACTATGTCCGGACATGGGAGAAACTCCAGTTGTTCCTTAACTTCAGAGGATATCAAAGGCGGGGAGTACCCCCGCACGCGCAGATGCGCATCCAACCGTTAGTGCACACTCGTAGATAGAGTGATGCACCGATATTGATGGCCCGCCGGCACTTGCTTGTCTCGCTTGCCGTGGTGTTCGCCACGGCAGCGTTAAGCGCTGATACACCTATTGAACAGGGTTACAGCGACATGTACAACCTGCAGTTCGACGACGCGCACCGCGCATTCGCAAGCTATGAAAAGATGCGTCCGGACGACCCGCTTGGTCCAGTTTCGGATGCGGCCGCGTGCCTCTTTTCAGAGTTCGACCGCCTACACATATTGCAATCCGAATTCTTCCTGAATAACAAGAGTGTACTGAGTTCAGAGAAGCGGAAACCAGATCCTCTCATCAGGGCCCGGTTCAATAAAGATCTGGACGAGACGCAGCGACTCGCTGCACTGCAAATGCAGATACCAAGTGAACGCGCGAACGCGATGTTTGCCGAGACGCTGCGCCTTGGGTTGCATGCCGATTATCTGGCGCTCATCGATAAAAACGATTTCGCCGCTTTGGCCGATATTAAAAAAGCACGCGACATCGCTGAGCGGCTTCTAAGCGAAAATCCGAAATACTACGACGCCTACATTGCCGGTGGGGTGGAGAACTATCTGCTTAGTCTGAAGCCGGCGCCGTTGCGCTGGGTGTTGCGAGTGAGCGGAGCCCAAGTAGACAAACAGAGCGGTCTGGAAAAGCTACGGCTGACTGCAGCGCACGGGCACTACCTCATGCCGTATGCACGCTTGCTGCTGGCGGTAGCTGCACTCCGCGATGGTGATCGGACAACCGCCCGCAGCCTGCTGGGCTCGCTGGCCGTTCAGTTTCCTCAGAACAGTTTGTATCGCGAGGAATTGGCGAAGCTGCACTGAGCGGAAACGGGCGCTTCGCTACTTTATTGCTGCTGCATCGCGCAATGCTTTGATCCGGTTATGCGCAAGCTGCACCTGCTCACTTTGCCGTTCAACTAGCGACCGAAGCTCACCAGGCAATTGATGGGACAGTGCGTCGGCGTCCTTGCAGATGCCGATCACACTATTTATTGCGGATACATAGTCGTTGGAGTTGTCAGCCATAACATTGCTTTTCTTTTTTGGACTCAAGGTCAGGAACAGTGGTTTCCGTGCGGATTAGTTTCCTGGTGTACGCCGGGTGTTTGCGTGTCCCACGGCGGTAAGCTCGATTTCCACTTTGTCGTTCACTTTCAAGAGGAAATTGCTTGGGTTCTTCATGCCCCATTGAACATACGGAACAATGAACTTGCCTGTCGCCGTGATCTCCTCTTGAGCCATTTGGATCTGCATCGGGAATGTGATTTCGTGCGCCTGACCATGAATCAGAAATGATCCCGCGACGTTGACGGTTGACGTGCTGGACGGGGAGATCGATCCGGTGAAGCGCGTAGGTGCGAGATGAATCTCTGGATAACGTTGGGCCTCCAGGATGTCACGGGTCATGCGCTTGTCGCGAGCCGCGCTGCCGCTGTTTCCGCTGGCGGCATCCACAACCAGGTCACCTGTCATCACGTTTGTGGCAGGGTTGAACGAGATATGCCCTTCCTTCAAGCGGAAGCTTCCCCGCACGGTGTGCAGAACATCGCCTAAGACGAAACCAACTTTCGTTTTGGCGGCATCCAGATTGACCGTAAGCTCCTCGGCGCATAGTGCGGGCAGTAAGAAGATTGACATCGACCACATTGCGAGTAAGTAACGCATGTCCTAAGCGGCAAGAAAGGCGCGGCCAAAATCCAGAAGGCGCCACGAACAGAGATCACGGAAGGAGGAAGCTCCTACGTGAATGGCGAGCAAGGATTCGAAAACCTCCGGGTGCCGTGCCAAGCCCGCCAGAGCCCGCCTTTGAAGCTGGCCATTGCACTCCAATGTGAGCATGGGCGAGGCCATAGTTTGCGGGCGTTTCATAAGCGCTATATGTAGCTGCTCATAAATCCGGAAGAGAGCCGGGCCCGAACAGCGCTCACCCGAATTCTTTCGCCGTAAGAATGTAACCTTCGCCGCGCCGTGCGTGAATGAGCCGCTTCTGTCCTTCGAAATCGATTTTCTTCCGCAGCCTTTTGATGTATTCCTCAATTGAATTTAAGAACGGATCGTAAGACTCGTTCCAGACTCGCTCGGAAATGGTCTCGCGCCCCAGCAGCGTATCGGCATCGCGTGCGAGACATTCCAGCAACGCATATTCCTTGGCGGTGAGACGAACGAATTCTCCTGCTCTCCTGGCGGTCCTTGATCATGTATCAATTTCAAGCGTCTCCACGCGAATGAACGGATCTTGAAACAAAGGCCTTCTACGAAGCAGCGCTCGCACGCGCGCCAAGAGTTCGTTGACATCGAACGGCTTGACCAGGTAATCGTCCGCGCCAAGGTCGAGCCCTTTGACCCGGTCTTCGTACGCTCCACTTGCGGTCAGCATGAGTACGGGCGTCTGCAGACCAGCTTGCCGCAGCTCGCGACAGACAGTCCAGCCATCTTTTACGGGCAGTCGAATATCCACGATGATGAGATCGTAAGGATGCGATAAGGCTTTGTCCAGGCCGGATTCTCCCTCGCTTGCCACGTCGACGGAATGGGACTCCTGCCGCAATCCCTTGGCGATCATCCGGGCTGCGTCTTCTTCGTCCTCGATCAGGAGCAATCGCACGATTTTTGGG
>JAABUQ010003635.1_pt1 | contig 27797 bp, 20 predicted proteins | sample 5560001 | NCBI WGS metagenome assembly JAABUQ01 (sample SAMN10711888, study PRJNA513371) | rock metagenome | isolation source: Antarctica rocks | place: Antarctica: Victoria Land, Finger Mt nord | collected 2015-12-18 | reverse complement strand
GCCGAGGCCGACGGGTGGTTCGAGTACTGGTGCGGGGCCCGGTTGCAGTGGTACATCGACTTGGGCATACCCGCGGAGATGTTGCGGCTGCGACCCCACGACGGCGACGAGCTGTCCCATTACTCCAAGGCCACCTCCGACGTGGAGTTCGCCTTCCCGTGGGGCTGGGGTGAACTCGAGGGGATCGCCAACCGGACCGACTTCGACCTTGTGGCCCATACTCGGGCCAGCGGAGAGCGCCTCGAGTACTTCGACCAGGCCAGCGGGGAGCGTTACGTCCCCTATGTGATCGAACCGGCGGCGGGCGCAACCCGAACCATGATGGCTTTCCTGATCGCCGCCTACGGATCCGATGAGGTGGGGGGGGCCAGCCGAAGCCTGCTTCGCCTCCATCCCCGCCTGGCCCCCTACCAGGTGGCCGTCCTGCCCCTGTCGCGCAAAGAGGAGCTCACCCCGCTGGCCCGGGAGGTCTTCGACCTGCTCGCCCCCCTGACCATGTGCGACTACGACGAGACCCAGTCGATCGGTCGCCGGTACCGCCGCCAGGACGAGATCGGCACCCCGCTGTGCGTGACTGTCGACTTCGAAAGCCTCGAGGACCGTTCCGTGACGCTGCGCGACCGGGATACAACCGAGCAGAGCCGGGTTGGCCTGGCCGACCTGGTGGCCGACGTTCGGGGCCGGCTGGGCCTCTGAACGGTCATCGACCGCCTCCCTCCGGGTCGGTAGTCTCCCTCCGATCCCCGCGGGCTCGAACGCGTTACTGCCCGCCTCCAGAGGAGATGCGGCCCATGCCCTTCGTTTATGCCTTCGACCACAAGCACCGCAAGCCACCGATGAGCATGAAGGACCTGCTCGGGGGCAAGGGCGCCAACCTGGCGGAGATGACGTCGGTGCTCGCTTTGCCGGTGCCGCCGGGTTTCACCATCTCCACCGACGCCTGCCGGGCCTACATGGACGACGGGTGGCCCGCGGGGCTGAGCGAGGAGATCGCCAAGGCCGTCGTCAAGCTGGAGAAGGCCCGCAAAAAGAAGCTGGGCGACCCGAGCAGCCCCCTGCTCGTCAGCGTGCGCTCGGGGGCCAGGTTCTCCATGCCGGGGATGATGGACACCGTGCTCAACCTGGGCCTGAACGACGAGTCCGTCAAGGGCCTGGCGGCCACCATGAACGACGAGCGCTTCGCCTATGACTCGTACCGGCGCTTCGTGGCCATGTACGGTCGGATCGTCCTGGAGATCGGCAGCGAGCGCTTCGATCGGCCCTTCGATGAGGCCAAGGAGCGAGCCGGGGTGGACAACGACGCCGAGATCCCCTCGTCGGTGCTCGTCGAGCTGGTCGATACCTACAAGGCGGTGGTGGCCGATGCCACCGGCCAACCCTTCCCCCAGGATCCCGCGGATCAGCTCCGAGGGGCCATCGAAGCGGTCTTCCGGTCGTGGAATGGCGCCCGGGCGCTGGCCTACCGGGTCCGCGAGCGCATTCCCCATGCGCTGGGGACGGCGGTCAATGTCCAGGCCATGGTGTTCGGGAACCTCAACGACCGCTCCGGAACCGGGGTCGGCTTCACCCGGGACCCGGCGACGGGTGCGCAGGGCTCCTACGGCGACTTCTTGGTGAACGCCCAGGGCGAGGACGTGGTGGCCGGCATCCGAAACACGCTCCCGCTGGCGCATATGGAGAAGCGGTTCCCCCAGATCTACCGGGAGCTGATGGACATCTTCGCCCGCCTCGAGGGCCACTACCGCGACATGTGCGACACCGAGTTCACCATCGAGGACGGTGCGCTGTTCATGCTCCAGACCCGGGTGGGCAAGCGGACCGGGGCGGCCGCCTTGCGCATGGCGGTGGACATGACCAAGCAGCGGAAGTGGAGGATCACCCGGGAGGAGGCCATCGGCCGGGTCACCGCCGAACACCTCGACCAGGTGCTCCACCCCCAGTTCGACGCCAAGGCGGACTTCAAGGTCCTGGTCAAGGGGCTGGCTGCGTCCCCGGGCGCAGCGGTGGGCCGGGCCTGTTTCTCCGCCGGACGGGCGGCCGAGGCGGCTGGACGGGGGGAGAAGGTCATCCTGGTCCGCTCCGAGACCTCTCCCGACGACGTGCACGGCATGATCGCCTCCGAGGGGATCCTGACCTGCCGGGGTGGCCTGGTCAGCCACGCCGCGGTGGTGGCGCGCGGTTGGGGGAAGCCGGCCGTGGTGGGCGCCGAAAAGGTGCGCATCGACGGCGCCAGCTTCAGCGTCGCCGGCGCCTCGGGGACGAGCCCGGTGCGCGTGGTGGAGGGCGACGTCATCTCCATCGACGGCACCAATGGCACCGTGGCGATCGGCGATGTGCCCCTGACCCTGGCGGTGCCCCCGGAGGAGTTCACCACCCTGCTGGGGTGGGCCGACAAGGTCCGAAAGGGCAAGCTGGCGGTGCGGGCCAACGCCGACAACGGAGCTGACGCCGCCAATGCCCGCCGATTCGGGGCGGAAGGCATCGGGCTGTGCCGCACCGAGCACATGTTCCTGGCCGAGGACCGCCTACCGATCGTCCGGCGCATGATCCTGGCCTCCACCGAGGAGGAGGAGTCCGCCGCCCTCGAGGAGCTGCGGGTGGCCCAGAAGCTCGATTTCGAGGCGATCCTGGAGGCCATGGACAACCTTCCGGTCACCGTGCGGCTTCTCGACCCACCCCTCCACGAGTTCCTCCCGTCGATCTCCGAGCTCGAGATCAAAGAGGCCACCTCCGGTCTCGATGACCAGGAGAAGGCCCTGCTTGGCGCGGCCCGGTCCTGGCACGAGGTCAATCCCATGCTCGGCACCCGCGGGGTGCGTCTGGGCGTGGTCAAGCCTGGCCTGTATGCCATGCAGGTCCACGCCCTGATGCAGGCCGCGGCCAAGCGGGTGGCTGAGGGGGGCAGGCCTCGGGTGGAGGTCATGATCCCTCTGACCGTGACCCGCCAGGAGATGGCCCTGGCCCGCTCGTGGGCCGCCGAGGCCATCGCCCAGGAGACCGCCGGGGTCAAAAAGAAGCTCGACGTGACCATCGGCACGATGGTCGAGACCCCCCGCGCCGCCCTGCGGGCCGATGAGATCGCCGAGGAGTCGGACTTCTTCAGCTTCGGGACCAACGACTTGACCCAGATGACCTTCGGGTTCTCCCGCGACGACGTCGAGGGCCGGATGATGAGCCTCTACCTGGAACAGGGCCTCCTGGCCCGAAACCCCTTTGAGACCATCGACGAGGCCGGGGTCGGGCGACTCGTCCTTGACGGGGTCGAAGGGGGCCGGGCCACCAAGCCCGACCTCAAGCTCGGCGTGTGCGGTGAGCACGGAGGCGACCCCGAGTCCATCGACTTCTTCTACCGCGCCGGTCTCGACTACGTGTCCTGCTCGCCGTTCCGCGTGCCCATCGCCCGGCTGGCCGCCGCCCAGGCGGTGATCAACAACCCGGCCTAGGCGCGGCCACGGAGCGGGCCGGGGTGGCCCGACCTAGGGTTCGAGCGTGGGGATCGTCGATGAGGACATCGCCAAGGTCCGGGCGGCCACCGACTTCGTCGGCCTGGCTGCAGAGCACCTTGCGCTGCGTCGGGTGGGGCGTCGCTGGGTCGGACTCTGTCCCTTCCATGTGGAGCGGTCGCCGTCGTTCGGGTTGAACGCCGAGGAGGGCCTGTATTACTGCTTCGGGTGCCGGGCGTCAGGCGATGCCATCACCTTCGTACGCGAGCTCGAGCATCTGGATTTCGCCGAGGCCGTCGAGTACCTCGCGGGGCGGGCCGGGATCAGTCTGCGCTACGACGACGCATCGGGCGGCCGGGACCGCCAGCGCCGAGCCCGGGTCCACGACACGCTGGCCCACGCCGTGGCCTGGTACCACGAGCGGCTGCTGAGCTCCCCCGACGCCGCCGCGGCCCGGGCCTACCTACGCTCCGAGCGCGGTTACGACGGTGACCTCGTGCGCCGGTACCAGTTGGGGTGGGCTCCCGACGGATGGGACCATCTCCTGAGGGCCATGAAGGTTTCGGCGGGCGACCTGGTTGATGCCGGGCTGGCCTTCATCAACGAGCGGGGGCGCCACAACGACTTCTTCCGCGGCCGTCTCCTCTTTCCCATCTTCGAGCCGGGTGGCCGCCCCATTGGCGCCGGGGGGAGGAACCTGCCCGGGGGTCGCCCTCCCAAGTACAAGAACACCACCAACACCGTCGTCTACGACAAGAGCCGCGTCCTCTACGGGCTGAACTGGGCCAAGAAGGCGGTGGTGGACCGCGACCAGGTGGTGGTCTGCGAGGGCTACACCGACGTGATCGGTATGGGCCTGGCCGGGGTGGACGAGGCCGTCGCCACCTGCGGCACTGCCCTGGCCGACGGCCATGTCCGCCTCCTCACCCACTTCGCCCGCCGCATCGTGTTGGCCTACGACACCGACGGAGCAGGCCAGGGCGCGGCGGAGCAGTACTACGACTGGGAACGACGCTTCGGCGTCGAGATCAGGGTGGCTGCGCTCCCCGCCGGCTCGGACCCAGGCGACGTGGCGCGAAGTGACCCCGACGCCCTCCGCCAATCGGTGCTCGACGCCCGGCCGTACCTGGCGTTCCGCCTGGGGCGCCTCTTGGATCGAGCCGACCTCGACACCGCCGAGGGCCGGGCCCGGGCCGCCACCTCGGCGGTCGGCCTCATCGGCGCCCACCCGAGCGAACTGGTTCGGGACCAGTACCTCATGGAGGTGGCCGACCGCTGCCGGGTCGCCCCCGATCGTCTCCGCCACCTGCGGACCCCCGACCCCGCAGACCCCGGGGAGCGGTCGGGGCGCGGCGAACGCCGGGGTCGGAGCCGGACGGCACTGGATGCCAACGAGGGCGGGCCAGGGAGCGCCGGCCTGCCGGGAGCCGCCTCGGGCGACGGCTTCGTCGCCGACGACCTGGCCCAGGTGGCGGTGGCCGGCACGGAGCTCGAGGCCCTGCGCCTGGCCGTCCATCGCCCTGAGGAGGTGGCTGAGCGCCTCCAGCTCGCCCTCTTCGACCATGCCCTGGCCCGGGCCGCCTTCCTGGCCCTGGCCGGCGCCGAGACCCTCTCGGGGGCCATCGCCGATGCCGACCCCCAGGTCGCCTCCCTGCTCCGCCGCCTGGCGGTGGAGGACAGCGACGAGGATGCCGACGACATCATGATCCGCCTGGTGGAGCGAGCCGGGGCCCGGGCGCTGGTGGAGGTGGGGGCCGAGGCTCGCCAGGCCGACGACATCGCCGCCTGGGCCCCGTTGCACACCTGGTTGAAGCTGGCCCTCGAGGATCTTCGGTCGGGCGGCGACCACCGGGGCGCCGAGGACCGGCTGGTACGCTGGATCGTGGCTCGCGCGGAGGGAGATCCACCGCCGCAGGGTGCGGCGTCGGTCGCCGACGGACCCGCGGGGTCGGCGCCGTGAGCGACGAGGCGGCCCGGCCGCTCACCGCCCTGGGCGGCCCGGAGGTGAACTTCGTGGCCCTGCTGCTGCTCGGCCGGGAGCGAGGTCATCTCTCACCCGAGGACGTGATGACCGTCCTCGAGGACGTAGAGATCACCCCCACGCTCATCCATACGGTGGTGGGCCGGGTTCGCGCCGCGGGCATCGAGTGGCGCGACGACCATGACCCCGACGAGCTCGGCGGTCCCGAAGACACCAACGTCGTCCTCGTTCCTGACCCAGCGGGGCCCGATCCGGCCACCGGGATGGATGATCCTGCCAACGGGGCGTCCGATCCGGGGGCCGCGCCTACATCGGCGCGCTCGGCGACGACCTCGGAGGCCTTTGCCGAACTGGCCGGCAGCGGATCATTCCGCCTGCGCCCCCGCATGGCCATCGCCGACAAGCGCCGTGACCTCGATTCGGCGGGCGGAGCCATCTCCGATCCGGTCCGCCTCTACTACAACGAGATCGGCAAGGTCCCCCTGCTCAGGGCGGCGGAGGAGGTGGTGCTGGCTCGCTGCGTGGAGGCCGGGCTGGCGGCGTCGGCCCGCATCGCGCCGCGCTCGAGCGATGACGACGACGAACATCGGCGCCACGACGAGCGACTCCGGGCCGAGGGCCTGGCCGCCAAGCGGGTTCTGGTGGAGGCCAACCTTCGGCTGGTGGTCTCCATCGCCAAGCGTTACCGAAATCGGGGGATGGCCCTGTTGGATCTCATCCAGGAGGGCAACGTCGGATTGATGCGGGCCGCGGACAAGTTCGACTACACAAAAGGCTTCAAGTTCTCCACCTACGCGACGTGGTGGATCCGCCAGGCCATTACCCGGGCCATCGCCGACCAGGCCCGGACCATCCGGATTCCCGTGCACATGGTCGATACCATCAACATGGTGATCCGGGTGGAGCGCCAGTTGCTGCAGGATCTCGGTCGCGAGCCAAGGGTGGAGGAGGTGGCCAGGCGCACGGAGCTGACTGCCGAGCGGGTCAGGGAGATCCTCCGGGTATCGCAGGAGACCATCTCCCTGGAAGCGCCGATGGGCACCGATGACTTCAGCCTCTCGGACCTGATCGAGGATCAGGCTGCCGTGGCCCCGGCGGAGGCCGCGGCCCGAACCATGCTCAACGAAGCGGTCAACGCCGCCCTCCACGAGCTCTCCGAGCGCGAGCAGCGCGTCGTGCGGTTGCGCTTCGGCCTCGACGACGGCCAGATGCGCACGTTGGAGGAGGTTGGCAGAGAGTTCGGGGTGACCCGGGAACGGGTCCGCCAGATCGAGTCCAAGACCCTGGCCAAGCTGCGCCACCCGATGCGCAGCGGGCACCTGCGCGACTATCTCGAAGGCGGGTGAACGGCGATGCTACGGTGTGGAGCCGCTGGCGTTCAGCCGCCTTCGGGGGTAGCTCAATCGGCAGAGCAAATGGCTGTTAACCATTAGGTTGAGAGTTCGAGTCTCTCCCCCCGAGCTCCACCAGATCGCCGCTGCGGTTCGGCGCCGTTCGGTGGGCGGCCGATGTGGCGGGTGGCCGATGGGGTTCTTTGTGCGAAGAAGCGCACCAGGCCGTGTTTTCGTCACCGAGTTCGCGGCTCGGCGACCGAATCCGCCTGCGCCGGCCACCACGTGCGTCGCCACCACAAGGGCCAAAGCCCGATCAGGCCCGGATCCGAACCTCGGCGAGGATCTCCGGTCCCCGGGCATCGAGACGCCGGTAGGCGATCCGGCCCCACCACCACGCCAGGGTCACACCCTCGGCCACGCCAACGGGACCGGCCAGCCAGCTCAGCCAGGCCAGGTGGGCCACGTCACCGGCCACCACGATGGCCACCACGGGACTTGCGGCGGGAACGAGCAGGAGGAGATAGCCCAGGCCCGCCACGATCCGCACGCACCCGGGGCTGGACCCGCTCATGTTGCCGGCGAAGGGATTCTGGTTTCGTTGCTGGGGCATGGCGAAGGGGACGTAGACCGACTGCATGACGATCACCCCTGCGGCGCTGCCGAGCAGCACGGGAACCAACCCGGCCAGCCACCGGTATGCCGAGGTCGACCCGGCGGCCAGGGGGGCGATGACAGCGGCGGCCACGGCGGCGGGCGCAACGATGGCCAGCCACGCAGCCTGGCGGCCCCGTACGTCGGCTCGGGCGGCGCCGGGTGTGACCAGGACATGCCACAGCGAACCGCCGTCCAGCCCATAGAGGTTGCCGACCTGCATGGCCGCGAAGGCCACCAACCACACTGCGGTGAAAGGAACCACGGACCGGGTGCCTCCCGCGAAGGAGAACGCCGGGATGGCCACCCCGAGCAGCACCGAGGTGAGCAACAGGGAGCGCCGACGAGCGTCACGCCACCACAGCTTGAGCTCGCGGCCCACCACGGTGGCCACCGGCCCCAACGAGCGGGTCTGGTGACCGGGTCGGACACGCGCCGAGCGGGCGGAGGGCCCGGTCGAGGTTGGCGCCAGGGTGAGGCGCCGCTGCAACAGGGGAGCCCAGGCGGCCAGGAGGAGGGCGATGATCACCACCAGGCCGGCCAGGGGCACGACGCTGAGGACCAGATCACCCCGAGCCGTGGCCCGAACGGCGACGGCGGCCCACCCGGAGGGCAAGGCCCGCACCACGGCGGAGAGGGTGGAGTCCTGGTGGTGGATCAGCACCGGCCCGACGGCCTCGAACACCACGCGCATGGGGATGTAGGCCAGCGCGGCCAGCGACGCGAGCAGCACCCCGAGGTCGCGACCCCGCCGAGAGGTGAGCACGGCGCCCAGCCCGGCGATCAGCACCCGAGACAGCACGATCACGAAGGCCAGCTCGAGGAGGAGGCCGATGACCCCGATCAAGGCCGGCCCCACTCCGGCGTGAGCGCCCACCACCACCACCCCGAAGAAGCCGACCAGGGTGGCCGCAGCCGGAACACCCACGAACGACGCGGCCAGCAGACCCCGGGCCAGGCCCCGAGACGTCACTGGGAGCAGGGCGAAGTTCTCCGGGCGGAGCGTCTCGTCGCCCCCGCCGGTGACGATGGGCGCGACCACCCAGCCGAACATCCATACCGCGAACAGGGCGGCGGCCACGTCGGTCCCGGCGTCGAGGTCGGAACCCGCAATCAACGGAAGCAGGGCCGAGATCACCGCCGCGCCCAGGGCGTAGATGGCGCTGACGGTGAACAACACGGCGCGCTTGCCCTGCAGGGAGTGGCTGAGGACCCGCAGCTTCATGCGGATCAGGACGCCAGCCACGACAACCCTTCGCCTCCGCCGGTGTGGCCGCCGACGAGGCGCACGAACGCGTCCTCGAGCGTCTGGTCGCCCCGGACCTCGGCCACCCGGCCCTGGGCCACCACGCGGCCCGAGGCGATGACCGCCACATGGTCGCAGAGCTGCTCGACCATGGCCATGGCATGGCTGGAGAGCACCACCGCGCCGCCGCCGGCGGCGAAGCGCTGCAGGATCGTACGGATGGTCGACGCCGATACCGGGTCCACCGCCTCGAACGGCTCATCGAGCACCAAGACCCGCGGCGCGTGCAGCAGCGCGGCTGCCAAGCCGATCTTCTTGCGCATGCCGGCCGAGTAGTCGACCACCAGGGTTCGGCCCGCGTTGGCCAGTTCGAGTACGTCCAACAGCTCGCCGCTTCGCTCCGTCACCGCGGCGGCATCGAGGCCGCGCAGCTGGCCCATGTAGGTGAGCAGCTCCGATCCGCTCAGCCGCTCCGGCAGGTACAGACCGTCGGGCAGGACGCCGACGAGAGCCTTGGCCCGCACCGGTTCGGCCCACACATCCAACCCCAGAATGTGCGCCTGGCCGGCGTCGGGTCGCAGCAGGCCCACCGCCATCGACAGCGTGGTCGTCTTGCCCGCCCCGTTGGGGGCCCACCAGGCCGAAGAATGACCCCCGAGGCACGGCCAGGTCCACCCGGTCAACCGCAACGGTCGAGCCGAAGGCCTTGTAGAGGCCCATCACCCTCAGCGCCGCAGCGTCAGCGGGCATCTCCGGGGAGCCGGCCACCGCTGTGCTCTCGGCCGAAATCGACATGGAGTCCTCCTTGCCCGTCGCCCGATGTCCTACCTGTCGTAAGGGTCCTCTACCTGTCGTAAGGGTCCTCTACCCGCCGGGGGCGCCGGGCAATCGTGCGCGGAGCTCCGGCGAGTCCAGCGGCTCGTGCCGGAGGCCGGTGGATGGGTGGAAGACCCCGGAGGACCCCCTGCGGTGGCAGCCCACCAGATGGGAGTCGACCATGCCCACGGCTTCCATCAGGGCGTGGGCCGAGATCGGGCCGATGAAGCGGAAGCCCTTCTCCTTCAACACCGCGGCCAGGGTCCGGGAGGCGGGCGTGGTGGTCGCAACGTCGCTCACCACCTGCGGTGCGGCCGTATGGTTGGGAGCGTGCGACCACAAGAACGCATCCAGGCCCCCGCCGTGGCGAAGGTCCAGCACCGCTCGGGCATTGGTCCTGGCTGCCTGGATCTTGGCCCGGTTTCTGACGATGGAATGGTCGAGCATCAATTCGACGAGCACCGAGTCGCTGAAGGCGGCAACGCGCTCGGCATCGAAGCCGGCGAATGCGGTTCGGAAGGCGGGCCGCTTGGCCAGGATGGTCAGCCAACTGAGGCCGGCCTGGAAGGCCTCGAGGCTGACCCGCTCGAAGAGGGGGCTTTCGCCGTGCACGGCCAGGCCCCACTCGGTGTCGTGGTAGTGCCGGTTGAGGGGGTGGGTGAGCGCCCACGGGCAACGTCGGAGGCCGTCGTCGTCCATCACTACCCCCCGCTGCGGGTTCGACCAGGTGCTCAGGTAGGCGCACCCGCCTTGGTGGCCTCGGGAACCTCGATCAGAAGTCCGGTCTTCACATCGAAGAGGTACCCGTAGATGGCGATGCTCCCGGGGACGAGAGGGTGGGCGCGGATCCTGGCCACGTCTTCGGCCACGCTGGCGCGATTGTCGGAGATCGTCAGCCAGTCGATGTAGTTGCCCTCCGTCGATCCCGGACCGGCCCCGACATCATGGAACCCATCGGTGCCCAGCTCCGCCGTCTCCAGGCTGGAGGCCAGCAGCCCGCGCATCACGTCGTCGGTGAAGAACTCCATGCCGCACTGCGTGTGGTGGATGACGAACCATTCGCTGGTCCCCAGAAGCTTGTAGGAGATGACCAGGGAACGGATGGCGTCGTCGCTGGCCCGGCCCCCGGCATTCCTGATGACGTGGGCTTCGCCTTCGCTCAAACCCGCGTACCTCGCCGGGTCGAGCCGGGCGTCCATGCAGGTGAGGATGGCGATGTGGCGCGACGGTGGTACGGCCAGCTCCGCTTTGGAGCCAAAGGAGGCCCCATAGGCCTGGTTGGCCTCGAGGACCTCATCGCGGACTGTCATGGTCTTCTCCCAAGGATTTTGAGGTGTTGAGCAAATCATGATGATAGTCGTCGTCTTTCCGCCCGGTGGCCCGGTGGCTACGGTCGGGGCATGGATGGGGAGCGGGTGGCTTTCGTGCTCGGCGGTGGGGGTCTCCTGGGCGCTGCGGAGGTGGGCATGCTGCGAGCGCTCTTCGAACGTGACATCCTCCCGGACCTGGTGGTCGGCTCGAGCGTCGGCGCCCTCAACGGGGTGGCCGTGGCCGTCGACCCGACCCTGGCCTCCGTCGAACGCCTGAGCCAGACCTGGACCGAGCTGCAGGCCCGGGACGTCTTCTCCGGATCCGTCCCCCGCCAGATCGGAAACCTTGTCCGCCACGGCACCCACCTGCGCACCAATGAGGGTCTGAGGAAGCTGATCGACGAAGTGGCCGGTGGTGCGGTCATCGAAGATCTTCCCGTGGCCTTTCAGTGCGTCGCCGCCTCGATCGAGTCGGCCGCCGCCCATTGGTTCTCCACCGGCGCCGTGCTCGATGCCGTGTTGGCGTCCTGTGCGGTTCCTGGGCTGCTTCCCGCGGTGAGGGTGGGTGACGAGCACTTCCTCGACGGCGGCTTAGTCGCTTCGGTGCCGGTCGGCCGGGCCGTGGAGTTGGGGGCCCGGAGGGTGTTCGTGCTTCATGTCGGTCGCATCGAGCAGCCGCTTCGTCCTCCCCGCCGGCCGTGGGAAGTGGCGCTGGTGGCCTTTGAGATCGCCCGGCGCCACCAGTTCTCCGAGGATCTGTCCCGGGTGCCGCCGGGCGTCGCCGTGCATCTCCTGCCGACGGGAAGCCAACTCGACCCTGCGCTGTCGATACGCCACCGCCGAGCGGCGACCGTGCCCCGGCGCATCAACGCCGCCTATCGGGCCACGGCGAGCTACCTGGAGCGGATCGCGCTTTGATGCCTCCCCGAGCGCTGCGGCGAGGCCTCTCGCCGCTGTTTGTGGTCATCGACGCCGTCCTGCTCGTCGCCTGCGCGGCGGTGGTGGGCGTGGGCCTGGTCCTCGCCCCGTTCTCTCGCCGGCGGCGCATCCTTCGATTGGCAGCGTTCGGCTTCGTCTACCTGGCCGTGGAGATCGTGGTGTTGGCGGTATGCCTGGCGGCATGGGTGACCCGTCGGGCCCATCGTCGAGCGTGGTGGCGCGACTATCACCAGCGACTGCTGCGATGGGCTCTCGACACCGTTCTTGGGGCGGCCCGTCGCTGTTGTGGTTTTGTCGTGGTTCTCGATCAACGCTCGCCGCCGAGGCTGCTCGACGATCCCCAGCCGGTGCTGGTCCTGGCTCGCCACGGCGGCATCGGGGATTCGCTGGCGTTGGTGTGGCTCCTCCTCGATCGCTACGACCGCCAGGTCCAGGTCGTTCTCAAGGAGGCGCTGCAGTGGGAGCCGATGCTCGACGTGATGCTCAACCGGATCGGGGCCTGCTTCTTGCCTCCGACGGCGCCGGAGGGTACGCCCCTGGCCGGCCGCCTCGGTGTCCTGGCCCGAAGCCTGGGTGCGGGCGATGCCCTCCTGCTGTTTCCTGAGGGCGGGAACTGGACCCCGGGTCGGTGGGATCGGGCCATCCAGCGACTGCGATCCAAGAGTCGCTACCGGGCGGCAACAACCGCGGCGCTCATGCCCCACGTCCTGCCACCGCGTCCCGGAGGTGTCCTGGCATGCCTTGCCGCCCGACCCGGCCTGGCCGTGGCCATTGTCGCCCACACCGGCCTCGACACCCTCACCAGCGCCCGACAGACCTGGGACGCTCTCCCATTCTCCGAGCCCATGACCGTTCGGTGGTGGCCGCCGTCGGCCGTGCCCGACGGCGACGAGGCCCGCGTGGAGTGGCTCACCACAGAGTGGGCGGTCATCGACCAGTGGATCGATGCCCGCCGGGGCCAGGACGCAGGTACACGGCCCAGGTGACCCCGGCCAACACCAGGTAGGCGCCGGCGAAGATCCACAGGGCGGGAACCGACCACGCCGAATGAGCGGCGGCCACGGCGACCTTTTCCACTGGGGTCTTGGCCGCCTTCTCGAGGGCGGAGATGTTGAGGCTGGCCTGGCGGAGCACCACTTGGACCAGCACGCCCCCGAAGGCCCCGAGCGCACCGGCGATGCCGATGACCGCAGCTGCTCGACGTTTGAACTCCACCGAGGATTTCGCTTGGTCGACGCCGGCTTCTTCGGCGCGAGCCCGACCGAGAGCGGCGAAGATGGACGGGATCATCTTGTAGGTCGATCCGTTGCCCATGCCGGCCAGGATGAAGACGGCGATGTAAGAGATCAGGAAGGCCGGGAAGCTGCGGTGCTCCACGCTGACGATGGCTGAGACGGTGGCTGCGGTCATCCCCAGAAACACCACCAGGGTTACCCTGGCGCCGCCGATCCTGTCGGCCAGCTTCCCGCCCAGCGGGCGCGACAGCGAACCGACCAGGGCGCCGATGAATGCCAGGCCGGCGAGATACGTGGCGATGAAGGGATGCCCGGCGAGGAAGTCCGGGAACGTGTTCTTGATCACCAGCGGCAGCGCGAAGGAGAAGCCGATGAACGATCCGAAGGTACCGATGTAGAGGACCGAGATGATCCAGGTGTGGCGGTAGCGAAGGGCGGCCAGATAGGCACTGGCATCGGACCGGGCCTGGCTGAGGCTGTCCATGAACAGCCAGGCGCAGACGGCGGCGAGGGCGACGAAGGGAACCCACACCCAACCGGCATAGGCCAGATGCACATGATGCTTGGTCAGCTTCACTGCGGCCGCGGGGATACCGATGATGATCACCAGCGGGATGAACAGCTGCGCCACGGCCACGCCCAGGTTCCCACCTGCGGCGTTGAGTCCGAGTGCGTAGCCCTTCTCCTTCTCCGGGTAGAAGTATGAGATGTTCGCCATCGAGGATGCAAAGTTTCCGCCGCCCACCCCGGCGGTGGCCGCGCAGGCGAAGAGAACCCAGAACTGGGCACTGTGGCCAAGGTGGGCCAACCAGGTGCTTGGCACCACGAGCGCGAGAGTCAGAGCGGGGATGAGCAACAGCGCCGCGCTCATCGTCGTCCATGCCCGGCCGCCAAATCGCGGGATCGCAAACGTGTAGGGAATGCGCAGCATGGAGCCGATCAGGTTCGGAACGAGGGTCAGGGCGAAAAGCTCGGAGACCGACATCGAGATGCCTATGTTGGCCAGATTGAGTACGACGATGGTCCACACCACCCAGATTCCGAAGCCCAGATGTTCGCTGAACATCGAAAGGGCAAGGTTCTTCTTGGCGATCCGTCGCCCGGTGTCACGCCAGAACGTCTCGTCGTCGGGCTCCCAGTGGTCGATCCAGTGGCCCGGTCGCGTCGGGGGGCGGAGTGGCGGCGCGGCTAGGGGGCGGGCCGTATCGGTCCCGACGACGTCGGTCATGCGGGCACGGTGCTGGCGAGAGTGGTCATATCTGCCAGTAGAGCCGCCTTCGTGTTTCGGTTCGGTTTCGGCCGGTTGAAGGTTTCATTTCCCGTTCGGTCCCACGGATCGGGCCTGTGGAATGTTCGCACAGCGTTCACGAAGCTGTTTCGAAGTGGAAACATAGGTGGACCAGCATTGGACAATGGGAAGTGAGCAAAACCGCAGTCGACCGAGGATCGTGATCGTCGGCCACGGCATGGTCGGCAACAAGTTGGTCGATGCCCTGGTCCGCCGGGGCGCCACCCGGACCTGGGACGTGATGGTGATCGGCGAGGAGGGTCGAGCCGCCTACGACCGAGTGCATCTCTCGAGCCTCTTCGAGGGGGCCACTCCCGATGACCTGGCGCTCGGCGGGCCGGCGGCGGGCTCCGATCCGGCGGTCAGCGTCCTTACCGGGGAAAGGGCGGTCGATCTCGACCGCCAGGCCCGCACGGTGACCACCGACGCCGGCCGGGTGGTGCCCTACGACGTGGCCGTGCTGGCCACCGGATCGCTGCCCTTCGTCCCTCCCGTGCCGGGCCGGGAGCTGACGGGCTGCTTTGTCTACCGGACCATCGACGACGTCGAGGCCATCCGGTCGTGGGCCTCGGGACGCCACCACGGCGTCGTGGTGGGGGGCGGCCTGCTCGGCTTGGAGGCCGCCAACGCCCTGCGGTCCTGCGGCCTGGCCACCGAGGTGGTCGAGTATGCGCCAAGGCTCATGCCGGCCCAGGTCGACGAGGCCGGTGGCGACCTGCTGCGCCGGCGGATCCAGGCCCTGGGCGTCGTGGTCCACACCTCGACCACGCTCACCAGCGTGATGGCCGGGCCCGAGGGCGTCCTCGACGCCGTGACCCTGGCCCCCACCGACGATCCCTCGGCCACGGCGCGCCTGGCCACCGAGACGGTCGTGTTCGCAGCTGGGATCCGCCCCCGCGATGACATCGCTCGGCGCGCTGGACTGGCCGTCGGGCCCCGAGGAGGAGTGGTGGTCGACGAGCAGTGCCGCACGGCCGACTCCGGCGTGTACGCCATCGGCGAGTGCGCGCTCGTCGACGGCCGGATCTATGGCCTGGTGGCACCGGGCTACCAGATGGCCCGGGTCGTGGCCGAGACCATCTGTGGCGGCGAGGCGCCCAGTTTCAGAGGTGGCGATACGCCCACCAAGCTCAAGTTGCTGGGCGTGGACGTGGCCAGCTTCGGTGATGCCCATGCCCGGGTACTTGGATCGTCGACGATCTCGTTCACCGACAACGTCGCCCTGGTGCACAAGCGCCTGGTGATCGACGAGGCCGGCCGGGTGACCGGGGGTGTGTTGGTAGGAGACGCCGAGGGCTTCGATGCGCTGGCCGCCATGGCCGCCGGCGACAACCCCACGCCCGCCGCCCCTGCCGAGCTCATCACGCCCGGGCACGCTCCGGGCGCAGACACCGGAGGGGGACGAGGCGTGGTCTCACTGGCCGCATCGGCCACGGTCTGCTCGTGTGAGAATGTGGCCAAAGGGGCCATCTGCGAGGCAATTGCCGGCTGTGTGGCGGCAACGGGGAGTGTGGATGTGGCCGGCGTCAAGGCGGCCACGGCGGCGGGCACGGGCTGTGGGGGATGCCTGCCCCAACTCGCCGAGCTGGTCAGGGCGGAGATGGCTGAGCGGGGACTCGAGGTCACCGACCACCTCTGCGAGCATTTCTCCCACTCTCGCCGCCAACTCTTCGACCTGGTGCGGGCCGAGCAGATCACCACCTTCGAGGAGTTGGTGCGGGGCCATGGACAGGGCCGGGGCTGTGAGGTCTGCAAGCCGGCAGTCGCTTCGATCCTGGCCTCACAGCGAAGCCGCCATATCCTCGACGGTGGGGGGGCATCGCTCCAGGACACCAATGACCACTTCTTGGCCAACCTCCAGCGAGACGGCACCTATTCGGTGGTACCGCGCGTGCCCGGCGGCGAGATCACCCCCGAGAAGCTGATCGTGCTCGGTGAGGTGGCACGCGACTTCTCCCTGTACGTCAAGATCACCGGCGGTCAACGCATCGATCTGCTCGGTGCCCACGTCGAGGCCCTGCCGTCCATCTGGGCTCGCCTCGTCGATGCCGGATTCGAGTCCGGCCATGCCTACGGAAAGGCTGTACGGACCGTGAAGTCCTGTGTGGGAACGTCGTGGTGTCGCTTCGGCGTACAGGACTCGACCACGCTGGCCATTGACATGGAGCTGCGCTACCGGGGCCTGCGGGCGCCGCACAAGATCAAGATGGCGGTGTCGGGTTGCGCTCGGGAGTGCGCGGAGGCGCAGAGCAAAGACGTCGGGGTGATCGCCACCGAGCGGGGCTGGAACCTCTACGTGGGCGGCAACGGCGGCACTCGACCGCGCCACGCCACGCTCTTGGCCGACGACCTCGACACCGAAGCGCTACTTCGCGCCGTCGATCGGTTCTTGATGTTCTACATCCGAAGCGCCGACCGTCTACAGCGCACCGCTACCTGGCTCGAGGGCCTCGACGGGGGTGTCGAGTACCTGCGCTCGGTGATCCTCGACGATGTTCTCGGGGTGGCGGCCGAGCTGGACGCGGACATGGCCCGTCACGTCGACGACTACCGCTGCGAGTGGGCGGAGACCCTGAAGGACCCGAGCAGGCTTCGTCGTTTCCGTACCTTTGTCAACACCGAGAGTGCCGACCCCGACATCGTCGTGGTCCGCGAGCGCTCCCAGCCCCGACCCGCCACCGACTGGGAGCGGGTCGAGCTGGCCGCCACCCGGTCGTGACTTCACGGCGCTGGGTCCGGGTCTGCTCGTTGGGCGAGCTCGAGCCGGGACGGGGCATTGCCGCGCTGGTCGGTCACCAACAGGTCGCCGTGTTCCTGCTCGACGCCGTCGGGGAGTCGCGGGTGGCCAGGCTGCGAGCCATCGACAACCGCGATCCCGTCTCGGGGGCCAACGTGCTGGCGCGGGGGATCCTCGGATCGACGGGCGAAGTCGACTACGTGGCTTCGCCCATGCACAAGCAGCGCTTCGACCTGACCAGTGGGCGGTGCCTGGATGGCAGCTCGCGAGGCGTGAAGGTCTGGCCGGTACGGGCCTGGGGAGCCACCGTCGAGGTGCTGGCCGTCAACGACGGAGCCGGTCCCGTCCTGAGCGGCCAGGCCGTAGCCACCCACTGCCCGTACTGCGCGCTGCAGTGCGGCATGGGCCTCCACGCGTTACCCGCCCCCGACGAGGGCGCGGCGCCGCTCGAAGTGGTCGCCGACCCGACTTTTCCGGTCAACCAGGGTCGCATGTGCATCAAGGGGTGGACCTCGGTGGAGCTCCTGGCTCACCCCGAACGGCTTCTCCATCCTCTGGTGCGCGACGGCTCCGGCCAGCTGCGCCAAGCCGGCTGGGACGCCGCCCTCGACGAGCTGGCCGAGCGTCTGGCTGCCTCGCGCCGCGCCCACGGTGCCGATTCCGTCGGTGTATTCGGCAGCGGCGCGCTGACCAACGAGAAGGCCTACCTGGTGGGCAAGTTCGCCAGGGTGGCCCTGGCCACGGCCAACATCGACTACAACGGCCGGTATTGCATGTCGTCGGCGGCGGCGGGCCAGAACCAGGCCTTCGGCATCGACCGGGGCCTTCCCTTCCCGGTGTCGGACATCGCCGAAGCGGAGGTGGTGGTGTTGTGGGGATCCAACTGTGCCGACACGATGCCGCCCATCGTGCAGTGGCTGGAGACCCAGCGCGCCGAGGGCGGACAGCTCATCGTCGTCGACCCCCGCCGCACGGCGACGGCCCAACTCGCCGGCCTGCACCTCCAGCCCCGACCCGGTACCGACCTGGCGGTGGCCAACGGTCTGCTCCACCTGGCGGTGCGTGGGGGACTCATCGACACCGACTACATCGAGCGCCGGACCCGTGGCTGGGAGGAGGTTCGCCACTCCGTCGAGGACTGGACACCGGCGCGCGTGGAGCGCGTCGCCGGCGTCGGGGAGGCAGCTCTGCGCCACACCGCCGAGGCCCTGGCCCAGGTTCCGACATCCATGGTCCTGAGCGGCCGGGGCCCCGAGCAGCAGTCCAAGGGCACCGCCACCGTCCTGGCGCTCATCAACCTCATGCTGGCCCTGGGCAAGGTGGGCCGGCGGGCCAGCGGCTACGGCTGCCTCACCGGTCAAGGCAATGGCCAGGGAGGCAGGGAGCACGGACAGAAGGCCGACCAGCTCCCCGGCTACCGCTCCATCAGCGACCCCGACGATCGCGCCGCGGTGGCCGCGGTTTGGGGAATCAGCCCCGATGACCTTCCCGGAGCCGGCACCAGCGCGGTGGAGATGCTCGAGGGCATCGGCACCCCGGCCGGACTGCGCGCCTTGCTCGTCATCGGATCGAACCTGGTGGTGGCCTCACCCAACGCCCGACTCATGACCGAGCGCCTGCGCAGCCTCGAGTGCCTGGCCGTGCTCGACGCCTTCCCCAATGACACCACGGCGCTGGCCGACGTGGTCCTGCCCGTGACCCAATGGGCCGAAGAGGACGGGACCATGACCAATCTCGAAGGCCGGGTGATCCATCGCCGCCGGGCCATCGATCCGCCACCCGACGTTCGAAGCGACATCGACGTGCTCTGTGGCCTGGCGGCTCGTCTCGGTCACTCGGAGCGCTTCTCATTCTCCTGCGCCGAAGAGGTGTTTGTCGAGCTGGGCCGGGCCAGCGCCGGTGGTCGGGCCGACTACTCAGGCATCTCCTATGAGCGCATCGACGCCGACCAGGGCGTCTTTTGGCCCTGCCCGAGTCCAGACCATCCCGGCACCCCGAGGCTCTTCGCCGAAGACTTCGCACACCCCGATCGGCGTGCCCACTTCGTGACCGCCACCTACCAGCCGGCGGCCGAGGAACCCGACGCCGACTATCCCCTCTACTTCACCACCGGGCGCTATCGCGAGCACTACAACTCGGGCAGCCAGACCCGCCGGGTTCGCCGCCTGCTCGACGCCCAACCCGAACCCAGGCTGCAGCTTCACCCCAGTGTGGCGGAAGGGATGGGGCTTTGTGCCGATGCCACCGTGGTCGTCGAGAGCCGTCGCCATGCCGTGGCGTTTTGCATCGACATCGATCCCGAGATCCGGCCGGACACGGTCTTTGCTCCCTTTCACTGGGGTGGCCGCCAGGCTGCCAACCTGCTCACCGTGGCCGCCCTCGACCCCGTGAGCCGGATGCCCGAGTTCAAGGTCTGCGCCGTGCGGCTGCGTCCCCCCGACACGAGTGACATCTCCTCATGAGCTGTGGTCCCCTCCGGCGTCCAGGGTGGCCTCGATTCCCCGGACGTCGCCGTCATCGTCGACCATGACGGCGACCCCGACGTAGCCGAGGCGAATCAGCTCGTCGCTCAGGGCGTCGGCCTGGTCACCACCGAGCTCGAGGAGCAGGGCGCCGCCGGGCACCAGGTAGCGCACGCTGTCGCTCAACGCCCGGCGCAGGATCTCGGTCCCTTCTGGGCCACCGTCGTAGGACCGCGTCGACTCGAAGGCCAGCGTGTCTCGGTGCAGCAGGGACATGGCCGCGGTGGGCACGTAGGGGGCCACGCCGACCACGACGTCGACCCGGCCCTCCAGACCGTCGGGCAGCGGGACGAAGAGGTCGCCGCGGTAGATGTCTACGCCGTTGGCCGCCGCACACGCCGCAGAGCGCTCATCGAGGTCGGAGGCCACCACTCGGGCCCGGGGCCGGCCGGTGGCCAGAACCTTGGCGATGGCGCCCGACCCGGTGCAGAGATCGATGGCCGTCCCGGCCGGGGGTAGGCGCTCGAGGGCCCGGAGAGCGAGTGCCTCGCTCTGCGGGCGGGGAACGTAGACGCCGGGGTGGACGCGGATGTCCAAGCCGCAGAACGAGATCCGCCCGGTGATCCACGCCAGCGGCTCGCCGGTGAGACGCCGTCCGACGGCGCTGTCGAGGCGATCCCTGTCGCCGGCCGCCCCGGCCAGAAGCTCGCCCGCCTCCTCTTCGGGGGCAACGAATCCGGCGCTGGCCAGAAGCTCGACGAGCGAGTCGAAGTCCTCGGGGACTACCAACGGCGCTGAAGGCCTTCGCTAGCCCAGCTCGGCCAACCGAGGAATGACCTGCTCGCCGAGCTGGGCCACCAAGGCTGCAGGGTCGGGTCCCATGGGCGTGATGTCGACGAGCTCGACGCCGAGGGCGGCGTAGGCCGCCATGCCGGCCAGGAAAGCGTCGGGGTCGGCGATGGGATCGCCACCGCCCACGATGGTCGCCCGAATGGTCGAGGGATCCCGCCCCTCGCTCTCACAGTGGCGGGCCAGGACGTCGAGCTTGTGGCCTACCTCCTCGGGTCCGGTGGCAAAGAGGTTGCAGGCATCTGCATACCTGGCCACCAGTCGCAGGGTCTTGCGTTCCCCACTGCCACCGATGAGGATCTTCGGTCGAGGCTGTTGGATCGGGCGCGGCGAGCAGATGGTTTCCTCGAGCTGGTAGTGCTGTCCCCGATATGGTCCGTCGTTGTCGCTCCACATCTGGCCGCAGATCTGGAGTGTCTCCTCAAGTCGTTCGAATCGTTCGGCCACCGGTGGGAACGGGACGCCCAGGGCCTTGTGCTCCCGCTCGTACCAGGCGGCACCGATGCCAAGCATGGCCCGTCCCCCGGACAGCACGTCGAGGGTGGTGACGATCTTGGCCAACAGACCGGGCTGGCGATAGGTCACCCCGGTCACCAAGAGGCCGAGCGTCATGCGCTGCGTCTGAGCCGCCAGAAATCCCAGCGAGGTGTAGCCCTCCAGCATCGGATCCTGCGACGTCGCCATTCGCTCCATCTGGAACCAGTGGTCCATGAGGGTGAAGGAGCTGCACCCTGCGTCCTCGGCCACCCGTGCCGTGGCGGCCAGGGTTGAGGCCAGAGCCTCGGGGCCACCGGGAAGGGTGAAATTGGCGAAGTGAATACCAACCTGCATCGTGAGCTCCTCGGGGGGTGGACGGCGCGCCGTTGATGCCTGCCTACTACGCAGAGCAACAGCCCCGGCTCCCCACATGACCGTGCCGTCGTCACAGGTAGAGACCGGTTGACGCCGGGGTCGGGCCGTTCTCAAGGATCGGGCGCTCATTGCGGGCGGCGTAGAGCTCGGCCAGGGACGCGCCCTCAGCCCACTCCGATTCGGCACAGCCGAGCCAGGCCGCGGCCTCGTGGGGCGCCAGGCGATTGACCTGGATCTGGGCCAGGCACCGGCCGGGGCGGACCACGGCGGGATGAAAGCGGGTCACGTCCTCATTGGTGGTGATGCAGATCACCACCCTGCGACCCTGACCGAGCAGCCCGTCAGCCAGGTTGAGCAGCCGGCTGAGTGACTGGCCGGCACCCGCTTTGGCCTCGGAGCGAATCACCTCGTCGCAATCCTCGAGAACCAGCAGTCGCCATCTCGGCGCGGGCCCGTCCTCGTCGTCGCCTTCCTCGTCGTCGCCTTTTTCGCCGAGCACCACCGAGGTCAGATAGCCGGGATCGGCCAGGAGACGCTCCGGGTCGAGCACGCAGTCAAGCTGGCACCATGACTGCCAAGCGTGGCCGAGTGCTCGAATCAGGCTGGTCTTTCCTGTACCCGGCGGTCCGTGCAGCAACATGAGCCCACCCGAGAGCTCCGAGGGTCCCATGGCCATGATCTGGTCGACACACGCCGCCACGCCTGAGCCGTAGTTGCGCCGGACAGCGGGCCACGGGTGGATGCCGATGGCGCGCGCTGAACGGCGCGGCCCCTGGCGCGTCAGGTGCCAAAAGCCGACACTGAGCGCCTCGTCCTCGGGTGGCGCAGGGTCAGTGGAATCGGAGATCAGCCTGGCCAGGATGGCCTCGACGACCTCCTCGGTCGTTCCCGTGGCGGTGAGGGTGGCGGTCCGGTCCCGTGATCGCTCGGCCTTGACGGTCCATCCCTCGCCTTCGACCAATACCACGGTCCGCCACGTGTCGACCGCCCGTCGGCTGCTCCGGGCCTCCTCGGGAATCAGGGTTGCGTTGACGCGCACCCGGTCGATGTGGGCCGTCTTGGCGAAACGGTGCCGGCCCGCGATGAACGGCTTCAGCGCCAGCGCGTCGAGGACGTCGCCAGGCCGATCGCAGTCGTCGACGTGGACGACGAAGGGGAGGGAAGCGGAAGGTTCCATAGGTCGTAGAGCCAGAGCACCACGACGTCAGTCTCCTCCGATCACGCGCCGGCCGCATCCGAATTTCACAGGCCAACGTCGAGAGCGGGGCCGGGGCGGCGGGCCCGGGGCGGCCTGGGCCGGGGGTGGCGGGCCGGGGGTGGCGGGCCGGGGGCGGCGGGCAGCGAACCTGGCTGCGCTAGTCACCGCCCGTGTGGTTTTACGAAGCCAAGTTCGTCGGCCTGGGCCCGGACCGCCTGGTCGGCGAGTAGTCCCGGTCATCGGTGCGGAAGGTGGCGGGAACGCACTCCGAGGCCGCCGGGCAGAGATGCCCACTCGGGGCCGTTCGTGCGGTGCGGATGGCCTTCAGGAACCGTGGGAGGTATGCGGACCCGGTCGGGGTCCCAGAAGTCGACCACGATTGCACCGCCACCGAAGGGCCCGAGGCCACTCAGACCGCGAAGCGCCGCCGGGTCCGCGGCGCGGCCGCGAGGGTCCTGCTCCCACCACCTGGAGAACAGGATCGTTCCCAAAAGCCCGGCACCGATACCGACGATGCTGACGACCGAGGTGGCCACGACGCCTGCTCCCAACACCGCGCCGACGCTGCCAGCGGAGGCCGAGATGGCGATGGCCGCAACGATGGTGGTCCGCACTGATGGCGGCCTGAACCCCCGCCAATGATGCCGGCCCGAACCCCAGCCGTGGGGGGAAGTCTCTCCTTCGGTCCCCGAGGGTTTCGCCATTGGCCCCATGGTGCCACGCCATGAGCCGTTCTGGGGTTGGGAATTCTGGGCGGGGAGCGCCTGGTTGGGGCATCATCGGTGCTGCTATGAGGCGGGTCCCGTGCTGTTGACGATCTCCATGAGCCGCGCGCCGGCGAGCGACCTGGGATTCTTGTTGCACAAGCACCCTGACCGAGTGCACGAGATCTCTTTGCCGTTCGGGGAAGCGCGCGTGGTGTACCCGGAGGCAACGGCGGAGCGTTGTACGGCGGCGTTGCTGGTTGACGTCGACCCGGTGGGCCTGGTCCGGGACCGCAAGAGCGGGCGGCGGGGGAACGATTCCTCACTGGCCCAGTACGTCAACGACCGACCCTATGCGGCGTCGTCGTTTCTGTCGGTGGCGTTGGGCAAGGCGTTCGGCACGGCCATGACCGGGCGGAGCAAGGAGCGTCCCGAGCTCGCCGAGGTTGCATTGCCGCTGGCGGTGTCGTTCCCTGTGGTGCCCTGCCGGGGTGGGGAGCCGCTCCTGCGTCGCCTGTTCGAGCCCCTTGGCTACCAGGTCACGGCCATGAGCTTGCCTCTTGACGAGCAGTTCCCGGCATGGGGCGCCAGCCGCTACCTCAACGTCGTCGTGACCGCCACGCTGCGGCTCCGGGATCTGCTGGAGCACGTCTTTGTCCTGCTACCGGTGCTCGACGACGACAAGCACTACTGGGTGGGCCCCGATGAGGTCGACAAGCTGCTGCGCCGGGGCGGAAAGTGGCTCGTCGCCCATCCAGAGCGTGAACTGATCGCCCAGCGCTACCTGCGCCACGACCGGCGCCTGACCAGCGACGCTTTGACCCGGCTCCTGGAAGACGACATTGTCAAAGATCCCGATGCTCTCGCCGCCAAGCACGATGCCGAGGAAGCGGTGGTCGAGAAGCCCATCGGTCTCAATGACCAGCGCCTCGACGCCGTCACCGCCGCGGTCAGGACCGCCGGCGCGCATCGAGTCGTCGATCTCGGCTGCGGCGCCGGCACGCTGGTGGGCCGCCTCCTGCGCGACACCGACGCCGAGAAGGTGCTCGGCGTCGACGTGTCCCACCGTGCGCTGCAGGCCGCCGCCCGGCTACTCCACCTGGAGACGATGGCCCCGCGCCAGCGCCAGCGGGTCGATCTGATTCAGGGAGCGCTCACCTACCGGGACCGGCGCCTGGCCGGCTTCGATGCGGCCACGGTGGTGGAGGTGATCGAGCACCTCGATCCGCCCCGCCTGGGCGCGTTCGAGCGGTCCGTGTTCGCCTACGCCAAGCCCCGCACCGTCGTCGTCACCACCCCCAACGTCGAGTACAACACCCTCTTCGAGGGGTTGGCGGTCGGGATGTTGCGTCATCGGGATCACCGCTTCGAGTGGACCCGGGCCGAGCTCACCGACTGGGCTGTTGGGGTAGCGGCCCGCCATGGCTACCGGGTTGAGGTGGCAGGGATCGGCCCCGTCGACGCCGAGCTGGGACAGCCGACACAGATGGCGGTGTTCTCCCGGTGACCAAGATCACGATTCCCGAGCTGTCGCTGGTGGCGCTGGTCGGCGTGTCCGGGTCGGGCAAGTCCGAGTTCGCAGCCCGTCATTTCGTCTCCACCGAGGTGCTGTCCTCGGACTTCTGCCGGGGCCTGGTATCCGACGACGAAAACAACCAGGCTGCGTCGGGGGCGGCGTTCGAGGCGCTGCACTTCATCGCCGGGAAGCGCCTGGAGGGCGGCAAGCTCGTGGTCGTCGATGCCACCAACGTCCAACCAGAATCCCGCAGGGCACTACTGGCGTTGGCCAAGCGATATCACGTGTTGGCCGTCGCCGTCGTGCTGGATGTGCCCGAGTCGGTCTGCGCCGAACGCAACTCCACCAGAGCCGACCGCGACTTCGGCTCTCACGTGCTGCACAACCAGCGCGGCCAGCTACGTCGGTCCCTCGGCGGCCTGCGAAAGGAAGGCTTCCATCGCACCTGGGTCCTCCGCGGCGTTGACGAGGTCGACGCCGCCACGATCGAGCGCCAACCCCTGTGGACCGATCGGCGAGGCGACCACGGCCCCTTCGACATCATCGGTGACGTCCACGGCTGCTACGACGAGCTGGTCGAGCTCCTCGACCGACTCGGCTATCAGGTTGCTCCCGGCGACGCCGTCCACCCCGACGGGCGACGGGTGTTCTTCGTCGGAGACCTTGTCGACCGCGGCCCCGCCACCCCGGCGGTGCTGCGCCTGGCCATGGGCATGGTCGGCGCCGGCCACGCCGTCTGCGTGCCGGGTAACCACGAAACCAAGTTGCTCCGCGCCCTGCGAGGATCCCGGGTCACGACCGGCCACGGACTGGCGGAGACCCTCGACCAGCTCCAGGCCGAGCCGCCCGAGTTCACCGCTCAGGTCGTCGAGTTCATCGACAGCCTGGTCAGCCACTTCGTCCTCGACGACGGCCGCCTCGTTGTCGCCCACGCCGGCCTGCGGGCCGACATGCAGGGCCGGGCATCGGCGGCGGTCCGCTCCTTCGCCCTCTATGGTGACACCACCGGCGAGACCGACAAGTACGGGCTCCCGGTGCGCTATCCGTGGGCCGAGGACTACCGCGGCGAGGCGGCCGTCGTCTACGGCCACACCCCCGTTCCCGATGCCACCTGGCTGAACCGGACGATCTGCATCGACACCGGCTGCGTGTTCGGCGGCCACCTGACCGCCCTGCGCTATCCCGAGCGGGAACTGGTGTCGGTGCCGGCCCGGCAGACCTACTGGGAGCCCGTACGGCCCTCCACCCCCAGCGCCGCTTTGGCCGACGACCCGAGTCGCCTGCCAACCGACCTCGACCTTGACGACGTCATCGGCAAACGCATCATCACCACCCGCCTCTCCCACTCGGTGACCATCCGAGAGGAGAATGCCATCGCCGCGCTGGAAGTTATGAGCCGCTTCGCCGCCGATCCCCGGTGGTTGATCTATCTCCCTCCGACCATGGCCCCCACTGCGACCACCGACCGATCCGGCATGCTCGAGTATCCCTCGGAGGCGTTCGCGTCGTTTCGCCGCGATGGTGTCGAGCAGGTCGTGTGTGAGGAGAAGCACATGGGCTCCCGGGCCGTGGTGGTCGTCTGCCGCACCTCTGAGGTAGCCGCGGCGCGCTTCGCGGTAACCGATAGTCCCGGCGCCGGTGCGATCGTCACCCGGACGGGCCGGCCATTCCTCACCGCCGGCGAGCAAGAGACGGCGATGTTGGCCAAGGTCCGCGCCGGGGTGACCGCCGCCGGCCTGTGGGACGAGCTGGCCACCGACTGGCTCGTCGTCGACTGCGAGCTGCTGCCATGGTCGGCCAAGGCCGGAGAGCTCCTGCGCCGCCAGTACGCCTCGGTGGGCGTTGCGGCCACCGCCGGCCTGGCCGCCGAGGTCGCCGTCCTCGAAGCCGCCGCCAACCGAGGGGTGAGCGCCGGTGCCCTCGCCGACGAGCACCGGGCCCGCCACGCCATGGCCACCGGTTTCGTCGACGCCTACCGCCGTTACTGCTGGCCCGTCGATTCCGTCGATGACCTCCGCCTTGCCCCGTTTCAGATCCTGGCCGGCGAAGGCAGGCTCCATGCCTCACTGACCACCGCTGGCATCTCGAAACCCTCTCCCGGCTGTGCGCCGCCGACCCCGCCACCTTCCGCCCCACCGTCGCGGTCACCGTCAACTTGAGCGACGACGCGAGCGAAGCTGCGGCGATTGCCTGGTGGCAGGAGCTCACCGCCGGCGGCGGTGAAGGCATGGTCGTCAAACCGCTGGAGGTCATCCACCGGGGACCCAGAGGCCTCACCCAGCCGGGTATCAAGTGCCGCGGCCGGGAGTACCTGCGCATCATCTACGGACCCGAATACACCGCCGAGGCCAATCTCGGCCGGCTCCGCAGTCGCAGTCTCGGCCACAAGCGTTCGCTTGCTCTACGGGAGTTCGCGCTCGGCATCGAAGCTCTGGAACGCTTCGTCGCCAACGAACCCCTCTACCGGGTCCACGAATGCGTCTTCGGCGTTCTCGCACTCGAAAGCGAACCCGTCGACCCCCGCCTCTGACGGCCAGAGGTCTGGTACGGCAACTATTCCGCCGGGGAGCTCCCGAAGCGGCGGGCGTCCTGGGCGGCGTATCGACCGACGGCGGCGTCGATCCCGGAGGTCTTCTCGAGGGTCGCGAGGATGGAGTCGAGCTGCAGGGCGGGTAGGGCGCATGTCATCTCCTCGGGGCCCATCCCGGTCCGCTGGCGACTGAGCGCGCAGCCCACGCTTGCCGCTGCGACCTTCTGCTCCTTGGCCATGGCCACGATGTGGCACTGCGGCTTTCCTTGGATGGACAGGCCTGGCAGGGCATCGGACAGCACCATGAGCTGGCGGGCATTGACGACCACCGCTCCCGGTCGCCCCGTCACCTTCGGCAGCAGATCGAGAAGATCAGGGCCGACCCACCCGGTGCCGACGAGTTCGGCGACATCGCCCCGACTGACAACTTCGCCCGGTGCCAAGAGGCCATGGGTAACAGACCCAATGCTGCAGTTACCGTGATCTTCGGGCAGCGTAACAAATGCCCGATTCGCTCCATGCACCCAGAACACGCAGCCAGCCGAAACCCGCCCTCAGCAGGCCGTGGCAAAATCACCTTGGACTTGTATAGTCATGCATCCAGGCCCGAGGGTATCTTCGGGAGACCCGTGCGGCGGGCAGGCAGATCGGGGGTTGACTATCGGCAGAGAACGTGTGATCGCTCCGTCCGCCTGACGCGTGAACG
>JAABUQ010003634.1_pt1 | contig 27804 bp, 25 predicted proteins | sample 5560001 | NCBI WGS metagenome assembly JAABUQ01 (sample SAMN10711888, study PRJNA513371) | rock metagenome | isolation source: Antarctica rocks | place: Antarctica: Victoria Land, Finger Mt nord | collected 2015-12-18 | reverse complement strand
CGTGGGGGGAACCCGCCCGCCCCGGCTTTCCCCAGAGGGGAAACGGGAAAGGGGCAATCCGATTCCTCGCTGCCGCAGGCTGGTTTTGCCTCCTAAAAAGCTTGACTTTCATCATGAATGCTAAGCTTTTGAGGTATGACGTTAAGGCACAAGGAGAGGAGGTTTGACGGATCGCCGCCACTTTGTTGCAGTGCTGACTACGCTTGTAGTGGCAAGAAGCCCCTTCGCTTCAGCGGCGACCATAATCTTTCAGTACAGCAGAGCGACTCCGCTCCAATGAGGACAACCATGAGCTTCGACAATCGAAGCGCAAATTGTTGATGCCGAAGACCGACTTAAGAGTGCGATGTTGAAATCAGATGTGGGCACCTTGGAGCAATTGCTCGCTCCTGACCTAATGTTTACGAACTTCCTTGGACAGCTGCAAAGCAAAGAAGACGATATTGCGGCATACAAGTCTGGAATGCTCAAAGTCCGAGATTTGCAGGCTTCTGAGCGGCAAATTCGGTTCTATGGCGACGTTGGAATCGTATCGGTGAGAACTAAACTGTCAGGCACGTATGCTGGAGCTCCTGCCGACGGAGATTTCCGCTTCACTCGCGTTTGGGCACTTTCTGCCGACCGGACTTGGCGTGTAGTGGCGCTCACGCAGGTCGCGTAGTCTGATTTCCTCCTCGAAATCACCTAGGGCTTTTCGATCAGATGAGGGTCCCTAGGATAGTAACTAAATGATCTTGAGCGATTCGCATCTTGAATCGCCCAGTGACGCTGATCATCACCTAGGAACGGCGCTTCGGAAAGCCTTGATTCCGCCAATGGACCTCGTGCGCAAACACCACAACGCTCCTGCGCGCAGTTTCGGAGAATACCAGGGGCAACGGGCAACGGCCAACCTGACTCACTGGACTTCAATGAGGCTCATTGATAGCGCAAGGCAGCTATAGGATTGACCTGCGCGGCGCGAAGCGCGGGCGCCAACGTCGCAGCTACGGTAACCACCACAAAGATCCCGGAAACCGCGATCAAAGCGATCGGGTCGCTAGCCCTAGTATGGAACAAGTAACTTGCCATGACTCGCGCCCCGGCAAGAGCGGCAATCAGTCCTACCGCAATGCCAAGGAACGCTATTCGTAAGGCCTGTGTGATGATCATCCCAACAATGCTGCTATCCGGGGCGCCGAGAGCCCGGCGGATTCCCATTTCCTGAGTTCGCTGCGCGACCGAATAAGAAGTAAGTCCATAAATTCCAACCAGAACGAGGACGAGGGTTACGGACGCGAAAAATGCAAGCAACCGCATCAGTATGCGCCGCGATCCTAGTTGAGCGTCGATGAGGGCCTGCATGGGCTCAAGATCGGAAACCGGTTGAGAAGAATTGATAGATTCAACGCTGCGCCGGAAACCGGCCGCATAGCTCATCGGATCATTGTTCGCACGAAGGGCAATCATCGCGGACGACACCGGGGATTGCGCGAAAGGTACATAAACGGCGCGGTTCCAGCCGGAACCTTGCAGGTCCTGATGCACATTGCCGACGATCCCGACGACCTCTGCAGGTTCTTTATTAACGCCTCCGACTAGGAGGCGCTGACCGACCGGGTTTTGCCCCGCCGGGTATTCAGGCCAAAAGTGCCGTGCCAGGTTTTCATCGATGACGGCAACTCGCTGCGCTCCGTCACGATCGCGTTCCGTGAATGTTCGGCCTCGCCTGAGCGGGATCTGAAGAGTAGCAAAGTAATCAGGCGTCACGATGAATATGCCCGCAATGGGGCGCTGGTTGAGAGGCAGGGGCGGTTGATTGGCACTTTGGACCGGTGTTCCGGGATAACTGGTCATGGGTAGTGAGAGAGAAGCCGAAACATGCTCGACGCCGGGAAGAGCCGAAAGGCGCTGCAGAAGGTCGTCGAAGAAGCGTCGCGGGTTGTCGGCAGGCGTTAAAGCCACGCGCGCGGTGAGCAGGTTCTGTTGATCGAATCCAAGAGGTTCGGCTTGCAGGCGCAGGATCGTCTCCATTAGGAGCGTCGTCCCTACAAGTAATACGAAAGAGAGAGCAATTTGACCGGCAACGAGAAAGGTGCGGAGCCCTGTGCGCGCAATACCGCTGTGGTTACCGCGCAAAACGGACATCAGGTCAAGACGGGAAGCTGTGAGACAAGGCGCGAGTCCGAAGAGGATTCCCGACAATAGCGAGAGAGCCGCTGCGTAAGCGAGCACCGTCGGGTCGCGTCCAACTTCGCTGATGCGCGGTAACTCCAGAGTACTGGCCTTGCGGAGGGCTGATAACCCTAGAAATGCGAAAAATGTGCCAACCGAGCCTCCGATAAGAAAAAGAAGCACCGTTTCAGAAAGTAGCCGCCCGGCAATGTTTGCCCGGCTTGCGCCGAGCGCGGCACGGATGGCGAACTCGGCTGAGCGCCGGGCGGCCCGGGCGAGAAGAAGGGTGGCCAAATTAGCACAGGCGATGAGGAGGACAAGCGCAACCGCCCCGAATAGCAATCCTAGTGCAGGTCGAACATGGCCCACAATCACTCGTTGCAACGGGGTGGCGGCAGGAGGAGATTTGGGCTTCGCGTCAAGCATCGCGGGATGATTCCTGGCGTACTGTCCTTGGAGAACGACGAGTTCGGCAGTGGCTTGCTCCAGAGTGACTCCGGGACGGAGGCGGCCGAACACGGTTAAGAACGGGCTCAACGCTCGTGACGGCGCGGGAAACTGCGGCGAATTTTCTGGATTTGCCAGCCAAACATCAATTCCCGCCGCAGGAAAGGCGAAGTTCTGCGGAAGTACGCCAGCAATTGAGTACGCAATTCCGGCAAGGTCAATGGCCCGGCCAAGCACTTGGAAATCGCCATGGAAATACCGTTGCCAGAATTCGTAGCTGATCAGTGCAGTGTTCTCACTCGCGCTTAGACTGCGGCCAAGCAGCGGCGAGACGCCGAGGATATCCAAGAAATTCGCGGATACCCGGTTGGTCTTGAGAACTTCCGGGATCTTGCCGCCAGTGAACGCAAGGTCCTCTTCCATCGCGTAAGCGCCGATGAATGAAAACTGGCGCGCGGAAGATCGGATTTCCGAATAGTGAATTGGTGACGCGCCGCCCGAGATGAGGACGATTCGGTCAGGATTCTGATAGCCGAGGGGTTTCAGCAGAACAGCACGGATCACGCCGAAACACCCGACATTACCGCCAATCCCGAGAGCGAGCGTGAGAACAGCAGCGGCTAGAAAGCCGGGACTTCTCCAGAGCGAACGGAAAATGCTCATGGTCGTAGATTAGTTTGGACCCCAGGCGCTTGGCTTACTAAGACAGGTCGCCGGCTGCGAGAGCGTGTCCTGATGATTCTCAAAAAGTTAGCTGATATGTGAACACTTCTCAGCACCTCAGGCTCGCTGATATTCGAGAGCGTGACGTTTTCTCGGATGGTATAGGCTCCGATTTCTGCAAAAGGACCTGGTCCGGCTTGGATCTCGGCGAACCGAGTAGGCGTGGCTCCGCCGGACATCCGCACTATATTGTCGGAGCCGTGGTATTCGAGGGGTTTTAGAAGGACAGTATGGACGATTGCGAATATCGCGGTATTCCCGCCAATTGCTAATGGCAAAGTGAGAACAGCAGTTCCGACGAAGACTCGGTTCTCGCGCGTTGTGCGTATTGCATACAGCAGGTGTTGCGAAAAGTTAGCCAGATGCCTGCCACTTACCGCCCACATATCAACCATGCGATCCCTCTGCTTCACTCATTCCTCAAGGCGACCATAGGGTCCACTTGTGTGGCTCGGCGCGCTGGAATCAGCGTCGCAAGGCCCGCGACTAGAAATAGGAGAACGGTAACAATGCTCAACACCAATGGGTCCACCGGCTGAACTCCGTATAGCAAACTCGTCAAGTATCGGCCCAAGGCGGCTGCGCCCAGTATCCCCAAAACTATCCCTGTGATCACTGGTTGCGCCGCTTGCCGAAAGACCAGTCGTAAGACATCTCGTGATTGCGCCCCGAGAGCCGTTCGCACTCCCATCTCCTGAGTGCGTTGTGTAACGAACTGCCCTAGTACGCCATACAAACCAAGCGCTGCCAACAACACCGAAAACATCGCGAATATTCCGAGCAGGAGAGCGCGAAAGCGGGGATAGGCTAAACCTCGTCCAAGGCGTGCCTGCATGGTCTCGCTATCGCCGATTGCAACGCTACTGTCCATACCTGAAACGACGCGCGGCACATCGGCTCCAGCGCCCCGCGTGGCGATCAAGACTGAAGTGGGTGGATCTTGAGCTAAAGGCTTGTAGACGGTGCCGCGCTCCGCCCACCCAACCTGATGATAGTTCCGGGAGCTCTTCTCGGTACCCACGATTCCGATGATCGTTCGCCAGGGATTCTGTTCACCGGGATCGTCAACCCGAATTCGGCGGCCGATCGGGTCTGTGCCGGCGAAATACTCGCGCGCGACAGCTTCATTAATCACAGCCACAGGCTCGGAAGTCACCCGATCATGCACATCAAACAAACGACCACGGAGCAGCTGGACCCCAAGGACTTCGAAATACCCTGGAGTAGTGGTCCGTTGTCCCACATCATGTCGTTCGGTTTGTGGAGGTATCGGTTTGTCTTCCACATGAAGAACGGAAGATGCTGCACCGTAGGGTGGTAGAGCAGTGCTGAGGGCTGATTTGTCGCCCAGCCTGGCAACCAGCTGCTCATAGAACACAAGGCGGCGAGGAGCGGCCGAGTAATGGTTCGCTGGCAGGGTCACACTCTTGATGATTAATCCCTCTGGCCGGAATCCGAGTGGCTCGGAGTTCATTTTAAGGAAGCTTCCCATCAATAGGCTGGCTCCGGCCAGCAGGATCAGAGAGAGCGCCAGTTCGGCGGTAATGAGACCCTGAATAAATTTCTGCGGGGTCCGGGCGATTGTGCCCCGACCTCCCGATTTCAGGCTCTCAACGACGACCAGGCGGGAAGCTTTCCACGAAGGAAACCACCCGAACAAAATCGCGGTTATCACTGAGGTTCCAGCTAGAAAGGCAAGTACAGGCCCGTTCATCTGTACGTGTGCCCCGATTGGCAACTCCACAGGCCGAACGACACTGAAGGAGCGAATAGCCCAGTAGGCGATGCCAGCCCCAAGTGTGCCGCCCACCGAGGCGAATACCAGACCTTCGGTCAGAAATTGACGCGCCAGCCTTCCTCTTCCGCCGCCCAAAGCCGCTCGGATCGCCAGCTCGCGTTCTCGACCGAGTGCCTGTCCCAACATCAGATTCGCCACGTTGAGGCAGACGATCAGCAATACCAAACCTACAGCAACCATCAACACGCAAACTGTCGTCCTGAGTCCGGCCTCCGCCAGAAAGGTGAATTCCTCCTGCAAGCTATGAACAATCGGCACCAGATCTCGTTCTTTGCTGTCATGCTTATGCAACGCGGCGTGCAGCCGTGTAATCTCGGCTTGAGCCTGCATCAGACTGACGCCCGGTTTTAGGCGGGCGAATATCCCAACGGGTAATCGATCAGCTGGGGGCGAAAAACTTGGCGTGATGAGAATCCAAAGGGACGCGGCCTCAGGATAAAAAGCGAAGGAAGGCGGCATCACCCCGAGTACCGCACAAACTTGATCATCGAGCTGAAGGTTGCCGCCGATGAGATGGGGATCACCGCCCAATGCTCCTCGCCACAGCCGATCACTGAGCACGATTGAACAACCGCTTTTCTGATCTTCGGAAAGGAATGTCCGCCCGCGTGCGGGTGGAACCCCTAAGAGTGAGAAAAAGGACTCGCTGACCGGGACGGCGAATACCTCACGCGTGGAACCGTACCCACTGAGTAGCTTCCCATTCACCGCCCACGTGGCTGCAGCAACATCGTCAAATCCTCTCGCGTGCTCCGCCACATTACGGAAGTCCGCAAAACTGTCAAACATCTTCGAGACACCGCTGTCGCGCGAATTTTTATCCCAAATCGCGACAAGCTGCCAAGGATTCTTATACGGAAGGGGTTGCAGAAGCACCGCGTCGACAATGCTGAAGACAGCGGCATTCCCCCCGATGCCAAGCGCCAGAGTGAGACTCACCATCACCGTGAAAGCTGGTTTCTTTCTCATCAACCTTCCGGCATAGCGGACATCTTGCCAAAGGTTCTCGATGAACCGGTAACTGTACATGTGGTAAACGTCCTCTTGAACGAGAGTCGGGTTTCCAAGCTTGCGCCGAGCTATTACCTGAGCTTCCGACGCCGACAACCCTAGCGCACGATGCTCATCCGTCTCCAGATCTAAATGAGTCTGAAGATCCCGTGCTAATTCTTGTTGCCGAAGAGAGCGCCGAAAGATGCGAGGCCAATTCATATCATTCCTGCTCCGTGGCCGGGCCCAAAATTTGGCTGATCCCTCTAACGAGGCGCTCCCAACGAGAGGTTTCAATGGTCAATTGCTTCCGCCCTCCCGGCGTGAGGCGGTAGTACTTGGCTTTTCGATTCTTCTCTGACGTGCCCCAGAATGCAGCAATCCAGCCTCGATCCTCCAGGCGATAAAGTGCCGGATATAAAGAGCCATGTTCAACCTGTAAGATGTCGCTCGAACCACGCTCGATGGCTTGAGCAATAGTGTGCCCGTGCGCCGGCCCGAGTAAGAGAGTTTGGAGGATAAGCATATCGAGGGTACCCTGCAGCATGTCTCCCTCGGGCGTCGCGCGCTTCGGCATAGACTGTACTTCACTATATGACAATCTAAAGGTAAAGATCGACTCATTTCTGCGGTATGAATACGACAGAGCTGTATTTAATATGACGTCCTAATGGAAGATATCGTCATTTGCGGGCTACATTGGAAGTTTCAGAGGCAGTCGAAGCCGTTGGAATTGCCCAAACCAAGGTTTATGCACGACGCGTGAAGCTCTTACTCAATCACCACGTAGCGCCTTAATTGGATTCAAGAATGCGGCTCTTCGCGCTGGTATGTAACTAGCGGCCAAAGCAGTCGCCAAAATAACCGCACCTGAGATGCCGTAGATTACCGGATCAAATGGTGTGACACCAAAAAGTAAGGAAGCCATCCAGGGGGATAGTCCTCGCGCAGAAGCGACTCCAATCGCGCCGCCAACGCACGTCAGGATGAGGCCCTGCCGTAGAAAAAGTGCTTTGATCGTTCGAGGCTCCGCACCCATAGCGATGCGGATGCTTACCTCTTTGCGACGTTGTGCAACAGCATAAGCAAGAACACCGTAGACTCCGATCATTGAAAGCGTCATGGCCATTGCTGCGGCAATTCCAAGCAGAACGAGAGCGAAGGACCTCCGCGCCATGGTGAGTCGATAAAGATCGCTCAGAGTTCGAACTTGCGCCAGTGGCAAGCTGGAGTCGACAGTGTGAATTTCCGCTGTCATTTCTTTGAGTAGGCCATGCGTACCGGCGCGGCTGCTTCGTATCGCGAAGGCAACGCCGCGACGAACACCTGGAAAGTAGACCAACCCCGGCAGCGGCTGATCGACGCCATCCTCATAGACATTCTCAGCAACGCCCACGATGACACTCCAAGGCCCATCATCTCCACTGATTCGAATGAGTTTCCCGAGCGCATCTCGCGGCTCGCTCCAATATTCGCGAGCCATGTTCTCCGACACTATCGCCATGTGACGCCTACTCAGCAAATCGTTCCATGTGAAGTCCCGCCCAGCAATCAGCCGTGTACCAAGCGCTGCAAAGAGGCCTGGCGAAATGGACTTGAGGGTTCGGTTCGGTGGGATTTGCCCAACTGGCGTCTTGCCTTCGACGGAGACGGGATTGCCGTTATGGTGTTCCAGTTCGAGCGGCAACGCAGTAGCAAACCCGGCCGCTGTCACGCCCGGAATAGCGGCAAGCTTGTGGAGAATATCAGCTTCTACTTGGGCCACTTGCTCTGGCTCCCGTATCTGAGCTTCGGGAATAAACAGTCGGATCGTCTGAATCTGTTCGGGGTGGGTAAAGTCCGGCTGCAGGGCGTTCAATGCGATAAAGCTGCGAACCAGTAATCCCGCTCCCACTAATAGCACCAAAGCAACCGCCACCTGCGCGATCACGAAAGCACTTTGCGCACGCGCCTGCTCTGTACTCTGGCTAGCGCCTCGCGCAGTTTGCAGTCTGTTGTTCAGTCCTGATTTGAGCACCGCTACAAATCCGAACAAGATGCCCGATAACAAGGAGCAGGCCAGCGCGAACAAAATACTCGTCGCGTCAATCGATATTTCTGACACTCTAGGTAGAGTTGCCGGCCCATGGGTTGCCAGCACTCGAAGTCCGGCGTACGCAAGAGCCAGACCGGCAGCGCCGCCGAGGATAGCTAGCGCAAGGCTCTCTACTATTACCTGACTCGCGATTCGCCCCCAGTTAGCGCCTAGCGCAGCCCGAGTCGCAAACTCCTCGCGTCTCGCTTGCGCCCTCGCCAGTACCAAGTTTGCGACGTTCGCACAGACGAGCAACAGCACCAACACTAGTGCTCCCATCAGAATTTTGAGAACCGCGCTGACGTCTCCGACAACATCTTGCTTCAGCGGATGGACGTTGGCTTTGACTCGAAGCTGCTCGACCATGTGCTCTGCACCCGTCTTCGCAGCCCAAATATTTATGCCACGTGCGATGTCTTGGTTGGCTTGAACAAGGCTAACGCCGGGTTTAAGCCTAGCGACCCCGGAGCAGTCGGCGTCTTGAGATCCTGGTGCTCCGGCGACAACACTTTGTACAAGGAACACGTCGGGGGCGAGCTTGAGGAATTCAAAGTGCCGAGGCATTACCCCGACTACTTGATAAGGGACGAAATCGATGAGGATCAACCGGCCGAGCACGTGCTCGTCCCCGCCGAACCTTCGCTGCCAATATTTATAAGAGAGGATCGCAGTCTTCTGTGCGCCCTGTCGTTCATCTGCGCTGACAAACCACCGGCCCAAATAGGGCCTCACACCCAGCGCGCGGAGAACTCCGTGCGTCATAGCTACTGTCGCAACCTGTTCTGGTGCTCCCGCGCCAGTAAACGCTGCTGCGCCGGAGGTCCAAACGCCGAACTCCTCAAAACTCCGTGCGTTCGCCTTATAAGCAGCGTACATTTCCAGGGAGAGCGGCCACTCCTTTATGACCAGGCCCGAAAAGGCTGCGGAGTTGAAAACGCCTACCAGTTTCTCTGGTTTTGCGTAAGGCAAGGGGCGAATCAGCACCGCATAAACAACACTAAAAATCGCAATGTTTGCGCCGATTCCCAAGGCTAGCGATAACAGCGCAGGCACGCTAAAGCCCAGATTGGTTCGAATCGTCCGTAGCGCATACCGCACATCGCCTATCAAATCGTCAATGTGCCTTACCCGCCTCGTATCCCGACACTCCTCCTTCGTCTTCTCCATCGGTCCAAACTGGCGGCGGGCCATTATGCGAGCTTCGGACGCGCTCGCGCCAGATGCTATAGCCTCCTTCACCAGTTGTTCGAAATGAAGTTCCATTTCGCGCTCCAGGTCCGCGTCCGCGCGAGAGCGTCGAAACAATGATTGAAGGCGATGAATGACGACGCGACTGAATCGCATAAGCTCTCCGTTTTAGGCCGTCTCGATTAAGAGCTGGACGGCGGAGGAGAGCCGGTTCCAGCTATTTAGCTCACGTTCGAGTTGCTTTCTGCCCTCCCGCGTCAAGGAATAAACCTTAGCAGGACGCCCAAGATCGGAGTCCTTCCACTCGGCACGAAGCCAGCCCTGTTGTTCGAGTCGATGGAGCGCAGGGTACAAGGAGCCTTGGCCGACTGAAAGGACTTCGCCGGAGAGCACTTGAATGCGCTTCGCAATGGCCCATCCGTGAAGCGGGTCTGTGGCGATTGTTTTAAGGATCAAGAGATCTAATGTTCCCTGCAATAGGTCAGAAGGCTTCGGCATGATGACACCACGACTATCGACAGTCTAGCACCTCGACTATCGACAATATGGCTCGGGTACTAGGGATTCGTAAGCGTTGGGAGCCGTTTAACCCAGCACGCTTAATTGCCCAAACGGGTTGTGCAAGCCAATCACCGGCAAAGTTCAAAGTGAAGGCGAAGGCTACTGTCCTCGATCTCAATTGCTAATCAGTCGAGTCCCGTCACCCGGAATGACATCCAAGAGGCTTATGAAGTCGAGGGTATGCTTCCAATGAACAACTAAAAAGGGTTTGGTTTCGTCATTCAGATATAAGTCCTGGCGCACGAGATACCAGACAGCAAGAAGATCTGCATCGGCTGTTGTTTGTTCCACGTGATCCGCCTTGTAGCCAAATGCCTGGATGTCACTTGCGGACGCTCGCTCCACTGCCATCACCCGTTCAAAAGAAGCCCGCGGACTTATACGGCAGTCATGATCGATCGTTAGCACGCGCTCCCGCATGTGAAGAGGTGTCCCGGATTGAAGCTTGGAGCGAAACTGGTAGTGAGCGATGGCCATCGAGCCAGTGAATCGGTCCAGACAATCGCGGTCCTTTTCGCCGCTTGCAGAAAGGCAAAACGTGCGATTCGTCAGATCGTCCCGGAAGTGAAACCCGTTGATCGACGAGCTCGCGAAATGTTGAACGCTCATTCGGACTTCGCATACCGGCGTTAGAAATCGGTAAGCCGGTTCTGACCGTTTTTCAGATATCCCAACTTGCTTCGTTAGCCCGAGAGCCGCGAACGACCACAGGAAATGTCGCCTGTCCGGTCTCTGCACTGGTGTTCTCGGTTCTGGAACCGCCATCGTCTCGTCAATAAAGTTGCCGAAATTCACTCGTTTTCCCTTTGCCGGGTTGGTCCTATTCGCCTCGCAAGGCCAGCATCGGTTCCGTTCCGGATGCGCGTTTGGCTGGCAGTGCAGAAGCTGCAAGCGCCAACAGCAGCATGGCAATGACAGAGAGTGTCAGTACAGCCGGATCAAATGGGCTCACGTCAAACAAGAAACTACGCAGCAAACGAGATGCGGCCATAGCTCCAAGCAGGCCCAGAGCACAGCCAACAGCAGCAAGCCTAATGCCGGAACCAAGGATCAACATGAGCACACCCGAGTGCCGGCAGCCAAGTGCCATCCGAATAGCAATTTCCTGTTTGCGTAAGACTACGGAAAATGCAATCACGGCATAGATCCCCAGAATGCTGAGCAGTACGGCGGCGACGGCAAAGGACGAAATGAGGACTGTGTTGAAGCGTCGCGCCGATTCGCTGTCGGAAATTGCTTGCTCCATCGTCCGCATCTGGTTAAGTGCTAACTGCGGGTCAATTCTCCGCACTGCTGCTCGCAACGTATTCTCCATTTGCTCGGGAGAGACGCGGCTGCGCAGTACGATCCAGCCAGATGTAGCACTCAATTCCCCCGCAGTTGCAAAGACTCCTTCCGCGGCCACCGACTGCGTTACCGGTTGGTATACCTGCGGTGCCGTCTCCTCGTCCGGCGAACCCATTTTTACGTCGTCCACTTCACCCACCACCGTCATCCATGGGGTGGAGGTTTCCGGCATGCCCCGACGCAGACGTTTTCCGATAGGGTCTTGGCGCGGCCAATATCGTTGGGCCATTTTGCGGCTCACAATCGCAACTAACTGTGAGCCTGCCTTATCCGATTCGGTAAACGAACGTCCACGAAACAATCGTATTCTCAGCGCCCGGAAGGGATCGCCCCGCACCAGCGACATTCCAGCCATGTTCAGCCCTGCTCCCTTTGGTGGAACATAGCCCTCAATGGTAAAAGCGATGCCTGGATAATTCCCGCTGGCGGGCAGCGCCGAAATAATGCCAGCACCCGCAGCGCCCGGTAGCTCCCGCAGACTTCTCAGTAGCTCTTCATTGAATGTGTCGACTGCCGATTGCGTTGCGTACTGGTTCTGCGGCAAATCATAGATAGCAGCTAGCGTATGGTCGGGCTGGAACCCTAGATTCACATCACGCATTTTCTCGAAGCTGCGCAATAACAGACCGGAGGCCGTAAGCAGGACAAGCGCCACTGCAATCTCTGCCACTACCAGCGCCGAACGTAGGCGGGTATGACCGCTGTCCGCAGTTCCTGTGCGTCCGCCTTCTTTGAGTACTTCATTGACGCTGGTTCGGATGGCGGCAAATGCAGGAACGAGTCCACAGAGCAGCCCCGTCAACAGCGCCAGCCCCAGCGCAAAGAGCACCAGCTGCCAGTCGAGGCCAATCTCGCGAATCCGCGGCAGACTTTTCGGGAGCACGTTCACGCCGATCCGCAGAGCCATCGCCGCTAGCGCCAGCCCGATCGCACCTCCCGCAAAACTTAAGACAATGCTTTCCACGATGGCCTGTCGCAGCAGCGTCGCCGCTCGCGCGCCAAGCGCGAGCCTGACCGCAATCTCTTTTCGCCTGCGGATTGACCGCACCAGCAGCAGACCCGCCAGGTTCGCGCATGCAATCAGCAAAACGACAATCACTGCGAACAACAGCGTTCGTAACAGGGGGCGTGCCTGATCGACAGTATCCTGGTGCAGCGGTGTCACTACCGCACGAATGCGAAGACTGCGCATGAAAGCGGGATAACTGCTCATCGTCTCCCGTGCCACTCGTTCGGCATCGTTCTGCGCCTGCGCAGCAGTGAGGCCTGGCTTTAACCGGCCTACCATCCGGAAAATCCACGACGCCGCGGAACCGCCCGTGAACTCCTCTGGCCGGAGGCTGAGGGGAACCCAAAGCTCACTCTGATTCACATGTCCCGGCTTTAACGGAAACTCGAAATCGCGCGGCATCACGCCAAGCACGACATAAGGATTGCGATCAAGGAGGATCTTGCTGCCTAGAATGCTCGCATCGCCGTGGAAGCGGCTTGTCCACATGCCGTAACTGAGCACCGCGACATGCTGGCTTTCTTCATCTTCCCGCTGTGTGAATATACGCCCCAGTAACGGCTCAACGTTTAGGGCAGCAAAGACCTCGCTGCTCATTCGCGTTGCATTCACGGCAACTGGATCACCCGCGCGGGAGAATTCAAACCCTGTTCCTTGATAGCCGCCAACCTGGGCAAAGCTGTGCGTGTCACGCATGTAGTTACGGATGTCGGGTGCAGTCACGTAAGCGTGAGTGCAGGATGCGCAGTGGGAGCCCTCAAGAACATCTCCAAGGACGACGACACGGTCAGGATCGGGAAACGGCAGCGGTCGCAGTAGCACCCCCTCGACAATGGAAAAGATTGCGGTCGTCGCACCGATTCCGAATGCAAGCATCAGGATGGCGGTAACCGTAAATCCGGCAGACTTGCGCAGTTGACGAAGGGTATATCGAATGTCTTGCAGGATCTGCGCCAGCCCCTGAAAGGCTCGTTCGTCGCGATGCAGTTGCTTGGCCTGCTCCACCCCTCCATAAGCACGCCTGGCGGCCAGGCGTGCTTCCGTCGAATTCATGCCCTGTTGTAGATATTCGTCTTCCAGCAGCGTCAGGTGCGCGGCAATCTCCCTGGCCACTTCTGCTTCTGCCTTGGCGTTGGTGAAAAGTAGGTAGAACCTGAAAAACATGCGCCTCAGACGATGCATAACTAAGACTCCTCCAGCAGAAGTCGCTCAACCAGCGCCGACATTCTTCTCCACTTCTGTATCTCTTCGCCCAAAGCCTTCTGTCCTGCCCTGGTGATCTCGTAGTATTTGGCTTCCCGGTTGCTGTCAGTTCTTCCCCAGGTTCCTTTGATCCACCCGTATTGCTCCAGCCGTACCAACGCTGGATACAGAGTGCCCTGATTCAAATTGAGAAGCCGCTCGGAGACCTGCTGGAGACGCGTGGAAATTTGGTAAGCATGCTGGGCCCCCATAGTCGATAGGGTGCGTAACACGATGAGGTCCAGCGTCCCTTGGAGTAATTGAATGGATTCCTGTTCTTTACTAGACATTCAAGTGATCTGTACTGAAAAGTATGGTGCTTCTCTACTTGCTTGTCAAGTAGTCCTTATGCGAGAGCAACTACTTCGCGTGGACCCGTACCGGCTAGTTGCCTAAATCAGGGGTTATGCACGTCACAGCTGCGCTGGCGAAATAACCTCCGAGCCAGTCCGGGGCAATCCGTCCACAACCCAATAGGCGGGTCTAAACGCGCCAGACGCTCGCTGCAATAGGGGCCTCTCTCCAAAGGCGATTTGCATTCCACATGCCGGGGAGCTATCCTGTTGTCAGTTACTGAGAGGAGAGGCTGTGAGTAAACCCACGGATCTCGTACAAGGGACACTCGACCTGCTCATTCTAAAGATCATTGCGTTTGAGCCGATGCACGGCTGGGCAATTGCACAACGTATCCGGCAGATGTCGGGCGAAGTTTTGCAAGTCGGTCAGGGCGCGCTTTATCCGGCGCTTCACAAATTGGAGCAGCATGGCTGGGCCAAAGCGGAATGGGCGCAAAGCGAAAACGGCAGGCGCGCCAAATACTATACACTGACTCGGGCCGGTCGAAAGGCGCTTGAACAGGAAGCCGCTCAATGGGATCGCTTATCGGCGGCGATCTCGCTCATTGTGCGAGCCAATTAAAGGGAGAGAACAACAATGCGCGTTGCCGATATTTTGCGTTTGCGGCTACGATCCCTGCTGTCACGAAAGAGAGTTGAGCAAGAACTGGAAGAGGAAGTGCGCTATCACCTGGAGCGGCAGACAGAGGAAAACATCTCTGCCGGAATGCCTCCGGACGAGGCGCGTTATGCAGCGCTTCGCGCCGTTAGAGACATCGAGCAACGAAAAGAGCAATGCCGGGAGGCGCGCGGGGTGAATCTGATCGAGAACACGGGTCAGGATCTGCGATATGCGATTCGCAGGCTGCGCAAGAATCCCGGTTTTGCTTTGTTCACAGTGCTCGTGATGACGCTCGGCATTGGCGCAAATACGGCTGTGTTCAGCGTCGTCAATGCGGTTCTCCTGAAACCGCTCGCGTATCGCGATCCGGGCCGGATCGTTACGCTGACAGCTAACTGGAGCGGCAACGCGGAATCAAAGGAGGTTGCGTTGCCCGATTTTGAGGACTGGCAGCGCCAGAGCACAGCGTTTTCCGCGATGGCTTACTACAGAAGTTCGGATGCGGCTGCGAAAACTGGTTCGTCCGCTGAATACGTGCACGTTGCGAGAGTGTCTGAGGAGTTCTTTCAGGTGCTTGGCTTAGCTCCCGTTATTGGCCGGTTATTCACTTCGGAAGAACAGAAAACGGGAGATTCCACTGCGACGCTGATCAGCTACTCGTACTGGCAGAACCATTTCGGCGGGAACCGTGATGCATTGGGACAAAAACTACACGTGGGTGGGGGAGTGCTAACGATTGTAGGTGTTCTACCGCCACGCTTTTACTTTCCGGACAACTCAACTATCTGGCGCACGTCCGACGCTGTGGATCGGACATTGCCGCGCACGAGCCTGAGTTTCTATGCCATCGCGCGCCTGAAGCCCGAAGTGAGTCTGCAACAGGCACAGGCTCAAATTGGCGCGATCGCATCGCGCCTGCAGCGCCAATACCCAAACAGCAATAAAGGAAGAAGAGCGGCAGTGACCAGGATGCAGGACGAAATGGTGGGCGATGTGCGGCTTACGCTCTATATTTTGCTTGGGGCAGTAGGTTTGGTTCTGCTCATCGCCTGCGCCAACATTGCCACGCTGCTTCTGGCAAGAGCGACCGCCCGGACCCGCGAAATCGCCATCCGCGCATCGGTGGGCGCCGGCCGCAGCCGCATCGTGCTCCAATTGATGACCGAAAATCTCGTGCTGGGCTTGCTGGCGGGCGCGGTGGGGCTGGCCGTTGCGGAACTCGGATCGAAGGCGCTCATCGCGCTGGCGCCAAGCAACGTGCCCCGGCTCGCGGAAGCCGTTATTGACGGTCCTGTCCTTGTATTTACATTTGCCGTTTGTGTGCTGTGCAGCCTCTTTTTCGGTCTCGTGCCCGCACTGTACGCCTCGAGGGTCGATTTGAATGACGCTCTCAAGCAAAGCGGAACGCGTGTCGGGAATGACGGCAGATCAAACCGGCTGCGAGGAGCGTTCGTAGTCGCAGAGATTGCTCTGTCGATGATCCTTCTCGCCGGAGCGGGCCTACTCATAAAGAGTTTTGTGGCGCTCAGCCATGTCGCTTTGGGTTTCCAGCCTGAGCATGTCCTGTTGATGGCGACCGGCCTGCCGGTTTCTGGACCGGAAGCAGACACCCATGCGCGGCAGTTCTTTCAACAATTGCTATCGAGGATTTCAGCGCTTCCTGGTGTTTCTGCAGCTGGCGCCACAATGGGACCTCCCGGCGATGTCGAATCAGCGGGCTCTTACTGGATCGATCACGTTCCGCAACCCTTACGGGAGATAGAGGGTCAGGAAGCCGTTTTTTCCGTAGTCACTCCCGGAACGTTCGCCGCGCTCGGCATTCCCTTAAAACACGGGCGCGCTTTCGATGACCGAGATGGCTCCGATGCTCCATTTACGGTCGTTATCAATGAGACTCTGGTGCGCAGAGTTTTTCACGGGGAGGATCCGATGGCCCGCATCCTGTTCGCGGGCTTCGATTCTTCGAAGCCAATGAAGATTGTCGGAATTGTGGGAGATGTCCGACAGTGGGGTCCTGCTAAAAAGCCGGATGCAGAAATTTACATGCCTTACGCGCAACATGTTCTGGGGGCAGGAAGTAATCTAAACGTGGTCGTACGCGCGAGCGTCGAGCCCGGAGTTCTGACGAACACATTGCGGCGCGCACTTCACGAAGTTTCTCCGGATGCTCCGGTGAAATTCAAGACGATGAATGCATCTCTTTATGAAGAGGTGACCGCGCCACGTTTTCGGACCTTATTACTCGCAATCTTTGCCGGCCTTTCCCTCTGCTTGGCAATGGCGGGCATCTACGGAGTTACAGCCTACGTTGTAAGCCAGCGCTCACACGAATTCGGCCTCCGTGTTGCCCTGGGTGCGACGCCGGGGCACGTGCGGCACCTGGTCCTCAAGCAAAGCTTAGCTCTTGCGGCCATTGGCATGATGCTCGGGCTTGCAGGCTCGTTGGCCGGTACACGCTTAATAACCAGCGTCCTCTTTGAAGTGAGGCCGGCCGATCCCACCGTTTATGTTTGCGTCTCGGTTCTACTCGCCTTAGTTGTTTTGGCAGCAAGTTATTTTCCAGCGTGGCGGGCGGCCAGACTGGACCCGCTAGCCGTATTGCGACAGGAGTGATGGGCATACGCCCGGCGCAAGTCCATGCGAGTCTTGTACGCGCGCCCGGGTGGCCACAGGTTACCCAAACCAGTTCGTTTGTACAAGGGCGATCTTGAGTGGGCCATTCTGCTTTTTGACATTCGCGTAATTTTGTCCTCTCAATGCCTTGTGATGGCGCGTTATTGAAAAGCAGCGGTCCCGTTCCCGGATAGCTCACGTGTGAGGGCGAAGGATAGAGTTTTGAACTCTTGCTGCTGACACATTCAATCACCGTTCTACGCCCCGACGTTTTTGACGCGTTCGATCCAGATCGCTCGGGTCTGCTATCTCCATCGCGGCAGATCTCAACGCCGATTGGTACTGGCCGAGCCATCCGCCCCACCCTTCCTCTTCAGGAAGCACCCCGCGTTTGAGAAAAAGCCGGGCCGTTTCCGTCAGATGTTGTTTATTGTGGAGCATTTCCTCCGCAGGTCCCAGATCTTGCACATCGAGTAGCGGCTTGCCGTCAAGGAACAGCTTGCGGAGCCGAACAAATGAATTCGTCCGCAACCTCCCACTGCTCCGCGCCTCCTCGATCTCCGGGGTGTGAAGGATGTAGTGGACACGGGCGTCGGTACCCTCCAGCAAAAGATAGCTTCGGCCAGCATCTCGACCGTTTTCTTCCTCGCCATGTACCAGCACTCTACCCTCAACAGAATTCAGCTTTCGGTGATCAGTGACGACCAACGGGAGCCGCTCATCCGACAACAGGGCACCGTGCACACGTAACATCTTCTGACGGTCGCTTGTTCGCTGCATCGCGCGAAGTATGCTTTCGAAGTCGCTGCGAACTTGCCAGGAGTTTGGACCTGCGGCACTGGCTAGGCCCATCGTCTGTAAGACCGTAAGGCGCTCCGCTATCTGTTGCTGGCGGACTGTCATGGACCTGGAAAACTCCGCAGGGATCTGGACGTGAAAGACGCTCCCGCCGTAGTCTCCTTCATCTTTCGAACGCGCAATGTCGCGATCCAGGGACGTGTACCGCGCTTCATGTACTTCGCGAGATGCGGCCACCTCAGCGTCCCGTTCTGTTCGATAGCCAAGCTGTCTCGTGCAACGGTCCTCGGCGGCGGCACGAATTTCGTTCTTCACGTAGTCGCGATTCAGCCGGAGCACCTGTCCTTTGCTGTCCACCCCCCGAAGCGCAACATGTATGTGAGGATGTTCCGTATTGTGATGAGCGGCGGCTGCCCACTCCAAGTCAGTCCCCAGATCGTGCGCGATCTGGGCCATCAAGTCGCGCGTCAGCTTGCGCAGGTCTGCCCTCTCACCGAACTCAGGGGAGATGATGAACTTCCACATACGCTCATCGCCCGCACGCTGCCAACCGTCGAGCGATTTCGCCACATCGAGAGCATCTGCATGAGCGTTGAATCCAGCGGCACCAGCCTGTCCCTCTCTCGTTGCGCTGTCTCGCGCGACGTACCGTCCATGCGCGCGCCACTGGCCCTTGATCTTGTTTGGCGAATAGGTGACGCGAACGGCGCAGCGTTGGTGAAACGATTTCCTATGGGTTTGCTGGGACGCCCCGGCACTCGATCCCTGTTTCCTGCTCATGCGGGAATGGTGGATTACAGCTTTGAAAGCCAGGGACCACGCTGTGCTTTCGCTGCGGGCGTTTGCTACCGAAGGCTTCCGCGGCCGGAGGCGGAACTCGCGCTCCCTATCCTTCGCCACGATTCACCAGATCGGACATCGCTGCCTGGGAGTCGCCGACCATCGCGATGCCAGCGCTCTTGACAAGCCGGTTGTGCCGTTCCTTGGCTCGGGCGATTGCCTGAGGCTTAACATCTTGCGGCGGCTCCGGTATACAGGTGAGCAGAGCTTTCGCGAGGCTATCCACATACGCGAAGAGCGCCTGTTGCCCGCGGCTAAGCCTCCAGATTTCCTTGCGCATCTGCTCGATTGTGGCGGCGAGCCGCTCCTCTGTTCCCGAGAGGGGGTCGGCATTCTGACCCGCGATCTCTTTCTCAAGTGCGGCTCTGACGAAAGCGCTTGGGCTCGCATATCCGCGCGCTTTCGCCTCGGTCCTGATGTTTTGTTCCAGTCGCTCCGTCAAGCGAACGTCGACCCGCGCGGCACGTTTAGCCATTTGGCTCCCTCATTCGTGAGGGTTTCGGACGATCGATTCCGAACAGATTGAGGCGTCCGGCAGTTGCCGGACAGCGGATGTATTTGTCGGGCGTACCAAAGCCGCTGAAAAGAATAGCAATAAACCAAGCTGCGATAGCGGCTGCACGACAACCCTTTATGTTCCACTACCCGCGTTTTGTTGCCTGCTGCTGCCTTTCGCATCACTGTCGTCTGCCTGCGTTCAATCGTTCTGGCTGCAAACACAGTGCACAACTGGAGCACACCACATTCAAATCCGAACAACGATGGAGCAAACCCGGAGCACGGCACACCACGCCTGACCAATCATGCGGCACTGATGGAGCAAACGTGGGGCATCTGTGTTCGGAATGCTCGGCACCCGCTCCCTCAAGTCTGAGAGGGAAAATGCGCACCGAATCGCAGCACCCAGTTCCAACCCGCGACGCCCAGAAGGCCGTGGAAAAGGGATCTTCAGTGCCGATGCCCAATTTGCCGCCGGGTCCCAGTTCACTTTCGGTCCTGATCGACGCAAAGCCGCAAACGAAAGCGGGCCAGGTTCAATGGCTCTGGCCGCAAATCAAATCGGCGCTTAGAGAGGGACACAAGCTCAAGCAGGTTTGGGAATGCCTGGTCGAAGACGGACTTAAGATTTCCTACTCCAGGCTTCGCTGGTATGTGGCCCGTTTAAAAAGGCAGGAGGCAGCCGGCGCTGATCTTCCCGGTACGAACTGGAAAACACAAGCTGCGGAGGCGAAAGGGAAATCGGTGTCCGAGAGTTCGATCCCTGAAAGCCCAAAACGTGACGCGCTGGCGAATCTGCGACAGCGGATGAACAAGCGGCCGGGCTTCGAATTCGACGAAGGTCCCCCTGACGAGACAAAGCTGATCTGAGCGAAGGAGACCAGACAAATGGGCAAACTAAACGGAACTACCATTTCACCCGAATCTGCGGGCACCATATCCACCATTCATCTGTCGCTGCAGGGTAAGGGCGGCGTCGGAAAAAGCTTGGTCGCCAGCATCTTGGCCCAGTACCTCGTGAACCGGGGCAAAGCAGTGCGGTGTATCGACACTGATCCCGTCAACAAAACCCTGTCGCAGTATCGAGGCCTGCCCACGGAGCAACTCAAGCTTCTGCGGGAGGGCGGCGTCGATCAACGCGCTTTTGACGGATTGATGGAGCAACTTCTCACCGATGAGAGCGCCATTTTCGTGGTCGACAATGGTGCATCAACGTTCATTCCTCTCTGGAACTACATCCTCGAAAACAACGTCCACGAGTTGCTGCGAAACGCGCGAAAGCGGCTTTATGTTCACACGGTGATTACCGGGGGACAGGCTCTCTTCGATACGCTGAACGGTTTTGGTCAACTTGCTGAGAGCACAACCGAACAGAACATCATCGTCTGGGTGAACGAGTATTTTGGACGAGTGGAACGCGACGGCAAGCAGTTTGCCGACATGAAAGTATTCCAGGACAATGAGCACCGGGTATTTGGGACGGTCGGAATTCCTAAACGCAATCAGGACACCTTTGGGCGCGATCTCGAAGAAATGATTTCCCGGAAGCTAACGTTCAGCGAGGCGATTCGGGATGCCGACTTTTCGATCATGACGAAACAGCGCCTTCGGGTAATGGAACGCGATCTCTTCGACCAGTTGGACGCCCTGGAAATCTTCTGAGGGAAGCCGCGAATGCTGGATCGAGATCGCATCATCGCCGAAATTGCCGCGCGGAATGGAATCCGCATCGAGGAAGACGATCCGATTTTCGCCGTCGTGACGGCTACTCAGGTCGGATTGGAAGAATCCGTTCGTAAGGTTCAGAGTGATCTTCGGACGATCATCTCGGAGTTCGAAGCGAACGTGCACGCCGTCGAGCGCCATGCGGGAAAGGTTCTGGCGAAAGAAGTGAAACAATGCGCCACTGAAATGCGGGCCGAGCTCCGGAAGGATATCGATTCCGCGGGCCTGAAAGCCCGCGAACTGGTGCGCCAGGTGCATGAAGCGCACCAACGCCCGAACGCGATAATGTGGGCTTCCATTGGGCTGCTTTGCGCGATAGGATTATTTTGTGGTGGCATTTGGTTCGGCCGACTCACGGGAGGCCAGTGAGCGTCGGACGGCAATAAAGGTATATGGTATGCGCCTTTGGTTCTTGTACGCTCTCCTCGGCGGAAAGTCCGCTCGACGCGGGTTGGCGATCGTCGCCGCCGTGCTGGCATTCTTCTTTTACTGCTTCGTCCACGAAGCGTTTGATTCTCCGCGCCGGCAAAGCATAGTGCCGGTTCGTTACCATCCCAAACCGATCAAGCTCGGCCTTCCTCCATCGAATTGGAAACCGGCTCGAACGGGAAACTGACGCGTGTCCCCACACAGAATGACCTTCTGATCCGAACACTGGCCGATCTGCACAGAATTTATTGATCTGATTCCCTCCCGTGTTGATCAGTTGGCTTTCGCAGATTGCCTCCGAGCCGCCGAAATTGAGCTTTACAATCAGTACGGTACCACTGTACACTGACAGTGGTACAGATAAAGTGATCTTTTCGTTGAATCCATCCGCCGGTCAATCCCTCTACCTACAGCTCATGCAACAGATCCGGCTTGCGCTCGACACAGGCGTTCTTCAACACGGTGATCAGCTGCCAGGAATCCGCACCCTAGCCGAGCAGTTGGTAGTCAGTCACAACACTGTAGCCAAAGCGTATTCACAACTTGAGCATGAAGGTTTGCTGGAGTTGAGACACGGGTCGGGCGCATTCGTAACAGCCAAGCGGGGCAGGAAGTCTCGATCGGAAAAGGTTCTTCTTGCACGCAGCCGGATTCAGGCACTCATCGAGTCACTCCGAAACGAGGGTTTATCGGATGAAGAGATTCACAGACTGTGCGAGGCAGAGCTGTTCTACCCAGCAACGAAGATCGAGACTACCTGAGAGCTTGAACAGATGCCTAATTCCTCCGTTATCGATACACATGAGCTAAGTAAGCGGTTCGGACACTTTGACGCGGTCCAAGGTCTCAATCTGCGCGTTGCTGCAAACCGCATCACCGGATTCTTGGGACGGAACGGTGCTGGTAAGAGCACAACAATCAAGATGTTGCTGGGAATGACCCATCCAACATCCGGCACCGGAACCTTGCTGGGGCAAGTAATAGATGATTCGAAGGCTAATCGGGAGGCTCGGCGGAAAGTAGCTTACGTTGGGGAAGATAAGCAACTCTACACCTACATGACGGTCGAGCAGTTAGTACGTTTTACAAGGTCCTTTTACCCCGACTGGCGCCCGGAAGTCGAGAGGCGCTTGTTGAAGGAATATCAACTGCCACTCGACCGTAAAGTTAAGGCTCTCTCGAAGGGGATGAGAACCAAGCTTGCGCTGCTTCTAGCATTCGCGCGTAGGCCCGCGCTCATGATCCTTGACGAGCCCAGTGAGGGCTTAGATCCTGTTTCTATTGAGGAACTTCTCCAAACACTAGTGACATCGGCAGCTGACGGCACGGCAGTGTTCTTCTCTTCTCACCAGATTGCAGAGGTGGAGCGAGTGGCCGAGCATGTTTGCATTATCGATCACGGAAAGCTGGCAGTCGATGTGTCATTGGACGATATGCGTGAGGGATACCGCCGCGTCACCGCTGGGTTCACCAAAGAGCCATCAGCCGAGACATTTCGAATTCACGGAGTCGAACAGGTTCAAATTGTTGGTCGACAAGTCGCCCTTTTGGCTACCGAGAATGCAGACACCGTTGTAGCACTCGTTCGCAGCATGGAGCCAGTCTCAATAGAAGTTGCTCCGATCAGCCTGCGGGAAGTGTTCCTCACAACCGTAAAAGAAGGTGAGCGATGATTTGGTACAAGGCGTGGCGAGAAAGTGAATCGCGATTCCTTCTGAGCGCGTGTACGATTGCGGGCTTGTGCTTCGCTTTCGTTGTTTTTCATGAGGAAGGGGCCAACATAGCTGACCGCTCACAGACCTATGCTGAGTACATTTGGCGGATCGTCTATAAGGGCTACCTTAGAGAGCTGTTTGTTCTTCTCGCACTGCTACTGGGTGTTGGCGGGTTGATGCGCGAACGCGATTTTGGCACAGCCACGTTTACGCTCGCCTTGCCGGTAAGTCGGTGGCGGCTCGTCTGCGTTCGCGCGACCGTCGGACTGACCGAGGTTGCGATGCTGTCGCTCTTGCCAGCGTTAATCATACCCGCACTCTCCCCGCTAATGGGCGAGGTCTATCCTTTTTCAGAGGCTGTGCAATTCAGCCTGCTTTGGACTCTCGGAGGGGCCTTTCTTTTCACGATCGGCTTTCTCGCGTCAATCTTTTTCAGCGGCGAGTACACCGCTTCTGTGGTGGCAGTCATTGGTATGCTCGGCTACTCGATCATGGCGGATTTACCTTTTGTCGACCGATACGCTAACGACGTTCACGACGTGATGAGCGGAGTGGGAATGACATTCTTCCGTAGTGATATTTACCGCTTGGTTGGCCCTATGCCTTGGACGACACTGTCGGTCTTGTTGCTCGTTGTATGTATCTCAATTGTGATAGCGGGGCGTATAACGCAACGGCAGGACTTTTGACCGTCAAAGAGAGCGGAGGAATGAAAATGCTCTGGTACAAGGCTTGGCAGGAAAGCCGAATACGATTTCTGATCACTGCCTCAGCGGTAACGGGGTTTTGCGTTTTCGCTACGTTGTCCCATCGCCAATTAGGACCGGTCGGCTCCGGTAGTCTGCACGATCGCATACATCATTTGATCTATGCTGGTACGGCAAAAGGTACCTTCGCGACACTCAGTATCTTTCTCGGTCTTGGCGGTTTGGTCAGAGAACGCGCCCACCGCACCGCAATTTTCACGTTAGCGCTTCCGGTTAGTCGGCTGCAGTTGCTGGCCACCCAAATTGGGGTGGGTTTGTTGCAGCTGGCCATGGTCTCCATAATTCCTGTCCGGAGTGCTGCCGGGACTTTCGCGAACGGCAAGAGAACCCTTCTCAGTTGCCGACGCGCTTCCTTACGGTGTGCTCTGGTTCGTCTGCACGTGCTTGATCTTTGCCGTGGCCTATCTTCTATCGACAATCATGGAGAGGGAGTACACGGCGCCAGTTGCCTGCTACATTCTGCTCAACGTGCAAGCGCTAATTGCGTCTTGGGGACCACTTCGACCGTACCGACTGAATCTTATGTGGACGATGGCTGCATCGCCTGGACTTCCTTGGGGGCGGTTGATCGCCCTCATGCTGATCGCCAGCCTTGTGTTCGGGCTTGCGGTCCGGAGGACACTTAAGGAGGATTTCTAGGCTGACACATTTCGTTACTATCGCTGACGTCAAGGTGCTAACTTTTTAGTCCGGCAGCGTTTGTACTTCTTCAACGGCCACGTTCACAGCGGGTTCTGTCACCCGCAGCAAGTGCTTTTTTTAAGGTCCGCTGTACGTAATCGTCCTGGCGCTTCTCGGAGCCTTTGTGAGAGAGGTCCCTCGACCGGAGTGCCGCCTCGACTTGATCGACGGAAGCGCCGTGAACGAAGGCATATACTGCGTACGCGAGGTCGATCCTTGTTCCGTCGTTTCCGTATCGAACATCCGAACGAAACTCAGCGATGTCCTTCAATCTGCGTGGGGGAGCACTCGCGAAATCTTTTGCGGCGCGGTCCCTCAGTTCGCGGCGTCTCTCGACTTCTTTCTCCACCGACTCGACAAATCGAGAGGCCTCCGGATATGAACTTCCACTGCTCTCAATCAGATGAACGAACGGGTACAGGCCGGTGTCTGCGTCGCAATATTTGCTTTTACGGTTGGTGAATCCGGCTAGTCTGCCGAAGTGTCTCCAGTCAGCAGCTCCGTCGTCTCCGCCGAACTTCAACGCAAGCGCCTTCGCAACGGCGGTACTCAATTCGGACTGTAGCGGCCTGGAATGTTTGACCCACGCCTGAAAATTCCGGGGGGAAGTTTCGACAACCAGAGCGGGGCCAAACCCGCTGCGTTTCATTTCCGTGACAGCGGCCGTGCTCAGGTCATCGACCAACGAAAGATGATGTTCGCCCTTCGGTCGGCAGAAGATGTTCCGCCCATCGCGGTTCTCCCGGCGAAGCCATGGCACGGAACGAACCAGCGTCTCTGAGTCCCATGTCCGAGGGATCATAACCGGACCACGCTCCCGAATCTCGGGGTTAAAAAGGCCTACCTCGAACATTTCACACCCCATGGCCCTGATCTGACGTTCTACCGCGCACGCAGTCCTCTCCATTCGGACTTGCCTCCGTCTCACGCGAATTCGGAGAAAATTCTCCGATAAGTGGGGAAATCTGCGGGCCATTCCGAACACTACCCCGCGGATTTTAGGTACCGTAAGGAACCGGAATGGCAGGTGAGCCATCTAACGCTTGTTCGGGTTTCGGGAGTTTTATGCGAGCCTGGGTCCTTGCCGTATTATGCTTTTCTTACGCGGGCCTTCCCCTGAGCCTCTGCGCCGCCGACCCACAACAAACGTTGGCAACCGCCGACCGATATGCGGACGCCGGGAATTGGGTGAAAGCACGAGATTTCTATGCTCAGGCGGAACAAGAATTTCGCGCTCAGGACGATTCACGGAATGAACTCTATGCGAAGTTCGGCCGCCTGCACCGGGACGTGGAGGCAGGTTCGTACTCTCGGGTCGCTGAAGAAGTTGAAGCGGACTTGAAGAAGCCGGTTGTCCAGAATGATCCGGACTTGAAAATCCGGGCACTATCTCTCAAGGGAACCATCGACCTCAATCTGAATACTACGGCGGCGAAGGACGATTATGAGCAGTTAATGGCAATAGCCAAGGCCACTGGCGATGCCAAGTGGGAAAACAGAGCCGCTGGGGAGCTCGGAATTGTGGCCGGCCTCAACGGTAATGTCGGTGCCGCGGGTGTCGCTCTGTTTGGCGCCATCAGCAAAGCCGAAGCGCTTCACGATCTTGCTGGCCAACTAAGTTTTTCCGTTTGGCTCGCGAATGGAATGGCCGTTAACGGGATGGCTGATCGAGCACTGAAGATTCTCGACAAAGCAACGGAAGCCGCAAATCAGAGCGCAGATGCCGGAATCCCGGTTCAGCTTTATATCGCTCGCATTCGTGCTTTGCTGAATCTGCCGGACGGTCCCCAGAAGGAAGCAGGAGTTGCGCAAGCCCAACGGCTAATCCAGGACACACTGGCGACCGCGCGCAAAGACAATACATGGGGCGCACAAGCCGAACTGTTGAATCAGGCGGGGCTGTTGGCACAAAGCAGAAACGACCTCGTAAGCGCGGCCGCATATTTTTCAGAGACAGCAGACGTTGCAGATCGAGCGGATCTTCCACGAATGAAAGCCAGTGCGCTCTACGCCCTCTGCCAAGTCTACAAAGCGCAGAAGCAGTACTCGAAAGCAGAACACGCAATCGACGCTGCTATTCTGCAACAGACCAAATCCCAAGAGCCGCTTGATCTTCCTCTCTACCTAGCCGAGAAAGCCGAGGTTGAGGCAAGTCTTCGCCACCCTGCGAGAGCAAACGCGCTGTATACGCAAGCAACAGCGCTGGTCGAAGCGATGCTCCTCAATGCGCCAAGCCCGCGAGTGAAAAGCGCCATGATCGACACGATGGGGAAAGTCTACCTCGGGCACTTTCGCCTGGCGCTTAGCGCGTTCCACAGCCCGGCCAAAGCCTTCGAGATTGTTGAAACAGCGCGCGGCCGAGCCTTAGCCGATGCGTTGATGTCGGACCACCGAGCGACCGGAAAACCGCCAGCCGAGACTTCCGCGGAAATCGAGGTCACGCGTTTGCAGAGCCAGTTGAGGCGCAATTCAAATACAGAGGCAGAGACGAAGCGACTCTCGGCCAAGCTGGACCAGGCGTACAACGCTTTGGTTCCGGTTGAGTATGCGCAAGATCGAGCAGAAGTTCTCCAGATGTCGAGACCGGTCGCATTGAAAACACTCCAGCGCTCTTTGCTGCCGGGCGAAGTCGTGATCGAATACGTTCTCGACAACCATAAGAACTCCTTCGCTTTCGAAATCACGCCAGCCAACGTTATCGTTCATGATCTGCCAACCCAAGATTTGATCGACAGGCTCGTGCACGAGTACGTTAAATTGATACGAGCGAAGCAGGATTCGTCTCAGCTTGCGTCAACCGTTTTCCGCCAGATCGTCGCACCGGCCCTAAGCGGCCGCCCACAATCGGTCACGATCATACCGGACGGTTCGCTCCACCTGCTTCCCTTTGCATCGTTGCCGGACGCAAGCGGTGAGTATTGGATTCGTTCTGTGAAGATTGCCTCGGCCCCGTCGGCTACTATTTTGCAGCATCTTAGATCAACCCGCGATACCGCAAATCCGGAAAGACCGTTCTTGGGAATCGCATTCAGCCCCACTTCAACGGACGCCACAACGATCCAAGCGAGCCGGTCTCGGGCGGCGTCCTTCGGCGACCATCCGATCGATCTCAAACCTCTACCGTACGCTTGTATGTTTGTTTTGTGGCAGATCGGTCGTACGTAGATCTTAAAGATCGAGCTTAGCTTCGGGTCGCCACACTTGCTGCTTTGGAACTCGAATGAATGCCTGGGCGACCGAGCCCGTAT
>JAABUQ010003633.1_pt1 | contig 27811 bp, 35 predicted proteins | sample 5560001 | NCBI WGS metagenome assembly JAABUQ01 (sample SAMN10711888, study PRJNA513371) | rock metagenome | isolation source: Antarctica rocks | place: Antarctica: Victoria Land, Finger Mt nord | collected 2015-12-18 | reverse complement strand
GAGCACGAGCCACCCTACCACTCCCCCTGGCCCCAACTCCCTCCGCCCGCATCTCACGATCGTGCGGAGCAGCACTCTTTCCCCCGCCCCTCCTCCGACGAGATCCCACGACCTGAACCCAGCACCCTCCCTGAGCTCCCTGAGGTGGAAATCGAGAACGATACGTTCTCCCTGCGCATTGAGGCGCATAGAGAGATGTTGGATGGGTTTGCGAGTGTGGATGCTTTGATGGAGGACGCGGGGGGTTTTGTGGGGGGAGAGGGGGAGGAGGATGGTGCGGAGGGGGAAAGGGAGGGGGAGGGTGAGCGGGGGGGTGAGGGGGTTGTGAAGATTGAGGGGGAGGAGTAGGGGTATGTGGTTTTTGTTTTTGGCGTTGCGGACAGGAAGGGGGGGTTTTGCCAAGGAGTTGCGGGCGCGGGGGTTGGGCGATGATGATTGATGATTGAGTTTGCTATAATGTGATGCTAATTTTTGCGGATTGACCAGGAGTTTGGCTTTTGACACGTATAGCATTCCATCGCGAGATTGTTGCTCATGTACATTCCCCGTGGAAATTGCAGCAACCGCTCAGTCGTCCTGTTGGGGGCCAAGACATCCTTACGTGGTGCATCCACCACAGCACAATCATTCGCAGTAAAAGCCCGCATGATCACACCAACTTACGGCTACAATCGCAGTCACTGTTGGGGCTTTTCACCCCCAACCGCACAACACCCCACCCGCGGACAACGACATCCCGCTCGTTCCTCCGCACGTAGCTGGTAGAGGAAGGTGCTCCTTCCACCTGACATACACTCTCCGCACGCGGGCCACGCACGGAGGTTACGACGCAGGGAGTGGAGCGGAAGAGCGCGTGTGAGCGAGGAACGGCTGGATGTCGGCTACCTATATATAGCTCTCTCGGGAGGGAGCCAGAAAGCGTCATTAGGGCAAGGGCGCAATTTCCTGGATGGGTGGACTGATGGCTGTGTTGGTTGCCGAGCATTAAATTGAAGTGAGGTCGAGTTACTGACATAAACGAAACGTTCACCAACTCTGTTCGTTTGTATTTGGGACTGGGCCAAGTGGACGAACGTTTTGGCTGAGTCAGCGGCGTAGTACGCCCTTTTAGCCTGACACGCATGATTTTCACTGGCACTTGGAGCGAAACGGGGCGGGCTTGCATTTTGCTCGGGCTGGCCTTCAGCCCTGGGTGGATGTCTGAGACTGGTTTAGATGACTACAGTGGAAGTTGCACAACAGGGCTCATGGAGGTTTCACGATGGGGCGATACAGATCTCCAACACGATCCTTGTGAGATAATTTCATTTGGGTCATATCCTTTTTTTGGCTTACGGCCGCACGCAACTTCCCAAGCTGTAGTTTGGCTGCGGAGACACAAAATTTCTGACAAGGCGAAGCGAAGCGAGAGGTCTTGAAACGTGTGTTTGTCAGCCCGAGAGATGGGATATGGATAGGAAGGAGGCGGTGGGGTGGGATGAAATGAATGATAGGGTGGGCTACCGAGTACGGGCGTAAAGCAGGAGGAGGTACAGAGGAGTGATGCTGCTGTCGGCCTTCCGCCCAATGTAACTCATTTTGCGTTGAGGAGGGTACAGTAGTGCATCTAATCTAGACCTACATTTGGATATGTTGGAACATGACTTCGTTGGATAACTGTTTTGTTGGTGGTGGCAGGCGGCGGGCGGCGGAGGGGAGTGGGGATATCCATAGCCTGTGGGTGTCAAATCATCCCTGGAGCGTCCCGACCTGGACTAACTTTCTTAGGTACTTTTACGCACTTCATCTTAGGCATCTTTCTGGCACCTTTCTGACTGGGTTTAGTTTAGTGCTGTCGTTTAGTGGGCTCTTGGTGTACTTGCATCGCTTTGGGTTCTTTTGGGTTCTTTTGGGTCCTTTTGCCTCCAGTTCCTCTATTCCAATTGTTTGGCGGCCGGCCCATCCTTGAAAGTTTGAAATGCAGACCAAAAGCCAATCTTCAATCCTCCCACCCATGACCCCATCTATCTGATCTGCCCGCCTTTTTCTCTTTGTCTCCTCCCAAAAAGCTGCTTGTGATTCATGAACATCGGCTGTTCTTCTGCATCTTCTCGAACATCCGATCCATCCTGTTTCGCAATCCATTCGCTTGCAATCTCCTCCTGCTGCGGATTCGCCAATCCCCGGTCGTTTTGGACCAAATGGACTTCCCCACCCCCTCCCATTTGCCCTAGCAGGCAAACCCTTCGCCTGATACCCATTGTGCGAAGGGAAGCAAAGACAATTCGTGATTCTGAACACAAGAAGTGCACGGCATCATGGAGGGAATGCCCATTCCCAAGAGCGGTCTCGTCCTGGGGCCTGCAGGTACGGATCAAAGTGTCAAAGATGGAACCAGCTTTGCCCAGATGATGCAGTTGGACCTGAAGGATGGCATGTTCGAAGAAATTCTCAAGGCTTCTCATCATGGCGGAAAGGCGCTCTTCATCTCGTTTGGAAAGACGATTGTACGCTGTTTCATCAATCCTGTGTTTGTGAAGAACAAGAAGCTAAGACAGCTACAGTCTCTCCACTATGGTACCAAGCAACGCCCACTCTCTGCTACGCGGTCTACTTCCCACGCTCAGCTCTATAATCGCTCTACTGAAGACACAACCGATCTCGATTTTGTTGGACGACTCACCCACAAGCTTGCTATGCAGCAGGCACAGGAAGACATTGCGGGGGCGGACGAAGCTTTGGCGAAGCTCCAGAACTCCCTCGCTTCTGCTAAGCAGGCCAAGCAGTCTCATCAGTATGTGATCCTGCTGCTTTCCTCTATGTTTCCTTCCAATCGTCCACCTTCGGGTCATCCACTGCCATCTTGTTGTTCTCCTGCTCTCCTTCAAGCTTCTGCCAAGCGCTCACGAAACGGTTGTCCCCCAGCTGTAGGATTTGATGCTACTCTGATTCCTACCTTTCTTCCCTCTCCTTTCGGTCACTCATCGGCCGCTCACTCATAGCTTACTGACATTTGCCTCTTCTTAGGATCAAATACGTCCCTGACGGCTCTTCCTTACCACCTCCTGTCAAGCAAACGGTAGCAAGCCTCAAGCATCGCGGTTCCAAATCCTCACTCTCGTTTCTCAAAGAAGGCTTCAATTCTCCACGGTCAAACCGCTCCACGACTCACTCAATGCCCGCCAGTCCTTCACTTGGTGCGGCTCTCGCCCCGCTCGGACAACAATCAAACCCAACTTCGGCTCCTCCTCTCCCCAAAGGCAAGGTGCAGAGACTACAAGCCATACGCTCTCCGCTTCTGCATCTTCTTGCCATCCGCCCTCTGTCTACAAAGTACCTGGCTCAGAACTTGAGATGCTCAGAGGATGATGTCTTGACTGTCTTGCAGAGGGTTGGCAAGCCATTCCGCCTTGACGAGACAAAGTGGGATCTGTCCGATAAATGTTACAAAGAGCTGGATGTTTGGCATTTCAATTATCCGGACCAACACGACCGTGATTTGGCTATTGACCGATCTGTTTCGGCTTTTGATCGGATGCGTTTGTCACAGGAAGATCAGATCTGGCAGAAGTTGTACCCGAAATCTGAGCGCGGCAAGGGGAAGACATTGTCAAATTTGAATCATCTGCACAAGGGTCCGATTCAGCAGAGTGCAACTCCGAAAATACACGTCGAACATCCTGAAGAGTCTGCCAGCACTAGCCAACAGACAAGTAACGAGAGTGACCAAAAAGGTCGTTTGACACCAAATGCGGCTGACCCTATGGTTCGCTCACTCTCACATGACCCTGTGAAGAGAAAGAAGATCAGTGAAAAGGAAGCACAGTCAAAACGTCTTTTGTCCAAGGGACCGAAGAAAGCGGCGCCTACGAAGAAAGAGAAGGAGGATCATCCTGCAGTCAAGAAAGGTGGCAAGAAAGAAGCCAAGAAAGGTCCTGCTCCCAAATCGGCCGAGTTTGTGAATGACTCCGATGAGGAGGAGGATGGATTCGAAGCCGAGCTGGCACGTGAGGCTCAGGAGTCCAAGCCCAAAATCAACGGAATTCCCCCAGTGGCATCGAAGCCTGCTCCTCCTACGTCCGCTACTTCCACACCCAAGGTCAAGCCAAATACTTCCTCTGCGTCAAAGGCAACCAAGCCGCTGGCAAAACCTCAAACTGGAGCTTCAGCTCCTATCAAAGGGGTGAGTTCGAAGGTCCGAAAGCAATCGACTCCAACCCCATCGACTCCAAAGCCGTCGACTCCAAAGCCGTCGACTCCACATTCATCCTCTACACCATCCCATTCGAAACCAAGACCTAAGCATGGTGTTTCTAGTGCCGAGAAACAGAAGGCAGCCGAGAGAGCTGAGCGAGCCGAGAAACAGAAGGAAGCCGACAGGGCCGAGCGAGCTGAGAGACAAAAGGAAGCTGAGAAACAGAGAGAAGCCGAGCAAAGGAAGGAAGCCAAAATAAAGGCCGCCAAGGAAGCCAGAAAAAAACAAGAGGTACCGCCAACAAAAGCACCTGAGAGGAAGACTGTGCACTCCACTCCATATACCAACGGGACACAGCACAGAACATCAGATTCCAGCCAGGGAGGTGTTGGTATGGAAAAGTCGCTTTCACGCCAAAGGAATACAAGCTCGCCGCACAAGCCTTCGCCGCTCGGGTCATCCCCACCTACAAATGCCTCCGACTTGGATTATCCTCTCCATTCCTCCTCGTCGTCCTCGACAACAATGATCGCACAGACCAGCAGATACCACGGAACGGCTCATGGAGTCAATGGGAGTGCCCGTCGTCCCAACGGCCACTCACGCAATATCTCCGACCAATCCCTCAAGCGTAGAGCGGGCGACTTGGACTCTGATGGCCCCAGCCACAGCATTCTCCTAACAAACGGCTACGCGGACAGCCATACCAACGGCCACGCACAGTCCCACAAGCGTCGGAAAACATCCGAGCCAACTCCACCGTCCTCACAGAGTGGCAGTCCGCCATCGTTTCACGAGCTGGCTATGGAGAAGGCGCTTGATTTCAAGGAGTACCATCTCAAATATCAGAGTGTGTACCACTCGGTATCCAGTCAGGATAACCCATCCCCTGAGGATGTGGAAAAAGTGACCAAGATGGATAGGCGCTTGAAGGAGATGAAGAAGGAGATCACGAGTCTTTGGGCTGAAAGCAGTCATTGAACGTCTGGGAATAAGGAGTCTAAAATGGACGATAACAGCATTGTGAAGTGATGGTATGGCGCTGGAGGAATACGGATCTGGAATTTTGAAGCATGGATTGAACGATTGGTGGACGGATGATATGACGAATTTAAAGGAGTCCTGATGATGCTACGGGCAGGGATTGACTGGATGATTCTGCATTTCCCGAGATATGCTTGGGGATAATGGGACCATAGGAAGAGATCTCTATACCTTGCGTGTGGTCTTGTATGCAGCATTTAAGTAACATGACTTGAATCGCTGGAATACAATAATATCACTTGAACACACTCACATCGACAAAAAGATGTCAGGCGATTCTGGTATGTTGTGGTGTCCCCTCTGGTTCCAAAACCCTAGCTAGTCGTGCACCTGACTTTATCGGCACTGCCTGTATGAGAGTACTACGCAGTGATACCAGTCCACATATAAATTTGCAGTTCAGATATACTCTTTGAATTGACTAAAATCTTTTTGTTACAAGACGGAGTAAAGGAATGCCCATACAGGATATACCCCATTCATGGTTAGACCGAGTGACGGGTAGCATGGGGCCCCCAATTTAGGAAAACAGGAGGCAGTACCTCAGGCTCCAATAGCATAGCAGTTCATCATCTTCCACCACCACGTCAAACTAATGTTTAACAAAGGACAGCAGCAAGTATATGACCAGACCTGAGGCTATAAGGCAGATCGAGTCCCCAATTGAGAGGAAGCCCAAACGTGCCAAGGTTCCCAGACAAGTACGAAAGGATGAGCTTGAGGTCGACGCTGTGCCGAACGCCTCGAAGGTCGATAAGGGGCCTGGCAAGGTGAAGAATGAACCAGTATTGGGATTGATCGATTCATTTTGTTGATTCAGTATGTGTGCGAAGGCTTGCGAGCCCCTGTAGCGGTTGGCATTCCCTGCATTGGCTGTGCAGTCCTGAATCAACGGTTACAAAAATGAATGATGACTTAATGATGGTGCAACGGTGAAGGAATCGTGGACGCGAGTGGTGGTAGTCAAGGCTGATAGGTTCAAGATCCCTCTCGAATGGTCAGGATACGCCGACAGACATGGTATTCTGCACGTAAAATGATAAAGATTTTACATGAACAGTCGTATGGATTGCAGCACGCGGTCGAGAGGCACATCGCGGCACCGAGGCTTGTCGGTAAGAGCTGTGACGTTTTGTCAATCAAGCTGTCACGGACGGGAAAAGTAAGCTGTGGTGACAGTAGCTTGTTTAGCCGTTCATTAAGGAGCAGGATATCCGAATCAGGATGGACGACAACGGCGAGAATGATTGAACTGCAATTTCTCCCGCTCGCCCAAACCTACCTCTTGGCCCCTACAGCAGACCCAGACCACGGCTGCACAGCAATCAAATCGACCAGCCAGCCATAATGCCGGCTTACTTGCTCGCGCTGAGTCGTAACTATGGGATTGATCCGTGGGGTCAGCTGATGACACTGCGAGACGTGGCTGGCTGACCTACAACCAAAAGCAGAATTCCAACGATTTCAAAGTATCTCATAGGCCATTGTCATGACTTCTCAAGCATGATTCTTGCAGATGTCATACATGCTAGCCGAGTTGAAAAGGGATATAGGAAATGATAATCCGTCCTGATGAAGAATCCCCACGATCTGGAGGTGACTCACATCCTCATGGGGATAATCTGAGCGCATACGGCACCTTGTGCCGGCCGTATCACAGTCGGAGTTCTCTAAGTTTGGCCCGAAAGAGGATTCTACCATGGCAAAGGTCCACATCATGCCGGGCGTTTCGATTGCATCCCATCCAGGGGGGCTTGATAAGAAAGAGACACTTGCCGGCCTGTAAGTTAAAAGCTGGCCATTGCTATTTGTACAGATTTCCAGACAAGGCACCCATCTCACAATCTCGTACCGGCGATGTTGTGCTCGAGACAAACATGCGGTTACATATCGAGAAGTGGGCTCTAGCCGCCATCGTGCTCCGAGGAGTAAGCGCGGGTGCAGGTAAGAGATCATGGACAAAGCAGCTGTTTTTTCTGCATTGACGTGGCATTTTATGAAGCGTAGATGCCAACATCCAGGCTTGCATCTAGATTCCTGATAAATCCGCCGAAAAACATACAATGTCTTGGACGGCCGGCAGCTCCAGTGACCACTGTATGTATAACAGAGGCCACGATGCTAGTATGGAAGTCAGCGACGGTGGTATGACTTGTGTATCGGTTGGCTATATCCAACACAAGGCAAGCTCTTCCGGCGGAGACCTATGTGCGACTGACGAAAGCGTCTGGGGCCTTTCTTACAACGGTGAAAAGAATCGGGTTTATTCCGGATCGACCCTGACGCACTGGGAGGCTGCTGGAGTTTTTCTGTCCAAAGGCCACGTCTGGCTTGCAAACCAGAGTAAGAACACCAAAATCTGCCCATCGAAGGCGCGTTGCGAATCGAATAAAACTAAAATCACCTTTTTCTACTACATGTAGCTTATAATCATGTCTGGATTCTTTGAATCGTCACATTTCCGTCAGTTGACCTTGGAGTAGGAACCTTCCTAGAGAGGAGGTGTCGTACAGGGCAGTAACCCAACTTCCATTTTTGACCATCATCTAATCCAACTTCAACTTGCTCATTCACTATTGCACAATTACACTTCATCCAACTTTCATTTGCCCGCACCTCCCTGAAAATTTCCCGCAACATCTGCAAGCAGCACATCGAACGGCTGGAGATTCCCCATCGCATACGTTTTGTGCTCCAGCCACTCGGTGTTTCGGCCTCCTGGCACAACGCTCATATCAAATTGCCACAACATCTTGGCCAAAATCATGTGTAGCTCTGCGTAAGCAAATTGCGTGCCGATGCAGCTCTCCGTACCTTTGGAGAAGCTCTGACTAGCTTCGCGATCGTCATTATAAAATGGCGATGTTGTGTCTTCCTTGGCGCTAGCGAGCCAACGCTCTGGCCAGAAAGCATCAGATTCATGGAACTTCTCAGGTGAGCGGTGAAGAGCTTGCAGATGTGCTGGTATATGGGTCTATTGTCTCTTCAGCCATCAAGCGATCTTATAAAACCCAAAATTCGTTGTGAATGGCAGTACTTACACCACCTGGAAGCCATCGTTCGCAAATGTAGTCGCCACCATCTGGGACCACGCGATTGAGCCCCCCAGGCGCAGGCGAGCAGAGACGGAGTTCTTCTTCGGCTACAGCTGCAAGGTATGGAAGTTTTTCAACCTTGTCGAAAGTCATCTAGACGGGCGAGCGGAATGAGGAGCGAATTTCGTGCACCAAGGTCTTGTACGCACGTGGTGTCTTCAAGAGATAGTTTATGGTACCCGAGAGGACGATCGAACAAGTATCGCTCCCAGCTTGGATCAAAAGGTTCTTATTGCTCTCGAGCTCAGGAAGGCTCAGTGCGAGATCTTTGTCATCGCTGGGTTGCTGGATCTGGCTGATGAAGTCTTCCCATTGAGTCTCCAAATCTAAACGGCGGTGAGTCTTGTTTACGCCCCAATTGAAATTCGTTTGGGCAGCTTCAAGGTGCTTGGCTGGTATGCAACGCAATATGAAACTGAATAGGAATGTGTAATGCCTGAGGGCAGCAACCAGCGATCTAACCTTTGTATATGTGTAAAGCTCCGCGACTCAAGGATGCAAAGTACTATTATCTAGGCAACGAAAACTCTCTGCAAACCCCAGATCGCCGAGGATGTCGAAAATGATGAACCTGGACCATTCTACGATGTTAATGACAGTTGTGCTCTCATCCCATGAGGTACATCGTTGACGAAGTTGGGATACCAGCTTGTCCACATGAGAGATGACGGCCGGCTCTTGAGCTATGACTGCACACGGAGTGAAACAGGTGCTTAATACTGCACGGAAACGACGATGATCGTCTGGGCTAGTTGTGCTCACCATTGAAGGGGTTCGACTTGGAAAGTCCTCCCACCAGATGGGATTCTTGAAGAAGCGTAGATGCCCAGGCCGGCGACAGTGGATATCATTCCATCCAGCGGTACGCGCTAGAGAGATCTCATTCGGTGCGACGCGGACGAAATCACCATAAACTTGATGTATCATTTGGATGTCGTGCACGAGAGTCCCTCTCCAGAGCGACCAGCAGTAGCACCAACCGAAAGCTATCCAAAGTTTAGGACCTGGATATTTGGAGAGAGTGTGGGAATAGCTGTTTTGTACGGCAATGATGAGTGGGGACTGTTCCGCTTAAACGTGGCCTTAGCATCTTGATGCGTCTCTCGAACTGCCTGTGGCGATAAATGTTGCTCACAATGACTATCAGGCACAATAGGACCAGAGCAGCTCCATGTATAGGTCCGCTGTCTAGCAAAGCGAACAAAGCCATTTGGTTCACTCTTCGTTTCCCCGGAGACAATATTTACCCAGTCGGCCTTTGAGTCGCTATATCAAAAGGAGGACGGCAAGAATTGGCGAGGCTCTGCTCAACCCATCCTTTCAGATTTTTCTCTGTGGTAGTGAGGAGACAAGACACTTGAAGATGGAGGGTGCGGTAGATTCTTTTTCATTGATCCCGTGGTATAATTGATGCATACCGTACCGCATGAGCTGCACTGACTGTAATACCTAGCAGTCTTCTTCAGCTAATCATTGAATCCTACGGCCAAGCGGGATGATGTATTGCAAGGTAGTATGCTGATCAGCTGCATCTTCGTGCACTCCCACGACTTCCGCTTCCGATCTGTCTGTCTCTTGTATCATTCGATTCCCTGGTTTGATAGTATATGGGGTCACCCAGGTGTATTTTACAGTATCAGAACAACGCATTCTACCTTCCTTTCGGCTTCAAATCCTGCCGCTCCACGTACCTCTTACGGCAGTTGAATCGAGGCTGGGAACAGATTGGTTTTGCTCCTCTTCGGCTTTGAGAGCTCGCAATATTAAGAAAATAGAGGTTCAGCTCCCACAGAGCACGAGGCCAGCCTAACTTCACCCAGAATTCGATACCTCCGAATTACACAGCCTCGAACATATACTGTATTTGGCTCATTTAGGCAATTTTCCTGTTCAGCTTGAGCCGACATAGAGTTTGTGGCTTGGGTTCCTTACACTTCAAACGCTCAAGTCTATCATTATCGAACTAGGATGGACCTGCTGAAACCAGGTCCGGATCTTACCATCAATGCTGGAGCTTTGTTACTGAGTGGCCTTCTGGTAGGCTCCAACATCAAATCTCCAACCATGTCTGATGTCCTTTAGTGTGCGGTGGCCCATATACTCTACGTTACTTTCTTCCACCCAATCTCAAAGTTCAAAGGGCCATTCCTCTGGACAACATTCAGATTTCCTTTCATCAAGGCATTAACTAGTGGGAGCCTACCCCATCGAATCTCGGAACTTCACGCTGAATATGGCCCTATCGTTCGCGTTGCTCCTGACGAGCTCTCATTCACGGACCCAGTAGCGTGGAGAGACATCCACGCCAAGAATCTCTTACGGGCTCCTCAATACAGCAACAAGCCTCCAGGCAAGGATGCCGAGAATTTAATTTCGGCCAACGAGAGCGATCATGCTCGATTCCGTAAAGTCATGGCGCCTGCTTTTGCGGAGAAATCGGTACACGAACATGAGGAAGCCATTCAAGAACACGTCAATCTGCTGATACAGAGACTGCATCAACGAGTAGGAGACACCGATTCTAACCAGACGATGAATATATTGCAATGGTTCAACTATACCACCCTTGACATGATCGGTGACTTCGTATTGAGCTCTTCATTTGGGTGCTTAGAACGAGAACAAATGCCCTCTTGGATGCGGCCTCTCAACCAGTTCAAGATCACCATGTTCCGGGTAGCCTTCAGATACTATCCCCCAGTAGACAGTCTTCTGAACTTCATCACCCCCAAGGCGGCTCTAGCTCCTTTGATGAACATCTGGAGAAGAATCGAAGAGAGCCTCTCAAAACGCCTAACCATGTCAGCCGACCGCTCCGATATCATCCATCACATCATCGCCGCAAACGAGTCACCTTCAGATCTCCACATGTCCCGCTCAGAAATCGAAATCAACATCCTCTCCCTCATCGTCGCAGGCAGCGAATCCGTCACAACAGTCCTGACAGGCATAACCAACTACCTCCTCCGCAACCCCTCAAAACTCAACACACTAGTCCAAGAAACCCGCTCCTCCTTCCCCAACGAGACCGACATAACAGGTGTCTCCCTCAGCCGTCTCCCCTATCTAAACGCCGTCCTCCAAGAAGGCCTCCGACTCTGCCCAACCATTCCGGACGGTATGCGTCGCATTACCCCTAAAGGCGGCGCCGCTGTCGCCGGCCATTTCCTCCCCGAAGACATTACGGTCTCAATTCCTCAATGGGCGACCTACCAATCCTCTCGTAACTTCCACTCCCCCTCCTCATTCCTTCCCGAGCGCTGGCTCCCCTCATCAGCAGAGGAACCCTCTCCCTACGCACAAGACAGGAAGGACGCATTCAACCCTTTTTCGCTCGGGGCGCGGAATTGTCCAGGGAGAGGTCTGGCGTGGTTGGAAATGCGACTTATACTCGCGAGGGTGCTGTGGAACTTCGACATCGCCACGCCTACAGGGGTGGAGTTACCGGTGTGGGAGCGGCAGGAGATCTATTGGTTTTGGGTCAAGGAGCCGCTGGTTGTGAGGTTGAGAAGGGCACGGTGAGCGTTGGGGTTGCTCATCGTGGGGATATTGACGGACGGCGAGAGGCTGGTTTTTTGGGTGCAGTCGTTACGGGATAAAGAATCGGACCGGTGAGTACATCGGTGCATCGCGTGTCTATGTGGACAGAGCATCGTCTGTATCTGTGAGTGTTGTGCAAAGTAATCTTACGGTATCCATACACGAAGTAATGTTTCAAATCTAGCAGTACCAATAAAAAACACCTCATCCTCTCCTATCCCAGCAAACCCCCCCGCCCACCATCTCATCCAGACCCTCCCCCAACTCCCCCTGTGCCGACCTTTCCGCCATCCCTGTCGCATGCAAGTAATCATCATCACCATCACATCCTCCACCACCTTTTCCCATCCCTGCCTCTCCAATCATCACTCATCCCCATCCATCAGCCTATCGGCCTTAAATGCGGAGGAGTGCTCTGAAGTCCGTCTGACTGCCCGGGCTTACGTGCATAAGTGTGCGTATGCACGAGAAGGGTAGTGTGCGACTAGCTTAGCGCGGACGGGGAGGGGGTTACAGATACGGTAGCGTGATTGAGAAGTATAACGGTATTGTGTGTATTAGACTTGGAGGTACTGTACGTAGACTGTCCGGATCTAAAAATTTGAGGGGACTTCTTTTATGAAGTTTGGATGTTGGAATCGCGGTGGGACTCTGCTAGTTGCGCGTTGAGAGGGAAACTGCGTCGGTTCTGTGTAGGGAAAGCAGCTCGGACTTGCTCGCTTTGATACTCGTTTGATCAGACGGGGATATTCGACCAGTTGTCCCACAATGGCTTCCTCCTCCGATACAAGGGATGAGTACCTCTTCAAACGCGACCATCGCTCCATGGCCCGGTACTCCTTCTTCCTCCCTCCCCTATGCTGACCCAAGTATTCCACTAACAAAGATCTCCTCCACCCAGTCTTGGTTATAACCACTGGCTCCACATCCAACTAACCGGCTACCTCATTCATCCCTCGATCCCCACTCAAAGCCCCAGCCTCCGCATCGCAGACATTGGCACCGGCACGGCGTAGATGCTCTCCCTCTCTCCTATCCCTGGATCACGCGCTCATGTTGTTCGATAGTATCGTACCCATCTCCCTAGCCGCCCAACTCCCCACTACAATCCACATTGACGGCTTCGACATCTCCTCGGCGCAATTTCCACCGAAGGAATGGCTGCCTCGAAACGTACATTTGCACGAGCAAGACGTCTTTGCGCCGTTTGCGGCTGAGTATTGGGGTGTGTATGATGTAGTGCATGTGCGATATCTCTCGACGTTGGTGAACAATCGGTCTTTGGGGCCACTGATTCGGAATTTGGGGACATTGCTAAGTACGTCTTTTCCTGTTCGCCTCTACTCCTTCAGGGGTTTTTTTTAGATGTGGGGAGTATTGCAACACATGTCCGGGTCCGGGGAAGACATTCAGAGTAGAAACAAGGTTGATTTTCCTGTAGAGCCAGGGGGATACCTCCAGTGGAGCGAGCCGGATATGATGTCCACTTCAGCTACCACCATCTCCCCTTCCACTTCGAAAAGCGCGACGGAGCAGTTGGTTAAGCTCATGAAGAAGCCAGGACCTCTCGTGGAGATTGAGTAATTGCGCCAATTCCGTCGTTGCAAATCATCACTAACAGATCTCTCTCAGCTGGGTGCCCAAGCTCGGCAACCGTATTTCAGACGAAAGTTTAGATGTTATAGCGGATGACCGAATCCCTGTTCCAGATCAATACCGCATGCTATTCAATCTCAGTCATCTGATAACCTTGGAAGATGTCGTCAAAGCGCACGCACCTGACATTGCGGAACTCAGTGAAGGGAACAAGATGCTCGAGACGCTAAAGTCAGAATTTCTAGACAACGGAGTGTCGATAGACCAATCTTTCATTTGTATCGTCGCCCGTCGGCCGCTATGAAGATGGCTTTCTGGACTATTCACCATCAGCTCTGCCGGTCTCAGTCTGCCTCTTCACGAAGCGGACTGGCACCATCTCTCCCGGTCTCAGTGTCATATCAAACACAACCCCTCTCGACAGAATATCCTCCGCCTTGCTTCTCGAACCGTCCCATCCTGATTTCGCATCCTCGACCAACTCGACATTCCATTTACTAAAGATACCTACAAGTTGCGCACACAGCTCCACCATCGCAAATTTCCGTCCCAAACATCCACGCCCACCATCCGAGAAAGGAATGAATGATCCGGGTTTTGGATGTAAAAATGAAGATTCTTCTTGTGGCTTCAACCAATTATTAGGATTAAACGAAGAAACGGGATGGGGTGGTGAGCCATGACTTGGCACTTGAGAAGTGGGCCAGTAATCTGGATGTCGATGGGTAGCGCTCGTGTTTATCAAGACCATTGTGTTTGGCGGTAAGACATGTGTTTGCCCTTTAACAAGAATTGACGAGGGAGCCTTGGGCGTTTCTTTGGGGAGAAAGGGGAGAATCGTGAAGAGGCGGAGGCTTTCGTTTATGACTGCTGCGACGAGGGAGTCTTTGAGAAGGGGGTAGTGGGCTGCATATGTCGAGTCTTGGGGAGAGCAATTGGCCAGGTGAAGGTCGATGGTTTGTTGGAGAGAGGAATGGATGGAAGGGTGAAGGGCGAGGAGAAATATGGCGATGGTCAGAGTGTTGGCGTTCGCTTCGTGTCCAGCGAAGAGGAAGGAGAAGGTGTTACCTATGATTGCGGAGGGAGGGAGTTTGGCTTGCGAGAGAAGGTCTGCGTGAAGGCTGTTAGAGAATGCGTTTCATTCCCATTGGTGACTTACCTAGCAGATTGGCTTGCTTGACGGCAGACCCTTGACTCTCGCTGCTGGTACAGGCGCTCTTTTGGAGGTCAAATAGATATTTGTTTAGCTCAAAATGTAGACGCTTGGCCGTCTTGTGTATGGACAGGGGTGAGAAATCTAGCAGTGTTTAGCATAGATGCGATGTCAAGGAAGTGCAGATAAATACTCAAGATGAATTTGGGCATGAACGCGATTATGGCGATACAATCCAAGGTGGAGGTGACTGCTTGACGAAAACCAACCGTATGACCTGCAGGAATATTCTCCTCGAGCTGAAAATGTTCCCTGCCTGGATTCTTGTCAAAGCAAACGGTAAATACATTATGCAGCGTCATGTTCGCAACCATCGACCTGAGATTGTTCTTCGAATTCACCTTGGAGATTGAATCCTGCGACTTGACCACACTCTCCATCAAAGTCCCAACGCTGTCCATCGAGGTTCTCCACACCTGATCCATCGTCTGATCAGTGAAGAATGGCGCCGTGATCTTCCTGTACAGCCGACCCTCTGCACCCTCAGAGCCTGTCAGGCCAGGTCCAAATACATTCAGCAGTTCAATCAGCTCCACCGGTTTCCTAAACTCAGCGCGTCGAAAGATCTGGGTGGTCACCTCCGGATCGCATGTATGGACGGTGTTTTGGGTGGGCGATACTGCGATGAATGTGTCGGTGCCAGCGGTTTGGAAGGGCTCGTAGCCGTAGTTCCATGCACGGCCAAAGACGATGAATCTTATGAACAAGCTGTCAATATTTTGCCAGGAGAGATGAAGGTAATACGTGGAGAGATGGAAAGGAGGCCTACGGTAGCCATCCTCTTGTCCAGCTTTCTGGGAGGAGACCTAGCACTGGAAGGAAGATAGGCTGTAGAAGCAGCCAAGATACACTTGTGATGTGACATGGTACGAGGACATAGCGAAGACCTGTAGACCTAGCTATAGCGATGTTACGACGGAAACCTTGAACGAGTGCATAGCATGAGGCGAGAAAGGCGAAGATCAAGATGCTTCCAGTCAATGAGAGATCCATTACCAGTAAGACATCTACCACCGCTCCGACATTGAGCGAGCAGATGAGACTGATGGCTCCAGACACAGGGTGTCAATCTCCCTAGCCATCTGGGGGGTCATTATCTAGCTCGCCCGTGTATTGGATACGAAACGCTAAAATTACTAGCTTCGTTTTAAACAGATTGGCGCAAAACCGTGCAGCTACTAGTGGTGGTGGCCCTACGCCGTTAGAGAAAGACGGCGGTGAGCGGAGAACCCGACCCGCACCGATTGGTTCGCCCTCATGTCTCGTGATTGCAATCGGAGCTGGGTTCAAGGCCATGCATGACGCGTATAATGTCGGCTTGCATGAGAAGGGTTCGCGAAGGATGCAAGTGTGTTAGAACAGCACTCCTGCTCTTCCATACGCTGCCGAATCGGCTCGCAGCGCTTGGCCATGTGTTTGTAGAATCGCCGAGACAAGTGCCGAGACTGTTCCGGAGTTGCGCATACTAGTAATAGGAGAAGTGTTGATACACGCATCTATCAAGTTATGTTCGTGGCACAGTCCGCATGGATGACTGCTGCCATGCCCCCATCTCGCCAAACCCCGTGCGAAACCCAAATATATGCCTAGATTCACAGAAAAGATTACACCCGATCGGACGCATCACGATGCTTCGTATAGAAGACTTCCGCATCAGTTTTTCCGTGGTGATTGCCCTCAATTTTGACGCCATCGACAAGCTCGACTCCGCTTTCAGATCGCTGATAGCCCATACGTTTGGACGACCCTTTGGAAGAAGTATCTCGCGAGGAATATTTAGCATAACCGCTCTTGTGGAGCAGATATTGTAGTGAAGATGGGATCAATTTTTCGAAGAGAAGGGTCTTCTTGAGCGGTGCGAGGGACGGAAGACAGGCGCAGATGATGCCGACGTCGTTCTCCACAGTCCTAGAGAGCAAAGTCTTAGCGTGGATCCCATTTCCAACTTGCAGCTGAGCTCGGAGATATTGGGACTCACAGCCATACAGTCTCGGGCACTGTCACCCAACTCTGGTCAAAGTCTCGAAGTGTCTGCACCACGATGACTTCTCGCACAATGGTCGAGGCGACGACACTGTCCCAGATCAGTCCATCTGCGTCGCAGATTTTTCAAGCGAGACTTACAAGACACCGGTGCCAAATATGATCAGAAGACCCAACTTCCGTTTAGGGTCCATCTGCAAGGTAAGGATGAGTGGTATTGGCATCACGAGGATAATCAAATCCGTGCCGATGTTGAATCCACCGATGACAAATTCCACCATGCTATTGTTGAAGCAGGTGAATGGTCCTGTGTATGTGAGGGAATGCCATACTTTCTCGACTGGATTGCAGTTGAAAGCTTCGATGAAGAAGAATATAGTGCAGTAAGAGACCACAATGGCCATCATCGCGAAGCATAGATACCGGAACGTTGTCTTCACCTTGAAGATTTGGACGTAGAGAATCAATATGGCAAGTTTGATGCACATGATGCTGATGAGATAGAGCATGTCGCCAATGAAGAGGAGCTGGATGAACATCAATCAGTGATCTCGAGACTCGAGGTCCACATGCCCCTTTTCCGAGGAAAGCAGCTCACGTTCTTCTGCATCTCACCTTCCGTGATCAAATTCTTAGGGTTTATATCCCATACATGATATCCGAGTCCATACTTCTCAGCATCTAGCCTCGTCAGCATTCAGCCATGGCACAGTGCTCAATTTACTCACTTATTGTACACACTATCGCTCTAGCTATAACCAACAGCTGTCCTGAATCAGTCTCATGCTCGTCTGAGTTCGTTAAAGGTCGTTTGGGGATTTCTCTCACCATTGCAATCGTTATCAAGGCTAGGTTATAGCATCAGCTCCGTCTCAGGCTTCGTTATTTGACATCAGCTCACCATCATCCCATCCCCATTTCTTCACCACCCGCCATTTGACCCCCAGGCGTGTAGTCACAAAGATACCGGAAATTACCATCAACGTCAAGCTTGTGATGGTGACTTGATTGCTGATCGTGTCCGGATTGACGTAATTAGGAGTGACACCGGGAGGTGCAAGTATGGTCGGCTGAGCAGATTGCCTTGACAACAAGAATGCGCGCGCATGATGTTGTAAAAGGTATACAGCGTCCATAGTTGCCAGAACTACCGGAGACCCTTGTCACATAAAAAAAAAAGAATGTAGATGAATTGAAACATCCAACAGTATCGCGGGCTATGGTTAAGTTTTGAATGAGAGTAGGATGACTAGAGGCGACAATGCCCCGCCCCACATCGCAGAGCTGCACGTCAGACCTTCATGCCTAGCCGCGTCGGTGCTTACATGGATTCGGAGGGCTCTGAAACAATTATCCAAAAGCGGGTGCTGTGGCACATGATAGGAAATCATCAGCTCGCCATGCATTAGTGTCTTACGCACTTATCGGACTGGAGTCTAGCGTGATCGCTACGGTGGTCAAAGTACACAAGTGGATTGCTACGGACCTTCTAGGGGAGGAAAGGCAAGCAAAACCTAAAATGGTGCCTCAGCCTTCAAACCCCTCCCTCGAATCAGCAGCTCTCCGTCTGGGTTGGGAAAGAGGAACTCGTGCGCTTTTAGATTAGCAGGTCTACCTTGATGGGCAGTCAACTTGAAGTCGTAGTTCATGATCAGTCGCACCAAGATCACCTTGATCTCGAGGCTTGCAAAGAATCGACCAGGGCATGCATATTTTCCATGCCCGAAGTTTAGCAGGTTCTTCTCCGTAGTGGCAAATTGATGGAGGTGTCCTTCTCCTGGTCTCTGACGATATTTGTAGTATCGAAAACCGTCGAATGATGTTGGATCAGGGGTCACGTCTGGATCATTCTGGATCGCATTGACCGGCATGCAGATATGAGAGCCGCTTGGTAATGCAGTCCCGTCGCTGAGGACGTGGTTTTCTTGTATGACTCTGTGGTAAGAAAGCATGCTGGGTGGATTGAAGCGCTGGCTCTCCTTGATGAAGCTATCGAGCTTGCGCAGTTTGGCATATGACGTCTTTTGCCAGCCGCTGTCTTCACGGGCGACTTCTCGGATCTCCTCTCTGATTTCCTCGATGTACTCCGGATGCGCGGCCAAGTCATAGAGAACATGAACAGCATTCATCTGTGACGTGTGGATGGCAGCAAGAGATATGACAATTTCCAAGTGAGCTAGATGATTGGGATCGGTCTCAGAACCCTCTGCGCATTCAATCATCCAGGAAAGTAGCGTGTCTTTGGTGCCTTTTTCGAGCTTCCCGGACACCATCAATTCTTTGCGACGTATTATCTCGGGTACCAAGAGTTTCTGCGATTGACGAATGTAGCCATGGCCCCTCCAAATGGAGGGCAAGGTGTATGCTAGGAATGGATGTGCCCATGTGGGAAATAATCGCATGAAACAAACGCTCACGAAGACTAAAGACGATCAGTAAAGCCTACTATAAAGCTCTGAATGTCTAACCGTTCTCCGTAAATTGGGTAGATATCTCAAGCCATTTTTTAGTACGGCATATTGGTAGACCAACAAACACCCTTGCACTTGTACGTGCCACAAGATTCAATATGGTATGATAAGGCTTGATGGTGGTCCAGTCATCACATTGAGGAAAATGGTTATCCATGGCAAACTTGACCTCCTCTTCCATCGGGTGAGTCAGGGATCCCAGATTCGGTGTCAATTTGGTTTGAATCATCCGAAAGTGTAGATTGCTACGGAGTATTAGATTCATCCTGGTATAGGAGCCCAGTAGGTTATGCGCGTGAGCAACGGTTGGATTGGCAATCGAGGATGGAAGTGCTCTGATCTCTTCGACCATGGACACCGGTAACACCACCATGTCTGCATCGTTTCGGACGAATTTGAATGCCTTTTGCTTAGACTGCTTGCGATTAGCAGTAGTCCAAGCAAGTCGCAGGCAGCATCTTACTCTAGAATAACCTTCATTGATTATAGCTGCTGAGTCTTTAAAAAATCGATAATTGGCCACGAGGCGGGGCTCGAATATAGATCTCAGGCCAACTAGAGGAGCCTTTGGGCCTTGAATGCGTACAGAAACCAGAGAGGCGATGTATGCACCAATTGAGAGAGCGAGGAACGCCCAAAAGAGCGAGGAGTCATCTATCATCATGGTGAATGTACGGAACGTGCTCCTTGAGAGGAGTGCTGCTAACGACCAGAGATGCGACTGACGAGAACAAGAGCCTCAAACATCGTAACGGTTTGACCCTCTATGTACCTCAATCCCACCTTTGCCTTGATAAGCTAGTAGTCACATCCTAACCATCCTAACTCGGCCTTCCGACCATGATGAAGCAAGTTCGGCTGAAGCGGACCTGTGTATGCTCGCCAATTGACTAGTCATATTCGAAGCACCAATCAGAACAATCATTTGACCGCTAACGGCTTACTGCAGGTGATGATATCGTGGTAGCTGATAGAGGGTTCCTAGAGGATTCCAATTCTTCTAGAAAGCTGTGGGGGGAAGGAGCAAAAGCCAGTCTAACGTAATTTTGATGTAAGAAATCTGAGCCTGATTTCAATATAAGGCATCATCCTCAGCAATTAAGTAGCATGTAGTTGCTCCTCATCCAATCCACCGAGTGTATATGCAACTCTGAAGCTACTGCTTCAATGAACTTTGTGCTTGGTATTGGGTTGTGCCCCTCCACTTGAAGCAAACTTGCTCTTATCGAGTAAAAGCCCCGTTGAACCAAGATCCCGGGCTCCAGATTGCAAGCCGGCGCGTGTACGCAATATTGCAGTAGGCACTTACATAAAATGCCTCACACCATCAAGTGCGGCGTGGGCATAAATGGAATACGTACGAGATTCATCGGGGTGGGTGCATTGTGCTTCTCCAATAAGTCAACAAATCTTGTGCGGGGCTCGGAGAACGTACAGTAAGCCGATCGATCCTGCAAGGCTGCACCAATAGGATTAGAGGACTACCCACCCTCAACTCTCAATCCTTAGTCATCAAGAGTAACTGAAGCAGGGTTCGGCTAAATTCAATTTGAAAACATGAAACCTGTCAAAAGAACCGTGGCCGAGCTTTGCAAATTCGGCTCAGCCGTCAACGGCGCAGCTACAGAACTGTAATAACATTCATACATACGGTACGGTAATACAGCCGACGTTTCCGGACAGTCTACTCTGTAACAATACATCGGTGATTTACCATAGCCTTCGAGGAGGCAGGCGTTATGCTCGGTAGGTAACGTATTTTCCACAGGTGCGATGCGATTTGATATAAGTCAGTCACACGCTTATCGCCCACATTCCGTATTTCAGCCCTGCTCGCTTTTCCTTCCGAGGTTCGCTCGTTCAACCATCGGATGTGACGTTATACGATCAATCAACGTTCCTTACCGTTACTGGCATCAGTTTGGATGAACAATACTGTCCTCAGTCCCGATCCCTACAAGCGCACATCATTTAGAATGGCTTCAATCCTTCTCATTACCAGTACTTCGCTGCTCGTCATCTATTGCTACTTACACCTTCGGGCCCTGCGTCAGAACATTGTTAAGGTCAAGCAGTCGGGCTTACCATACGTAGTCGCACCGTGAGGATGCCTACACCATCATCTTTCTTTGCGTGGTCAAGATGTTGACAAGGCTAGGGTTTACTTCCAAACGCTATGGTGGATGATCTTGGGCCCGCCCGTTTCACAATTTCTGCAAATTTTGCCCAAAGCGTGGTCGGAGCGATGGTTGTCGTAAGCTGGTCCAGGTAGCTTTCCAAAACTCCCAACTGACCCCAACCTTCAGTCTTTCACTCTTTGGGCGTGTATGGCATGCTGGCTATGGGCCGTTCGCGCTTTTAGGCAGCGATACGTTCATCATGGTGTCTGCTGGTGGCAATGTTCTCTGGACCTGCGATCCAGACGCTATCCTTCAGTTCTCCAAACGATACCATGACTTCGTCAAACCCGTCGAAATGATGGGCATGCTGAATCTTTACGGGCCTACTGTCACTGCTACGGAGGGTGAGGAGTCTCACCTATATCGAAAAATCGCCGGGCCATCTTTCAACGACAGAACTCATGGCTCCGCTTGGACCGAATCACTGGAACAAGCAGCAGCACTTCTAAAGTTTTGGGAAAGCTCAAAAGCTCCAATAACGCAATTGAACGAAGACGTGGCAAGATTGACTCTACACGTGATAAGCTATGTGTGCTTCGATCGTCAGATAGAATGGGCGCATGTCAAAGGACATGAGGATATTCCATCCAAGAAACATAAGATAAGCTATCGAGCAGCTATCAGCTCGATGCTGGACAATATTCCGATCCTTTTCCTGGTGCCGCCAGCAGTCCGTAGTAAGTGAACCTGACACGAGGAGCGATCTTTGCTGACGGGACAAACAAACCTTTTGCCCCTTGCTCCACTCAAGGCTGCTAAGGCATCATTCAACGAGTGGAAAGCCTACATGGAAGAAATGCGAGACGAGACCCCGATGGGTCTCGAACAGAATGGCTCAAGAAATGATGCATCCATTCTAGGTGAGTTAAATCGGAGATCTAGCTCATCTCTTCCCAACTTACGATGTCAACAGAGTCCTTTGTCAAAGCTGGCCGGGCATCGCCCTCGGACTTCAAATCACCACAAATATCCCAAGACGCAGTGCTTGGAAACATCTTCATTTTCATTATGGCCGGGTATGAAACAAGTGCCAACACCCTTACCTACGCCATGACCCTCCTCGCCTGCCGTCCTAATCTTCAAAAGGCGATGCAATCGGATATAGACCAAATCCTGGGTAACCGCCCCTCCAGCCAATGGTCCTTCGAATCAGATTTCCCAAAGCTTCTCGATGGATATGTAGGCGCTGTCATGAACGAGACTCTCCGCCTCTATAGCGTTCTACCATTCCTTCCAAAAACCACAAGAGAAACACCAAAACCACTGACTCTCAATGGTCGCGATTACACAGTCCCTGCCAATACTCTTGTCTTGATGAATACTAGTGCCACCCACCGCAATCCAAAATACTGGCCCTCAGCTGTCCCCAAAGCGGGAGATGGTCCGCCATATCCCGTCTCCTCCTTCGATCCTGCTCGTTGGCTGTCGAGTGAATCGAACAGAGACAAGGGCACTAGGTCCTTCACCCCCACACCGGGCTCCTATATACCATTTGCTGATGGCCCTCGAGCTTGTATGGGGAAACGTTTCGCTCAGGCGCAGTTTTGTGCTGTGATGGCTGCCATTTTCAAAGACTACAGCATCGAATTGCGTGTCGACGGTAGCATGACTGTTGGGGAAGGAGCTACGAGATCATCATGGGAAAAGGCAAAACGCAATGCGGAAAAGGAGCTCTCGGATGGTGTCGGTTTCATGATGTCGTTGAAGATGAATGGCAAAGTTCCATTACAGTTGGTCAAGCGGCGTGAGGAGCAGAATTCCTACTGATAGCCAGCTTTTCTACTAGTATGGGCGCCTGAGTCTATTCCTTCTGCATAGCGTCTAGCGTGATCTCTATCTCTGAAGAGAACTTGCCCCAGTGATATGGAGCATGCTACTATCTTCGAAGTAGCAATCAACACTACATTGCTATCTCTGAATCTGTAAGCACCAGAGCTCCAGTGCACGAAGTCGTGAAAAAATCCCTTGTAAGCAGCTCTTACTTCGCCCATCTAGTGCTGACCCCCAGCCACCGTCTTCGCCTTTTCCTCCACCACCTTCTTGACTGCGGGCCTCTCCGCCATGCGCTCATGCCACTTCTTCCAGTTGGGATATTTCGCTGCATCCCACTCTCCCTTGAAGGGCGACATGATCGGCTCAATGTTCTCGTCCCACATGAAGAAAGCCAGATCCGCGTAAGTGCATTTGTCTCCCACGAGCCACCCGCTAGGTGATTTGGCCAACATACCGTCGAGAACGCTGACAACACGCTTCATTTCGTCCATGTAGCGCTTTTGAGCTGAGGGAAGCTTTTCGGGGTGGAAGAGGTTGAACCTATCGGGGTCAGCCGTGCGAATTGAGGGAGAGCTCCTGTGAGTGAGAAGTGATATTCTTGGGGAGCTTTGAGGGGGTAAAGATTTGGCAGCTGGAAAAAGGAGTGAGCTTACCAGCCGCCTTGACCATAGTAAGGGCCCTGTCCTGAAGCTTGGAAGAAGAACCATTGATCAAGGAGGTACTTCTCGGGACTCGTGGTGTAGGAAAGTGTGTTTGGTTTGTCATATTCGGCGACGAGATAAGATATGATGGCGCAGGACTCCCAGAGCACTATACCAGTATTTGGGTCTTTGATGGCTAAAAATTCGGGTCAATATCTGGAATTCTGAACATGTGTGTGGAAGGGAAGAGAGTTCACCAGGTGCGCGACCATTAGGGTTGACGTCGGTGTAAGGGGCTTTCTTAAGCTCAGTAGCATCCCAGATGTAGGTGGTGGTGTAGGGGAGGCCAAGCTCAGTGAGAATGATGGCAACCTAAAATCAGGGTGAGCTGGTGATACATAGTTCAAGCAAATTAAAAGGAGATCGGGACCTTCCAAGGGTTTGGGCCAAAGGCTGGAGGAGGGCTGTTAGCTCGTATAACCTTCGAGATGCTACTGATGCATTACTTACGGGCTGAGTAGAGGGTAATGGGCTGGAGAGGCATCGTGAGTTTGAGTTTAGGGGTGTTGCGAGTTGTAGATGATTGCAGTTGGTTTCCGTTTGTGAGAAATAAACGGAATGATTCTAGCTTGGTCACGGTCACAGTCACGATCTCGGTCAATGTCGGTCAAGGAAAGATTTCGCACCCCTGAAAAATACATTGATGTATTTGGATACGGTACATTATGAAAGACAGCTGAAGTAATCTATCTATGGTAACCAAGGTATCTTACCATAATCGCATGTATTTTATACGACGACGTCAGCATAGGCATTAACTTTTATGAAGGATCGAGTGGTAAGGAAGATCAAAGTCCGACCTTCTCGTCCTCTACAGTATGCTTCGATAGTCTTACTGGCCCGCTAGACTCTCTACCAGGCATGCAGGCGCAGTAGACCCGGGGTTTATTGCAAGCGTCGGCAAGTGCTGATGCGCAACAAATGCTAGTCCTCGTCTTCCTACACCTCCTCCAGTTTTGTCCATCTATCTTACACATTACCTAGTCTGGTTTATGCTTCTGAGGGATGCATTTTCTAGCCTAGCATGGAAGGCGTCTTGTCATTGCGCTGCACCTCTTATCGAGGGATGGGCTCTCACACGTGCTAGCAAACTATACGCACCTCATTGTATCATCTGCTGCTCTTTATGTGTTACGTGACAAGAGCGAAGTACGAGCTGTGGTATGCTCCATACCTACGTATTACGCCCTAGGCAACGTTTTCTTACTTTACGATCACACTGGGCGATCTTTTCAATTATGTTAATCTGGGCAACTAGGCCTAGAAGCCTGCCGAGATATTCCCAATTTTCTGAGCGGCGTGAGGCAGTCTACGAATAGCCTACCCTCGCTTTAATTGGTTCACGATAAATATCCTATCATGCATGTCATCCTCTTAATTTCAGTCATCTACAGTATATCTGGCTATGTCAAACACAGTACACAAAACATTTCCTCTACAAATCGCTTTTTCTGTTTTGTAAATTTCGTGCCACACAATTGCAATGGATGAATCAGGCACGGAGCAATTGGCGCAAGAACTTTGTCAGGGTCTTGCCGATGGCATTGCAAGCTCAAATTTGGGTACGGTCACAACGGCCATCTATGACACAGCATGGCTGTCTATGCTGTATAGGAAAGAAGGGGAAGCCGGATACTGGGTGTTTCCTGAGTGCTTACAATATTTACTGAGTCATCAGCTTCCCAACGGAGGATGGGAGGCTTATGCCACAAAAGAAGATGGCATATTGAATTCATTGGCCGCTTTGCTTGCCTTGAGACGACATCAAGGTAGTCCGACTTCTAATACAATGCTTGAAAAGAGCATCGAGAGGGCCATCAGCTTTCTTGAAACTTCTTTGCAGACACTAGAAGTGAACGAAAATCTACCTGTCGGATTCGAGCACTTGGTGCCGACTCTTCTCAGGCTGCTCAAGGTTGAAGGTATTCATTTTTCTTTTCCGGCAGAAGGAGCTCTGATGGCAGTCAACGAGATCAAGTTGAAGAAGTTCACACCTGACTTACTCTATGGCACGGCGGAGAGCACACTACTGCACTCGCTTGAGACTTTCATCGGCATAGTTGACTTCAACAAGCTTGGCCACCGCAAGATTTTCGGCGGCATGATGTTTTCGCCTGCTTCTACAGCGGCTTACCTGATGAATATTTCTTCTTGGGACGAGGACGCTGAAATGTACCTTCGGAGAGTCATCCACGAAGGCTCTGGAAAGGGCAACGGAGCAGTCCCCTGTGTTTTCCCCACCCCTGTCTTTGAGATCTCTTGGGTATGGCGGTTCTTTTCCTTTGGCGAAAAAATTCAAAGCTTAGGCATTTGCAGGTTGTTTCAACGTTGTTACAAAGCGGAATGTCGACAGAAAATCTGGGTCACGCGAATCTGGAGTTTATTGCATCATATTTGGAACAGCACTTACGTACACAGAATGGTCTCCTAGGCTTCGGTTGGTCACGAAGCCCTTCAAATTGATCATTCATACCCACTAACGATCGAACAGCCCCATCAATGGAAGCCGACGCTGATGACAGCGCGAAAGTGATATTGACACTCAATCTCCTGGGCCGACGAGTCAATGCAAGATCTTTGACAGAACATTTCAAGTCGAATAACGGTCACTTCCGCACTTATCTTGGTGAGCGAGATGCAAGTTTTAGCGCGAACTGTAATATTTTGAAGGCCATGCTAGAAGCGCCTCAAGTAAGTCACCACACCACAGACATTAGAAGCATTCTCGAGTACGTATGCGAGTCTTGGTGGAGCGGAGCCATCAAAGACAAATGGGTGAGTACACAGATATCACGCTCTAAAGTCAGAGATCGAGACTAACAAATCGTAGAATATCTCCACACAGTATTCAATGATGCTTCTTGCAGAAGGATTAGTGCGAGCCTTGGAGCTTTGGGATCAGGGCAAGATAGACCAACTTCCGGATAACCTTATGCGTGATCGGCTCCCCGTAACACTGATCCAGATTCTCAACCGCACTTTGATGAGTGAGACCCCGGCTGAGACCCAAAATCCGGAACAACATCTGGAAAGCATTGCCTATGCTGTACTGACGCTAAAGACCCTGTCGTCTCTTCCCTGGCTTAGTAGTTTGACAGAAGTTGTTCTTACTTCGATAGAGCAAAGCCAGCAACTTCTTCGTGATTGCAGAGATAGCTGGAATAAACCTCAGTATCTATGGGTCGAAAAGGTCACATACGGCTCTCCTTCCTTGGCTGGAGCGTACTATCTGGCAGCGGTACAAAAAATCAAGCAATCTCACCCGTGGACCGATAAAGTGAAGCACCTCGTCCAGGTACCAGAGAAAGAAACAAAGAAGATCAATCACCTCTTCACCAAATTGCACTGCTTCCAAAACAAGCCTGCGTGGAAGATCCAAGCGTCCGTCTTGGAAGGTCTGGTCTTTCTACAACAGCTCAAAGTCTCTCAAGCCAACGTGCTAGCCGGTCAGCAACCCGGAAAGAACGAGTACCTAAGTTTCATTCCATGCTCATGGGTCGTTGTGAACAATCTCGAGGGGCTATTCCTTGACACATATCTGCTTTGGGACATGATGACACTCACCCTCGGCAACTTTCGTGTAGACGAATACATGGAGACGACCCTGGCGAACCTCAGCGCGCACGACATCGAAGACGCCAAAGCGCTCATCGAAACCCTCTGTCAAGAACCAAACAGGAAAAGAAAGTCTCCCTCCAGCCCCAGCGACGCAACAAGGGCAACTCCTGCAAAAAAGTCACTCATCGCCAACGGGCACGCCATGACCAACGGGCACGACCCAACCCTCTCCACCACCCCCCCACCCCCACCCCCAACCACCACAACCCTCTCCACCATCCACGCTACCCTAGCTCCCTACATCCACACACTCCTAACCCACCCCCGCATCCGCCCCGCCCCCGCAAACACACTCCACACCCTCCGCACCACCCTCGCCACCTTCCTCTCCTCCCACCTCTCCCAGTCCCAGCACAACAAAAACTTCACAACGCAAACCCCCCCCCCCTCCTCCACCCCCACCTCCCTAACCCCACTCTACCA
>JAABUQ010003632.1_pt1 | contig 27811 bp, 22 predicted proteins | sample 5560001 | NCBI WGS metagenome assembly JAABUQ01 (sample SAMN10711888, study PRJNA513371) | rock metagenome | isolation source: Antarctica rocks | place: Antarctica: Victoria Land, Finger Mt nord | collected 2015-12-18 | reverse complement strand
CCGGGAACTGTGCCTCGAACTCGCCAATCGTCATTTGCCTGGTGAACTGAGCCATAGGAATAATCCCCGTGCTTGACAGGGAACATACGCCAATTCAGAGCCTCGTCAAGTAGTGCATAATCGCCTTCCAAGGGAGCTGGTGCGGACGGGCGGAGCGGTCGAGGCAATCCGTGGCGCCTCGCTTGCACCACTTGCGCACGGTCTCTGTGCCGTAGCGCTGGGCCACGATGCTACTTGGCTCACCTGAGCGGGCGATCTCGGCGCGGGTGGCGGGTGTGGTGTAAGCGTTCGGGTGGATGTGCAGCATGGTCATCCCTGTCCTGATGCGGCGAGCAAACGCTGGAACCGGTAGGCGTATTCAGCAATAGCCAATCCAACCGGATCCCAACAATGTTCCGCGACAAAACAAGTAGAGCGCGTTGCTGACGGCTCATGGACTAGCAGGTTCGATGAGTGGCCGCGGCAACCTGTACGATGACACCAAGGCGGAAAGCTTCATGAAGATGCTGAAGGTCGAGGCAATCCACTTGGCCGCCTTACGAGACGTTCGAAGACGTCGCTACTGACCCTCTGCGCTTCACCGAGGAGGTTTACAACGAAAGACAACTACAGTCCACGCTTTAACGTTCTAGTCCAGCATAGTTTGAGGATCAACACGTCCAGGAGATGGAGATGCGCCTGTTTGCCACCATCATATGTTTTGGTTATTGCTTACTCCTTGATAGACATTGTTCGCGCCATCGTAGGCATCGTTCGCCTTATTAATCCCCTTGCTTGCCGTCTGGAGCATGTCCAAAGAACTGCCAGCAGTATCGCCTCCTGCTTTAAGCGTGTTCAAACCAGCTTTTCCTAGGGTCTCGGCCGCCATGACACCCTCGCCCGCTCCAGGAATCATCATAGGCGCGGCGGTCGCGGCGAGGTTCGCCCCGTCGATGGCGCCTTTCTTTAGATCCTTGCCGACGGCGCTCAAATCACCTTTCCCAATATCCGTCGCAGCTTGGCCCATGTCCTCTGCCGGCGCAGCAACCGTATTCGACATTGACTTTTGCATGCTGGAGACCTCCTTTGCCGTCCAGTCCGACGCGCTATTAACGGCCTTGGCGAGACCCGTGTCCTTCAGCGGCGTATTGTCGAGCACGGTCGAGGCAAAGTGGGTCACCGGCGAACTGACATCGGAGAAGGCTTGTTGATTAGCCGACGCGATGTCTTTCACGCCAGCACTGAAGTGACCATGAAACGCATCGGTGGCAGCATGGTCGATCCCTCCGGCGTAATCATTGACTCCCTTGCTCACCCCGTCGATTACGTTACCCGCGGCATCTCCCGCGACAGGCGTCAAACGGGCCACATCGGCCGCTGTCTTTAGTACTGGGGTAGCGACGTCCTTGACGGCGCTTGTCGTGCCATGAACGAAATCGCTACCCGCCTTTGCGAACTTTCCTTGAAAGACGTCGCCGACGCCCTTCCCCACGCCTTCGACAAAGTGCCCGATACCTTTAAAGGCGCCCTTAACAGTGTTCCCGATGTCGTCGACGACATTTTCGATCTTCTTCCCGGCAACTTGGGCGCCACTCTTCTCCGTTCCGTCGTCGTTGGCATACGTGCTTGTCTTGCCGCCGGTCTCCAGCGACGAGAATGCCCGGCCATGCAGGAGAAAGTCTTGCGCGCTGCCCATGTTGGTTCCGCGCTCGGCGTCGCCATGCGAACTCTCCCCATCCAGCTTGCCGTCGTGCCGCACACTGTCTGACACCGGCTTACCATCGGCCTTGGTCTCATTTTTATCCGCTTGCAGGTCTTTTTCGACGCGCCAGGCAACGTTGGGGTCGGTATCGATTGAACTTGCGTCCTTGCCGCCCTCCTTCTTCGCGAACAGATCCTTCAACTTGCCCTTGCCTTGCAAGTCCTGGTTGCCCAAGTTGTCGAGTAGGTTACTGTCAAGCTTCTTGATGTCGGCGACTGACATGCCGGCGGGAGCCTGGTCGCTGGCGGACGCAACAGACTTATTATCGCCCTTTAGGGTCGCTGCTGCCGCAGCGTCGCCGCCCGGCGGCGCGGCTTGATCTGGGACAGAGGCTTGATCGGAACCCCCGGTTTGTGGCGGGGATGTGGGGGCAGCGGGCGCAGGCGCGCCAGAACAGGCAGGAGCCAAATAAGCTGCTCCTGACGCGCCGAGACCAAGCATCTTGTCAAATCTTTCAGCCGCGTCTCCTTCCAACGACTTCTTCAGGCTGCTGAGCATACCTTCAGACGCCCCGGATGAATTTAAGTCAAGTTTTCCAATATTCATTGTGGTCTCCTATCGAATTTGTTGAAAGATCGCGAATGGCAAGGTGCTGTAGGCTTTCACCATGGTCCTAGTTTGATTTGCCGGTGATAAGCCTTCACTGTCGGCAAGGTATCATTGACTGCTTGCTGCTTTTTCGGCTCGGTGAACTCCTCGTCGGTTTGAGCCGCCACCTTGGTCGCATAGGCCGCAGGACGGAGTGCCTGTGCCCATCTCTGCATCGCTATAGTCGAGACGCCATGGTCACCCACCGAGCTCGAAGATTTCGCGCCGCCGAGGTAAGCGCCTGCAGCTTCTTACATCGGCTCCTCGCGGGTTGACGGTGTCAGCGGTGCGCCGCGGCTATCGGCTGCCGCATATGGCTGCGGCGAGACAGTGCAAGCGCGCACGGAGACGTAGCCTTGACACCCTGCATCGGCTCGATCCCAAGCCTGCTCTGCTTCGCTTTCAGCCCATCCGCTCGAATAGCGTATCTGCCCGCCGCTTGCCGGCCCGCGCGTGCGCCAGAGCCTGGTCGTGCTCCCTCTCGCCGGTCGGCCTGGATACACCTGAAGCACCGTGGACACTGGGCGAGCGCGCGCCAGCCGTGGACGCCGCAGCCGGCAACTGCGGGACTTGGCCGGCCGGCCGAGCACGCTCGTGCCGAACACCGGCGTCATGTCTCCCAGCTCGGCATGGTCGTGCGCCACTTGCCGCAGCTGCCCGGTCTGCGGGTGCGGCTCGTATGCCGTCATCGCCGCCGGGCCAAAGCTGCTCTACTCGCCGATCCCGGGCTGATGGCCACTTTCCACCGGAAACTGGTGCACGTCGTTGTTGATACCATCGGTAAGAGTCCTCGGCCCCATATGGTTGGATGAGAGAAGCGTCTGCTCGGGTGCGGGTCGGCAACGGGGCTCAGAGCCATGGCTATGTCCTCTGATCCAGGCCTTACTGGCCGTGAAGGGCCCATGGATGCTCCGAGATCTTGATACACCCCATGGATGCCTGGGGCGCAGGCTGGCGTCTGTGCGAAAGGCCACATGATGGCACACACGCCGGCTCCGCCAAGCTCGAACACCCAAACTCGAATGCGACAGGCCGCCACTCGGCTTCCTTCGCCGACCGTCCTGAACGCCGGCAACAGGGCCGAGCCTATCCAACGGGCCTCGTGTTGGAGAAAGAAGCCGAAAGTGCTACGGCTACCGCCGCGTCGGCGGCACTGCGACACCAGGGCATCGTGATGAACGGCAAGAAGCTGCGCCGCCTGATGCGAGGACACGACCTGCAGCAGAAACGGCGTCGTCACTATCGACAGCGATCATGCCGGGCCAATCTTCCCGGGACTGGCCAAAGCTGTCGTTCCCAATCGCCCCAACTAGGGAAGGTCTGAACAAGTCCCGCTCGACAGGTTTTGCTGCAGTGTACTAACGTTCAGTTGGTCAGGACGGGATTAGCGTGATGCGACAGACGACTTTGGCGACGGCCGGATTTGATCGTTACGGCAAGACCACGCGTCGGGACGGTTTTCTGGCCGAGATGGAAGCGGTCGTGCCGTGGGCAGAGTTCTGCAGTCTGATTGAGCCGTTCTACCCCAAGGCCGGCAACGGGCGGCGGCCAGGGGGGCTGGAGCGGATGCTGCGCATCTATTTCTTGCAGCAATGGTTCGACCTATCCGATCCTGGTGCGGAGGAATCGCTCTACGACTCCCGTGCGATGCGCCGTTTTGTTGGCATCGATCTCGGCCGCGAGCCGGTGCCCGACGAGACGACCATCTGCAATTTTCGCCATTTGCTGGAGCGCCACGATCTCGGCCAGCGGCTGTTCGAGACCGTGCATGAGCACCTGAACCGACGCGGCATCAAGGTCGCGCGCGGCACCATTGTCGACGCGACCATCATCAGCGCACCGAGTTCAACCAAGAATGCGGCGGGCGCGCGTGATCCCGACATGTGCCAGACGCGCAAGGGCAATCAATGGTATTTCGGCATGAAGGCGCATATCGGTGTCGATAGCGCGACCAAGGTGATCCACACCGTGGTGGCAACCGCTGCCAATGTTGCCGACTGCACGATCCTGCCCGATTTGCTGCATGGCAATGAGACACGGGTGTGGGGTGATCAGGCCTATCGCGGCCAGCGCGAGGCCATCCGCCAGGTGGCCCCCGCGGCACAGGATTTCACCAATCGCCGCTGCAAGCCTCGCGGTGTCATCAATGAAGTCGAGAAGGCGAAGAACCGCACCAAGTCCCGCGTGCGGGCCAAGGTGGAGCACCCGTTCCTCGTCATCAAGCGGGTGTTCGGCTTTGCCCGCGTGCGGTATCGCGGGCTGGAGAAGAACGCACACCGGCTGTTCGTGACCTGCGGGCTCGCCAACCTGTTCATGCTGCGCCACCGAGTGGCGTGATGCTCACCGGAGACGTGCGCCCAAAACGCACGAAACGCCCTGCGGCAACCGCCAGATCGGCGGCTTTCAAGGGTATTGAGCCAGCTTATGCCGACTTTCTTCAACTCAACTCAAAACTCAACCCATCCGGCGGCTTGTTCAGACCTTCCCTAACGTCGGTGGTAGCGGCTCGGGTCATGGGCCTTCGGACTGCCAGAGGGTTCAGGCTGCCACCCTTGCCGCGGATGCCGGTCGCGCGTCATCATCGACCTTCGTCACGCGACGGGATCGGTCATGCAGAGCAGGATCATCGGCTCCATCCTGCCTGTGCTGCAGGTGTCGCTCGACCCGGGCGAAAGGCTAGTGTCGGAGACCGGCGAGCTGTCGTGGAAGAGCCCCAACGTCAGCCTGCGCACCAGCATGGCGGGTGGCGGCGCGCAGGGCTTCCTCGGCGCGGTCAAGCGCTCGATCGGCGCGGGCATCTTCGGCGGCGACGGCTTCCGGCTGCAGCGCGTTGCGGGGCGGGGCCGGTTCTGGGTCGAGCTGGGCGGGGAGGTTTTACGCCAGGGGCTCGCACCCGGCGAGGCGATCGACGTGCATCCGGGCCATGTCGGCATGTTCGAGGACAGCGTCGATTTCGGCATCATCGTGCTGCCCGGCCCGTGCCCCAAGCTGTTCGCCGGCGACGGGTTCTTCCTGGCCCGCCTGACCGGTCCGGGGCGGATCTGGCTGCAGACGCTGACGCTGCCCAACCTCGCGCACGCCTTGTCGCCGTACTTGCCAAAGGGTGGATAGATGGCCTTCGACAGATCGATGATCCGGTTCCTGCTGGCGCTATGCGGCCTGCTGCTCGGCGGTGCCGGCGCGACGGCGGCCGAGGGCACCCGCGTCGGCGAGGTCAGCACCACGTTCCGCCTGCTCGGGCGCAACGACGAGATCGTCGTGGACCGCTACGATGACCCGAAAGTGGACGGCGTCAGCTGCTACATGTCGCATGCCGAGACCGGCGGCGTGAAAGGCACGCTCGGCATCGCCACGGACCCGAGCCGGTTCTCGATCGCCTGCCGCGCCACCGGCAAGCTGGTGCCGCACGGCGACCTGCCGGCCAGCGAGACGGTGTTCGACGAGAGCACCAGCTTCTTCTTCAAGGTGCTGCGGGTGACGCGCCTATACGATGCGCAGAAGCGCGTGCTGGTCTACCTGGTCTGGTCGACCAAGAGCATGACCACCGGCGGCAGCCCCTACAACAGCGTCACCGCGGTACCGCTCGATCGGCCGTGAGACCGACGGCGGCCTGCAGGCCGTTCGAGCCCCCTGGTCCGACCCGGCATCCGCGGTCGCGGGACGCCGATATTCATCCTGAGCATGGGAGGATGAGGAACGTGCAATGGCCGATAGCTGGCCCAGCCGTCATGGAGGTTGGCGAAGCCGCCACGAGCCGTGACGCTGGAGGGACCGCCCGTGCAGATCCACTATCGATTGCGGGGCTTGGCCGCCGGCCTTGCCGCCACGCTGGCCGCGGCGACCGCGCCGGCCGCGGAGCCGGATGGCCCCGCTGCGGCCCCGAAGGCCGCGGAAACGCCGGTCTACCGTCCCGTGACCAGCGACCTGATGAACGCCTTCATCCAGCCCCGCCACATCAAGCTGTGGCTCGCCGGGAAGAACGGCAACTGGGACTATGCGGAGTATGAGCGGCACAATATCGGCGGCGCGCTGGCCCGCATGGCCGCCGCGATCCTGGTGTACAAGGACCAGCGGACGGCCAACCTGATCGCGGCGTTCGCGACGCCGCAGCTGGCGGATCTGCGAATAGCCATCAAGGCGAAGGATGCGGCCACCTTCCGGACGGCATACGGCGCGCTGACGACCGGCTGCAACCAGTGCCATCAAACCACCAACCACGAGATGGTGGTCGTCCGGGTTCCCGATCGCGACCCGTTCCCGGACCAGGAGTTCGCGGCGCCGCACGGTTGAGCGGCGGCGAACAAGTCCACGAACCGGTTCAGCACGTCGAGCCGGTGATGTCACGCTCGACCGGACCGGGTCATGGCAGCCAACCATGGGCCGCCATCTCGTCTTGCTCTCTTGCACGATGATGCATGAACGCGCATGTTTATGCCGACTTGTGGAGGAAGCCGATGGTCGATCTGCTCGGTTCGATGCCGGATGAGCGTCGGCGATACATCCTGGAGCATCTGGCGCGGGCCGGTCGCGTGCTCGCGGTCGACCTGGCCAGGCAGTTCGCCATCTCGGAGGATACGGCTCGACGCGACCTTCGCGATCTTGCCGCCGCGGGACTGTGCCAGAGGGTGTACGGGGGTGCCCTGCCGCTCTCGACCGCCAGCGGCACCCTCGTGCAGCGTGAGGGCGAGCAGACGACGCGCAAGGCGGCCCTGGGTCGTGCGGGTGCTGATTTGATCGCCAGGACGATGCAGCCGCACGAGGTCCTGTTCCTCGACGCCGGATCGACCAACCTGGCCGTCGCACGGGCGCTTCCGCCCGACCTGCACATCACGGTCGTGACCCATGCGCCCCATATCGCGACCGCCCTCGGGCCGTTGGCGGGCATCGAGCTGATCACGATCGGCGGTCGCGTCGACGCCCGCTGCGGCGCTGCCCTAGGCGCCCGCGCACTGCGGGATCTCGACGGCATCCGTATCGATCTGGCCCTGCTGGGGAGTTGCGCGGTGGATGCGGCGGCAGGACTGGCTGCCTTCTACCTGGAGGACGCGGAGTTCAAGCGTGCCGTGGCCGGCGCCTCGGCCACGGTCATGACCATCGCGACCAGCGAGAAGCTGGGGACTTCCGCGTCGTTCAGGGTCGTGCCGGCGTCCCGGCTGACGCATCTCGTCGTCGAGGCCGACGCGTCCCCGGCGCTGCTCGAGCCCTTCTTCGCAATCGGCGTCTGCACGCATCGGGCGTCCAGGCCATGAACGTGAACGCCTCATCGGCGCCAGGGTCGGCGGCAGAGTCCGCGACGATCTCCGAAATGGTCTCGCGCCCCACCCCGGGCATCGCCGAACAGCGTGCCACGCGTATCGTCTTCTTCATCGCAGGCTTCGGGAACTCCGCGTGGGCGGCGCTGGTGCCTTTCGCCAAGGACCGTGCGGACATCAGCGACGGCGGGCTCGGGCTGCTTCTGCTGTGCCTGGGCATCGGCTCGATCGTCACGATGCCGATCTCCGGTGCCCTCGCGGCAAAGTTCGGCTGTCGTGGCGTCATGGTCGCCGCCGCCTCCGTGGTCGCTGCGACGCTGCCCTTACTCGCAACGCTTTCGACGTTCCCGTCACTCGTGGTGACGTTGATGATATTCGGCGCGGGCATCGGCGCGCTCGATGTCGCGATGAACATCCAGTCCGTCATCGTGGAACGAGCCAGTGGACGCTCGATGATGTCGGGCTTCCATGGCCTGTTCAGCCTCGGCGGCATCGCCGGCGCCGGTGGGATGGCGGCTCTGCTGAGTACCGGCGCCTCACCCGTCACGGCGAGCCTGTGCGTGTCGCTCGGCGCACTCGTGGCACTCGCGGTCTCGGTCCGGCATCTGCTGCCCTACGGTGCCAGGAACGAGGGGCCGGCATTCGCGATACCGCATGGGATCGTGCTGTTCATCGGCATGCTGTGCTTCGTGATGTTCCTGGCCGAGGGCGCGGTTCTCGATTGGAGCGCTATCTTCCTGACCTCGGTACGGCATGTGGCCACCTCCTATGCCGGGCTCGGCTACGCCGCGTTCGCCACGACGATGACGATCGGTCGGCTCACCGGCGACCGCATCGTGGACCGGCTGGGTCGAAGGAGAGTGGTCCTGATCGGTGGGCTGTGTGCCGCGTTCGGCTTCATCGTTACGATTACTCTATCATCTTGGGAGATGGCGCTGCTGGGCTACGCCCTGGTCGGCGTCGGTTGCGCGAACATCGTCCCGGTCCTGTTCAGTGCCGTCGGGCGGCAGAGCGTCATGCCCGAGAACGTCGCGGTACCCGCGATCATGACCCTCGGCTATGCCGGGATCCTCGCAGGACCTGCGGGCATCGGCTTCATCGCGCACCTGACGAGCCTTCCGACCGCCTTCCTGGTCCTGGCGGCGATGCTCGTCGCCGTTTCCCTGAGCAGCCGTATGCTCCGGCAGGGAGCGTAGTCCTCAGCAGCCATGAAACCGCGACATGCCGCTCGGATCAAAGCACGAGACGGCTCGCCTCGCGGTCCGGCATCGCCCTATCGACGCGTCGCGTGGCAGCGCCCGGCATGGTCTCCGCCCTCTGCTCGGGAGCGCCGGCGCGCTTCAGGATCGAGATCACGCGCCAGATCCGTCGCGGCCACCATACGCCGCTGCGTAGCGCCATCATGGCGTAGCGCTTCGCCTCGTCGCGCGAGGGATCGGGCTTGCTGAGGAACTCCAGCTTCACGAGATCGAGCGTGTAGCGGTCCATCGCCATCTCGCGCGCATAGTGGTTGATCAGCGTGCGCGCGCGGAACCGGCCAATGAAGTGCTGCTCGTCGTCGCGGTTGTGCCACCAGCCGTTGCCGCCATGCACCCGGTAGTGCACCGAGCCGGTCGGCAGGTAATACTTGCGGGCACCGAGCATGCTGGCGCCGAACACCAGCGAGGTGTCCGCCGACACCCGCCAGGTGTGCTGGAAGGATTGCGGCAGGTCCAGCGCACGCACCGCCCAGCGCTTGCGCATGCTGTTCGCCGAGGTCGCCTCGCCGTACCACCAGCCGGTCATCCACGTGCTCAGCGCGGTGTAGCCGAGATCGACCGGACGTCCGGAGTAGCCGTGCAGGCCGTGCTCGTTGCCGAACAGGCTGACGTCGGTGAACACGAAATCCACGTCCGGGCGCTCGTCATAGACCGCGCCGATGCGGGCGAGGTAGTCGTCCGACCAGCGGTCGTCGGCATCCAGGAAGGTGATGACCTCGGCGTCGGCGAGTTCGACGCCGCGGGTGAACGCGCCGAGCTGGCCGGCATTGGGACCGCAATGCAGGATCACGCGCGGGTCGTCGTCGTAATGCTGCCGCAGAAGCTTGACGGAGTGATCCGTCGAGCCGTCATCGACGACGATGACCTGGCGCGGCGCGCGCGTCTGCGCCAGCGCGCTCTCGACGGCCTCGATCACGTAGCGCCCGTAATTGTAGTTGGTGATCACGACGGAGAACGAGACCATCGGGCGTGCATGCTTGTTCATCGTCGTCCGTCTCTCGTCCGTCTCAGTACTGGAACTGGTATTTGAGCCCGACGCTGCTGCCGGGATCATTTTCCGGTGTGGTGGTGCCTGTTACATTACCACCAGTGCCCACCACCGTGTCGAGTTTAAGCCGCCTGGTGAGGTCGATCTGCACCTGCGCCTGGGTGCCGGCGCCGGAAGTGGACTGCTTGGCGCCGACATAGACGCCGCGCGCGACGTATTTCCCGGCCTCGACGCTGGTGCCCTTGGCGTTGGCGCCGCCGCTGCCGACAGAGAGCCGGTCGAGGCCGAGCCGGCCGCGCACCGAGCCGAGCAGGCCGGGACCGCCGCCGCCGATCCCGCTCAGCTCGGCCAGCCCGGCCGCCACGCTGGCGATCTGCAGCGGGCTGAGCTGCGTGGTGCTCTGCTGGAACAGGATCAGCGCCAGCACCTGGTCCTGCGGCAGCGGCGGCGTCGAGGACAGCTCGATCTTGGGCGCGTCGGCATAGCCGCCGACATGCAGGCGGGCGACGTTCTCGGCGACGAAGCTCTCGGCGGTGAAGTCCAGCGACGGGTCGATCTTGTTGGTCACCCCGGCGCCATCGAAGCCGACCCGGCCCTTGGTGAAGGTCAGGGTGGCGCCAACCAGGCTGAAGGTGCCGTGCCGCATGTCGAAGCCGCCGGCGATCACCGGTGCCGCGGTGGTGCCGCCGACATGCAGCTTGCCGCCCAGCTCGGCATCCAGCCCGTGTCCGCGCACGAAGATCTGGCCGGGCGCCAGCAGGCTCACGTCGAGACCGACGATCGAGGTGCCCCCGACAGCCGCCGGCGCTGGCGGCTTGTCGCCGGGGCGGATGACGTGGAGCTTGGCGACCGAGGGCGGCAGGCCGCTCGGGATGTTGATCGAGGCGCTGTCGATGGTCAGCGAGCCGGCCACGTCCAGGCGCGACGATGCCTGCCCCTTGGCAGTAATGTCGGCGTCGAGCACCGCGGTCAGCAGGTCGCTCGATAGCGGGCGGGCGTTCTTGGCGGTGACGTGCAGGTCCACCGGCAGGTTGGGCAGCAGCGCGCCGATCGTGCCGGAGGCGTCGATGGTGCCGTCCCCGGCATGCGCGGTGAACTGCTCGATGCCGATGCTCTGGCCCTGCGCCCGGATCAGCGTCGTGATGCCGGTCAGCCGCAGCCCCTGCGCGAAGTCCTGCAGCTGTCCGTTCGACAGGCGGACGGTGCCGGACAGGGCGGGCGCGCGGGCGGTGCCGGAGACGCCCAGGTCGAGGGCGAGCTGGCCTCCCGCCTGGCGGCCCTGCGCGCCGAGCACGGCGTTGGCGACCGCGAGGTCGATGCCGCCGGTGGCGCGCAGGTCGATGCGGCCGTCGGCACCGACCGGCGCGGTGCCGATCAGGTTCAGGCCGATCTCGCGGCCGGCTTCGAGTTGGGCGGCGATGCGTGCGGCGCCGGCGGCCAGGTCGGCGCGGGCATCGAGGTTGGCCGCCGGCAGCGAGGCCCCGGCACCCGTGCGCATGCGCAGGCCGCGTGCGGTCAGGTGGACGCGGCCGTCCGGCCTGGCGGGGGTACCGGTCAGCCGCGCCTGCAGCGCGATCACGCCGATCGCATCCAGGGTCGGCGCGAACGGCCTGGCCAGCGCGGGGGTGACGTTCACGATCGAGGCGGTGAGGTCGAGACGCGGGCTGAGCCTGCCGGCCACGTCGATCAGCGCCGGTGCGGCCCCGCCCGCGAGCGGCGCCAGCGACGCACGCAGCCGATCGACCTCCATCTGCGTGCCGAAGCCGATCCGCGCCGGCTGCAGCAGGCGCAGCGCCTCGCCCTTGGCCTGGGCCGCCAGCCGGCCGATGGCGACGTGCCTGCCCGGCAGGTCGAGCAGCAGGGCGGTATCGATCCTGGCGGGCGCGCCGGCGACATGGTCGAAGGCGCCGTTCAGCACCACGGCGAGCACCTGCTGCGGCCCGCGGGCGGTGGCGCGCGCGCTGCCGGTGATGCCCTTGGCAGCGATGCCGTCGGCACGCAGGGCCAGATCGACATCCGGGCTGCCGGCCGGATCGAGCACATGGCCAGTCAACGCCAGCCTGCTCACCTGCACGGCCTTGGCCGCGACCGTACCGGCGAGGTCGACCCGCAGCGTCGGATGCGCGTCTCCGGCCGGCTGGGTGGTGCGCAGGGCGGCGGCGAGGCTGCCGCCGATCGTCTGCCCGGCGACGCGGCTGAGGTCGGCCAGCCGGGTCATGCGCAGGTCGAAGCTGCCGAGCGGCAGCGTGGCACCCGCCGGCAGCGTCATGTCGGCGTGACCGGAGGCACTCTTCCAGCCAAGCCGGTCGAGGGTGACGTGGGTGGCGCCGCCGGCGAGGCGCTGGAGCTGAGCGGCCAGGGTCAGAGGGGCGCGGTCGAGGGTGCCGTCGAGGCTGAGATGGCCTTCCGGCGTGCGCGGCAGGTGGGCGCCATCGATGGCCAGGCGAAGCGGGCCGCGCGGGATCACGTCGGTGCCGAAGTCGCCGGTGGCGCCGATGCGGGCGGACAGGTCGTCGAGTGCGCCCTGCGCGCCGCCATTAATCGAGAGCGGGCCCTGCGCGTCGCCGTCGATCGAGAGCGCGCCGCGCAGGCTGGGCAGCGCCGCCTGCAGGTCGGGCAGGCCCAGTCCGAACTTCGCCTGCAAGATGTTGGAGACGTCGGCGCCGGAGGCGTCCAGATCGAGCGCGCGGCCGTGCAGGCGCAGCCCGTACAGGCGCAGGTCGCGGCCGGCGACGGAGGCGGTCAGGCCGATGCTGCCGGCATCGCCGATCAGCCCGACCGCCTGGGGTTGTCCGCCGGTGATGGCGAAGGTGCCGCCCAGACCGAGCACGGCGATCCGGTCGGCGAGCGAGAACTCGGCGGCGAGGGCGGCGTGGCCGTTCAGCCTGGCGCCGCCGGCCGCCGCCAGCGGGCCGAGCTGCGGCAGGGTGATGCCGAGTTTGCCGTGCAGGCCGGGTGTCGTGAAGACGCGGCCGGTGACCTGCGCGAGCTGGTGGAACAGCACCAGCTCGAACGGGCTGCCGGCCTGCTCGTTGTGCAGCGTCGCATTCAGCACCAGCGGTGTGGCGGCGAGCAGGTTAGGGGTGGGTCCGGGGATGCGCAGGCCTTCGGCGACCGCGTGCAGCGTGGCGGGACCGGTCGCAGCACCGTCATGGACGGCACCGGAGAAGTTCGCGGTCAGGTGGGCGAGGCCGGCGCCGGCCGCGGTGAGCTGGTCGAGCAGCAGGGTGCCGCTGCCGGCCGGCGCCCGCGGCGTGCCGAGCAGGTGCGCGTCGAGCGAGAGGGCGTTCCAGGCGATGTCCGGGCGCGGCCGCATCGCCGGTGCGCGGCCATGCGCCTGGATGTCGAAACGCTGCGTCAGCAGGTCGGCGCTGCCGGCCGCGTCCAGCGTCGCCGCACCGGCCTTGAGCGCCAGCCGCAGCGGCTCGGCGTCGCGCGGGCCATCAAGATCCAGCGCCAGGGTCAGCGGGTCGAGCAGGGCGGTGCCGGCGAGTGCCGAGACCAGCCCGTCCGCCGGATCGCCGGCATGCAGGTGCAGTCCGAGCCGGCCCGGCGTCACGGCGGAGACCAGCGAGACGAAGCCCATGCGGTCCTGGCGGGCCAGCGCCAGGCCGATGTCGGCGTCCGGCAGGCTGGCCACCGAGAGGCCGGACAGCAGCGGCCTGATGCCGGCGATGCGTATGTGGCCGTCGATGCCGAGGCGCGCCGGGATGCCCACGACGTCGTGCCCGAGGGCCAGGCTGCCGACGTGCAGGCGGTGGATGTCGATGCCGAGGTTGGGCAGTCCGCCGCTGCCGGATGATCTGGCAGAGGCCGGCCTGGCGTTCGGGTCCGGCACCGGCTTGCGGATGACGTCGATCGCCTCGACCGAAGCGAGGTCGACGCGCGCGGTCAGGCGGAGCAGGCGGAGCGGCCGCCAGTCGAGCTTGATGCCGTCCAGCGTCGCGTAGGCGCCCAGGTGGTCGCTGAGGGTCAGGCGGCGGACGCGCAGCGCGTCGGGGAAACGCCCGCCGAGGCCGTCGATGGCGACCATGCCGCCGCTGAGCGAGGCGACCTGGCGCTCGATCAGCCGGCGGCCGGGACCGCTGTTGGCGCCGACCAGCACCGCCAGCAGGGCCAGCGCCGCCGGCACGCCAAGCAGCAGGCCCGCCGTCCAGAGCAGAACCCGTCTGGCTCTCCTGGTCACTAGAAGGTCTCTCCCAGGCCGATATAGAGCTCCAGGCTGTCGCCGCCCGGCAGCTTGCTCAGGGGCACCGCGACGTCGAGCCGGATCGGGCCGATCGGCGTGAAGTAGCGTGCGCCGACGCCGGCGCCGACGCGCAGCGGACCCTGGAACGGCGCCGACCGGGCGGAGAGCTGCCCGGCATCGACGAAGGCGGCGGCGCCGAAGCTCTTGAACAGGCGCTGGCGGAACTCGAACGTGGCGGCATCCAGCGCGGTGCCGCCGACCGGGTAGTTGTTGCCCGCGAACAGCGGACCGACGCCCTGGTACTTGTAGCCGCGTATGGTGGCGCTGCCGCCGGCATACAGGCGCTGGTCGGGCGGCAGCTGGAAGGTGGAGGCGCCCTGCACGCTGCCGACGATGCCGCGCACCGCGATCACGCTTCGTCCGGGCCGGGTCAGGCCGAGCCGCGCCAGGTCGAGATAGGTCGAGCCACCGGCCTGCAGGATGGTGAATAATTGGCGGCCAGCGGTCAGCGAGGCGGTCGGGGTGATGCCGAGGCTGGCTCGTACGCCGTGCGTCGCCGCGTCGAGCGGGCTGGGCAGGTCGGTGCTGTCGTAGGAGGCGCTGAGCGGGACCGAGACCAGCGTGTAGTTGCGGGTGGCCCCCTCCTGGGTGATCTGCTCCTGCTCCGCGCCGAGGCCGAGCTGCACGTTCCAGCGCCTGGAGAGCCGGCGGTTGACGGCCGCGCGCGCCAGCAGGGCGGTCTGGTCGTAGGCCTGCAGGTTCTGCTTCAGCCCCTCGACGCGCAGGATCAGGTTCTGGTCGCGGCGCCGGAAGTCCGGCTTGTTGAAGTTGGCGTAGACGTCGTAGCCGAGGCCCTGCTGCGAGGTGCCGCCGAGGCCGGTGACCAGGGCCGCGAGGTCGAGCTGCTCGGCGTTGCCGAGCAGGTTGTGGTGGGTCCAGGTCACGCCGGCGCTGCCGCCGAGATCGGTCGAGTAGCCGATCTGCCCCGAGACGGTGTGTCGCTTGGCCTCCGCGAAGCTGAAGATCAGCGGCATGCGCCCGTCCGCATCGAGCCCGTTGCCGGTGCGTACCTGCACGTCGGAGAACACGCCGATGGAGGCGAGGTCCTGCCGCGCCGCCTCGATCTTGCTGGGCTGGTACAGCTCGCCCGGATGCACCAGCAGGCGGCGTCGCAGGAAGGCCTCGTGGACCTGGCGGAGGCCGGCCATCCGGATCGCGCCGATATCGACGCGCGGGCCCTCGTGCAGGCTGTAGACGACGTCGAGCGTGTGGGACTGCGGATGCAGGTAGGCCACCGGCGGCTTGACCTCGGCAAGGGCGTGGCCGTCCTCGCGCAGCGCGCTGAGCAGCCGGTCCTGCGCGGCCAGCACCTCGGCGGCGAGCGCGGGCTGGCCGGCATGCAGGCCGAACGCCTTGAGCGAGGTGGGCGACAGGGTATGATCCGGGTCGTCCAGCCGGACGCTGCCGAGGGTGAAGCGGGGTCCCCGGGTGACGGAGACCTTGATCGGCACCGGACTGCCTTTGGGGTTCGCCGCCAGCAAGTCCGGAAGCGTCGGATCGTCGCCGGGATGCCCCACCACGGTGATGCTCACGGTGCCGTCATAGTAGCCGAAGCTCTCCAGCGCCGTGCGCAGCCGCGGGTAATCCGCGCGCACGCGCCCGGCGAGGGCGAACGGGCTCACCGCCGCGGTCTTCTGCAGCGCCACCAGGCCGGAAGAACCGCTCAACGCCGCGTCCAGCCCGGCCTCCCCTGTCTTGGCCAGGCTGGTCCTGTAGGGCTGCGGATCGGCGGCGAGCACCGGATGCGGGACACCGATCACCGCGACCAGGCCCAGGACGCCTAGACGAGAGAACCGGGCCGTTCTTCCCATGCGCATGCGGAATTCAACTTCGACGAGGAGCCGGGAGGAGACGAAGAACGGAGGCCGACAAGGTAGGGATCCGAGCGGCGGCGGCGCAAGGCCGCAGGTCATACGCTCCGGCCCCGCGCGCTGATGACCCCCAGGTTTGGCAATATTGTGGCGGCCAGGGCTTCAGGCTATGTGGGCCTGATGCAAGCAACTCCTCGTCGTCTGGGCCGGCGGACGGCGAACCGCAGCCTTGCCCCGGCACCGTCCGGCCGGATCGGCACGCCGCCGATGGCCGAGCGTTCCGCTAGCAGGCTGCCTCCCGCGCGACGCGCCTGGCGCCGGCTGCGGGTGATCCGGCGCGGCCTGATCATCTCCGGCTGGACCGCGCTCGCGGGCGTCATCCAGTCGGCCATGCTGGCTCTGCCGGGCAGCGGCAAGGCGCGCTTCGCGCGGCTCTACTGGTCGACCATCTGCAAGCTCATGGGCATGAAGGTGCGCGTCATCGGCGAACCCGCCAGCGGCGGCACGCGGCCGGTGGTCTATGCCAGCAACCACTCGTCCTGGCTCGATGTCCCGGTGCTGGGGGGCAACCTGCTGGCCTGCTTCGTCTCGAAGGATGATGTCGGGCAGTGGCCGGTGGTCGGACAGGTGGCGCGGCTGGGCCGGACCATCTTCGTCAGCCGGCAGCGCGGCACCACCGGGCGGGAGCGCGACGACATGCGCATGCGCCTGGCCGCCGGCGACGACCTGATCCTGTTCCCGGAGGGCACCAGCTCGGACGGCACCTGCGTGCTGCCGTTCCATTCCTCCTTCTTCGCCGCCGCCAAGCCGAGCGGCAGCGCCTCGGACGGCGCGCTGCGGACGGCCCCGTCCTGCCGGCCGCTCGTGCAGCCGGTCTCGGTGGTCTATGACCGGCTGGCCGGCCTGCCGGTCGGGAACGCGCGCCGGGCGGTGTTCGCCTGGTATGGCGACATGGACCTCGCCTCGCACTTCTGGCAGCTCGCGCAATGGCGCACGATGCGTGCCAGCATCGTGCTGCATCCGCCGCTCGATCCGGCCGACTTCGCGACTCGCAAGGAGCTGGCGCAGGCGGCGTGGGACGCGGTAGCGGGAGGTGCTGCACTGCTGCGCCAGAACCGTCCGGTGACCGGCGCGGTACGTGTCCCGGCGGTGCTGCCGCAGCCGGGCGGTAATGCCGTAGAATCTTCGCTTGACAATGCCAGGGCTTCCTTCGCCTGATCGACCTGGAAAAGCAACCAGGTCGCGCACCTGGAAGATCGATCAAGAGGGAATTCGCGAGCCATATGATCTGCCGCCGGACGACCCACCGCATTGCGCCGACGACAGGTGGCATCCGGCCTTGACGCGTCCGCCCTCTTGACCGGCCAACGGTCGGCTCCGATCGCCTCGCCCAGGCGCCTGCACCTCATCACCTGGGGCTGCCAGATGAACGTGTACGACAGCGCGCGCATGGCCGACGTGCTGCGACCGCTCGGCTACGCCCCCGCCGAGGACGCGCTGTCGGCCGACATGGTGATCCTCAACACCTGCCACATACGCGACCGGGCCGCCGAGAAGGTGTTCTCCGAGCTCGGCCGGCTGCGCAAGATCAAGCAGGCGCGGGCGCTGGAGGGTCGCGGCACCATCCTCGCCGTCGCCGGCTGCATGGCGCAGGCGGAGGGTGCCGAGATCCTGGCGCGGGCACCCTACGTCGATATCGTGCTCGGACCGCAGACCTACCACCGGCTGCCCGAGATGGTGGCGCGCGTGGCCCGTGCCGGCGGTGCGGTGATCGAGACCGACTTCCCGGTTGAGCAGAAGTTCGACTTCCTGCCGGCCGCACGGGGGCCGCAGCTGCCAGGCGGCGTCACCGCCTTCCTGACCGTGCAGGAGGGCTGCGACAAATTCTGCTCGTTCTGCGTGGTGCCCTACACGCGCGGCGCCGAGGCAAGCCGGCCGGCGGCCTCGGTGCTGGCGGAAGCCCGCGGCATGGTGGCCCAGGGCGTGCGCGAGATCACCCTGCTCGGCCAGAACGTCAACGCCTATCACGGCGAGGGTCCGGGCGGAAGCGCATGGAGCCTGGCGCGGTTGCTGGAGGCGCTTGCCGCCCTGCCCGGCTTGCGGCGTCTGCGCTACACCACCTCGCACCCACGCGACATGGACCCCGAGCTAATCGCGGCGCACGCTGCGCTGCCGGCGCTGATGCCGTTCCTCCACCTGCCGGTGCAGTCGGGTTCGGACCGCATGCTCGCGGCGATGAACCGCGGCCACGATGCCGCCGCCTATCTCGCGCTGGTATCGCGGCTGCGTGCGTCGCGTCCGGACATGGCGCTGTCGTCTGATTTCATCGTCGGCCATCCCGGCGAGACCGAGGCGGACTTCGAGGCGACGCTGGCGCTGGTGCGCGAGGTCCGCTTCGCCCAGGCCTTCTCGTTCAAGTACTCGCAGCGTCCTGGCACGCCGGCGGCGGGTGCCGGCCAGCAGGTGCCTGAGGCGGTCAAGGACGAGCGGCTGCAGCGCCTGCAGGCCCTGATCCGCGAGCAGCAGGACAGCTACAACGCCGCCAGCGTCGGGCTCTGCCTGCCCGTGCTGTTCACCGGGCGCGGCCGCAAACCTGGACAGATCTCCGGGCGTTCGCCCTTCCTGCAGGCCGTGCACGTGGCCGGCCCGGAAACCCTGATCGGCACCGAGGCGATGGTAATGATCGAGACCATGCTCACCAACTCACTGAACGGAACACTCTTACGGGAGAGAGCCTGCGCTTGAGCGACCTGTCCGCTGCGACGATACCCCCCCTCGGCCCCAACCCCGCGCTGGGCAGGCCTGTTCCCGCGCCCGGCACGGCGTCCGCCGTCCCCAACCCGCGTGCGGCCACGCTGGAGTTCGGCGACAATGCGCGCCTGGCCGTACTGCTCGGCGACCATGACCGGCATCTGGTCAGGCTGGAGCAGGGGCTCGGCGTCCGCCTGTCCTGCCGGGGCAACCGGATCGCGATCGCCGGCGATCCCGGCCGCGTGGCTCTGGCCCGCTCGACGCTGACCGCGCTCTATCGCCGGGTCGAGGGCGGCGGCGCCATCGACTCCGCCGAGGTGGACGCCGCGATACGCATGTCCGACCTGCACGGCGAGGTGCTCGATCCCAGGCGCGTCGCGGTGCGCGTCCCCGGCGGCGCGGTCCCGCTCGCCGACAACGATCCGCGGCTGCCGCTCGCCGACCTGCCGGCGATACGCACCAAGCGCGGCGCGATCGGCCCGCGCTCGCCCGGGCAGGCCGGCTACATGGAGATGCTGGCCAGCCACGAGATGGTGTTCGGGATCGGGCCGGCCGGCACCGGCAAGACCTACCTGGCGGTGGCGCAGGCGGTGGCGATGCTGCTGGCCGGACAGGTCGACCGCATCGTGCTGTCGCGTCCCGCGGTGGAGGCGGGCGAGCGGCTCGGCTTCCTGCCCGGCGACCTCAAGGAAAAAATCGACCCCTACCTGCGCCCGCTGTACGACGCGCTGCACGACATGATGCCGGGCGAGCAGGTCACCCGCCGCATGACCGCGGGCGAGATCGAGGTGGCGCCGCTCGCCTTCATGCGCGGGCGCACCCTGGCACATGCCTACGTGATCCTGGACGAGGCGCAGAACACCACGCCGGCGCAGATGAAGATGTTCCTGACCCGCATGGGCTCGGGCACGCGCATGGCGATCAACGGCGATCTCAGCCAGATCGACCTGCCGGCGGGCATCGGCAGCGGCCTGCGCGAGGCGGTCGAGACGCTGGAGGGACTGCCCGGCATCGGCATCACCCGCTTCGAAAGCCGCGACGTGGTGCGTCATCCGCTGGTGGCGCGCATCGTGGATGCGTATGATCAGCGTGCGGCGGCTGAACGGGATTCCCGGAGCAGGACGCGCCGGGAGCACGATGGAACCTCGAAGTAGACCCTTCCCCGCGGGCACCGACGCCCGGGGGCCGAGCCGGAGCCGCCCTCCTGCTTCCTCGGAGGCGGAGGTCCTGGTGATCGACAGGCGCTGGCGCCGCCTGGTGCCGCAGCTGGCCCGCCTGGTCCGACGCGCCGCGGCTGCCGGCGGCGGAGCGGGCGCCGTCGTGCTGGACCGCGACTTGCGGGTCAGGCGGCTGAACGCCCGTCATCGCGGGCGCAACGCCGCCACCAACGTGCTCACCTTCGAGAACCGGCAGCACTTCGCGGGACACCGGGCGGGCGGCGACATCGTGCTGGCGCTGGAGACGGTGCGGCGCGAGGCGCAGGCGGCCGGACGGCGGCCCGCGCACCACCTGGCGCACCTGGTGGTGCATGGTGCGCTGCACCTGCGCGGCCACGATCATCACGGTGCGGGCGACGCGCGACGCATGGAGATGCGTGAGGCTCGTATCCTGCACGCGCTGGGGGTGCCCAATCCCTGGAAACCCAGGCCCTCGGGTGCCGCGAACGGCGGCCGGCCATGAACGGCGCGCCGGAACGCAGCTTCGATCCCGCGGGCCATCCGGAGCCGGCCGGCCGCTCGCCGCGTCGCGGCCTGATCTCGTTCTTCGGGCGCAGGCGGATCGAGCAGGGACGCCTGCGCTCCTCGATCGCGGCACTGGTGCAGGAGGCCGCCGAGGCGCCGCAGCATCCCGGCGAGATCCCCGAGCTCGACCGCCAGGAACGCGCGCTGATCGCCAACGTGCTGCGCCTGCGCGGCATCACAGCCGACGACGTGATGGTACCGCGCGCTGACATCGTCGCCATGCCGGCCGCCACCGGCTTCGCCGACGCGCTGGTGCTGCTGCGCCGTGAGAACCACTCGCGGCTGCCGGTCTATGGCGAGCAGCTCGACGACGTGCTCGGCATGGTCCACATCAAGGACCTGATGGCCTTCTCCGGCGATCCGGAGAGCTTCCGGCTGCAATCGATCCTGCGCCAGCCGCTGATGATCGCGCCACAGCTGCCGGTGCTCGACCTGCTGCTGCAGATGCGCCAGCGGCGCATCCACCTGGCGCTGGTGATCGACGAGTACGGCGGCGTCGACGGGCTGGTGACGATCGAGGACTTGGTCGAGACCATCGTCGGCGACATCTCCGACGAGCATGACGAGCCGGCGGTGGTGATGCTGGTGGAACGCCATGACGGCACTTTCGACGTGGATGCCCGGCTGGAGATCGAGGAGTTCGAGGCGCGGCTCGGTCCCGTGCTGACCGAGAGCGAGCGGCAGAGCGACATCGACACGGTGGGCGGCCTGGTGTTCATGCTGGCCGGCCACGTGCCGGCGCGCGGCGAGATCCTCACCCATGGCAGCGGCATCGAGTTCCGCGTGCTGGACGCGGATGCGCGCCACATACGCAAGGTGCGGGTCGAGCTGCCGGACCGGCAGGAGGTGCCGCAGCCCGCGGGCGAGGACCCTCCCGCTTCGATGTAGGGCGTCGTTAACCGGCCGGTCATGTCCCCCGGCTATGGTGCCGGATCATGGCGGATCTGCTCCCGACAAGCGTGGCCTCGCAGCAGGCGGCAAACCCGATGGGCGCCGCGCCGCAGGCGCATGGCGGCGGCCTGTTCCACGAGCTGCTGTCCGACCTCAACCCGCTGCAGTACATCCCCATCGTCGGCTCGATCTACCGCGCCATCACCGGAGACGAGGGCAACCCGACGCTGCGCTTCGTCGCCTCGCTCGGCACCAGCTTCGCCCTCGCCGGCCCACTCGGAATAGCGATCACCGCCGGCGAGAAGCTGGCCGGAATCGATCCTGAACGCATGGTGCTTAACGCCGCGCGACATTTGTTCCATCTCGGCCACGCCGAACCGGAGGCGGTGGCATCGGCGGCGGCCCCGACGCGCGCTTCCGGCCTGGCCTTCGCGGTCAACACGCGCGGCTTGAGCGCCGACGATCTCAACGGCATGGAGCTGCAGCGGCTGCATGCGGGGTCCAGCTTCGCCTGATTGGGGCCTGCCGCGCCTGGGAAGACATCCGGCCAAGCGTCCGCGATCAATATCCGGGCGTTGACCGCCGATGATCTGAACGGGCTGACCTGAGCAGATCCAATACATCTTGCGGTCAGAACGGTAGTGCGCCATCAGTTATGTCTGCTGCAAACGGAAGTGCCATGCGTCGTTCTGCCAGCACCGACGGCCTGGACAAGTTCCGGCGCTACCGTGCGACCCAGCGAGCGAGAGGCATAAAGCTGTTGCGGGTATGGGTCCCTGATCCGCAGGCACCCGGCTTTCGGGAAGAAGCGCATCGACAGGCGTTGCTGCTGAAGGAAACCCCGGAGGAACGCGACGCGCTCGATTTCATCGAAGCCTCGGCGGACTGGGATGAGAGTAGCACGTGAGGCGAGGCGACCTCATCACCGTCGCCGTAAGCAGTAATTACGGGAAGCCTCGGCCGGCGCTCGTCGTTCAATCGGATTTCCTGGCCGAAACCGACAGCGTGCTCGCCTGCCTGCTGACGACGATGCGACGCATGGCACCTTTTCGGTATTATGTAGCACCCGCCACCACGTGGAACCACTTCCCTGACGGTCCGACGTGAGCCATGCGGAACTGGTGAAACGCTGGACGGAAATGGAGATACCGGAAACGGATACGTCGGTGGCCGCGAAGGTCAATCGAGGAGCATTCCCCGCATGGTTCCTGTTCGCCGTCATGAGCGCCATTGGCGCTCATACCTTGCGAGTGGAGGAGTGGTCTTAGCGGGGCTCTTCGGTGTCTCAGAAGCGGCGCCACAAACTCCAGGCGTCCAAACCGATCAGATAGTCCAACGTCCCGTCGAACAGCAGAAGGACACGCAGAGTATAGAAGGCGTAAAGCCAAACCTAACTTCGCCGCCCCACTGCACGCCAGAAGGCGGTAAAGCCAGCGAGAATGGCCCCGAAAGCCACGATCAAGGAACTGAGTTCTGGCCGCCTATCTGGGGAACCCGAATTAAGATTACGGATTCTCTCATAGCACTTTTCACATTTGTCTTAGCTGTTGTAACGGGCGGCCTGTGGATTGAAACCCTGCGCCTGAGACTCGGGGCCGACCAACAGTCCAAGCATTTTGAAAAATCGGTAAGGGCCACTGAGAAGGCGGCCATCGCGAGTGAAAAGACCGCAGATGCGGCGTTGCTCCAGGCTCAAGTAGCCGAAAAGGCTCTGGTTAAGCTTGAACGGCCGATAATATACCCTGGTGAAATAGATTTTTTCGCTGATAACAGTAGCCGTCAGATCCGGGTGAAGTTGAAGAATTATGGCCGGTCTCCCGCAATCCTCGATTCTGTCAGTTTGGTCGTATCGATTTACCCAACTGGTGATAGCCAAACAAAGCTTTTCCACAAGCAGAAAGGTTTTATGATTGAAAACATAATTGGAGATAAAGACTCGACCGATTACATTATATATTCTGACCCAGCGATTTCCCAGCTTTGGGAAAGTATAGAATTCAATCTTTTATCCCTTTCTGTAAGCGTGAATGTTTCTTACAGGGACCTTCTTGGGGATCAAGAAACAAACGACGGTAGGTGGTTTGTCTGGAATCAAAAAAGGGCGCGCTTCTTCCCCGGCATCCAGGTTTGGGAAGGCTGAGATTACAAAAGATACGGCGACCAATGCGATAGCTCGCATAACGCTCACGACTGACTTGCCGTTCACGACCTCTACACCTCATCGCCCTCCCGCTTGAGGGCGATCGGCGGGACCTGTATGTCGGTAAGGTGTTGATATAGATGAAAAACCCGTCTGGTGGCGGGTGCTACCGAATATCGCACCTCTCTATCGTCTGGCTCTCCCGGCCGACGAAGGAACCGGTCTCCGGGAGGCGTCACAGGTGATGGTGGACAAGATCATGGCGGTTCGGCGTGACCGTTGTGGGGCTCCGATCGGCCGCGCCGACGATGCGGCATTGCTGGCGCTCGGACGGCTGCTCGCCTTCGTCGTCGGCATCGCGGATTGACGGCAGCCTCGGCACCCTATCTCAAGGGGCTATGACCACCGACCTCCCGGCTCCCTTCGATGCCTGGTTCGCCCGGCGCGGCTGGACGCCGCGGGCGCACCAGCTCGCCGTGCTGGACGCGGACGGGCGTGGCGAGGACGTGCTGCTGATCGCGCCCACCGGCGGCGGCAAGACCCTGGCCGGCTTCCTGCCCAGCCTGATCGCGCTGCATGACCAGCCGGCGAACGGGCTGCACACGCTCTATGTCAGCCCGCTGAAGGCGCTGGCGACCGGCATCGCCCGCAACCTCACCGGCCCCGTCGAGGAGATGGGCCTGCCGGTCACCATCGAGACACGCACCGGCGACACTCCCGCCGACCGTCGCGTGCGCCAGCGCGAGCGGCCGCCGCAGATCCTGCTGACCACGCCGGAGAGCCTGCTGCTGCTGCTCTCGCGACGCGACGCGGGCACGTTCTTCGGCGGGCTACGCCGGATCGTCATCGACGAGGCGCACGCGCTGGCCGGCACCAAGCGCGGCGACCAGCTCTCGCTGTGCCTGGCCCGGCTCGCGCGGCTTTCGCCGGACGCGCGCCGGGTCGGGCTGTCGGCCACGGTCGCCGACGTGGCGATGCTGCGCGCCTACGTGGGCCTGTCGAAGCCGGCGCGGCTGATCGAGGCGCCGCCGGGCGCGCCGCCCGCGATCGGGATGATGCTGCCCGACGCGCGCGTGCCCTGGTCGGGACGGATGGGGCTGGCCGGGGCGTCGGCGATCCTGGCGCGTATCGCAGCCGCCGGCCTGACCATCGTGTTCGTCAACACCCGGGCGCAGGCGGAGCTGCTGTTCCAGGCGATCTGGCGGATCAACGACGAGACCCTGCCGATCGCGCTGCACCATGGCTCGCTCGATATCGGCCAGCGCCGGCGGGTCGAGGCGGCGATGGCGCGCGGTCCCGGCGAGAAGGACGGGCTGCGCGCGGTGATCGCCACCGCCTCGCTGGATCTCGGCATCGACTGGGGCGGCATCGACCAGGTGATCCAGGTGGGCGCGCCGAAGGGGGTGTCGCGCCTGCTGCAGCGGGTCGGCCGCGCCAACCACCGCATGGACGAGAGCAGCCAGGCGGTGCTGGTGCCGGCCAACCGCTTCGAGGTGCTGGAATGCCAGGCGGCGATCCAGGGCGTGGCGGCGATGGAGCTCGACGGCGAGGCGCTTCTGCCCGGCGGGCTCGACGTGCTGGCGCAGCACCTGCTGCTGATGGCGGCGAGCGGGCCGTTCCTGGCCGATGCGATGTTCGCCGAGGTCTGCACAGCACAGCCCTACGCCGCGCTATCGCGGCGGGACTTCGACGACGTGCTCGCCTTCGTCGAGGATGGCGGCTACGCGCTCGCCGCCTACGAGCGCTACCGCAAGCTGTTCCGCGCCTCGGACGGCATGATCCACATACGCAACGAGCGTGTGGCGCGGCAGGCGCGCATGAACGCGGGCACCATCGTCGAGGCGCCGGTGCTGAAGGTGCGCCTGGGCGGCCCGCGCGGCATGGTCGTCGGCGACATCGAGGAGGCCTTCGCCAACCACCTGCGCGAGGGCGACGGCTTCCTGTTCGCCGGCCGCAAGCTGCGCTTCCTGCGACTGCGCGAAGCCATCGTGGAGGCCGCCGAGGGCGCACAGGGCGACCCGCTGGTGCCGACCTGGGCCGGCTCGCGCAACCCGCTCAGCTCGGGCCTGGCGGCACGGGTGCGCCGCATGCTGCACGACCCGGCCACCTGGCACCTGTATCCCGAGCCGGTGCGGGAATGGCTCCTGCTGCAGCAGGAGCGCTCCGCCCTGCCCGGCCCGGACGACCTGCTAGTGGAGATCTTCCCACGCCACGGACGCTTCTTCCTGGTGGCGTACTGCTTCGAGGGCCGCAACGCGCACCAGACGCTGGGCCTGCTGCTGACGCGTCGGCTGACCCGTGCCGGTTCGGCGCCGCTCGGCTTCGTCGCCACCGACTACGCGATCGCGGTCTGGTGCGGCAACCCGCCGCCGGACGACGTGCCGGCCCTGTTCTCGCAGGACATGCTGGGCGATGACCTGGAAGCCTGGATGGCGGAGAGCTCGATGCTGCGTCGCACCTTCCGCAACGTCGCCGTGGTGGCGGGGCTGATCGAGCGGCAGCAGCCCGGGGCGAGTGCCACCCGCAAGCAGGTGACGGTGAACAGCGACCTCGTCTACGACGTGCTGCGCCGGCACCAGCCGGACCACGTGCTGCTGCGTGCGACCCGCATGGAGGCGGGCGGCGGCCTGACCGATGTCGGCCGGCTATCCGACCTGCTGGCGCGGGTGGCCGGGCGGGTGCGGGTGATGCGGCTCGCGCGGGTGTCGCCGCTGGCGGTGCCGGTGATGCTGGATATCGGCCAGGAGAGCGTGCGCAACGAGGCCGAGGAGGACAACCTGCTGGCGGAGACCGAGGCCCTGGTCGCCGAGGCGCTGGGCGAGGCCGAGCCCTCGACCGAGGAGATGCATATCGGTACCGGACCGGCGCAGGAGCTGCGCCGGCTGACGCGGCAGCCGCGTTCGCGCGAGAAGCCGGGCAGGCGTCGTCCATACGGACCGGGCCGAAGCGCGGGACGGCCTTGAGCGCGCTTCCGCTGCACCTCGCCGGCGAGCGGCTGATGCTCGATCCGGCCGGCGTGCTGTACTGGCCGGCGGCGCGCCTGCTGGCGGTGGCCGACCTGCATCTGGAAAAGGGCAGCGCCTGCGCCCGGCGCGGTGCGTTGCTGCCGCCCTGGGACAGCCGGATCACGCTGGACCGGCTGCTGCTGCGGATAGCGCATTGGCAGCCGGACATCGTGGTGGCGCTGGGCGACAGCTTCCATGATCGCGACGCGTCGCGCCGGCTGCCGGCGGCGGAGGTGGCGCGGGTGCAGCACATCGCGGCGCACGCGCGCCTGGTCTGGGTGCTCGGCAACCACGATCCTGAGCCGCCGGCCGGCTTCCCGGGCGAGCACGGCGCGGAGTTCGCGCTGGGGCCGTTGCGCTTCCGTCATCAGGCGCTCGACGGGCTGCCGCCGGGCGAGGCGGAGCTGTGCGGCCACCATCACCCCAAGGCCCGTATCGCCACGCGCGGCGGCAGCATCAGCCGGCCCTGCTTCGTCGCTGACGGGAGGCGCATCATCCTGCCGGCGTTCGGCGCCTACGCGGGCGGCCTGGACGTCACCAGCCCGCCGATCTCGCGCCTGTTCCCGGGCGGTGGGCACGCCTTCCTGCTGGGCGCCGAGCGGCTGTTCAGCTTCGCGCTCGGGTAGAGCGCCCTACGCTGGCCTCCGACGAGGCAAAGCCGTGCAAGGCGGGCGTCGTCGAGCCTGTGCAGGAGCGGCTCGATGGGCCGTCGTTGCTTCGCTGGTCGAAACGGCCAAGCTCAGTGGTGTCGAGCCATTTGCTTGGCTACGCGATATCCTTACGCTGATGCTTAAGGAACATCCGGCTCACTGCCTGGATAAACTGTTGCCGTGGTCATCCCGACGGAGAGCTCCCTGCGCTCGATAAGACGCAGAAATCCGTCTCGGCCGTGAATTGTCCTTGTCTGTTTCCAGTGAGCCAATGTCGTTTAAGCTAACAAACCTATGCGCGCTTGCTCAGCAGCCCGGACCATCGCCTCGATACTGAGCTGCACGTCAGTTTCCGTAGTCGCCCAGTTGGAGACGCTGATGCGCATGGCCGTGCGACCCTGCCATACGGTTCCGCCACACCAGCAGATGCCCCCGGCCTGGAGATGGCTGATGACGGCTCGTGTGGCCTCGGGCGATCCGAACGAGACGAGCACTTGGTTCAGCACGACGTCGTTGAGGATTTCGAACCCGCTTGCTTCGAGGTCGTGAGCGAAGGCGCGGGCAAAGCGACATGTGCGTTCGACGAGATCCACGATGCCATGCCGGCCTAGAGCAAGATGCCTTTAGCTTGAACCGCTTGTTCAAGCTAAAGGCATGAACTTGCTCGTCAAAATTATCTAGAGCGTGTTTGTATCACGTTGCGACATAACCTGAGTTGGTGAGATAGTTTCTGCACTCTGTTGA
>JAABUQ010003631.1_pt1 | contig 27814 bp, 27 predicted proteins | sample 5560001 | NCBI WGS metagenome assembly JAABUQ01 (sample SAMN10711888, study PRJNA513371) | rock metagenome | isolation source: Antarctica rocks | place: Antarctica: Victoria Land, Finger Mt nord | collected 2015-12-18 | reverse complement strand
GTCAATTTTATTTCTGTGGTTTTCTGCCTAAATAAATAACTTAGGTGTTTGATGCCGACGTAGCTCAGATGGTAGAGCAACTCATTCGTAATGAGTAGGTCGCAGGTTCGATTCCCGTCGTCGGCTCCTCTTTTAAATTGGATTTTCTGTTTCAGGGTTTTACTTGCCCTGATCCTGTAAAACTTTATTGCTTAAGCAGCGTTCCTAAATTACAACAAACATAATTTCACCCTCTAAAAAAAGCACAATGGATACCCTGAAAAAATTTGCCGCAATGGAAAAAATCGTTCACGAACTGGAAGATTTGAAAAACAGCCAGCAGGCAATCATTCAAAAAATAGGAAAAATAGAAGTTGACAATATTGATCTGGGCGATAAAAGATTAGAAAAGGATTTGCCCGATATGCACCAGCGCGTTTCCGATAACCTGGATACGATTGCCGGTATCCTGGAATATTTTGCCGGCAATACTGATAAATTCCACGATACCAACAATGTTGACGCTTTGAAAGAACAACAAGCGATCAGGGAAGCAGCCGGAAACGAATAAACTTGGATTAGGAAATTAGGTTCAACATGAAAGGCACTTTAACCAGTGCCTTTTTTTATGGGATAAAAGAAGCATCTGATCAGGATAAAGTTTTCTTTTTAGGGACCAGCTTCCTCCCGACAAAAATAAACAAAGTACCAAAAAGAGTAAAAACCAGCAGCAATAATATTGAATTTATAGCTACTTGGGCATATCCAAATTGCTTTATATCTACAAAAAAATAAGGATAAAAACCAAAAACGGCCCCGCGAACAATAATGTAAATTAGATAGGCGAATGGAAAAATCAGCCATCCCGGTAGTTGTTTCCACTTCAAACCTTGTTTTGGCAGCAGAAAAACCCAATATAAAATGTATAAAACAGGTACTACAAGATGTAATAGTTCATCCACAGGTTTATACAGCCCTTTTGGATGCCAAAATTGCCGCAGCACTAAATTGTAAACTAAACTTACAATAGTAATGTAAACCGCGATAGCCGTGGCTGTAGAAATTTTTGAAAAGAACCTGCCCAAATTTGTCTTGGGGACCAGCAAAACCACGGCTAAACTAAAAGCCACCAAAATATTAGTTTCAATGGTGAAATAACTTAGCAGTTGTACAAAACTTCCGCCGAGCGTCCGTCCTTTTCCTAAATATTCCGGCACAGATATTATAAATTGCATCATCACCGCAAACCAGGCCAACAATGAAATTAACCCTGTAAAAAAAGCATTGGTTGGTGTAAGTTTTCTATCCATATTTCCGGGTTATCATTCCGATAAAACTATAAATTCAATTTATATTGAGCAAAATTTCCGGCAAAAATACAGATGTACTTATTCTACACTTTTGCCTTTCATCACCGTGCTGACTGCCTGGTCCATCAAGCGTTCTGCAAACGGCCGGGTGAACTCGTTCAACGTATCTACTACTTTTAAAATCAGGTCTTTATCGCCAGAAGTTAGTGTTTGTTTTAGCTCGAAAATCAATTTGTAAGTATCTGTAATTTCTGTTGCATCCAGATAAGCTTTGTTTTTTTCCACAAAACGTTCTGCGGTATAAACCATTTGTTCGCCTTCCGTTCTGGCTTCGATCAGCATCCGTTGTTTCACATCGTCTTGCGCGTGCGTGATGCTGTCCATCAGCATTTGTTCTACTTCGGCATCTGTCAAACCATAAGCCGGTTTCACTTCTACTTCCTGTTTTACGCCGGAACGCAATTCAACCGCCTGAATGGTTAAAATCCCATCGGCATTCAGCAAAAAGTTAATATCCACTTTTGGGAAACCAGCCGGCATGGAAGGGATTCCTTTCAGATCAAACTCTGCCAGCTTGCGGTTTTCTTTCACCAAATCGCGTTCACCCTGGTAAACAGCAATTTTCATATTGACTTGTCCGTCAATAGAAGTCGTATATTGTCTTCCGGCTTTTGTTGGGATTTTTGCGTTTCGGGGAATAATTACATCCATCAAACCGCCCATCGTTTCGATACCTAAAGAAAGCGGCGTAACATCCAACAATAAAATGTCTGTCCGGTTTCCAGCCAAAATATCGGCCTGAATGGCAGCGCCCAAAGCAACTACTTCATCCGGGTTAACTTCATCATGTACCCGACGGTTAAAGAATTCCGCAACCATCTTTTTAACCAGATGGGTCCTGGTTGAACCGCCAACCATCACCACTTCGTCAATATCACTGATTTCTAAACCTGCGTCTTTTAATGCACTCCTACAGCTATCAATGGTTTGCTGCACTTTTGGTAAAATCAATTGCTCAAAAGTTTGCCGGTCAATGGTACACCAGATCTCGCCGATCTTTTCATTAAACAAACTCTGGTGTGCGAAAGCTTTTTTTGCTTCTTCGGCTTTCAAACGCAATTCCTGCTGCGGTAAATTGGGTTGGTTTTCCAGGTTGTTTTTTTCGATCCAGTAATCTACAATCAATCTGTCAAAATCATCGCCACCTAAAAATGTATCGCCATTAGTTGCTAAAACCTCGAAAATTCCGTTTTGAATCTGGAGGATAGAAACATCAAAAGTGCCTCCGCCTAAATCATAAACGGCAATGGTTTTTGTTTCTTCGGGATTCAAACCAATTCCGTAAGCCAAACTTGCAGCGGTTGGTTCGTTCACAATCCGCAGCACATCCAGGCCAGCCAGCTTTCCGGCATCGCGCGTGGCTTGCCGTTGTGAATCGTTAAAATAAGCCGGAACGGTAATGACTGCCCGGTTTACCGGTGTTTTTATCGCATGTTCTGCGCGTTCTTTCAGTTCTTTCAAAATCAATCCCGAAAGTTCTACCGGCGTGTAAAAAGCATCGCCAACTTTAATCTTGACTAAGCTTTCGGTATCGTCATCAATGATTTTATAGGAAAAGAAGTTCTGGTAATCGGCCACATCTTTGTAAGAACGGCCAAGCAACCTTTTCACTGAAAAGATTGTGTTCTTCGGATCACTGATCAAAAAGTTCTTGGCTTCGTTTCCAACCGTAATTTCTCCTTGTTCGCCAAAATGAATAATTGACGGCACCAACACACCTTTACCGGTATCGTTGATTACCTGCGGATTTTTTTCCGGGTTGATAAAAGCCACCAGCGAATTGGTTGTGCCGAGGTCAATGCCCACAATAATTTCTTCCTGCTGGATGGAACCGGTTGTTAAATTGATAGAAACTTTAGCCATGATAAATGCTTAACAAGCCGCAAAGGTAGCAGTTTTGCGAAATGGCATGTCATGTGAGTGTAGAGGAAGGCGTGCAAAAACTGACGGGTTTGCATCTGCCACATTTTGTTGAAAACTCCGGCAATATTTTTCTAAAACAACACTACTTCAAAAAATAAAACCAATATGATATTGCATTGAACAAAAAATTCTATAATATTAGCTGATGGAGCAAAAAGGCGAAATATTAATTTACCGGTCTTCATCCGGCAACACTAAAGTTGATGTAAGGATAGAGAATGAAACAGTTTGGCTTAACCAAAACCAAATGGCTGAGCTTTTTCAAACCACAAAGCAAAATATCAGTTTGCATATCAGGAATATTTTTGAAGAAGGGGAATTGGATGAAAATTCAACTGTCAAGGATTACTTGACAGTTCAATTGGAAGGTAAAAGGAGGGTAAAACGGCCTACCCAATACTACAATCTTGATGTGATCATATCAGTTGGTTACCGGGTTAAATCCCATGTTGGCACTCATTTCCGTATTTGGGCTACGCAACGGTTAAGGGAATATATCATCAAAGGTTTTGTGTTGGATGATGAGCGGTTGAAAGAAGCAAGGAATAATTATTTTGATGAGCTACTTTCCCGCATCCGGGATATACGCAGCAGCGAAAAAGTTTTCTATCGCAAAGTATGCGATATTTACGCGACAAGTATCGACTACGATCAAAACAATGAGGTTACCCGGGATTTTTTTGCAACCATTCAGAATAAATTTCATTGGGCAATACATGCCCATACAGCAGCAGAACTGATTGTGCGAAGAGCCAATGCAACTAAACCAAATATGGGCTTAACCAATTATCCGGGCGGACAAATCAAAAAGCAGGATACAATAGTTGCAAAGAATTATTTGAATGAAGATGAACTGAACCAACTCAATCGTATCATCAATCAATATCTCGAATTTGCAGAGTTACAAGCATTGCAACGTAAGCCTATGTACATGAAAGACTGGATTACAAAACTGCATGGCTTTCTTACTTTAAATGACCGCGAAATTTTAGAACATGCAGGGAAAATAAGTCACGAGCAGGCAGAAGAATTTGCTTTTAAGGAATTTGAAAAATACCAAAAGCAATTGGACACGTTGGAAACAGATGAGTTAGATAAAGCGATAAAAAAAATATCGGACAAAAAGAAAAATTAACAATGGAATTTTTAGCATACAAAATATCCGGTTACCGGAAAGATAAATTAATGATTAATTTCCGTCCGGTAATTTAATCGCTTATAAAAGATGTCTGCCTTGTCCAAATGTGCTGCGATACTGTTTTTATCGACCTTTTTTTTGAATGAAATTTATGCACAAGAATTTGGCGGCAATCCGCCTTCTATCAAATGGCAGCAAATTAATATACCTGCGGCCAGGGTTATTTTTCCAAAAGGATTAGATTCTTTGGCTTCCCGCGTAGCTAATATTATTGATTACATGAACCGCGATATTGCGCCTACCATCGGCCTGAAACAAAAAAAGATCAATATTGTCTTGCAAAATCAAACTACTATTTCCAACGGTTATGTTGGTTTGGCCCCTTTCAGAAGTGAATATTATCTCACTCCCGATCAAAACAGTTTTGAGTTGGGCAGTTTGCGCTGGACAGACCAATTGGCCATCCACGAATACCGGCACGTGCAGCAGTACAATAATTTTGATGTCGGGCTGACCAAGTTTTTCCATACGGTTTTTGGGGAAGGCGGACAAGCAGTCCTCAGCACCTTGACCGTGCCCAACTGGTTTTACGAAGGCGATGCTGTTTTTAACGAAACTTTGGTAAGCCGCCAAGGCCGCGGCCGTTTGCCTTTTTACTTCAACGGTTACCGTGCGCTTTGGTCGGCCGATAAAAATTATACTTGGATGAAGCTGCGCAACGGCTCTTACCAGGATTTTGTGCCCGATCATTATCCGCTCGGTTACATGCTGGTGGCTTACGGGCGCGAAAAATACGGTGACGATTTCTGGAAAAAAACCACACAGGATGCAGCAGCAGTAAAAAGCACTTTCCGCGGAGCCATCAAAAAATATTCCGGTTTGAGTTACCCGCAGTTCAGGACGCAGGCTTTGAATTATTTTAAAAAACAGTTTTCTGCGGAAGATAAAAAAGAACAGCAACCGCAACATTTTGTAGGCAATGAGGAGTTTCCGGCTTTTATCAACGATACTTCTTTTATCTATGTAAAATCATCGTACAGCAAAGTGCATCAATTTGTGCTGAGAACGGGAACGGAAGAAAAGGTGGTCCGGATTCGGGATGCTTCGCTGGACAATCAGTTTTCGTACCGGAACGGCAAAATCGTTTACGCTGCTTATCGCCAGAATATCCGCTGGGCATACCAGGATTACAGTAGTCTGCAATTGCTGGACATCGGCACCGGAACACAAAAAACCATTGTTAAAAGAAGCAAATATTTTTCGCCGGATTTGAGCGAAGACGGCAAAACGATCATCGCCGTGCTACAATCCCCGCAGGGAAAAAGTGAGCTGCATTTGATCAGTGCCAGCACTGGAAAAGTAATTCAAATCGTGCCAAACCCGCAAAACCTGGTTTATACTTATCCTAAATTTTTGGACGGACAAACTGTAATCTCTGCTGTCAGAAATACAAAAGGCATGATGAGCCTGGCAAAAATCAACCTTGGCAACGGCGAAACCAGTAATTTAACGACTTACAGTTTTCGGGTGATTGGCTTTCCAGCGATCCGAAAAGACACGGTTTATTTTACGGCTTCAGCGGAGAAAAACGATCAATTATACATGCTTCTTTTATCGGACAAAAAACTGTATCGACTTCAAAACAAAACTTTAAATACCGAAATAGGAAATTACCAGGCAACCGTAAACAGACATGCAATTTTGTACAATAGTTTTACGGCAAGCGGATTTAGGCTGCATCAAATAGAAAAAAGCGAAATCGAATGGCAGCCGGTTGCAGAAACAGGATTAGCATTGCTTCCTGCCGATCTCAACATTTCCAATCTGGAAAAAAACAATGCCAACCTGCTGGCTGCCGTTCCAAACCATATTTTTCCGGTCAAAAAATATCCGGGCTTGTCGCATTTGTTCAATTTCCACAGTCTGGAACCATCTTTCAGCGATCCGGATTACACGCTTTCTTTGGTTGGGGAAAATATCCTCAACACTTTTCAACCTAAAATTTACGGAACTTATAACCGCAACGAAGGCTACAAACAAATTGGTTTTGATGCAGTTTATGGCGGCTTGTTCCCTTATTTTTCCGGCGGCATAAGTTATACTTTGGATCGTAGGGCTTTGTACCGAGGCAACAACATTTACTGGAACGAAACGCAATTTCAGGGCGGCATCAGCGTTCCGCTTACCTTCAACAATGGCAGGACTTTTAGCAACCTGGTTTTTGGCAGCAATTATGTTTATAATCAAAGTGCTTATACCGGCACGTTTCAGGCTTTGTTTGGCACGCAGGCTTACAGTTATCTGGATAATACCATCCGTTTCAACAGCCAGAACCAAAAAGCTTACCAGCAGATTTATCCGGGTTTTGCGCAAAGTATTACGCTGAATTATAAGACAGCAATTTCACATTTTAGTGCCAACCAGTTTTTGGCAAACGCTTATTTCTATTTTCCAGGCTTCTTTAAAAACAACAGTTTCGTAATCAATGCGGCGCATCAGCAGCATGACGGCACAAACGGATTAAGCCTTTTTTCCAATCAATTGCCTTTTTCCAGAGGTTATACGGCTGAGAATTTGCGCCAGATGAACAAATTGGCGGCGAATTATCATTTCCCGGTGGCTTATCCGGATGCTGGTTTTGTCAACTTCTTTTACCTGCTGCGCATCAGGGCCAATGTATTTTATGATCACACCCGTGCTGCTGATGTTTACGCTAACGGACAAGCTTTTAAAGCCAATTTCCGCTCGGCCGGAACGGAGGTTTATTTTGATTCGAGCCTATGGAACGAGCTGCCTTTTACGTTTGGTTTCCGTTATACCCGCCTGGCTGATCGGGACTTGTTTGGCGGTCATGGCCCGAACCGCTTTGAACTCATTGTGCCTTTAAGCTTCTTTTAGCACATAAAAAAATTGGTGTTGCTTATGCTTTTCAAGCTAAAAAAACCTTCAAAAAAAGCATTGAATTAAAGTTCTTGCGTAGTTTCGCCACAAAAACAACATGCTGTTAAACAAAGTACGTTCCCTGCCCGGCAATCATAATCCTCCCCAAATTTTAATTGTTGGCGATTTAATGATCGACCAATATATTTGGGGCGATGCCAACCGCTTGTCTCCGGAAGCTCCGGTCCCGATTGTGAACGTGCAAAAAGAATCCAGCACTTTGGGCGGTGCCGGAAACGTAGCGCAAAATTTATTGTCGTTTGGGGCCGAGGTGATTGTCGCAGGTATTATTGGAGAAGATCCGGCCGGAAAAGAACTCTTGAAAGTTTTGGCAGATGAAAACGCAGATACCGCCGGGATTGTAATCGATACGCAAAGGCCAACGACGATCAAAACACGCATCATTGTGGGCAGCCACCAGATCGTCCGGGTGGACAGGGAAGTTACGGAACCGATCAGCAATGCCAACGAGGATAAATTATTTAGCAAAATCCTGCCGCTTTTTGAACGCGTTGACCTGGTTTTATTTTCCGATTACAATAAAGGCGTTCTGTCTTCTTCGCTTTGTACCCGGATTTTAACGCATTGTAAATCCATTGATAAAAAAGTGATCGTTGATCCGAAAGGGTTAAATTTTGCCAAGTACAAAGGTGCTTTCATCATCAAACCCAATAAAAAAGAACTGGCACAAGCCGTAAAAATGGAGAAAATCAGTTCTCCAACTGATCTGCAAAATGCAGCGGCAGCCTTATTTGAACTAACAGGCACTGCTTATTTGGTGGTAACTTTATCGGAAGAAGGAATTGCGGTACTTACAAAAAATTCGTACAAACTTTTGGATGTTAAAGCGACGGAAGTGTTTGACGTAACCGGCGCAGGCGATACCGTTCTGGCTGCTTTGGCTTATTTTATTGCTTTGGATTTTACGGTGGAAGAAGCTTGCGAACTGGCCAATCATGCGGCCGCAATTGTGATCCGGCGCGTGGGAAGCGCGACAACTTCCGTCAAAGAAATTATAGAAGATATGGAAAATGACAACGATTAAAATGGTAGCAGAAGAATTAAAAAGCCATCAGGAAACCATTGATAAGGTAATTGAAATGCTTCTTTTACCGATAGAAAATGGGTGCGCCATGATTACGGAAACTATTTTAAGCGGAAAAAAATTGCTGATCGCCGGAAATGGCGGAAGCGCATCGGACGCACAACATATTGCCGCCGAATTTACCGGCCGATTTGTAAAAGAACGTAAGCCTTTGGCCGCCATTGCTTTATCTACCGATACTTCTGCCCTAACCGCAATCAGCAATGATTATGGTTTTGAGCAGATTTTTAGCAGGCAATTAGAAGCCTTGGCCCGGCCGGGCGATCTTTTTCTGGCGATTTCAACCAGCGGCAACAGTGCCAACGTTTTACAGGCTTTAGCATCTGCCAAAAAAATGGGCTGTAAAACTTTAGGTTTATCCGGCCGTGATGGTGGGAAAATGAATGGTTTATGTGATTTAAATATTGTTGTTCCTTCGGAGATTACCGCCCGCATTCAGGAAATGCACATTTTGACCGGACATATTTTTTGTAAGGCGGTGGATGATTTGTTTTGAATAGGGATCTGTGTAGTTTATAAAACTATAGCGGCTAACGGTTTAAAGTTTGTATTACGGTACTACTCAGGTAGTGTCGTCTCAAAGAATAACTAAAAATCAGTTAAAGGTGTGGTGTGAGTCTTTGTTCATAATAAACTAAAGCCCTTTTTTATGGTCCGATTTTTTTGTACCGTTGTAGTTGACAAGCTTTTAGTTTAGTTCGCTGATAATTTTGTTCCACTTTTCCTTGTGTTCAAATTTTAAGGCTGCGTCATTTTCCAAAAGGTTCACATACTTGTCAATAAACTCAAAAGTATTGTCAAGCAAACGCAAATAATATTTTAAGGATGGCATGATTCCATTTACGATTAATTGGCAGCCATGAACATTTTTAATACGTTGGATTTCAGCTTGTATTTTGTCCGATTCGTCTTTGTCCGCTTGTGGCGCAGTTGATAAAATGTAATAACGGTTCACCGCAGTCGTCTGAAACTTGGAATAAGCATCTAAAACAAGCTGAAGTGATATTGTAATCCCATGCTTAACTTCTACTGCTTCAAATGCACGATTATTTTCGTCAATAATTTCTATGTCGCCAATTCTGCCACTTCTGGCATCTGCTGACGTATGACTTTCAATTGGAAGAAGTTGTTTGTTTTCAAAACGTTTTGCTTCGTTTATTAAACATTGGTAAATGGCGTAAAATGCTAAAACTGGAAGTCTCGATGCACCTTCTGCTTTATATGAAGAATGAAAATGCTGGTCTAAAATTCCTAAAATTGAATTGATGGAAAGTGTTGTGGGTTTTGCTAAATCAATAATGTGTTGATTTCGTTTAATGATAAGGCCTTGAAATATGTAACCCAAATATCCTATGCAATCTGCACCGTTTTGAATATTTTCCAGTAAGATTAAGAATGCAGCTTTTAAACCACTTGGATTAATTGCTCCTGTATAATTTTGGTCATAAGGTACTTTTTGTTCCAACGAGCGTGTAAGCCAACCACTTTCTGCCATTGCAGGAAACCTGCATTGTTTTAAAAATGGTGTTATGTTTTTGCTATCAAATGTTCTTCCCGAATATCCGTTTGGGATGCCTTCTTGGTGGTTTCTTATGTCTTGTCCAGGATGTGATATTTTGTAAACGACACTGGTAATAAAAACAGTCAATACGCCTTTTGCAGATTCTGAATATTGTAAAATTGTATTTAATAATGCTTGTTCTGCTTCGTTTAAGTCGCTTGTAATTATTTCACTTGAACCAACAATTGACATAGCATTATTGTATTGTTCATTTAAAAATTCTGTTGTCGTTGCTGCTGCCATTTATAGAAGTTGGGCTATAATCTGTTTTCCGATTTCTTTAATCATTGGAACGCATACAGAGTTGCCAATTTGGCGATATAATTCTGCTGTGTTATTTATTTTTATAAATTTTTCAGGAAAGCCCATTATTTTATAACATTCATTGATTGTCAATTTTCTCACTCGTCCTTCGTCATAAATCCAAAATCTTCCTGATGATTCTTGTGAAGGAAGGGCTGGATGCAAACCCTCTGTTGAATAAATCCTATTCGGTTGTTTATGTACCCGTGATAAATGTTCGGTTCCTGGTCTTACACCTGCTTTACGAATTGTTTTGTTGCGATAACCAATAAAAATCAACCCCGATTCTTGCACTTTAAAATCTTCAATAAGGGTAAAAGGTTCGTCTAAATATTCAAACTCAACACTTTTGTCCAAAATGCCTTTCAGTGTTGGTTTGGGTTTTGTTTTCAACTTGTTAAAGTCAAAATATTCTGATTGATGTCCAATAATAACAAGCCTTTCCCTGTTTTGAGCTACGCCAAACTCAGATGCGTTCAGCACTTTCCACGAAACTTTATAACCTAATAATCCTAAGTCCTTTATTATGGTTCTTAAAGTGTTTCCTTTGTCGTGATAGACTAAATGCTTTACATTTTCAAGGAAAACAACCTTGGGTTTGCGCATTTCAATTATCTGAAAAACGTTGTAGATAAGCGTTCCCCTGGTGTCTTCAAAACCTTTCATTTTACCAGATATGCTAAAAGGCTGGCATGGAAAACCTGCCGTTAGCACATCGTGTTTTGGTACGACGTTCAAATCAAGTTTTGTAATGTCTCCAAAGGGAACTTCGCCAAAGTTAATTTCATAAGTCCGTTGGGCATGAAAATTAAATTCAGAAGTGAATACACATTTGCCTTTCAACTCTTGCAAGGGGATTCGGAAACCGCCAATTCCCGCAAAAAGGTCAATAAATGTAAAGTCGTAAGTTTCGGGTGGTGGAAACGGAACATCAAACTTCATTGGTAGATAAAGCTGCATTTGCGACTCTTCCACAAGGTTCAAATGTTCACTTAACGAATATAAATAGTCTATTGCAGGTTGCTTATAGTGCTGCGAAACGCCATTCACATAATTTTGAAAATAGTGGGTAAGATGTGCCATGCCATTGTTAGTGGCTTTGTCCACTTCAATTTTCAGCTTTTTTTTTACTGCTGAGTACTTGACCATTACTAATTTTTAACATTCTTTTTTGTGGCGCAATGTCGCTAAAATTGCTTAATAAATTGTTAGGTTTTGGGATAAATCCATCACCTTCCCTACTATTTTCTTACTCGCCTGCGTTTGCTCATCCGATACGCTGACGGTACTGTTTTTACCGGTAGAATTTAATCCGGTACTTACAACTGGCTGTATTGAAAATAGTATAACTCAAGCCAAAACCACAAAAAAAATTACCACTAAAATAGCGGTATTGCGGTTGTTCATGGAATAATCCTGGTAGGCCCAGATTTTTTTATCTGTAAAAGAAGCATGACTTAAAAATATACTGTAACTTGCTTTCAGGATTTATACCGATCCTGATTTTTATATGCTAAAAACAGTGTTCCTATTCCTGCTGATGATTGATTTGTCTCCCACTTTTGCGCAATACAACACCAAAGTTTACAATCAATATTTGGATTTTAACGAAGCGCAATCTAAAAATGAAATTGCAAAAGCAATGTTAAAAGCAGACAGTATTTTGCACAGTACGGAGAAACTTCCGGTAAAAGCACAAATCAGTTTTTACAGAAGATTGGCCAAATTGTATGAAGATCAGCATCAGCCGGAAAACTCGATTATCTACAATGAAAAAGTAGTGGCAGCCGTGCCTGATTATTATATTTCGCACCGTGCTTTGGGTTACTTGTATCTTTTGCCTGCTGATAATTTGGTGGAAAAGATCAATCAATCCAAAACCAATCGTGCAGACTATGAAAAATATAAAGCACGATATTTTAAGGTGATAAAAACAGCATTGCCTCATTTGGAAAAAGCTGAAGCCTGCGACCACGACGAGCAGACGTTGAACTTGATTAAAAGCTTGTATCTAAAATTGAACGATAAAATTAGATTGGGTTCTTTAGATGAGCGGTTGAAATTATTGAGAGTTCATTGTATTGATTTACTCACTGATTAAGCTTGGGTCTTCGCTGAAGTATCTGTAAGCACTGCATTTTCTTCTTCCTGTTTGATAAAAAATCTGGAATTGTACTTTTCAGCAAGGTTTTCTGCTTCCGGCCCGGCAATAATCCCGGCACCTTTAATTGTTGATCCGATCACAATCCCGGAACTTATCAAAACTAAATTTTTAATAATGTATTGTCCTTCCATCGTTGGTATAAAAATGGAATGCGCAAAAATTTCCTGTGGGAAAAACAGCATCGGTAAAAATGTGCCGGCCATTTGAAAATACAATAACAACAAAGTAAAATCCAGCATAATGCCCGTTAGCAAACCGGTGCCGATCAAGGTTTCCCAGGTGGCCAGGATATAAACAGAAACATTGCCCGGGATCAAACCAAATGTGAGCTTGCTGATGGTGCGCACTGCCAGCACTTCTGCAGGGCTTAAACCATGAAAAAATTTGAGCACGCCAAACCAGAAAAAAATAATACCCAATGCAATGCGCAGTATTTTAATTCCATTTCTTGTTTTCCAGGAAATCATTTTAAGTTCCAGTAAACTTAATTTTTGGTAGAGGGACATGATGTAAGGGTAAGGGTCAGGTTAACTATTTTTACACATCTACGCGGATTGCCGGATATGAGTTTTAACAATTTGCTTAGATATTGACTTGGGTTTTACAAACTTTTATAAAAAGAATTTCGTTTACTAAAGTATGAAACGCTTAATATTAATTGCAATTACGGCTGCATCTGTTAGTTTTTTCGGATGTCAGAATATCAATGGCCAGAATAAGGTTGCCAGCAGTTCCCAAAAAAGGAAAATTGTAAAAACCAATGCCGAATGGAAAAAAGAACTTTCGCCAACAGCTTACGGAATTATGGTTGAAAGAGGAACAGAACCTCCATTTGAAAACGCTTATTACAAAAACCACGAAAAAGGTATTTATTTAAGTGCAGCAACCGGCGAGCCTTTATTTTCTTCCAATGATAAATTTGAATCTGGAACGGGCTGGCCAAGTTTTGTGAAACCTATCGACATGAGCAAAATTGAAATCGTACATGACGGCAGTTACGGAATGAACCGCGATGAAGTGATCGAAAAAAGTACCGGCTTTCATTTAGGCCACGTTTTTGATGACGGCCCGGCAGACAGAGGCGGAAAACGCTACTGTATGAATTCAGGGGCATTCAAGTTCGTCAAGAAATAACCATACTTCTTTTATCGGTATAAAATTGGATCCGCTTTATTAATTTAAAGCGGATTCATATTTTAACCCAACAGTCAAATCCACCCAATCCGGATTGACCGACCGGATCATGTTTTCTTTCTGGCTCCGGGTAAAACAGCTTACCGTTTCAAAACGTTTCACCGCAGTATCTTCTGAGTTTAATTCTTCAAAATAAATTAAGCGGTTTAACTGGTCTGAACTATTAAAAAACAAGTTGGGCATCTGCTTGTAAAACTGCAATGTTTTAACCAAGTCAGAACACATCCCCACGTGCAAACTGTTCCGGTTACGGTCAGTAATAATATACATAATTTTTTTTCCTGTTTTTACAGCCGAACGAACATTTAAATTTTGCATAATAAATATTTATTACTAATTTTATGAGCAACAAATGTACTAATAAATTTAGCAATACCAAATTTTATGTCAAAAATTTCAGCAAACATTAAATATCTTCGAAAGAAAAAAGGATTAACACAGCAACAATTTGCAGATCAGCTACTTATCAAAAGATCACTGGTAGGTGCATACGAAGAAGACCGAGCCGATCCGAAGTATGAATTACTAAATTTGATAGCAAAGTTTTTTGAAATCCCGATTGGAGATTTTATAAATGAAGTTATCAACGACAAATATCTGCCGAAACCAAAGGCAGAAAATAACAATGTCCGCGTTTTAAGTGTTTCTGTGGATCAAAACGAACGCCAGAATATTGAACTTGTTCCGTTTAAGGCAAGTGCGGGTTATTTAAACGGTTATGCTGATCCGGAGTTCATCAGCCAATTGCCCAAGTTTCATTTGCCTATGCTAAAGCAGGGAACTTACCGCGCTTTTGAAATCACCGGCGATTCGATGCTGCCCGTTTATCCCGGTTCTATTATCGTGGCAGAATACCTGGAAAACTGGTCGGAAATCAAATCCGGAGAAACTTATGTTGTCATCAGCAAAGATGACGGTGTGGTTTATAAGCGGATCGGCAACAAATTCAAACCGAACAAAAAATTAAAATTGGTTTCCGATAACCCGGTTTATGAACCTTATGAAATCAACCCGGAAGATATCTTGGAAGTTTGGAAATCCAAGGCTTATATTTCGATGCACTTCCCGGAACCAACGCCCGATCCAACGATGGAAAGTTTAACCTCGATGATGACGCAGATGCAAAAATCAATCGCTAAACTGCAACAGGGCAACAATTAAGTTACAAATTTTTAGTTAAACTATGGGATGTTATATTTATCCTATAAACATAAAACTAAAAAACATGAAAAAATTATTGTTAATGCTTTGCTTTGTAGCAGGTATAACGTCGTTGAGCAAGGCTCAAAACGGAGGCGGACGCAGGACACCGGAAGAACAGGCCAAAAACCTGCAAACACAATTAAAACTTTCTGATGATCAAACTGCTAAAATCACAACTATCATGCAGATGCAAAGCACAAAAATGGACAGTGTAAGAACTGCTTCTAACGGCGACCGTCAGGCAATGATGCAGGGGATGATGCCAATCAGACAAGCTATAAGCACTAAAGTTAAAGCTGTTTTAACTGCTGATCAGGCTACAACTTACGAGAAAATGCAGGCTGAACAGATGAACAGAATGCGTCAAGGCGGCGGTGGCATGAACGGCGGCGGCACTCCTCCACCTCAAAAATAATTTTATTCGATCTTTGAAAAGCGGCCTTGAGCCGCTTTTCTTATTTTAGCACCAAATTCTTTTATGTTGAACCAAGCAGAAATTTTCATTCAGCAAAAATTAGTGCAACGAATAGCGGACGATAGTTTTAGGGTGCTAAAAACAGCATCGGATTTAATTGATTTTTGTTCCAACGATTATCTCGGTTTTGCCCGGTCTGAAAAGTTGAAAACTTTGGTTCAGGATGAAATCAAAAAATATCCCGGCTATTTAAATGGTTCCAGCGGATCAAGGTTGCTTTCGGGCAACACTGCTTTTATAGAAGAATTAGAACAGCAAATTGCAAGTTTCCATCAAGCAGAAGCCGGACTGATCTTTAATTCTGGTTATGATGCCAGTCTTGGATTTTTTTCTTCTCTCCCGCAAAAAGGCGATACCATAATTGCAGATGAATTAATCCATGCTTGTATCATTGATGGTGCACGATTGAGCCTGGCCAACCGTTTTTCATTTCAACACAATGATTTGAATGATCTGGAGAAAAAGCTCAAAAACGCTAAAGGGATTTGTTATGTTGCGGTAGAAAGCGTTTATTCTATGGATGGTGACGAAGCACCACTAAAAGAAATTATACAATTAACAGAAAGATACAACGCAAATTTAATTGTGGACGAAGCCCACGCGACCGGTGTTTTTAGAAAAGGTTTGGTGCAATTGTTAAACTTGGAAAAGCAGGTTTTTGCAAGAACGGTAACTTTTGGAAAAGCATTGGGTTCGCATGGTGCAATCGTTTTGGGCAGTAAAAACCTTTGTAATTATCTGATCAATTTTGCACGTTCTTTTATTTACACGACTGCGCCAAGTTTCCACGAATTGGCAACAACAAAGATGGCTTATCAATTGCTAAAAGATTCGGGCCAGGCACAAATCCAATTAAAGAAATTGATAAGTTTGTTTAAAAAAGAGTTGCAAAAGAAGCATACAAATTTATTAATAGAAAGCAACAGTGCCATACAATCAATCATAGTCCCGGGAAATTGTAACGCAAAACAAATGGCTGAACATTTACAAAAAAAAGGCTTTGATGTTCGGGCAATTCTAAGTCCAACGGTTCTGCCTGGAATGGAAAGGTTGCGCATTTGCATCCATACTTTTAATACAGAAGAGGAGATTATTGGATTAGGGTCAGCAATCAGTCAACATCTAAACAATTAATTATGAACCAACCAAAATCCCTATTTATAACCGGCATTGGAACCGGCGTTGGTAAAACTTATGTTTCGGCACATTTGGTAGAAATGATGCAGGCCGATTATTGGAAACCGATACAATCAGGCGACTTGGAAGCAACAGATACGATGAAAGTACGCAACATGGTCAAAAATCCAATTTCTGTTTTTCATCCCGAAGCTTATCGGTTGACGCAGCCTTTTTCCCCACATAAAGCTGCTGCCTTGGATGGAATTGTGATTGATCCAAATAAAATAATTCTTCCCAAAACCCAAAACCAATTGATTATAGAAGGCGCAGGCGGATTGATGGTGCCGTTGAACAATACTTTTTTGATGATTGATTTGATCCGGCAGTTGCAGGCTGAAGTGGTTTTGGTGGTGATGCATTATTTGGGAAGTATCAACCATACTTTGCTTTCTATTGGTATGTTGAAACAATACAATTTACCGATAAATTGTGTTGTTTTTAATGGCATAAAAGAAGCATATTCTGAAAGTGTGATTAAAAAAAGGTATCCTAAATTAACTTATACCTATTTGGATTGGATGGTAAGCTAACTATATTTTTGTCATTTCGACCAAAGGGAGAAATCTTCTTTAAGCTATTTGATTATTCGATGAAGATTTCTCCCTGCGATCGAAATGACAGCGCGGCAACTATCCTATCCTACTTCAATTCCAATTTCTTTTTCCAAACCTTGCAACCAATTATGATACAAGTTCGTTTCTATTGATACTGCTTTTACCGCATGTTTTTCCCAATCTGGCGAAAAATGCTGCAACTGGTTCAGCATTTCTTCCAGGTGTCCTTCCTCTTCCAAAATAATTGATTTCACATTTACTTTGCTTTCTGCTTCACTTAAAACTTCCTGGTAAATTGGATACAATTCATCGGCACGGACTTCAATGGCATAAGTAACTAATAAGTAAGCTGCAAAACGAAGTTCTTTTCCGGTTAATTGCAATTCAGTTTTTAAATAACGGCAAACTTCGATATCCAAACGGTTCAAATAAAATCTGCTTTCGCGTGGTGCAAGTAAATAATTTAAAGCATAAGTCGGGCATAAATTTTCGCCCAATTTTTCCAATTGTTTTTTCAGGTAGAAAGCGTGGCGATGTTCTTCCGCAGCATGTTTCAAGATAATATAAGTTACCGTTTCGGAATCTTCACTGGCAGAAATTTTCCTGGCGCCGGTGTTTTCCATTAAAGATAAAGTATTGAGCCACTTGGCATGTAAGTTTGGATTGGCAACTATCAATGAAAATAAAGCGTTTGTGTTCATAAATTAAAAGGTTTCCAAAGCATCTTCAACAGCAGCATAAAGCTGGTCTAACTGTTCGTTTGTGATACAATAAGGTGTTAAAAAATAAATGATGTTGCCCAGCGGCCTGAGAATAATGTTTTTATCAAGGAAAAACTGGTAAAGCTTGTCGCGCAGATTACTGAAATAAGATGTTCCGTTATCCGTATTCCATTCCATTGCCAAAATAGTCCCCGTTTGGCGGATGGTTTTCAGTTTTGGGTGGATGCTGTTTTTATCGGCAAAAAGTTGGTGCCGATTGCAAATCCGTTCGATATTTGCAATGGTTTCCGGCAGAAGAAATAATTCTAAACTGGCCAAAGCAGCGGCACATGCAACAGGGTTTGCGGTAAAAGAATGGCCGTGAAAAAGCGTTTTGTGTTTATCTTCTGATAAAAAAGCTTTATAAATTTGGTTGGTACAAGTAGTGGCCCCAAGTGGCATTGTTCCGCCGGTCAGGCCTTTTGAGAAACACATCAGATCGGGTTTTTCCTGCAAATGATCACAGGCAAAACGTTTTCCGGTACGGCCAAAACCTGTCATCACTTCATCTGCAATCATTAAGATTCCTTCCTTCCGGCAATGCTTCATCAATTCATCCAAATACTTTGCTTCATACATCAGCATTCCCGCCGAACCTTGCACCAACGGTTCAAAAATGAAGCAAATTAGTTCTTGGCTGATGGCTGACAGCTGACGGCAGAGAGCTTCCAAATTCTCTTCGTTCGGCAAGTCAATAAACTCAACCTCAAATAAATACGGCTCAAAAGCAGCGGTAAAAGCGGAGCGCGCACTAACAGACATCGCCCCAAAAGTATCGCCGTGATAAGCATTTTTTAGGGCTACAATTTTGGTACGCGGCTTTCCCTGATTGCCCCAAAACTGCATGCACATCTTCAGGGCAACTTCTACCGCCGTAGAGCCATTATCAGAATAAAAAACTTTTTGCTGATTTTGCGGGAGGATGGCAAGCAAGCCTTCCGCAAGTTCGATTGCTGTTGGATGCGTAAATCCTGCAAAAATAACGTGTTCCAAAGTTTTGAGTTGTGCCGAAACTTTTTCGGCGATATAGGGATGTGCATGCCCATGGATGTTCACCCACCAGGAAGAAACGGCATCCAGATAAGCTTTTCCTTTATCATCAAACAACAATGCACCTTCTCCCCGAACAATCGGAATGGGCGGCGCGGCAGTTTGCATTTGTGTGTAGGGATGCCAGATTACTTTTAAATCGCGCTCAGTCCAGTTCATATCGTTTTCAGCAATAATTCTACAGCTTTTTGGTCGGCCGGAAAAGTAACGTCTTCTATTTTAAGTTGATCCAAGTTGATCCAGCGGAAAGCTTGCAAAATCCCGCCTTCTTCTTTTATCCCGCCAAAATCAAACGGTACTGTTTTTATAGGCAAATTTATAGTGCCGATGTTTTTAACGAGATAATAAACGCTGATAATTTGTGTATCGTCAAAAGCAGATTTTAGGTAGAAATCTGTAGTGTAAAAGTGGCTGATGATCTCGACCTCAAAATTACATTCTTCCATAAACTCGCGCTTCAAACCATCGATCAAACCTTCGCCATACTCCAGCCCGCCACCCGGGAATTTGGCGAAACGCATGCCGTATTCCTGCTCGTCGCTAACCAGTAACTGCCTGCTTTCGTTGATCAGCAAACCATAAACACGGACATTAAAAGGATATTTTTTCAGCATAAATTTTACCTGGTAAAAGAAGCATCACTCATGCACGATGGTAAGCGATTCGTCGGTAGCAAAATGCTTGTTGTTTTGTGCCACGCGTTCCATGTCCCAAACGTAATCCACTGTTTTTTCTTGCGAGCGGACTGGGCAATTAGGCATCCGGCAATAATAACAGCATTCGGGGATGCAGGGATCGGCATGAATAAAAAATTCTGTTTTGATATGGCCAAATTGATTTACCAATTCATCTGCTTTGGAAACTTCATGGTGCACGCGCGTTAAATCAAAATAATTTGGCAGCGTCATGTGGCAATCAATATGCAGCTCATTGCCGTAACGCTGGGCGCGCAGGTTGTGAATGTCAATCCACTCCACTTTACGGTTTTCGTTCAATATCTTCAATATATCTTCCACCATTGAAAAATCGGTTTCGTCCATCAATCCCGCGACCGATTTTCGTACCAATTTGTAAGCCGTGTAAACGATAAACAAACCAACAGCGATAGAAAGGACACTGTCGAGCATCCTTATTTTGGTAAAATAGATAAGTACCAAACCGAGCACCAAACCGGCACTGGTCACGGCATCGGTTATCAAATGCCTTCCATCCCCTTCAATCGTAATCGAAAGCATCTTTTTCCCTTGCCGGACCATGTAAAAACCCAGCAAGCCATTTACCAAACCTGTTAAACCAATAATGATGGCACCCGTTAGCAGTTGTTGCACTTCGTGCGGATAAAAAATGTTGTAAACCGATTTCACGATGATGATCACTCCGGCCACCATAATCAGTGCACCTTCCAGAAAAACGGAGAAAAACTCCACTTTACCGTGGCCGTAAGGATGGTTGATGTCGCGCGGAAGGGCAGAAAACCAGATGCTGAAAAAAGCAAAAGCACTGGCCACCACATTCACGATACTTTCAGCAGCGTCGGCCAAAATAAAGTTGGAGTCGGTGATAAAGTATGCTGTAAACTTGGCGATCATCAGTATAAACCCCGTGATCAAAGCATACAGGATTATTCTTTTTTGCAATTGCACAATGCTGTTTTTACCATGCAAAAATATAAATAACACCTGGCAATCGGCAGGAAAGTTATTTTCTATATTTGCCGCAACAACGCAATCATTATGAGTATTTTAAGTAACAGAATAAACAACCTTTCAGAATCAGCCACGATAAAAATGGCCAAATTAGGCCGCGAACTGGCCGCAAAAGGCGTAGATGTGATCAGCTTGAGTTTTGGCGAGCCGGATTTCCACACGCCCGACTACATTAAAGTAGCCGCAAAGGAAGCGATAGACAACAACTTTACGTACTACACACCCGTGGCCGGTTATCCGGATTTGCGCAAAGCCATTGCCAAAAAATTAAAAGTTGAAAATAACCTGGACTACGATGCTTCGGAAATTGTGGTTTCGACCGGTGCCAAGCAAGCCATTGCAAATGCGGTTTTGTGTTTGGTAAACCCGGGCGAGGAAGTGATCATCCCGACACCTTATTGGGTTTCGTATTCTGAAGTGGTGAAATTGGCCGAAGGGAAACCGGTTTTTGTACAAGCTACGGCCGAACAGGATTTTAAGATCACGCCGGAACAATTGGAAGCGGCCATCACGCCAAAATCCAAGTTGTTTATGTTTTCTTCGCCCTGCAACCCAACCGGAAGCGTTTACAGCAAAGAAGAATTGGCAGGTTTGATGAAAGTTTTTGAGAAACATCCGCAAGTTTATATTTTGTCGGATGAAATTTATGAACACATCAGTTATCTGCCGAAGCATGAATCCATTGCGCAGTTTGCATCTGTAAAAGACCGCGTGATCATTATCAATGGTTTTTCCAAAGCTTATGCCATGACCGGCTGGCGCATTGGCTACACGGCATCCAACAAAGAAATTGCAACAGCTTGTGATAAAATGCAGGGGCAAATTACTTCGGGCACTTGCTCCATCACCCAAAAAGCAGGCGTTGCAGCTTTGGAAGGCGGACTGGCAAGCGTAGAAGAAATGCGCATCGCCTTTAAACAACGCCGTGATGTAGTTTACGAATTGTTGAAAGAAATACCAAATATCAAAGTGAATTTGCCGGATGGTGCTTTTTACTTTTTCCCGGATGTGAGTGCTTATTTTGGCAAACAATACAACGGAAAAACTTACAAGGATGCCGCCGAACTTTCTATTTATTTGTTGGAAGAAGCAAACGTTGCAGTTGTAGGCGGAGATTCTTTTGGTGATGACAATTGTATCCGTCTTTCTTATGCTGCTGCGGAAGATAAGCTGCGCGAAGCGGTGAGGCGGATTAAAGAGGCACTGGGGAAATTGGGGTGATGCTGTTTTTATCGGTATAAAATTGGTCTCGCTTGTATTTTTTGAGCGGGGCTTTTGGAATTGTTCTATGTTATCTTAATCGTGACTATCTATTTGATAGTGTTTAAGAAAAATTTTATTAATTTCATTAACTAAGAATTCTTCTGGATAGTTATTAATTACCGATTGCCTATATCGATTATATAGTTCTATAATTTTGTCTTCTGTTTTCATATCAATACATTGAAGATCTAACATAAATGATTTATTTATATCATTAGGTTCAAATTTTTGAAGTCCATTACCATATTCGCGCCTGTTATCTCCAAAAATTTGTTTTGAAATGTCTGTTAACAGATATGCAAATAACAAATCAGCTTTGGAAACAGAAAACATGTTTAGATAAATACAATGAAATGTTGTAAGGTTAGAAATTTCAGCTTCGTTACGAATAAATCTAAGCCCATTTCGATTAAATACAGAAACCCATATTGGAGCTGCTGGACGTTTTTCTAACCTATACCAGGGACTTCTACTTGCCGTTAAAAATTTCCTATGTATCTCTTTTTTGATACCATATTGCAGATATTTTTCAATAGAAATGCTTTTATAGTTAACTGCATTTAGAAGAAAAACTGATTTGTTATTATCTTTTAATTCATCAAAATCAGCTTTAGTAAAGAAAGGCTTTTTTGCGTCTATTGCTTTACAGATACAAGGTAGCAAGTGTTCAAATTCAATACTATTTTCTTTTGCTTTTGATAAATTAAAAATAAAAAAATCATTTGCACCAGTAGCAATTCCTCTCACTACTTTTCCATAATTAGTAAACGGAACTAAGTTTTTATATTTTCCCGCGTTTTGCTGCTGATAATATGCCCTCCATTTTATTTCAGGTTTAAGATTTGTAAATGGAATAGCTAAAGTAGGATCAGTATTAGGATATCTATCTATTTTTTCTTGTAATTCAAATAATTGTGAAAGTGTTTTTATATAAATGAATTCTACACCTTTTTTACTTTTATCATCATTTGCAAATAACAAAATAGATGCTGTAGTTAATGCATTATCAAAAATATTTTCTTCAAAATCAACAACTATAATATACCGTAACGATTGATTTTCTACTAAATATGACTTTACTAGTTTTCCATAATCAGAATTTAAAAATTCAGACGGAATTATGTAAGCAGCCCTTCCGTTTTCGTTAAGTTGATATACTGATTTTAATAAAAAAAGTGAATAAAGGTTTGTAAAACCATTCAACTTTAAATTGATTTTGTGTTCTATTTCTTTTAAAATTGCTTTGTTTTCATAGTCATGAAATTTAAAGTAAGGGGGGTTGCAAATTATTCCATCATACTTATTTTCCCAATCGTTAAACATGTAATCTTTAAGATATAATGTTGTATTTGTTTCATGAGCAAACAAGTTAATAGCTTCATTTAATATAATTTTATCAACATCAAAACCTTTTATTGAACACTCTATATTTATTTCTCTAATTGCCCTAGCGAATACTCCTAAACCAAATGCAGGGTCAAGAATTGTTTTGACACAATGATTTCCCATTATCCATTTAGCCATAAACTTAGCAATAGGAAATGGTGTAAAAAACTGAGCAAACTTTTTCCTATGTTCTATCGAAGTAGATTCTATATACTCCCTTTCTGGTACATCAGTTATTATATTTTGTATTATCTGCATTAAAATTCGCTTTGTTCGATTTGAAGGATTTGTAAAAGATTGTTTACATTCAAATATGCCGTTCCACCTTCAAATGTTACATAAAAAAGTAACCTTCCTCTATCCATTTCTTTTCTTTCACTTTTGTGTTCAGGCTCATCAACTTTATAGGCAATTTAGTACCGCTTTTTGAATTGATTTTAATTGTCGTTTTATTCTGATTTTGAACATCACGTTCAACAGAAAAAATAACACCTTCTTTGTCTGGATCAGATATAATTTCTAAAATTTGTTCAAAAGAAATTCCATAAACTTTATCAAAGAAAACTTGAAAATAAAAATGAGGAACATCAAAAGTTTCAATCCATTTATGAACAACCTTAATATCTTCTACTTTGGGCGTAATACTTAGAAAGTCTCGTTTTTGAATTTCTTTGATTGCCTTTTTTAATTCTTTAAACAATTTACTAAGTTCAACAAGTCTTTCAGATGAACTCCAACCAGGAGACTTAAAATTTGTAATGCTTAATGTCTCTTTTACAATTGTTTGAAGAATTGGAATATACTTTTGACGATTAGAATGTTCTAATAAATCTGAATATTCAGTCAATATCCTGTCTTTTATTTGTAACGCCATTTGTACATATTTTGCAGTTCGAGTTTGCATTGCCTCTTCGTATCTGTCAATTAAAAATGCACTTGAACTTACTTCAATTCCCGCAACAGCTAATTTTACATATTCAGTTATAGCAGTGTGAGGTAAATTACTTATATTATCTCCATAAGTTTTATTAACGTCTTCTCTTCTAAAAATAAGTAAATCAGGTCTTTTTCCAATTGTATCCAATTCATTTTGAAACTCTTTGTAAAAAGCGTCAAAGCCTTTTTCTCCCGCTACTAAATCGTCAGACTTGCCATATTTTACAGCTACAAAATTCTTAGATGTTTCATTTATTGCCCTTGTTATCAAATTTTCAGCCCAATCACCTTGTTCTTTGTTCGTAATAAAATTTGAGGAAGCTTGTGTAGGTGTTCTTGATAAGTCTCTGGGAAGTTTAAAATCCACTAAAGTTGCAGGAACGTTTTTTGTTAACTCTAATATCTTTTCGTAATAAGTCATTTGATGTATCTAAAGTTTTAACGGGATAAAAAAGTCAGTTATTAGTAAGTACTTTATTTAAAAAACAATATTACTCAAATATTATGCTTTTTATAAAACATAGTTTCTAACTAATGATGAAAGTAGGCCTGCATTTATTAAAGTGCTGGTATCCAAAAAAAAATCTAATCTTCATTCAAATGTGATTAACCCTCCTTATGTTATTCTGTGTTTTGCAGCTTTTATCTTAGTTTTTCTACAAATTTCAGAAATCCTTCTTCTTTTTCCATCATCATAACCTTTTCATAATTGTTTCCTTAGAAAATTTTTGCGTACAATCTGCTTCTTTCATTAAAATAGATAAGCCCAAGTCTTCCTGATTTTCTTTGGAAATCACGTTACAAGAAATATTCATCTTAGTTAATATCTGTTTTAACAATTCAAATTCCATTTTATCTTTTGGGTGAATGATGATACTTTCCATACTCAAATATGATTATAAACTATCGAAATTGTACGAAATTTGGAAATCAAATACTTCTTTTACCGCCATAAAAAAAGTCCCGGCCAAAACTATGGCCGGGACTTTTTTGCAGATGCTTCTTTTATCGGTTAAAAATTACAATTTAAAGCCATAGGCTAAACGCAAGCCAATCAAACCATAATTGCTGCCATTGCCGGAAAAGTTTTCGTAACGCAAACCTAAATCCAAACCATGGTTGCCTGCATATCCAATTCCGGGCGATAAAATCAGTTTAGTTTGCTTTGCATGGTTTAATTCAAACCCTGCACCTGCTTCACCACTCAAATAAAAGTTTGGTGCGAAGAATGATTTTAAACCAACTTTTACCGGGATAAGGTTCAAACCATCATTAAAATAAAAATTAACATTGTTGGTGTTAATAACTTGCGGATAACCATTCTTAGCAAAAAAATGATAAAAACCTGAAGTAAGTGTTAAAGAAAGATTACTTGCCAGATCATATTGTAACCTTGCCGTTCCGCCCAGTTCAAAGTTTGAAAAGTTTTTAGTTGGATAAGCACCTTCCAAACCTAAACCCAAACGAAATACATCTTTAGAATCTTTGGATGTTTTCTTTTTGTAAACAGATTGTGCCCGGACCTGGCTTCCGGCAATCAGTAAAATCATTGCCGCTGCGGCAGCGATCCAATTTTTTGTTGTTTTTAATATCATCATTATAAATTTTTATACTTGGATTATTTTAATAACCCGGTCAACTTTGAACAAATAGCTTGCCATCTCATGTTAAATTTGATTGACTTGGATAATTGCTTGTGTTCAAAACACTTACACAAGTTGTCTTTAATGACTTTTTGACAGTTACTTTTACTTCAAAAGACCGGAATTGTAAAAATTCCGGTCTTTTGAAATCTTATCAAACTAAATTTTACTTGTTTAAATTCAAATGTTAAACATTCAAATCTTTCATAATTGTATCGATCTTATCTTCCAATTGTTGTGCAGTTTGCTGATAAGCTTCCTTACTTTCCAGCGGGCCGTTTACGCTGCAATAAAACTTAATCTTGGGTTCTGTACCGGAAGGGCGTGCAGAAATAATACTTCCGTCTTCAGTTACAAACTGCAAAACATCGGAAGTTGGAAAATCTAACTTGGATGTTGTATTGGAATTTAAATCAGTCTCAACCCCTTTTTCATAATCTTTCAAAACCACCACTTTAGAACCGCCCAATTGTGTTGGCGGAGAAGTACGGAACTTCTCAATCATTGCTTTGATCTCATCGGCACCGCTTTTTCCTTTTTTGGTTATCGAGATCAGTTTCTCTTTATACAAACCATATTCCAGGTACATTTCTACCAGCGCATCATACAAACTACTTCCTTTATCCTTGTAAAATGCGGTCATTTCGGCAATAAACGCAGAGGAAACCACGGCATCTTTATCCCGGGAAAACTCACCCACTAAATAACCGTAGCTTTCTTCCCCGCCGGCAATAAAGGTTTCTTTGCCTTGCAACTGTGTCATCAACTGTCCGATATATTTAAAGCCGGTAAGTGTGTTGTAGCAATTGATATTTTTAGAAGCCGCAATTTTATCGATCAAATAAGTCGTCACTACTGTTTTTACCACATATTCTTTCCCGGTCAGTTTTCCGCTTTCCTGCCATGCCGTCATCAGGTAATTCAGCAGCAGGCTTCCGGTTTGGTTGCCGTTCATCAAAATCCACTCGTTCTGGTTATTTTTGATGGCGATACCGACCCGGTCAGCATCCGGGTCGGTTGCCAAAACCAGGTCAGCATCCGTTTCTTTTGCTTTTTTCAGCGATAAAGTCAACGCTTCTTTTTCTTCGGGGTTCGGATAAACCACGGTTGGGAAATTGCCATCCGGCGTAGCTTGTTCATCTACCAAAATCACGTTTTCAAAACCGAATTCTGCCAAGGCTTTCGGCACCAAAGTAATTCCGGTCCCATGGATTGGGGAATATACAATTTTTAAATCTTTTTGCCGTTGGATAGCTTCTTTAGAAACGGATAAGCTTAAAATATCCTTGAGGTATTTTTCGTCGATGTCTTCTCCAATCATTTCCACATTTTCTTCTACGCGGCCGAACTTTACTTCGTCAATCGTTTTGATAGCCGATACTTCATTCATCACATCGGTATCCGCAGGAGAAACAAACTGGCCGCCGTCTTCGCCGTAAGCTTTATAACCGTTGTATTCTTTTGGGTTATGGGAAGCAGTCAGCATCACGCCGCTTTTGCAGCCCAACTGGCGGATGGCAAAAGAAAGCTCCGGCGTTGGGCGAAGTGTTTTAAAAAAGTAAACGTGGATGCCGTTTGCAGAAAAAACATCGGCAGTAGTTTTGGCAAAAAAGTCGGCATTGTTGCGGCTGTCATGCGCAATAGCTACTTTAATTGGCTCGTTCGGGTAGGTCTTTTTCAGATAATTGCTCAAGCCTTGTGTGGCCGTGCCGATGGTATATTTATTGACCCGGTTGGAGCCTGCACCCATAATGCCGCGCAAACCGCCGGTGCCGAATTCGAGGTTGCGGTAAAAAGCGTCCGTCAGATCGGTGTACTTTTGGTCATCCAGTAATTGCTGGATTTCTTTTTTTGTGTTGTCGTCATAGCTTCCATGAAGCCATTGGTTGATTTTTTCCTGAACAGCAGGCTCTAATTCTTGCATAAGGATATGGGTTAATTAATGGGCTAAAGTTATAAATCTTGTTTAAAAAAACAGGTG
>JAABUQ010003630.1_pt1 | contig 27832 bp, 23 predicted proteins | sample 5560001 | NCBI WGS metagenome assembly JAABUQ01 (sample SAMN10711888, study PRJNA513371) | rock metagenome | isolation source: Antarctica rocks | place: Antarctica: Victoria Land, Finger Mt nord | collected 2015-12-18 | reverse complement strand
CTATCCAGCTTCGTCACCCAGATGCTAATGGAAGGATTAGCTAGGACTGTGACATAGGATTAGGACATATTAATGAAGCGGAGCTGAAACGTTGGCTGGCGGTACTGCCTTGCCAACTGCGTCAGATGAGGAATCTTGGCAGCGTTTGGTAATTGATCATCCTGTTTCCAGGGTGCTACCTGATTCAACATTTTATTCCTCTGAGTCATCACTAGTTGGACTGAAAACAACAGAATATACCTTCACTTGCCCGATAGGAGTGAGGTCTACATTGCCTCTAAGAATCGTTGGCTCAAAAGCTCAATTCCAGCACGACCATACATCTGTCGCTTCAACATCTTCAGTCGATTGATTTGCCCTTCCGCTTGACCGTTACTCCAAGGTAAGGTAAATCTGCGACTGTACGTTCATAGCGACTGTGTACCCGCGACGAAGGTTGGTGTTATTGTAAATACTATTGCTAATCTTTCGTCAGTGTATGGATAAACAGTTATTAACTTCTGCCGTTGAAGGCTTTATCTCGTTTCGCGATCATCAAGTGTGGTATCGTATTGTTAAACCAGACCAAGAAGAATCTAGCAAACTACCTCTGTTGTGTCTTCCTGGAGGACCAGGAGTACCCCACGATTACTTAGAACCATTAGAAGCACTCGCTCACACGGGAGGACGAGTTATTTTCTACGATCAACTAGGATGTGGAAATAGTGATCGCGCCACTAACACAAATTTATATTCCATTGATTTATTTAAAGATGAACTCGTAGCCATTCGCAGCACTTTAAACTTAAAGCAAATCTATCTTTTTGGACAATCATGGGGTGGTTGTTTAGCACTGAAACATACCCTTTCTCAAGCAACTGGTTTAGCAAGTCTAATTTTGGCTAGTACCCCTGCCAACATTCAACAGTTCGTGACTGAAGCTTATAACTTGATGAATGATCTACCCGTAAATATCAAAGAGATTATTTGTAAACATGAAACCGCAGGTACAACCCAAGACCCAGAATATAAACAGGCAATAGAAGCCTTTAACCATTGTTTTCTCTGTCGTTTAAACCCTTGGCCTAGTTGCTTGACTAAAGCCTACAGCAAAGTTGGTACAGAGTTTCGGGGTGCTGGCAAAATCATCGACTGGAATGTTGAAAACCGCTTGAGTAAAATTTTTGTACCGACACTGTTGCTTTCTGGTAGGTATGATGAAGTAACTCCAGCTTGTGTAGAAAAATTAAAGCAAGGTATTTCTGGCTCAGAGTGGGTACTATTTGAAAACAGTTCACATATGCCTCATTTGGAAGAAACAGAAAGATTTCTGCAAGTGTTGGACGGATTTTTGAGTCGAGTAGAACACAATCGCGGCTATCCCCGATTTCAGCAATAGTAGTCCTATTTGATTGGTGTTGGCTAGGCAGCACTGCAACAATAAATTGAGCGACCTTTATCCTTTGACAAAGAATGACAACTCGCTAGCCCCACTTCTACCAAAGGCGTTAAGTGGGGCTATTAGCGTCAATGAATAAAAGCCATCTGTAAATCATCCGTTGATAGTTAAACCAAAGCTTTTCGTAAAATTTTACCTAAGGGGCTCTTAGGAATTTCGTCACGAAACTCCACAAGCCTCGGAACTTTGAATTCTGCCAAACGCTCTTTACAGTAAGAAAAGATCTCTTTTTCCTCACACTCTTCTGTCTCCTTCAGGACAATAACAGCTTTAATAATTTCGCCTGCCTGAGAGCCTTTAACACCTACAACAACGGCTTCCCTCACTTTTGGATGTGTAATCAAAATATCCTCTATCTCTATCGGATCAACTTTGCGCCCCCCTGTGTCAATCAAGATCTTCTTCCTCCCAGTAATGTAAAGACGACCTGCTCCATCAAATTTTCCTAAGTCGCCTGTAAAAAATGCCCCGTCTTTAAATACTTCTTGGTTAAGCTCTGGCATGTTGTAATATCCATTAGTGAGAGCTTGGCTCTTGATTACTACCTCACCACTTGATCCAACGGCTAACTCGCTACCTTGCTCGTCAATAATTTTGACCTCCACATTTTTCAGAGGGGCTCCTACCGAATCCCAAGTTTCTTCTGCATTTTCATCTAGATTAATGCAGATAGCGCCTGCCTCGGTGCAACCGTAAAGCTGCCGAACAGGAACTCCAAACTGATGAATAAACTTATCGAAAATATCCTTTCCTAAAAAGTTTCCAGCGGAAAAGCATAGCCTCAGCGTGGATAAATCGGCTTCAGCACTGGCAGGAGTCACAGCCATAGCGTTGAAGATATAGGGCACACCAGGAAGAATCGTAATTCTCTCTGTCTTAATTAAATCCAATATTCTTGTAACTCTAAAGACAAATGGCACCTCGACGGGCATACCGTTCTGCAAAGATTGTTCTAGTATGACCAGCGTTGCCCCACTGTAAATGGCAGCCAACAGACAGTTATCTAAGCCATGGGCATGGTATAAAGGCACAATACATAAAATGTTGTCCAATGGCGTCAGCTTAACAGTTTCGGAGAAATCTCTCGCCTCACAATATAGGTTATTCTGACTTCTACAGACCCTCTTTGGTCTCCCTGTAGAACCAGATGAATACTGGTAAAGCACATCACCTTCAAAAGGTAATGCACTTTCATGCACCTCTGTATCTGGAAGAATCAAGTCGTAAAAGTATTTTGTTGAAGGGGATGCCTTATCAACAACAATCAAATCTACCTTTTTACCTAAATCGGAGAGGATGGATAGGCAAATCTCAGCACGTTTAGAATCAGTAATGATTGTTTTGACATTACTGTCGTCTAAATAGTAATTAATTTCCTCTGCCTTGAACAAATAATTGAGAGTAAGAACAATTCCATTTAAATTGGCGATCGCGTAAAAACTAATGGCAAATTCAGAGCAGTTGGGCAAAAGAAGTGCAACACAGTCTCCTTGACCAACACCAATTGAATTTAAACCTTTGCTAAAGCCTCTAACTTTAGCATAAAGTTCCTGATAACTCATCCTTGATTTATCGTAGACGATAGCTGTCTTTTGAGGATGATTTAGCACAGCTTGGGTTAATGATTTGGTTAGCATTTTAGTACTTAAAAAAGTTCTATAGAGTACGGTAGTCGCAATCGCCGATGAATTGACAAGCAGCCTACAAGTCCAAACAGCAGTTAGCAATGTTTTTTTCGTGGAGGAGGGGATTGCAAGTGGCACCAACAATGTCGTTACGGTAAACATCCCCGGAGGAAGTTATCTTTGCATCAGCCATAGGTAAGCATTCCTTTATACACTTTCAGCAAGCAGCTTAGCAGGCTCCTATAGTCTATGCAATAAAAGGCCGTGTAACAAGCATGAAGCCCATTTACTTGACAATTTTCATGAAATAAGAGTAAAATAGCTTGCTTAACATTGTTTTCTAATTACAGTCCAGAGTCTACCTGATTTTTGACTTTTTTGCGTCTATTTCTTAAGATTCAATACTTCTAGCACTCAGCTATGGTAAAAAATCTGTCGCTTCTAGGTTCAGTTGCCTTTGGTGTGGGCTTTAGCCTTAGCCTGCTTGTTAACCGAGATATTAAGACAGCCTTTGTTACAGGCTTAATTACTGTACCTGCTACCTTTTCAGGAATAGTCGCTGTAAACAGCAAACAGAGAACTAAGCAAAAGATTCTTTTAACCTCTCTACAGAATCAAATTCACCAGCTTAAGAGGCGAGAGACGCAGTTGATTCAGTCCTTATCAGCTACTGCAACAGAGAAACAAAGAACAGAGGCTAACCTAAACTTCTTAAAAGCTGAACTGAATCAACTTTACACTCAGATTGCAGAACAACGAAGCGATAAGCAACAGCTAAGTCAAGACTTAATCGCCTTAGGTGAACATAGAGGTCAACTGGAAGCAGAGTTACAGGACTTACAAACACAAATCTACAATCTTAAGCAACGTAAAGAAGAGCTATATCAGTCCTTGCGCTCGATAAATAACCAAAAGCAGAACGCAAAAGCTGGCTCCAAATCTTTGCCAGTAGAACTCGATCAGTTGCAAGCACAAATTGCAGAACGACAGTACCAAAAGGAAGAGATTGAAAGGGGTATATCCTTTTCCAATACACTAAAATCTCAGCTAGAAGAACAATCGCAAAAGCTGCAAATTCAAACTCAGGAACTTGAGAAAAATAAAGCAGAACTCAACCAGTCTCTGTTAGGGCTTACAACGACAGAACAAATAACAAAAGCCAGCATAAATTCTTTGCAGGCAGAACTTGGTCAACTTCAGGAGCAAGTTGCAGAGCAAAAAAACAATAAGAAAAAACTAGAGCAAGAATTAATCAGTCTTCAGGAACACAGACTTCAACTCGAAGTCCCTAAAAAGGAAATTGGACACCTTCCTGACGAATGGAACGAATTCATGGTACGACTGCCTAAATATGAGTTTCAGGTACTTAAAGCGGTCGTAGAACACGGCAATCCAAGTCTAGAGATTAAGAATATTGCTGAGGAAAACATAACAATGCCTGAACTATTAATCGATTTGATAAATAAACGAGCTTTAAATACCATTGGTGATCTTATCATTGAGCCAGGTAGGGAGTCATTTCCTCCTGTAATTCCAGAAGAATATTTGACAAACGTGAAGAAGGTAATCACAATCAAACAAATGAATTGAGGTTTATGGCAAAGCTCAGAATTGCTAAGAGAGTTTCGACTGCTCTAATTAACTCCCTTGGTGCGGGAGTGGTGCCGAGGGTTGGTCTTGAACACGTTGCTGTAGGTCGAACTGGGGAAGTTGCAGCACTCTTACAAGATTTAGAGAACATTGCCGAAGGCGGTGCCACGTTCCGCTTTGTTGTGGGACGGTACGGCTCTGGCAAGAGTTTTATGCTGCAACTGATTCGTAATCACGCTATGGAAAGAGGTTTTGTCGTCGCCGATGCTGACTTCTCTCCCGAACGCCGACTAGCGGGAAACAACGGACAGGGTGTGGCTACCTATCGTGAGTTGATGCAGAACATTTCCACGAAGATCCGTCCCGAAGGTGGTGCTCTAGCACCGATCCTGGAAGGATGGATTAATGGTATCCAAAACCAAGTTGCTCAAGATACCGGGATACGTCCTAACGACAACAGTTTTGATGAACAGGTGGAATCTAGAATTCTGGCAGCAGTCAAGGATATCGAGGGCTTAGTCCACGGATTTGCCTTTGCCACTGTCGTTACTACTTATTGGCGTGGCTACCGCTTAGATGATGATGATAAGAAAAGCGCGGCGCTGCGTTGGTTGCGGGGAGAGTTTGCGACCAAGACTGAGGCAAATTCAGCGTTGGGGGTACGAGACATTATTGATGATGACAGTTGGTATGACTACATCAAGCTGTTTGCTAAGTTCGTTTCTGACATCGGTTACAAAGGACTTTTAGTTTTGCTTGATGAAGCAGTCCATTTGTACAAGATCAACCATGCGGTTTCCCGTCAGAACAACTACGACAAGCTGCTAGCGATGTTTAATGACACAATGCAGGGCAGAGCAGAACACTTAGGTATCTGCTTAGGCGGAACGCCAAGATTTTTGTCAGACCCAAAACGAGGACTTTTCAACGATCAGGCTTGGCAACGGCGCACAGCAAAAAGCCGTTTTGCCAAAGATTTGCCGGACACTTCCGGACCAGTTATCCAGCTAGAAACATTGACTCAGCAAGAGATCCTGATGCTTTTGCAACGGTTAGCTGATGTTCATGCGGCGCACTTTGGTTATCAGCAGGCGATGTCAACGGCAGAATTTGAAGAGTTCCTGCAAGAAGTTACTAACCGCTTAGGTGCAGAGGCATTGCTAACGCCGGGAGAAATCGTTCGCGATTTCTTGAGTGTCTTGAATATCCTGCAACAAAATCCAGAAGTTTCTTTCAGTGCTCTGCTCCACAGTTCTATCCAGCTTACATCTGCGGTTAAAGACCCTAATATAGATGGAAGCGAAGTTGCTGAGTTTAGTGTATGAGCGATGGTTTCTACAGGCTAGCTCCATTTATCCAAGAATACATCTACACTCATGGCTGGACTGAATTACGGCTGCATCAGACCGAAGCCTGTAAAGTGGTTTTTGATACAGATGCCCACTTATTACTTGCTGCTGGCACAGCCTCTGGCAAAACCGAAGCGGCTTTTCTTCCAGTTTTAACTTTGTTACATGAGAAACCATCCACGACGCTTGGAGCCTTGTATATCGGCCCAACTAAAGCCCTGATTAATGATCAATTTGAGCGCTTAAATGCTCTACTCAAGGAAGCAGATATTCCTGTCTGGCACTGGCATGGTGATGTTTCCCAAAATCATAAAAATAAGCTACTTAAAGACCCCAAGGGCGTTCTTCAAATTACACCAGAATCTTTAGAAAGCTTGCTAATCAACAAAAATACTGAACTAGTTCGTCTGTTCGGAGATTTGCGCTTTGTCATCATTGATGAGATTCATGCGTTCATGGGGTCTGAACGCGGTTGCCAAATTCTTTGCCAACTGGCGCGTTTGTCAAGATTTGGGCAAAACCCGCCGCGTCGGATTGGTTTGTCAGCGACTCTTGGCGATTACTCATTAGCTGCGGACTGGCTGCGATCAGGAACCGATAAGCCAGTTATTACCTCCGATATTAAGGCTGGACAACGAAAACTCCACCTGGCTCTAGAACATTTTTACGTTCCAAATCAGCGTGTTACAGAAGCGGTCCCCCCTAATTTGTCTGGTAAAGGGAAGGTGATAAGCCCATACTATAGGTACATCTTCAACCACACTAAATCCCGTAATTGCCTCATCTTCGCTAACAATCGCTCCCAGACAGAATCAGTTGTTGCCACTTTGCGTCAAATTGCAGAATCTGAGGGACTACCAGATATCTATCACGTCCATCACGGGAGTATCTCTGCCCGGTTGCGGGAAGCATCTGAGAATGCATTGCGCGATCCAATCCCAGCTGTTACTGCTGCAACAGTCACTCTTGAATTGGGAATTGATATTGGTCAGTTGGAGCGAGTGATGCAGTTAGAAGCGCCACTTTCCGTGTCTAGCTTCCTCCAGAGGTTGGGGCGTTCGGGGAGAAGGGGTGAGCCAGCTGATATGCGGTTTGTTTGTGCTGAAGACGAGCCATCCGGCGCAGAATCACTGCCTGAGCAAATTCCCTGGCAATTGCTACAGGCGATCGCCATCATTCAACTTTACTTAGAGGAAGGCTGGATTGAACCAATACGCCCTGTTCAATACCCTTTGAGCTTGCTGTATCACCAAACAATGAGTATCTTGGCAGCGATGGGGGAACGTTCCCCCGCTGCCCTTGCCCAGCAAGTTCTGACCCTGCCACCATTTAGCGCTGTATCTAAAGATGATTTCAAGCAATTACTGCGTTACCTAATTGATATTGACCATATTCAAAAGACTGAACAGGGCAAGCTGATTATCGGTTTGGCTGGGGAAAAAATGGTCCATTCTTTCCAGTTTTACGCCGTGTTCGCCGACAACAAGGAGTATGTCGTCAGGGATGACTCAATGGAAATTGGCAGTATTATTATGCCTTTGCCTCCTGGAAATCGGTTTACTCTGGCGGGTCGAACGTGGGAGGTTTTAGATATTGAGCCAAAAGCAAAGACGATCTGGGTCAGACGTGTTGATGGGATAGCTAGTGTTTCTTGGCGTGGTGGTAGTAGCAATATTCATACTAAAGTGCTAGAGCGAATGCACACAGTTCTTTCTGAGGATGTTCAGTATAGATATTTACAAAATGGTGCTAAGGAGAGACTAAAAATAGCTCGTCAACTGAGCCAAACTGCTGGATTAGATAAAGGGAACATTCTTCTACTAGAAGACAACGCTTGCTGTATTTTTCCCTGGACAGGTACTGTAGCCTATCGTACCTTGGAAAGATTGCTTAACTTCTGTTGTCGAAATACAGATATTAGAAGTATTGGTGGTCTGTGTCCCTATTTTATGACCGTTAAACTTGGCAAAAGCAAACTGAAAGCTCTTCATGACGAGATCATTTTCCTGTGTAAGCAGAAAATTACAGCACACAACTTAATCGGTCCTGAAGAAGCCCCGAAGCTACACAAGTACGATGAGTTTACTCCTCCCGACCTGCTACGCAAAGCCTTTGCTTTCGATTACCTAAATGTAGAAGAATTAGGCAAAATTGTTAGTAGCTGGTAGTCAAGGCGATAATTGATGGGGAGTAGGGAGTAGGGAGTAGGGGAAGAAGCAACAACCATATAATCTCTATGTTTTCACCACTCCCCATTGCCCATTCCCTACTCCCCGTCTAACTGAAGGCAATTAAACGGAGATGATGTTAGAGCAATAGATCGCAGCTTTTCTGTATTCATAAGCACAAGGCAATTTTACATTAGCCTCTGTCGTCAAGGGGAGGAACAGAAAAGGCAACAAGGTTATATTTTGAAAAACGAATCACTTAATACTTCATACTAATTATGCTTTTGGAAGCCTAATTATGCTTTTGGAAGCAGCCTATACCTCCCAATAGAGGTATGGCCTTAAAAACACTGCTCAGCTCGTATTGTAATGTAAAGCTACAAGATCTAAGAAACTTAGTTTTTAGTCCTGCAGGATATAAGGTCTTTTTCTGATTGCTTTTACCAAATAAGGAGGATAACCATGTTTACTATAGGAGATTGCGTGGTCAATCAAAACACTGGTCACATTGGCAAAGTAATTGGTTATGGCCATCAAATAATTAATGGTGTTTATATGCCAACACTCAAAGTACTGATGGCTGAAGCTTCAAATTCTAGAAAAAGGGGGTTCATAGAGGAGGACTTACATTCAAGGTGGACTCAGTGGCAATAAGTTAGCAATATACAATAAAATTAGGACAAAAAAGTGTTTTCCTGATGCAGCGAGTGACGTTGCAGGCTACGAATTTCCTAAATAGAGCTTAACTCGTGCAAGAATCAAGCATCCAGGATTAGGTGTATTTGCCCTGGTGAGCGCCGTTCACGCTACTACCGCTCCAGTTATTACCAGGCGGAGCCCCACCAGCAACTCAAATCATGAACATTTATGCATGAGATTGTTGATGATCGATAAATACAGCCTGTTGCAAGCATCAGACGGAGCATGGCACGTAAATCATCGACAGCTTGGTATGATAATTAATCGGACTTAAGCGCAAACCACATATTTTCTAGTAAATTAGAGATATACAAGATTAAGAGGTTGAGAATGGCAGCAACTGCAACTGCTCCGTTAACAGGAAAATCGCTCCTTCAAAAAATAAAGTCTAGCAACTTATCCAAGCGAGAACTAGCCAAAGAGTGCGGTTATTATTCAGTCACCAAGGATGGTGAGACTCGCGTCAATTTTGCAGATTTTTATGATGCAGTACTGGCAGCTAAAGGTATCGCTCTGGAGCCGGAGTCCACTAAAGATGGACGCGGTAGAGAGGCTACTTACCGGGTGTCAGTGCATCAAAACGGTCAAATTGTGATCGGGAGTGCTTACACTGAGTTGATGGGATTAAAACCAGGGGATGAATTTGAAATCAAGTTGGGCTACAAGCACATTCACCTAATTCAGCTTGATAGCAACAAAACCGAAGGGGCTGAGGAATCCTGATTTCCTCCTGTACTGCGCTCGTTCCCATACCCGCTGATTCACCCTGATAAGTAAACTTCAGCCTGTCTGTGAATCGCGAACGCTCCCACTTCCGACCACACAACTTTCGCTCTTAGTCTAAGTGCTGGCTAATTTCACATTTGATGTCAAATTGCAAACGCTGATTTAGGGCAACTGAGCAAAAACCGCCGCCCAGTCAATCGCAAGTTGGCTGGGCGTTCGGTATTCAACTAGAGACGATATCACCCATAGTTGTTAGGGTGGAAGTGATGAAATCCCTATTTCCTACTTTGCCCCTCCTTACCAAACTCCTTATTAACAAACCACTCAGTTGGGTGGGAATCGCACTCTCGATCTGGCTACTTCCTGCTGCTGGAATCCTGCGTCCTGCCTTAGGAGCTGAGCGAATTTATCTTACTTATGGAGCTTTAGAGCGCTCCCTGTCCATCACCTCTTTGGCAAAATATGCAAAAACCGGCAAAATAGACGGTGAATTAGCTGATTACGCTCACCGTCTTAACCGGCAACAATTGGCTCAGTTGCGGAGTGTTCTACTGGCTCCGATTAACTTAAGTCCGGTTGCGGTTTCGCAATTTCTCTACACGCCCATTGGAGAAAGGTTGCTGGAACGGCTGGGAGAAGTTATTCAAACCAAAGCAAGTCAACCAGGTTTCTATGCTATTCGGGCGTCACTCATTTTGGCAGCGGCTGATCCGCAAGGCTTGACGCTTTTGAATATACTGCAAAAGTTTCCGACTAGCGGCATTCGGATTGATTTGGCGCGTAGCTTGGAAATTTCAAGAGATCTAGAAAAACTAGTCAATCAAACGAATCGGGCAGTTGCGCTCGTGTCCCAGCAGTCTGCTGCAGAAATCGCCACCGCCCAGCCTGAAAAATTGAATTTTTCCCAGTTGCCAGACTTACGGCGGCGGGGACATTTTACCTGGAACAAACAGACGCTAAGGCTCAATGACGGCAGTCGCGCACGCGTTTTTCCTGCCGATATTTACCTTCCCAACGTGAAAGCGCCAGCGCCGTTGATTGTGATCTCCCACGGTTTAGGCTCGGACCGCACGTCTTTTGCGTATTTAGCCCAGCACCTGGCTTCTTATGGGTTTGCCGTTGCCGTCCCCGAACATCCGGACAGCAATGCCCAACAATTGCGATCGCTGCTTGCCGGTCGCGCTAATGAAGTTGCAGAACCGAGCGAATTTGTCAATCGGCCTCTAGATGTAAAATTTTTGCTGAATGAACTCCAGCGACGCTCTCAGTCTGACCCTATATTTTCTAAAGTCAATGTGCAACAAGTTGGGGTGATTGGTCAATCTTTTGGCGGCTATGTAGCTCTAGCCTTGGCAGGGGCTCCTCTTAACTTGAAGCAACTGCAAAAAGACTGTAATGCTCTCAATAATTCGTTGAATGCGTCGCTACTGCTCCAGTGTCGCGCCCTCCAACTGCTTCCTATCCGCTACAGCTTGCACGATGCAAGAGTCAAGGCTGCGATCGCCATTAACCCCATTGATAGCAGCGTGTTTGGGCAAACTAGCCTCAGCCAAATTCAAATCCCAGTCATGCTCGTTAGCGGCAGTGCTGACACCATTGCACCGGCCTTATCGGAACAAATCCTGCCCTTCACCTGGCTGACTACTCCACAGAAGTATTTCGTCATGATTCAAGGTGGAACTCACTTTTCCACCATTGGGGAAACAACCCCGGATACAACACCTTTGGCAATACCTCCCCAGGTTATTGGTCCAGATCCCGCCCTAGCTCGTCTTTACATGAATGCATTGAGTGTGGCTTTCTGCCAAACTTATGTTGCAGGAGCGCCACAGTACCGTCCCTACCTTAGCGCCTCCTACGCCAAAGCTATTAGTCAAGCCCTGCTCAGCCTCAATCTCGTGCAGTCCTTGACAGCCCCTGATCTAGCACAGGTGCTGGGTGATTCCAACCTAAACAGAAAGCCGCTCTAAAATGGCTACAAAGGCACAACGTCGTGAAAGCGGGTGTAGTCAATGTTGCGCTCCCCATCCTTGCTTCTGGACACGATATCTACAAAACGCATATTCCACAGGAGCTCATGCGCGACAAAGGTATGACGTGCGTGTATGGTTTGTGAAACGGTTTCGTCGATCCCAGTCAGCGTGATCACTAGCGAGGTTTCGGCCTCAGCGAGCATTTCCGGTGTAGACCCATAGAGGGGACTGTGTTCGTCAATCGGATGCATCACTGTCCAAGTCAGCGAGAAGACCGGATTCTGGCTACGCACCAGTTTAAGATCGTAGAACCGGCGCATGAAGTACGCCTCTTGGGTGATTTCGTCTCGTACCAAGCGCACCCGCATCTGTGCTTCTAGGATCTGATTGCGGCGCTGGTTAGCCGTCCGGAACATCAAAGTTGGCACGCCATCAAAGGGAGCAATCACAGCGGCTCGGCTGAAAAGCACGCAAGCTGTGGGCCGCGAGAATCGAGCAAACATCAATCCAGTGCCCATGGCAACTCCCAAAAGACCGATCAGCGCTTCGACCGTGACCATCGCATTCCCGTAAAACGTGCGCGGATACATCGCGCCGTAGCCAATGGTATCCATAGTCTGGACGCTGAAGAAGAAGGCATCAATGAAGGAGCCAGGTCGGGCGTTGGCGATGCAATCCCCTCCCGCTAGGTAGAGCAGGGCAAACAGGATATTAGTAGCAAAATACCCTAAAGTAATCAGCCCCAGGAACCCGGACCAAGGAATGGTAAGCAGCAAATGGTAAGGGTCGCGCCAGTAGGAGTGCCATGTGCCCATTCCCAAGATTTTCAACCGTCCATCCTGCTTTACAATGTGCACTAGTGAGGGTAGACGACGCTTTTTTTTCATCGACTCTAGCTCTTAATTATCAGGACAAGTGGTTAAGGTTGCCGATTATTTCTTTTAGGTTGCGATCGCTGGGATTTTGTACCTCCCCGCAATCGGCGATTATTCATTCCTTGTTCAGCACGAGCCTCTTCAGTTAGGGGTACCGCATTCTCATCTGGGACAATTTGAGAGCCGTATCTTTTGGTATAAACCTTGGTAAACTCAGCACCGAAAAAGAGAATTTGAGCAGAATAGTAAACCCAAGCCAGGATGATTACCAGTGAACCAGCTGCACCGTAGGTGGAGCCGAAACTGCCGTTACCTAAATATAGCCCCAGCAGAGACTTGCCAATCGTAAATAGCAGTGAAGTCATGGCAGAGCCAATCCAGACATCCCTCCAGACAATTTTGACATCTGGCAAGACTTTGTAAATTAGCGCGAACAATAGCGTGATGACGGCAAAGGAAATGACGAAGTTGGCAGTCGGCAAGAGAAAGCTGAAAGCCGGTAACAATTTGCCTATAAGATTGAATACCGCTGCCAATGCCGCACTAACTACAAGTGAAACAAGCAGTAAAAAGCCAATACCTAGGATCATCGCAAACGACAAAAAGCGAGTGCGAATGATCGTAATTACACCGCGTCCCGGCTTTGGCTGCACCTCCCAAATCGTATTAAGAGCATCTTGAAGCGCACCAAACACCCAAGATGCGCCGAAGAGGAGGACTACGACGCTGATGATGGAGGCGATGGTTCCTCCCGACTTTGGTTTGCTAGCATTTTGAATTGCCGCTTGGATGAATTGCGCTCCCTCCCTGCCGACCAAACCTTGAATTTGCCCAACAATATTGCCCCTTGCTGCTTCTTGTCCAAATACCAAACCAGCGATCGCAATCACAATAACCAGCAGCGGTGCGAGGGAGAACATTGTGTAATATGCCAACGCTGCCGCCAACCGCTCTGCTTTATCCTGGTTCCATTCCGCAAATGTCTCTTTGAGCAGCCTCCAAACGGCCTTTAAATTCATAGACAAGTCTCCTTTCAGTGACCGCACTTCCAGCTTCTTTATTCATATTGATCCTATATTCGACTTTAATCGGTGCGGCGGCACGCAGGTCAAAGGCTAAGTCTATGAACTCCCAGACTGCAATATTGGTGATGAACGAGGCGCGATGTTTACCAGTTGCGTGAATGCAGTTGAGTCTATAGGTAGCTTCAAAAAGCAAAATTTAGGGAGTTCCGGCTGATGAAAGACTGTTTTTCTCCTTAGCGCTGCGGTTACGTTTAGGAAGTAGCTTGAAGCTAGATAGGGCAATTTTAGCAAGCCCCGGCAGGAGTTGAGGCTGGAGTAGCCTGTCATCGAAGTAACTCATGCGTCGCGCATTTTCCTCAAGACAGTCAGAGAGCAACATCTCCCAGTTAAAGCCATCCATAAAGACGCTGGCTTCAGTGGCTGAGAATTCCTGCTCGTTACTGTTAGCGCTATTAATCACAGTACCCAGTAAGCGTTGACCAGCTCTACCGTAGTACCAGAGTGAATTCATTGCTCGAAACAACTTAGCCCCCCGACCCTGACTTGCTTGTAGATAGGCTATCCAGTTCACGAAGAACACTATGTGGCGTAATTCCTCGTGCAACAGGAGATCAAAGATGGTGAACATTGGTTCGGGGAGGAAAGCGGACTGACGGGCGATTTTAAACAGTCCAAAGCCGAGGAAAGCATCTATGCACTCACCATAGCCAAAATCAATGAAGGCTTGCTCAATGTTATTAGGTAGCTCAACTTGAGAATTCCCGGAAATCTCAATTCCGTAATGTTGAATCATAAACTGAAACAAGCGGGCATGACGGGCTTCCTCTACTCCTTGTAGGGTGATCGCTTCACGCAATAGCGGATCGCTGATTGTTACTGCGTAAGCATTAACCTTTGCTCCGGCTCGCTGCTCGGTGTTGAGGGCTTCTTCCCAAAAGGGAATTGAGCGCAGTCGCTCAATGGCTACCTCGTCTAGATCAGGCCATAGTAGCTGCTCAGGTTCATAAGGCCTGTAGCTTTCAATAAAGCTGCGGCAGAACAACTCCTTATGAGCTTCAGAGCCAATTTTCATATTTCAACTTCCTTTTGAGTAAAAAATCCTGTACCCAACACAAATATCATGTCTATCAAATCACCACAAGTTTTTGCGTAAGCGTTCAGTTTTCTACAACCCTCTACGATGTGGTAGTCTGACATTTTTGAAAATACTACGGTAATTTGGTACGTGAAAAAGTTTACCGATTAGAATATCTCGCCCACCTATTATCGAACGAAAGATAATCGAGTAAGACTAACCCATACATAGTTCCTCCTGATTAGTTCATGAGCAAAATTGCTTTATTCATCATTTTCTTGTGTGCAGAAATCTTGCTGGTGGTCTCCTGCCACTTTGAGCGCATGGACGTCAGATCTGCCATGCCCCCGCCGGCGACACTGTCCTCAAATAAGGTTATCGCAGCTACTTTGCCTCAAGCAACACCACCGCCGGCGTATCTTATCACACCAATGCAGGTGCTGCAACTTGACAACTACACGGAAGGAGTTGCCGTCGACCGTCAGGACAACATTTACTTCTCTCAACCCAAAGCGGGAACTATCACGGTTTTGGCACCCGACGGCTCTCAAAGGCTTTGGACTCAACTCCCAGGTGCCAACGGACACAAGCTTATGCCCGACGGCACCCATATCGTTGCTGCCCAAAAATCAGTGGTGCAGCTAGACGCCAATGGCAAACTACTGAAGGTCGTGGCGAAGGAATTCAAAGGCAAGCCCTTAGTGTATCCCAACGACATCACCATCGATCCGCAAGGAGGCTTTTACTTTACCGACTCTGGCGACTCGAACCCCCAAAACCCGAACGGCGCGGTTTACTACGTCGCTCCTACAGGAAAAATCAACCGAGTCGCCACCGGACTAGCCTATGCAAATGGGCTGCTTCTCACCCCGGATCGCAAGCACCTATTTGTTGACGAGAGCAATAGAAACCGGGTCGACATCTACGATGTGCGATCACAAGGATTATTGGGGCCACAGAAAGTGTTTGCTCTCCTACCTGTCAAACAGGGTGAGCAAATCGACAATAAGCCTGACGGCATGTGCCTAGACGCGATGGGGAACCTCTACGTAGCGCACTATGGTATGCGTCAAGTGGAGGTGCTCAATCCTGACGGACAGTTAATTCGCCGGTATGCGAGCGGCAACCTCACTACCAGCAACTGTGCCTTTGGCGGTCCAAATTTAGACCATCTGTTCGTGACCGGTAGCTTGGAAGCGGGAAACAGTAAGGGAGGACTCTTCCGCTTAGACTTGGGCGTGCCCGGATTGGACATCCGCGCTTACTGTTGCCATCCAAGCGCGAAGTACTTCTGCCACTGTCCAGGCTTGAGCGATACAACCCCTTGGCGTCAGTGACACATCGCCATCAAAAATCTCACTCAGGCTACCGACACCCTCTGCACATATATGGTTTGCCATGGGCTCAAGCAATCTACGAGCTTGAACCGGGTTATTGAAAACGCGCAAATGCGCTAAGACAAAAGGGCCAATTAGCCAGCCCCAGACCGTTCCCTGGTGATAAGCACTGTCTCGCTGACGCTGATCCCCACCATAATGACCCTGGTACTGCGGATGGTCAGGGGCAAGGCTACGTAGGCCGTGAGAGGTGAGAAGTACCTGAGCGCAGGACTCCACCACACCTCGCTGCTGAACTGAGGTAAGTGGGCTTTCAGGTAACGACACAGCAAATATCTGATTTGGACGCAGTGATGCGTCATGCCCCTGAGGTCCGTCCAGAACGTCATAGCAATAACCGACTGCATCATTCCAGAAGCGCACGAACCCTGCCGCTGCATGCTGCGCCATTTGCTCATACTCCTGGTTTGGCTGGCCGAGCTTTTGGGCAAATGCCGCCATTGTTTGCAGAGCGTTGTACCAGAGCGCATTGACTTCTATCGGTTTACCGGTGCGTGGCGTAACCACCCAGTCCCCGATCTTGGCATCCATCCAGGTGAGCTGCACCCCAGCCTCGCCTGCATACAGTAGGCCATCAGCAGAATCTAAGTGGATGTTGTAGCGTGTCCCTCGACAGTGCCAATTAACAATGTCTGCCAGCACAGGAAAGAGTTCGCGTAGCAGGTCGTCGTCGCCGGTTACGGCATAATAAGCGCGAATCGCTTCAAAGTACCAGAGGGTCGCATCCACAGTGTTGTATTCCGGTGCCTCACCTGCATCTGGAAAGCGGTTGGGCAACATGCCTTTGTCCACATAGCGGGCAAAGGTGCGCAGAATTGGGCGTGCTACCTCTGGACGACCAGCCGAGATAGTCAGACCAGGCAGGCTGATCATAGTATCCCGGCCCCAGTCGCCGAACCAGTGGTAACCAGCAATAATTGTTTTTCCATCAGGTTCATCGGGCAGTGGGCGGTTGACGATGAACTGGTCAGCCGCTAGTACCAGTTGATTTACCCAGGTGAGAGCTTTTGCCGCATTTACAAGTTGGGTAGTCCAGAGTTCTGTCAACTTTTGCTCATAAGCGCGATATGATTCCAGCCCCGCAGAGCTATTCAAATCTGAATGCTCAGTACTGGCGACAAATGTAAGTGATCCGCTGGGCTGGAGGTGCGTGTGAAAGGTCGCCGCGTGGAGGTGATCCTCGCGATCGCTCATTCCCCGATAACGTTCTACCTCTAAGTCAAATCCGTAATACCAATCGTGCGTAGACGAAACATTGCCGCTATTTGTTAAGAGATAAAGTGGCACAGCTTCGGGAAAAGCGGTCACACAGACTCCATGTTCAATGGAATCAATTCTCATCTGCCAGTCTCCGGCTTGGGTACTACCGTGATAGTCGCGATAGTTGACAAGTGCTTTGAGCGTTAGCGCTAGCGGTCTAATTGCTCGGCACAGGTCATAGCGGATATAGGTAGTATTGGCCCCTGGCTGCATCCATACGCGCTTCTCCAACAACGCATCAGCACAGGCGAATCTCCATACTGGAATCGTTCCTTCAAGTTGGAACTGTTCAATGTGCTGGTAGCCATGCGGCTCTACCACTCCATCAGCCCAACGATTTGTGTGGAGTGGATAAGATCGTCCGTTATACAGGGCAGTCTCGTCTAGCTTGGCAAGCAACAAGGTTCGCCCTAGCGGTGGCTTTAGCGCTGCCAGGAGTAAGCCGTGATAGCGGCGGGTCAATAGACCCGCCACTGTGCCTGAAGCATAACCGCCGATGCCATTGGTGACTAACCACTCCCGCGCTTCTGCCTGACCGAGAGCGCCACAAATTTCGCGTCCAAAGTTGATGCTCATGCAGATGAATTGGTTACTGTTCGTGATAGTTCCAGAGCAATCCACCATCCACGACAAAGGTCATGCCTGTCACATAATCGGCATCTGAAGAGGCTAAGAAAGCCACCACAGGTGCGATATCCCCTGGCTTGCCCAGCCGTCCTAACGGGATGTTTTGCAATAGTGCTTTCAACTTCACCGGGTCGTTCAAGAGGTTAGTGTTAATCGGCGTCTCAATCGCTCCCGGTGCCACGTTGTTAATTGTGATTCCCAGAGGACCCAGTTCAATTGCTAGGTTACGCATCAACATCTTTACGCCGCCCTTGCTAACACAATACGACGTGAAGTGTGGAAACGGTAGTTCCTCGTGAGTCGAGCTAATGTTGATGATCTTGCCGGTCTGCTTTGTATCGATTAAGTGCCGCACAAAAGTTTGAGTGGCGAAAAATACGCCCTTCAGGTTGATATTCAGCACCTTGTCATAGTCTTCTTCGGTGATCTCCCAGAAATCAGCGTTCTTGCCATCGACGCCAGCGTTGTTCACCAAGATATCCAGCTTACCAAAGTGTTGGACAGCGTCGGTAATCATCTGGCGGATATCGCTGACGCTGCCTAAATCTGCCTTGAGCGTCAAGCCTTTGCGTCCGACTGCTTCCACTTTGGCAAGGGTTTCTTGAGCACCTTCTGGATGAGAGCGGTAGTCGATTACGACATCTGCACCTTGCTCAGCAAGATGTATGGCGATCGCTTGTCCAATTCCCCCACTGCTGCCGGTTACCAAAGCGACTTTGCCTTCGAGTTTCATTGATGTTCTCCTTTGTTCACGAGCTTTTTCCGAGCGGCTCAAGTTCCTAGTTGCTTTAACTGCCGTTACTGCCTAAAACAAAGCGTTCAACCGCGTTAGCGAAGCCCTCGTTCTCGTAGTCGGTTGTCACATATTGAGCGGATTGCTGTACTTCTTGACTGGCATTACCCATGGCGATGCTCGTACCGCTGCGTTTGAACATCGGCACATCGTTTGGCATATCCCCAATCGTGGCAATCTCATTCGTGGGAATGTTAAGCAGTTCTGACAGCCGTGAGACGACAAATCCTTTGTTGGCGTTGGGGTGGGTCACGTCCAAGTAATAGGGCTGGGAGCGAGCCGCAGAAACCTCCTCCCCGCCGCCAGAACTTGCACCCGGCTGACACGAAACGTGCTGGCTAAACTCCTTTTGCACGTCGGCTTCGCACCGCGCCACCAACTCTAAGTCATCGCTGACACCGACGATCTTCGTGACTTTGTCGAGTACGTGATCAAAATCAGATACGATTTTGGGCGGGAACTTGACCGTCCACTCCTCGCGATCAACGTGGGGACCGTGAAGCTGGGGCACATACCAGTCACGATCAGTGTAGACCCAGACGTCAAGACCATGGGAACGGATAATTTCGACTACGTGCTTAGCTACAGTCTCTGGTAGAAGATTCTGCTCAATGATTGAGTAATCTGGATTCAGGAATACCCCACCATTGAAAGCAGAAATGGGGGCCGTTAGTTCCAGTGTGTCAACGAACATTTTCATCCCCAGGGGCGGACGTCCGCTGGTGATTGCAAAGGCAATACCGGCATCGCGTAGCTTTTGCACCGCAGAGCGAGCGCGAGGAGTCAGCACCTTCTGTTTGGTGACCAGGGTACCGTCTACATCAGCGACCAGCAGGGAAACTTTCTGGTGTTGAGATTGCGTGTTAGTATTCATTCTTCCTTACTTGCTCTCATTTCTGGGGTCGTCAATCTGTCGCCAATGCCGACCGTCGCGCTCTAGCAATTGGTCTGCCGCTTGAGGTCCCCAAGTACCTGCAGCGTAGTTAGGAAAGTGCTCAGGTGGTGTGTTTTTCCAGACATCTAGGATGGGCTGCACCACACTCCAGCCGAGTTCTACATTGTCCGAGCGCTGGAAGAGGATCGCGTCGCCAATCATGCAGTCGTAGAGTAGCGTCTCATAGCCTGTGCTCGGCTGAGTGCCGAAGTAGTCGTGGTAGTGAAAATCCATCTCGACTGCTCCCATACGCACAGCCGGACCAGGCACTTTTGCCCCAAACTGCAGGCTGATGCCTTCATCCGGTTGAATATGCATTACCAGAAAATTCGGTGGCACTCGCTCCACAGACGTCTTTTGAAACATTAAGTGCGGCACCCGCTTGAACTGGATGGCGATTTCGCTCACTCGCTGTGGCATTGCTTTGCCTGTGCGCAGGTAGAACGGTACACCCGCCCAGCGCCAGTTATCAATCATCAGCTTCAAGGCGACGTAAGTTTCCGTATTGGAGTCAGGACTCACTCGCGTCTCCGCCCGGTAGTCGGGTAAATGCTTACCCTTGACCGTACCTTCACCATACTGCCCACGCACAGTCTGAGTCAGGACTTCTTCTGGGCTCAGAGGCAGGATTGCAGAAAGCAGTTTCGACTTCTCATCGCGCAGAGCCGAAGCTTCAAACGAGAGCGGTGGCTCCATTGCCGTCATTGCTAATAACTGGAACATGTGATTTTGCAACATATCCCGCAGCGCTCCTGCGCCTTCGTAGAAGCCCCCCCGTCCTTCGACGCCCACCGTCTCCGCCACGGTAATCTGCACGTGGTCAATGTAGTTGCGGTTCCACACTGGCTCAAATAACCCGTTACCAAAGCGGAACACCAAGATATTCTGTACTGTCTCTTTGCCGAGGTAGTGGTCGATACGGTAAATTTGGCTTTCACTCAGCACACTACCAAGGTTTTGATTCAGGGTACGAGCCGAATCTAGGTCATGACCAAAGGGCTTTTCAATAATCACCCGTCGCCAGTGCCCAGACTCCTGCACCAACCCAACCTCACCCAACTGCTGCACAATCGGTGCGAAAAAGTCGGCAGCAGTGGCAAGGTAATAGAGATAATTGCCCCCTGTGCCGCACTCGCTGTCAACAGTCGCCAACAGGTCTCGAAGTTGCTGATATGAGTCAGAGTCCTCGAAGTTACCTGCTAAGTAGTACAGCCGCTGTACTAAAGCGTCCCAAACGTCCTTATCGACTTCGCCCGTAGCAAATTGTTGAATATCCTGGCTCATTGAGGCGCGGAACTCATCAGTGCTCATTTGCCGCCGAGCAAAGCCGACGACGGCAAACTCCTTAGGCAGTAGCTGACTTTTCGCTAAGTTGTAGAGCGATGGCATCAGCAGTCGCTTGGTCAGGTCACCAGCAGCGCCGAAGATCACCATCACGCAGGGTGGTGCCGACTGGACTGATTCATCGATAGCGGTCTTTTCCTGGAGTGCTGTCATAGCTTTATTTTTCTTTACGCCCAGTGTCTACACTCTTTTCATCTGCTCTCGAGTCGTGTTGCTCCACGTGCCCACCGAATTTATAGCGCATCGCTGGCTCCAGACCAATCATACTCAGTTGCATATTTTCTCCTTTGTTTCTAGTGAACGAAACGACGCTTCTCCTGGAGACTTGGCACTATTAATAACAGCACCCACTACTACTATCTCGTTGGATTTCCGCGTCGTGGCCTCCACTGCTCCTTAGGCAGTAGCTCCCTCCCCAAACACTACTGCTTGTTCCAACATCCATATAATAGTAAATGCCCTTCTCCTGCAGGAGAAGGGCACGGTAAATATCTTCGACCATCTGCTCAGTCGGGTTATCTGCCGACACGATTACCCAAGCTGTATCAGTTTTGGTCAAGTAAGTGACGGACTCATCTATATAGATCGTGACTTGCGCTCCTTCGCGTCGTAGCAAACGTCGGATAATATTTGTAGCTATACGCACCAGACCACCCCTACTGAGTTCCATATTTTTCTCCTCCTCAGCTCAAGATCTACTTAATTACCGTTTGTAGGGTCGCTAAACCTGCCTGAACATCCGCACTTCTAAGGTGTAATGAGGTAAAGTTGTCTTTATACTCTAATTTTTGTAATCTGACAGTTAGGTGGCTTAGCTCAAGTTATTAAACACAGCTTGATACAACAGCCACGGCATATTATGTAGGCAGATTTATCTACTATCATCTAACTACAAACTCTATGACTGTGGAACTTCAGTCATTTTGCTGGTTCAAGAATGTTTTGTCCAGCCAAGATAAACAACTTAAGGAAGAACTTAAGTTTTTCTACTGTAAATTTGCTGCTTGTGAGCGCGGTCGGACTTCTTAGGTGTTTCAAATCTAGAACCCACGCAGTGTTAACTTGCTTAGGTTCACAAAAATGTTGTCTTGACTACAAGCCAGCGAAAACTCCGACGATTCTGTTACTACCCAAACCCCAGATAGACAAAAAGCGTGATACTCGACAATTTCCTAAGACCTAACTACCTCCCAACCGAATTACGGAATTCCATCTCTTGTGGAGGTTTGGTTCCTTACCTTTCCTGGCGCTAAGAAGGCGATTGTGTAGGCAACTTGATCGGCGTTGAGCAGCACCGCACCGAAGTCGCCCTCAAACAAGTACTCAGACTGGTTGATGTTGCGTTTTTCCAGGTTTGAATCTGTTCTAACTACGGTTGTCTAGAAGACGATGCCGGCTTCAATCACTTCTCCTTTATGAATGGAACAGTTATCCATCAACAAACACGCCCCTGACCAAATCGACTATTGCCGCTCTGAAAACTTTGGGAGCAGTTGAACGTTAAATTGACTGAACGTCAGCGCAGAATGTGGTTTGAGCAATGAATACTAACAGGAAAACGGCAGATCATCCAAAAAGTTCTGTGATTGCATAATTTCATAGAGGTTAACATCTGTTTCCAATAGACAGGCATGACCACTATGGGGTAGGGTAACAACTTGAGCATTAGGGAAAATTCTCGCTAACCGTTTAGCCTCTGCTACAGAGGGTAAGAGTTGATCGCCCTTGCTAGCAATTATTAAAACAGGTTTTGTGTACTGGCTCAGTTGATTCTCGTCAAGGTTAAACCCCCTCATCATAGATAGGCGCTGGATAGAAGTTTTCAAGGGTACGGAGCGGACTGATTCCAACAGTGTTTGGTGTGCTGCAGGTGTCATTCGCTTCCCAGAAGCTAGAAAAGGCAAAAATAATGCTGAAGTCATTTGATACAACCATTCGGGCAACCAGCGAGTTAGGAGTGATCCCCAATGAATCCAAGGTCGTCGATTAAATGACGAAGCTGGATTGACTAAGACGATTCGATCAAATAGTTCTGGGGCATTTACCATCACCTTAAGTGCCAAGCAACCACCGAAGGACTCACCACAGAGGTAAACCGATTTCCGGGGTACCGTTTTTAGTGCTGCTGTCGTTAAAGCTGCAACTTGTTCGCAAAGATCATCCCAGCTGTCCATAACATCAGGTTGAATTACAAAAGAGCAAACATCAAAAGCGGCTTCTACGCTGGCAACTTGCATCAGGGCGAGTGATGTAGATTCGTCCATCCCTGGCAGAAACACGAACAGTGGATGATCTGGATCAAACTGTCGGGGATTTAGGAAGTAAGGCTTGTTATGAACTTTAGTCATCTATGTCCTTAGAGAAATGGAAAGTCCTACTTCCTAGCTACCGATTTGGCTGGGGAAACTTCGTTCAGTCTGCCGATTCAAACAAGTCTTGTCAAGTGATAGACGCTTTAACTCCGCCAGCGCAACACCTGTTCCTTAATCGGGTTGACAAATGGTCGGCCCTCAAGCATAGCGCGGGCAAACTCCGCCTTCAACTGGTAGTACCAACGCGCTTGAGTGTCAGCGTCCTGAATCAGCAACAGAGTTGGGTTGTGCTTCAAGCCTAACTGCTGTTTGGTAACGAGTGCACCATCCTGATTGAGAAATGCCCGGACAAAAGGCCGCACGAGAGGCTTCATCACCGTCAACCAAGGTAAAGTCCAGTAGAAACCAGAATTAACTTCCGTCTCCGTTTCAGAAATCGGGGTTACAGCAGTCAGGTTGCATACCGTGTGGTACCCAGTGCTAATAACTTCGATGCGAACGCTGGGCAGGTGAAACGAGATCTCTACTTCCGGCACACCACCTAAGAGCCGATAGGCGTGGGATCTTTTTAAAAGCTTATGCCGTCGCATCGTAAACCCATAAGGCGATGGATCGAACGCTTTAGCTTTTTCAAACAGTGTTCCGCGTGAGCGCCACCACCAAGCGCCATGTACGAAAGGTCCATGGGCTGGATCCATCAAACCCACCACTGCATGATCCAGGAAGCACGGGAAACGTACCGTCTCCACTAACTGGTAAGGCTGTTCACCAAAGTAGGGAACCACTGGAATATCGATATCTGGCGGATTGGCATCAGCTTTGTCTGACGCCGCCATGTAAATCCAAATGTTTCCTTGGACTTCGCGCACCGGATATTGCTTCACCCGGAAGCGGCTCAAATTAAGGTCTTGACCTTCGACAAGCGATGGAATTGCGGTGCAGCGTCCGGTCGGATCAAAGCGCCACCCGTGGTAACAGCATTCTACCTCTTGCCCATCGAACCGCCCACAAGTTAAGGGCACCGCGCGATGGGGGCAGATGTCACCCAAGGCAAATACTTGACCGTTACGACAACGGGCCAGAAGCACCGGTTCGCCAAGCAAGGTTTTTGCAACCATAGCTCCAGGTTTGAGCTTGCCACCCGGTAGCGCGTAGTACCAAATGTTGCGCAAGAAAAAGTTTTTGTTTTCCGTCACAGTCATCCAGTAAAAGTGAGTACAACACCAGGCTAGCGCCTTGGTTGTTGTAAAACCATCAGCTTTATAGGGTTTTACTACGAGCCTTATAAGGTTTTGGAATCATCCTACTCGTAGTTGGAGTTGAGTTCAAACCAAATTAGCAAGATTTTTCGTGTTTTCTTGGCCACTGCCCACCCTACAAAATCCGCTGGTATTGTTCCTTCTTCCCCTAGCCTCTGAGCCCTGCTCCCTAGCCCCCTTTCATTCGACAATATCAGCAGGCTTTTTGATCTTGGTTAAAAAAGGGATAGAGAAAATGCTACCCAAGATTACTACGATACCGATGAAATAAAAGCAGTCGCTAAAGGCCATCACGTTGGCTTCCCGACGCACAGTTTGCGCGATGGACTGCATAGCCTGAGATTGAGCTGCATGAGGATCACCCAATTTGCTGGTAAAAGACTGGCTAAGTTGTTGCAGACGAGCCTGAGTCTGGTGATTGTACATTGAGACACTATCAACGATTATGTTGGAGTGAAATTGCTCGCGTTTTATAAGCAGGGTGCCTATACTTGCATTTGCCACGGTCGTCGCGATATTCCGGAGTAGGTTATAAATTGCTGAAGCATTGTCAGCCTGCTCTTTTTTGATGTTTTCTGTAGCTGCAAATGATAAAACTGCACCCATCATCGGTTGTCCCAGCGCTCTGACGATTTGAGACCAAACCAACTGGTCATGTGCAACATAGTAAGAAAGCGTTGAATTCATGAAGCAACTAATAATAAATATACCTGTACCAATGCCTAAAACTAGGCGAGTTTCGACGTGTTCTATAATTTTGCCTACTGTTGGGTTGACCAGTGATGACCAAATGAGAACCGAGCTAATTTGCACGGGGTTATAGCCTTGAATTTGACCCAGATACTGCGGCAGTATAAAGCTGTAAGCCAGGACGAATCCATATATTAAGTTGAAAATATTGGCAAAGGCAAAATTGCGTTGCCTAAGTATTCGTAAGTCAATCAGGGGCTGACGCTGATTTAGTTCAATCCAGCAAAAAAGAGTCAAGAACAAAACCGATGTCAGACTCAAGCCCACGATGAAGTCTGAGTCAAACCAGTTTTCAGTGTTACCCCGTTCTAGAACCGTTACCAGACAGATTATCCCAATCGCCAGCACGATAGTGCCTAACCAATCTACTTGTTTGATCAAAGACAATCGCATCGGTTCGGGGTCAATCCAGTGTCTGATTCCAAGCATTACCAGCAATCCCAAAAGTACGTTCAAATAATAGATATATTGCCAGCCGATATTGTCATCTATTAATCCAGTTAAGTAATTCCCGATGGGAATAGGTAAGCCGGTTGTAATACTAACCATTACAAAGCCTATGTGTTGCTTGGCTCTGGGCAACCGCGTTAGCACCATATTGAACGCTGAGTAAGTAAATGTTCCTGAAACCAGACCCTGAAATGTCCGAAACACGATCAGTGACGGTAAATTCCAGCTCATGGCACAAGCTATAGAAAAGCAAACAAATAGGGCCATACTGGCCGACAGATACCGGCGACGCGAGAAAACATTGGTCAGCCAACCTCCTAGAGGAATGATGATCAATACCGCGCTGGTATAGGCTACCGTAATCCAAGTAGCTTCATCAGATGTGAACCCCAAAGATCCTTGAATCTGCTGATTGAGGCCAGGGTTGGTCATCTGCAGATCTAAGGTAGTTACAACGGAACCCAGCACACACATCACAACTCCAAGCAAGGTTCTCGTAGGAGAGACGTGCTCTGGTGTTGGGGGAGGCAGTGAGGGAGACGATTGGAGAGCATGCTGCGGTAGTTGTAATGACTTAACTGTGGTCATCTGTCCGTTTACCTATAAATAGTCCGTCTACTTGTTTAAGGCTTGGTTGACCAAAGCTCGATGGTGAAGCAGCCAATCATTGTTGGGCAAGATCTTAATAGCGCGGTTAAAGTCAGCCAGAGCTTCGTCATAGCGCTGAAGAAGCAGGTTGATCTCGCCCCGGTTGCCAAGGGCTCGGGCGGATTGGGAGTCCAGCTCGATGGCGCGGTTCAAATCAACCAGCGCTTCGTCATAGCGCTGGATCAGTCGATAGAGTTCGCCCCGGTTGCTCAGAGTCCGGGCGGATTGATCCAGCTCAATGGCGCGGTTCAAATCAACCAAAGCTTCGTCATAGCGCTGGATCAGTAGGTAGGTTTCGCCCCGGTTGGCGATCGCCCATCGGTAATTGGCGTCGAGTGCGATCGCGCGGTTGAAGTCAGCCAGCGCTGCGTTGTATACCTCCATTTCTCTATAGGTCTCACCCCGGTTGGCAAAGCACCAGGGGCAGTTGGGAGCAAGTTCGAGGGCGCGGTTAAAGTCAGCCAAAGCTTCAGCCTGATGCCCCATAAGTCGGTGGAGGTGACCGCGGTTAGCGATCGCCCATTTATTTTTAGGGTTCAGTTCGATGGCACGGTTGAAGTCAGCCAGAGCCTCGTCGTAGCGCTGCATCAGTCGGTATGTTTCGCCCCGGTTGGCAAGGGACCAGTCACAGCCGGGGTCGAGTTCGAGGGCGCGGTTAAAGTCAGCAATAGCTTCATCGTGTCGCTCAATTAGCCGATGGTGGTAACCGCGGCTAGAGACAGCCCATTTGTATCTAGGCTTCAGTTCGACAGCGCGGCGGAAGTCAGCCAGAGCTTTGTCGTGGCGACCCTTTTCTTGGTGGTTCCAGCCCCTATGAACCAGAAACCAGGCATAGTCAAGGACTATTTCGAGGGCAATAATAGCTGCTATACCCCCGACAATAACTATTAAGGCTGTTATGAGCTCCATTGAAATATTGTTGCTATCTCTACGGATGCACTACAGTAACTTCAGTCGACATACCGGGGACAATCAGTGATTCGTAGCCCTTAATACTCTGGGGGTCGAAAAGGATTTTGACCGGCACCCGTTGGACAATTTTAGTGAAGTTACCTGTGGCATTGTCCGGCGGTAAGAGTGCAGTCGCAGACCCCGAGGCCGGTGCAATGCTGTCCACCCTGCCCCAAAAGCGTTGGTGCGGGAAGGAATCTATCCGAATTTCTACTCGTTGGCCTGGTCGCATCCATTCGAGCTGTGTTTCTTTGAAGTTCGCTACGAGCCAGGGGTTGTTCTCCTGAATTGCGATCAAAGCTTGTCCCGGTTGGACTCGTTGTCCTAGGACGACGGTTTCGGCGTTACCCACTCGTCCCTCAGTGGGGGAAGTGATGTTGGTATAAGATAATTGCAGTTTCGCGTTTTTAAGCTGTGCCGCTGCCTGGTCGACTGAGGCCTGAGCCGCTTTGTACTGACTTTGATTCGCTTTAATTTGCTGCGCCGTCGCCTGAGCCGTGAGCAACCCACCTTGGGAATTTGCCAGTTGGCCAAGGGCCGACGCCACCTGTTTTTCGGCGGCGA
>JAABUQ010003629.1_pt1 | contig 27835 bp, 31 predicted proteins | sample 5560001 | NCBI WGS metagenome assembly JAABUQ01 (sample SAMN10711888, study PRJNA513371) | rock metagenome | isolation source: Antarctica rocks | place: Antarctica: Victoria Land, Finger Mt nord | collected 2015-12-18 | reverse complement strand
GGGAAGAGAAGGATTTCTTTCCATGGGGGGGGGTGTTGCTGTAGTGGACGAAGTCCAGAGCGGTTTCCTAGAAAAGGTAGAAAAAGGGGGGGGTGGGGGGCTAGGGGATTCATCGGAGATGATGGGGGAGTCCTCCAGGGATGAAGAAGAAGCTTGGAGTTTGAGTGCGATTCAGGGGTGGGATTTGATAATAGACAGGGTGGTTTTGAATGTGGTTTCGTGCCATCTACTGCTACCCCTATCTTAGGCTTAAGAAGGTTAGGTGGGTTGAAGAACTTTCTCTTCCATTCCCAGCACCCAGTTCACGCGTCAAGGTCGAGTTCCCAGTCGACCATCCCATTCCACACGCCCTTCTCAATAATCCAGTATAGCGCCCCTCCGGCCCCCAGTAGCACACCACGCGCACTGCTCAACAACATCAGAACCCTGGCTAGCAAAGCTCGAAGACTCTTACATGATCAGAGCTGCAGCCCGTATCATGCAGCGCGCAATACGAATCCGGGCAGGAGGCGCACCTCCGTTGCGAAGAAGCGAGGCAGGATACACAGAGCGGACCGCACTCGTAGCAGTGCCGCTCGGTGCCCTTCTGAACGCCATGATATCAGCGATATCTTTACTTGCAAAGAAGATGAGGTGTTGAAGCGATGGGGGGGGCAGCGTACACACGCGGTACGCTCATCCCCACATCCCCCCCTCGCCCAGGCCGTTCAGCAGCTCTTCGATTAGGCAAGTAGAAACGCAGAGGCCGTTGTATACCTTGATGCTCTTGTCGACGATGGGGGACAGCGAGGTCTGCGTGGGGGTCCAACGATTGCGCTTGGGGACTGTGTAGCAGGCTTCGCACCACCAGATGTTGCAGCGTTTGCACCAGCGGTCTTTGAGGCAGGTTTCGCAGCGGACGATGAATGGGGGGTAGGTTTTGCTGTGGATGTTGGTGGTGGTTTGCTGGGCGGATCTGATGGTGGATGAGTGTCGAGGGGGTGGGGAGAGTAAGGGTAGGCGGTCTGGGGGTGAGGTTGCGGGGAATGCTGGGCCTTCTGGACATGAGCTGCATGACTGGCAGCCTGCTAGTCTGATGGTCGCGATCTTGGGATTGGGATCGAACTCGATTAGTTTGTCTGGGTCGTGGGGACATAGCACGGCGTCAAAGGCTATCAAGCCGGTGCATGCTTTGAGTAGGTTGGGCAAGTAATCTAACAGGCCTTCGCCCTGTGATGAGAAGACACCTCGTCCAGGGCCTTTATATAGTGAATGAACGTAAGGGTCTGCTTCCCCTGAAGACTGCAACTTATTGTTATGGGAGACGGTGGCTCCCAATTGAGCGCCAACCGAAGTGGTAACACCTTGGATGTCTGCATTGGCTTGGCGTGGAGGGTGCCCATCCAGTATTCGACTTCTGAGCCCATCGCTATTACCAAAGCAATACAAGCCTTTTAGCTTTGGCCAGACAGACGGCCGAGATGGTCGGATCAGAGACCCTAGAAGCTGTTGAATTCTATCCGGTTGCAATACATCTGTGTTACGCAAAGAGAGTATTTGAAGATTAGAATCACTCCTGCTTAGTAAATCCCACACGACTATAAGGGGCACATTCAGACCGTCCAGAATCAGGATCCGGATGTCCTGAAAAACATCACGCCGTTTGAAGGTTGAGAAGATGTGTTTAAAGGGTAAAGCGTACAGCGCACTTAATTCAGCGTCAGTTTCGTCCAAAAAAGAGGAATCTCTATCCGGCGGATTTGGAAAGTGGTCTCTAGAGGAATCAATGTCCTTGAAGGGTTCGCTGAAGGAATTGCTGAATTGGACGGTTGAAAGGTCCACATAGCGAAACACTAGTGGTGTTTTGTAGACGAGTCGTTGGAATTGCTTTGATGTTGCACTTAGAAATACGAGAGACTTGATGCCAATGTAGGGACTGATGTGTCGAAGGATGAGGTCGTTGCTCAGTAAGTCTATCAAAGACAGCGGAAGACTGCCGGTCATTGTAGCCATGGGTGATGTTAGCAAACGCAGCTGGTGATGCTTTGACTTGGATTACAATAAGAGTGAACTGGTTGATAAATGTTCCCGACGAGCACTAGAGGTCTATTTTGTCCCCTCTGATTCCCAGCTTATTTGCGAGGCATATTCCCACGCGCTAGCTAGGTATCTTCTGCCCCTGGAAATATCTAGACCAGGGAACGATTGATGAGAACCACCACTCTTGCTACTAGTGCGACAAACCATGATGGAAGAGCAGATAGCTACATGTGCGTCCGTAGCTGAGTCTATACCTGAGATGCCAGGAAGTCAGTAGAACAGCGAAAGGGGAAGATAAAAATGTGTTGATATCCATTGAATGTCATGATACTTGCAAGGGAAAGCTCGATTTCGACAAGTCAATTCAATCTAGCACGTTACTAAAGAAATAGTCAATGCGAGTAATACTTGTCCGCCCTGTCAGGTCCTCCACGCTGCATAGCAAATCATCGTCATTTCTCCTGTGTAATAGAGTAACACACCCCAACAAACCTCCCACATGCATATCGCAAACACGCTAGCAATGCTCTGCTCCTCAAGCGCCACAGCAGGTCTTTGAGTGACACAAGACCCGCTGACGATCATTCCATAAACGATTGCCCGAATGCACGCGTGATCTGCCATATGAATCAGTCCCTGTGGCAGCATTTGCAACTTCCCCAGGTTTGTACCGAGAGTTCAACACACATCTCTAACTTTTTCGTCATCATCAATAAACCCCTTGCATGGCCCCTATGTGCCAGCAATAGCCCTCGCGGGGCAGTTGTTGCAACGACGGTGGCCACAAGCAACACATTGGAAAGTGTAGTGGATATTCTGCTTGTTTAAAATCCTCCTGCATTTGCAGCAGATGATATTATAGAGGACGTTCGGGGTGGCCGTGGACACATCTTCGATACCAGTAGGAGCTACTGAAGCGTTGGGAGGAGTGGTGACAATGACCGTTTCAGGTTTGCCCAGTGTGGTAGTGACGTTGGAGGCAGCAGTGGTGGTACTAGGCCCCGAGATGGAGGTGGGAGTAAGGGTGAATGACATTGCGTTGGTCAAGTTGTTATGATTATTGATATGAATGTTTGCTGTGTAGGGTTCTGGGGATGACTTGCTGGTGTGGGTAATGTGGATGAAGGGTGGAAGAGAGATGGTAGAGGTACGCTTCCTGAAATATCTGTATTGACTTGATGTGTTAGAGTGCGTGTTAAGTATCGAACCAAACAACAGTGTTGTGTAGTGAATCAAAGGGGGTAACGTGTTTGGGGAGACAAACCAGACTCATAGTGTGAAGGGCGAAAATGAGAATGTGTCAAGGCATCTCGAGTGTTGATACTTGGCGATTGGCTGTGATCGCCCAGCACCATTATACAAGGAGTCGGTGATATTCCATTATCTCGGCGGTAAGTCTTGACCTGTGCTTCCACCTGCATCCTGGCCGTAAGAGTTGGAGACGAGTCGACCAACGGATTGCCTTTGCCACGGTTCGGTATATCTCGGGCGTCCCGTTCTCATATCTCAGCCAAATTCGGCCCAATCCCAGAGTATCGGCGGAACAGCCTGTCACTCCCTGCACATTCTGACTAAGCTTTGGGACCACTCAGAGCATCCTTTGCCATTGGGTCGAGCAGATCAAACATCCAAGGACAATTCAAAGTACGAATCCCACAACGGCGTGGGTCACCTCATCCTCCAACGCACGATAAGTGGCCATGAGTGGATGGATCTGGTCATCTGCAAGGCCAGTTTCCAGCCAAGAGCCTCGGTGACGTTGACAGTACACTTTGGCTAAGCACCGTTGACGATACATAATTAAAGCAATTGATTTCTCATGGTCAGGAACAAAAAGATTGGCAAGTATAGTTACTGGCAGATGGGCATCTTCTTGAAAAAGAAAAGCGAGCAGTCCAGGCTGCGCACAACGAATGATGCATAAGAGATATATCGCGTGTATGAGAGGCAGGCTTCACCATCGTCTCTTTGGTCATGCCTGAGACTAAAGATCATAGATAGCCACGTCCTAATCTCGCCTGCAACAAGCTGACGCACTTTAATTAAGAGGTTCCTTCACCGATCTATCTAGAGCGTTCTAAGAAAGTAAGCGGGAAGATGTGCACGAGGATAGTGCGACATGCAGATTACAATTCTGCAAGATGGTACATTTTGGGAAAGAGGCGAGGGGAAGAATTAGACACCCTCCCTAAAATAACCCCTGTTGCCGCGTGCTCTCCAGCCTGCTTCAGCCACGGCCTAGCCTTGAACAGGCCTAATGCTCTGGCTACAGGTACCTAAGGTAGGTACCTATGCCCCCGCAGAATACGGAATAGAGGACGCTGCGTCGGCCTCACAAACGCTTGACGAGCTTTTGCTACACGGATTGCTACCTGTGCCGCCGCCCACTTTAACTTGCCATTGAGCCCCATTGATCGCTGTAACATCGCATTCAATCCCTGCTGCATGATTGATCCACCTCTTCTCCCTTCTTAGAACAAGCTCCCCTCACCCCGCCACGTCTTCCCCCGGATTCTTTCGCCGCCAACGCCATGACCCTGATCGCCAACGGCCCCCTACTACGACGAAATCACCCCCAATTCCTGGTCGCTGACCTCTAGGCCACAACACAAATCACCATGTGCTGTAGCTGTCGAGCTCCTTAAACGATCACATAGACACATACCTTAGCTGGCAGCATCCCACGATCGGATACTTTGTCACATTCCGCCTAGTCGCTCGTGCTTTGTTTTGGATGCCCGAGACATAAAGATCAAGGTACGCAGCCTGGCAGCGCAAAGACATTTCTGCCGACGTGCATGGGGGCTGTTGCGTCGCCGCACTCGGAGCTGACACGTTTCCGAGAATAGATTGGTGGATAGCTATCAAGACAGACAACCTTAGACACCGTGCATCTTACACGACTGGGCCAAACCTTGAGATCGGACCCTTCCATTGGTGACAGCTCCGCATCTACCCACAGCTGGCAAAGCAATATACACCTATTCCGATCGCCTGTCTCGGTGACCTATATCAGATATCTCTTCTGGCTCTCCACTCTGTGGCACGGGTTGCTCTGTCGGAGCTTTGGAGTGTCAATGTTACCGTTGCACTGAGACCTCCCAACTTTGTGTCGCCGCTCCTCCCTGGTCTGGCTGTTTTATTTTCGACTGTTGAGGCAATGGGCCGCAGCCCTGGCCCGATCGATCCACTGCTAAACGGTGGCCCTAGAAATGTTTCTATATTACCGTCATCTGCAAAGCCTACAGAAGCGGGAGATGGAGAATCCATGGACATAACCCCTCCAAGCTCCAGTACGATGGGGCCGCCAGCGCACAGCAGCCCAGATCTTGATCCTCACATTACCCTGAATGGGGGGCCTACCGACACGACGCAAGGCCAGACTGGGCCAGCAAATAATCTCGCCAGTGCTGCCGCTGCCACTTCCTCACAGCAGCCGAAAGTCGTACAGACTGCTTTCATCCACAAATTATACAAGTGAGACTGCCGGCCATTGGTGGCAAGGTCTGGGCTTACGTGAAATAGTATGCTAGAGGACCCTACCATACAAAATCTGATATCTTGGTCGAGCAACAATGAGAGCTTCATAATGTCACCCAAGGCAGACTTTGCCAAAGTTCTTTCGTGAGCCAATTCGCACAAGAGAGGTATGGAACACGGCTGATAGGTTGCAGGCAATACTTCAAACACACCAATATTTCCTCCTTCGTTCGACAGCTCAACATGTACGGCTTTCACAAAGTGAGCGACGTCTTTCATACCGGTTCACCAGAGTCAACGCTTTGGGAGTTTAAGCATGGAAATGGCAACTTCAAAAGAGGTGACCTCGCCGGGCTTCGGGAAATCAAAAGACGGGCATCCAGACACGCTTTGATACATCGAGATTCATTCTCGGCCGCCAATCACCACAAACCTAGCGTGTCGCAACCGGGAACGCCTGCAGAGCCCATATTGGATACTGGGGAGGCTCGCCTGGCAAATCTAGAGCACAATATGTACGACGTACACGCAAGACTCATGCGTACCGAGGAGAGCAACACCGCTCTAAGTGCGAAATGTCAGGCATTGAACGAAAGCCTCGTCAAAGCTCATCAGGTGAGCGGACTCTGCTTAAAAACGCCGGCTCTGCTAATGCAAATCAGTGGAGCCTTGAATTGACGAACCTCGTGTCGTCCTTCATTCCAGACCCTGAGCATGCCGTCCGACGTAGCGGTAGGTCCCGTGCAGTATCTCTCTAGATGTTCCATACTGACATAAGCTAGCATGCGCCCTTGAGAAGGACATTACTCGCCAGCTGGACATGATTCGCAACTACGAAGATCCACACGAGTCTTTACTCTCTGGGAGGCAACCCTACTTCTCGAACATGGCTTTGGCGGAGCCAGTATCTCCACATCAAGTCCCGGTTGAAGAACGACGTACTTCACTCCATGCTATCCCTCCTCGACATAATACCCTTCGACCGCAACCCCCACCCCATCACAATGCTCCCATGCCTCAACGGCGATATGGCTCTATTGGAACCGCGAACCCGCTCCCAAATTATCACCGTCCTCTCCAACCTCAGACCCAAATCTCATCATCCCTCCACCCGCATCCTTTGGCGAACGTGCAAGAACCACCAGGACCAAATCTTGGCCGAAGACATACGTCTGCGGACATACGGGTCCCCGGGTGGCCTGGTCATAACACTGGCTCCCCAATGGCATCAGCCGAGTCGTCGGGGCATTGGCCATCATCTCCCATGCAGCCAGTAAATCCAAGCGATCAGCACTTACGGGACCACTTGGCCACTTATGAATTCGGCGCTCCTCGACAATCAATTAGCTCACAACAAACCACGCCTCCACTGACTAGCAATGACACTACGCCTTCGACATTGAGCGTGGAAAGCAACTGGTCTTTTGGTGGATCCAAATTCCCGCCTCGACATCTGGACTCCGCACCACAAACCAGACGCTCCAGCATGGCTAGCAATGTCCACTCACTTCTTAATCCAGCCGAGACGGCAGAGAGGGACGAGGAGGATCCGGTGGGAGATGATCGGAAGAGGAAGCGGATGCAGTAATGATACGACTTGTATATCTTGTATAATCGCAAACTGTGGGACTACCTACGGGTAGTTGTCTTTGAATACCATAATGCTGAGAGCAAAGTTGTGGACTCGTCGATATGTCAGAGAGAAAATGGGGATGCTGAAGTTGGACACGACTTTTGGGATAGAAAAGTCGTTGAAACCACGTCCTAGACCCCAAATTAGATATTGGCCACTATCTCCATCATACCTCGAGACCTTTCATGGGTAATGATGTTCTCAGTATGCTGACAGATCAGCTCGAAAGTCATTGCCCTCAATCAATGTCAGGGCGTGCCTTCCCAAATGCAAGAGTCTTGTCGCTTCTCTTTCCGTGTCACATGACCTTCATCTGCCCCATCCTCTTCCATCTTCTTCCCCTCGTCTCCCCGTGCCACCACATCCCAAAGACCCTATCCCCAATCCCCCATCTCCAGAAGTCCTTCGGATTCTTCTCCTGCAAGACGAGTCCTACTCCCTCGCACACTCAGCCGAATAATCTTCGCAGGTAGGAAATCCATTGAGGCCATGCGCTATACCATCCACACCGCCCTATCTCTCAGCCGGCGACCACAGCTTAGTTTTCTCGCAGACATCAACGGTTGGGAGGGGGGGCAGCGGGGGGGGGAAAGCGATGGAGTGATTCAAGGGGCGGAGGGCAAAGGTACGTGTTCAAGGGAAGAAGGAGCTTAGTAGGGAGAAAAGGGTGTCGGATATGTTGCAAAGAGAATGAAGTCGCTTATTTTTAACTCAATCTGCATCTTGGGGGAAGCAAAGCCGTTCTCTTCTTTGGCTGATTTCCGTCGCCGTTGGGAGGGGGGCTTGTGCGGTGGTATTCAGTGACTGGCGTGAACAAGTATGGTTTCTGACAATGTTGTGACCTGCTTTGACTGTGAGGGTTTGCTGAAGTAGGATGTGACGCTGTGGGCAAGAGTGATTATGAAGTGGCTTCGAGGAGTATGTCAAGCTTTTCATGTTGAGAGTCTGTATTGGTTGTTTTGTTGTGAACGATAGAGGTGAGTGATATGCCACTGACGCACGCTCCCCCCTCCGTATACAAGTTCAAGAATCTAATATTGCAATATATATTTTCTAAAATAAGGAGGATTTGCGGTCTACCTCCTCAATGGTCAAAGCGCTTGACTACGAATCAATAGACTCCAGGCTCTCCCTAGGTCAAGTTTGATGTCAAAATCTTTCTGGCAACTGGCAACATTTTGTGCCAGAGAGGTCATTGAGGTTTCTCGTGGCCTGGAGCTTTTTTCCCCTTTAGTGGGCGAGTGTAAGATTTGGCCTTTGAGTTTCTCTGCATCCATCGATCGATGACAAAAGCAAAACAACTAATGGTGTTTCGGGCTGAAGAAATTCAGTTGCTTCTATTCGGGGGTATGCCTAATATATCTTATGTGTACGTGACTAATCTATCTCATGTATACATCGCCGCTACAAAAAAAGCGTTCTCGTGGTAATGACTCGCAAGTACAATTCGCAAATGCTTCCAATGTGTTTTCCCATCACAATTATACACTGCCGGATTCTAGAAAGCACTTCTCGTAGTACCAAAGCTATAGAAGGCCTTTAATGATACAAACGCCAAAACGAAATGCGTATGTCAAGATATAATGGACGTATCTGGAGTTGTCTACCCCTGGTTTGCATGGTAGACCAGAAGCAATCATCGCTGGCTTAGTTGGACGGAGGATCCGGGGTTTCAAAGTCCATTGACAGTTGCAGTTAATCTATTTCGAGTGTAGACCGGCCATGTCCTCTTGACAACTCTGAAGGGATAGCGGGCTCGCTCCGATCGTCGAGGTAGAAGGGGCAATTGAGCGTGCTGTATGACCTGGTCCAGCTGAGGATCGGAAAATAAGTTGTCACTGTCTTCGGACATCTCAACGTCGTTGCTGCGCTCCGTGGCACCCGCACCCTCGAAGACTTGATTCAGTATGTCGAGCGCAGATGCTCGATCAGTGGGATCTTCGATTGCCATGGTCTTATACTTCAACATCCAAGGCTCCGTACAGGCCTGCCTGGCCGCGTCAAGGATTTCGTCATTGTTGTTCAAGCTCCTACTGCGGTAATTGTATACATCTCTGGCGTAAGCAATGGTAACGAACAGAGACCAGATGTCAACCTTGGGTGATTGGCGCTCCCGTATTCTGCCATCAGAATCCGAACAATTTCGAAGTCTCCGTATCTCGGGAGCCATGTACCAATGTGTCCCTTGACACGAATAGGCATACTTTGCAAGTTTGCCGACGCCGAAATCTGATAGACGAAAATGGTACCCAGGTCCTTCCAAGGAACGGCTGCATAGGATATTCTCGGGCTTGACGTCTCTGTGCACGATGTCTTTGTAAGCAAGGAAGTCGAGAGCCGACAGCATTTGCTGGAGACAACGCTCTGGCCGCCCAGAATTAAGGGTGAACATGCGATGCGTGCTTAAACCATCTAGGTTTCCCTCTTCTAGACTCATGAATATCTTGATGGAGGAAGAACCATCCTCCCAACCCTGCGATGTGATCAATTCTGCAATATTTGGCTATCTTACAGTAAGCGTTATCAAAGAGCATCTTTTGGGATTGGTATCTCACATGCTTCGATCGTCTCATCAATTCGACCTCTCTACGCACTTTCCTAACGCGTTCCTGCTCTTGCGACCCCGGTACCCAATCAATTCGCTTCATTGCCATCACTTGGCCAGAATCAACATCTATGGTCCGCCAAACTCTTCCAAAAGCCCCCACCCCAAGTAAGCGTCGCTTGAGATAGCGTAATCCTGTTTGGTTAGGTTCTCGAAATGCTTGTTCGGGAGTGATCATCGCTGAAGTCAGAACCGTCTCGGTTGGGTCACGTGTTCGAGCCTTTCTTGGATTCGTTATCGTTCCTTTCTCCTCGTCCCAATGTTTTTTGACGACTTCTCTGATCTTGTCTTCTTTTAGAATCCATTCTATCTTGAACCGAATCAGATCGCCGTTAATACCACCCATTGAGATGATCTCGTTGAATCCTGGATGTACCAATACTCTTCTTGGTAAACGTCCGCTTTCGAAGGTCTTGCTGTATGCACCGGAGACTCGTGTGTTATGTCTGGGCGACCGATCGTAGAACATTATAATTCCAGTATTCGGATCGTCGATCTCAAAGGAGCAATGAATGCGAGAGATACTCAATGGTCTGAGAAAGATGTCGCAATCATAGCGGCCAAACGTGACGAGCGTGTTTACTGAAGACTGACTGTTGATGTGGAATCCAATATCGAAGGAATCGACATGGCTCTTCGAAGACATCGAGACAAGGGGACTGTTATCCTCATCTTGAACCACAATCTTGGCTTTTTCATTCACAGGGACGAGCGAGAAGAGCGCCTTCGAGTGGGGTTGCCGGCGTCCAACTTGATCAAGACTCAACGACATAGCAATGTGGTGGGGAAGTCGTGACAGTGTCTGTAATTTAGCGTAATCCTAAAGCACGAATATAACGGTGACAGATAGCACAAGGGAAAATCATGACAGCTTTAAGCATCTATTTTGATAGCTGCCAACGAAGCCATGCTACTGCGCATTGGCATGGAAAATCAAACACAGTTTCGGAATCAACCTGCTGAGCGGTTCCCGATACAATAGAGACTATTCTGATGAGCTTGCAGAAAAGATATCGTGTAGGTAGCTTCAATGCCTGCATTTCGATGAAGCAACGGCATGTATGGGATCTGCTGATCTGTCCAAGGGCATGCTCCAAGTATCAGATCCTTGGGGATAAACACCCTAATAATAGTCCATGCTGCCTGCTATTTTGGCTCCCTTTTCCTCGTCTGCGAATCATCAATACTGGTGACACGCGACCTAAGGAACGATGGAGCGCGACATGGAAGAAGATGTAACATTGCCCTATGTCTCAAGTCCTGTTAACTAATTGCAGCCGTGAGATCGTCCAATGAATATGGACTCGAGCTTCCGAAACTTGTGTCCTGCATGAAGATCAAGAATACAGCAGATTATTCCGTGTCGGTGAATTGAAGATCATTGTGGCCAAGAAACAAGGATGATTGACTGCAGCCGCTGGACACTACTAACGTGAGCGCCTACAATGTGATGGATGGTCGACAATGCACTTACCTCTAGTCCAAACAATCTATATGCGGTTTTCTTGCAGCACGCTCCCACGAATGAGGAATAGCTTCAGGGCTGAGATTTGTGCGACATCCACTACGAGGTTACCATTTTCGTGGGGGACGAAGAAAGCTGGACTGGCCCCTTACTGAAGAAGATCCCCCCAACTGGCCTTCTCTACCTATCAAAAAATCTATTTTCCTCCTCTGTTGAGCTCTTACAGGCTTTCTCCTTCAGTTTCAATGTTTTGAGTATTCTGGGGTGCTGGTGGATATAGAAATAGGTATTCTGGTAGGTGGTGAACGCCGAACCGAGGGATCGTCTCTAGTAGGCGGCTCTGGGGGCAAGTCCAGCTTTGTTTGTCCCCCACGAGCCATTGTAACTACCTTCTCTGTTCTACAGCCCGCCCAGAAGACACTTCGCAATATAGCTGTTGTGACTTACATCATTGAATTGCTCGCGCATGCTATTCTTCGAAGGTCGCCCCCCAGCACTGATGATGCTACCCTGAATTATCAGCAGCCAGAATGTCTTATAATCCTATATACGAAGCTTCAAAAGCTCTGCCAGTAGAGAGGATAGCTAAAAAGCTTGAAGACTTTGCAACAGCTGGCCAAGATCTGTCCAGAAGGCGCTTCAGCAGATCGCCCCCTCCCTTGCCCTCCGGGCCATCAACAGCGTACGAGGAATCGAACCCGCCAAGTCCAGGTGAACAGCTTCGAGACAGGGAAAACAAGGAGCTACAAAACTCAACAGCCGACGAACAATTCGCGATACAAGTCAAAGATGAACTGGATCGGATACGTACTGCAAGAGACAAGGGCCTCCTTTGGCAGCCCAACCTTTCTGACTGGGATGAAGCTGCGGAAGCGAACGTAAAGTACAGATGGATGCGGCAGGGTATCTGGGATGATCAATGGGATATTGAGCCCGGCAAAATTTGGAAACATGAGTTGGAAGACATTCCGCAACCAGCGGGCCCTTCACACTCTGTAAAAGGCGGAAAGTTGGGAACAAAGAAGAAAGACAAATATTCCGAACTCCAAGATGAGTACCAAGAAATCGTACGATCTGCGGTTGATCCTCAACAACGGCAATTGTCACGTCCATGCTATCAGTTTGTTCACCAATTTTGCGAAGAGCGGCAGTGGATCAAAATGGGCTTAAGCAGAGAAGGTCAAGATCAACACGCCAATCTCGATACAAAAGCCTACGAGAGCTTGAAGTCTCGTTGGATTAGAGAAGGCATTTGGGATGACGACTGGACCTTGATACCAGGAGTATCGTGGAAGCATGAGCGACCACAGAAGATCCCGCCTCCTCAGGAGATGTTTCGCAGGGCTGATGCTCTCAAAGCCACCAGGATGGAGCAAGCTGAACGCCCGCCGGATTGGTACTTCATGGCATCCACAGAGCTGCTCACAATATTCGATCGAGACCTTAGTCCATCATTCCCTTCTAAGTGTGCATCTGACCCGTCTCGTCCTAGTACCTTGGAGCCAAGCTCCGAGGTGATTCCACCCGGAAGCGATCGGTCCGTGACATCACGAACATCTAGGGTGATAGGTCTTTCAAGGTCTACGCGCCAATCGACTGCCAAAGCAAAGCCCAATGCAGCGCGTCAGGAGCATAACCAGCGCCCAACAAAATCTCCTGCCAAGAAACCCACTGCGAATGCTACGAGGATCAAACCAACTAGGAAAACTCCCCGGAAGCGAAAGGACTATACTCCAGAATTGCGTATCGCCAAATCCAGGCCACTGAAAGAGCGAATATCTGCGAAGGAAGAGACAAATCACCAATCGACTCAAGAGGCAAAAACACAAATAAGTAACTATACTTCGTTTCCAAAGCCCCGTCGTGCAGCAGCCTTAGCGGCGATGGAAAAGCTGACGAAAGCGACTTGACCATGATCCGATACTGCTATACAACGGTCTACAATTTGGAATCTTGAACACGGCTTATGTCGAGGCCGACTATAACATACTAAGAATAGCGAGGGATATGTGGATGACCGCGAGGTGTGTAATCTCCAGGCTCAGTAGGGGTAAGGGCTGGGCCCGCCGACGATCCGAATGGCTGAAAGAACAAGAGGTCCCCTCGGTCCCGATAGGACAATTGAGAATGTCGACCTATTGTAGTCATAGCAGAAATTGGATATACTCTACCTCGAGGTACCTATGATTGTATTATGATAGAATTTGGGATGTCAATCTGTACTTTATTGTTGAGAAATCTTCCCCAATAGTAAAAGACTATTAACATAGATGGTATCCAATCCCGACCATTATTAAACACAAGGCACTGGGAGACTGGCAAGCAAAGCAGTAGCAATCGTAAGGCTCGTCCATTGGCTATACCATAACACATTTGTTCATCGCGAAGATGAATAAAAAATCGATTCCAATGCTTTGGCCAACTTTTACTTCGTTGCAATAGTCCAATATATTGCCATCTTGAATGACCAGAACACTTTGATGGTTGGGATGACCGTCCAAGCAAAGCTCAACGAGAATGGTGTTCCGCACCCGCGTACGTGGTTGTTGTTTGAGGCAATGGACGGGAACGATCCAACACGACGATCTTTCCATCGCGCAATTAGCGGATATACAAGCAGGTCAAGTCGCGCCGAATCGTCATGCACTACCATACCTCAAGAAGTCTCCTTCTTACTACCACAGAGCAGACCCTGTGACCAGGCGCTGCTGCTGTCGTAGAGCCTGGGAGGATGCTCAGCATGCGCACTGGGGACGACTCACTGGCACTATCAACAGTCTGCGAGCCCAGCGTGGACAGACCCCTGCAAATTCTCGACAGCACGAAGGTGCTTACGACAGAAGGATCGAAATCTCGAGATCCTAGCAAGTGGGACACAATAATCCGGCCAAGAAACGGAAAATGTACAGGTTTTAGCCGATACACGAACAGCATGATCTAGACAAGCTGAAGCTGGCAACTCATTGCAAGGGAAGGGGCGTGCTTGCGTTAAACATTTAATCTTGGCTCGGTTCTGCGGCTTTTTGCCTCTTCTTCTTGCTCTTCTTGCGCCTCCTACTCGACCTTTCAGCCAACACCTCATCGAGGTAGTTGCCCAGTGTGGGGGGCCGCAGCATATCATGAGCGTCTCCTGCACTGGCTTTGCCAGCACTTCCAGCTTGGTCATGAACGAGAGAAGTATCATCATGCTCGTTGTCAAATTCCACCATCCTCTTTCGTTTCGACTTCCCAAGACTCGACCGCCCACCATCATCCTCGCTCTCCTCACCTTTCCGTTCCGACTGCACAGGCAGACGGGATTTACACCCGGCCTTGTTTCCCCCAGTCGTCTCTTCCGCTTCTTGCCTCCTCCGATTCTGGTTTCGTTCCCAATTTTTTCCGAGCAGCTGCCTCCGTAGCTTGTCGTAGTCCTCCAGTTCCTCCCTCTTCATCTCGCCATCTTTTGGCACTGTAGCACCCACACCAAGCCTAAAGAATAGCATTAGACCATACAATCTCTTCAGACCTCCCCCAAATGTCAGAAGAGTGCGGAAGAAGACGTACAATTCTGGCTCGGCGACGAACAACGCTTCATCTTCTTGCTCAAGTCCGGCTACCGTTTCCGTAGCGTGCTTTGAGGTGGGAGATGGAGGGGAAAGCCACGATTGGATCAGTCGCTGAGATTTCGAGAGGAGCAGAGCAGTCTTGTTGGCGAGGAGATCGGCTTGGGGAATTGTGGGCGCCATAAAATCCAGAGGGAAAGTTGTCAGAGGGGAGCCTCGGGAGAGTGATTTCGGAACCATCATTCGGCGGAACGTTTTGCCGAAGCCATGCGCGGATTTCGAGCTATGAACAACTCCCCTCTTTCAAATCTTTCAATTCCCTCCGGCTCAAGAGCACGAGTTCGGCCACAATGTTCAAGCTCACGCGCAGTGGGCCATTGACTGCTGCCTTCAGATCTGCAAAGGTTTGCCCTCCACCGTTAGCCTTAGTGTTGCAATGCGAGCCAATTAAGAATCAACAGGATACCTCCAGAGCTCCTCTCTTGCAGCAAAGGCGATGGCTTTCAATCCATGAATACCTTTCTGCGAACCTTCTGAAAACGGTACGGCTCCTTGTGGGGCGAGGGTTGGGCCATTGGCTGACGGAGCATAGTACGGCGTTGGAGTACCCAAAGGCTCTGTCGCCCGTTCGGCGGCTGAGGCTGAGACTATTGCCAAGGAGATTGGTATGCTATAGATTTTGACTAGAGTACTGGAGGTTCAGGAGTGCTGAAGTAGTTGCAGGTGGTGATGACATGGTCATCAAGGCCCAAGTTCTTGCCGGCGGCCGAGGGAAGGGAACATTCGACAATGGGTTGAAAGGCGGTGTCAGGGTCATCTACTCGTGAAAGCCTCTTTATTTCGGCAATATCTCCAATTCTGATAGCATGTTCTTGCAGACCAACGGAAGCCAAAATGTTCGCAGCCCAAATGATCGGTCACAAACTCGTCACGAAACAAACGGGCGCTGCGGGCCGTCTCTGCAACGCAGTTTACATTTGCGAACGCAAATTCGCCCGTCGCGAATTCTACCTCGCTATCCTTATGGACCGCCAATCGCAAGCCCCCGTGATCATCGCGTCATCTCAAGGAGGGATGGACATTGAGACCGTGGCCAAGGAATCCCCTGAAGCTATAATTACCACGAACATCGACATCCATAAGGGCGTCACTGATGATATTGCCCGGAACATCGCCCACGAGTTAGGATTCTCCGAGCAGTGCATTGAGGACGCCAAGGATACGATTCAGAAGCTGTATAAGGTATTTATGGAGAAAGATGCCACGCAGATCGAGATCAACCCCCTGTCCGAGACGAGTGATCACCAGGTGATGGCTATGGATGCCAAATTGACGTTCGATGATAATGCAGAGTTCAGGCAGAAGGAAATTTTTAGCTGGAGGGATAAGACGCAGGAGGATGCTGATGAGGTCAAGGCGGCTGAGTGAGACGCTTCATCTGTTCTATCAGGAGATTGAAACTGATAAGTGAAGGTCGGGACTCAATTTTATTAAGCTCGACGGAGATATTGGCTGCCTAGTCAACGGTGCCGGTCTCGCAATGGCTACAATGGATATCATCAAACTCAATGGTGGCTCACCAGCTAACTTCCTCGATGTTGGTGGCGGCGCTACACCCCAGGCTATTAAGCAAGCTTTCGACCTCATCACCAGTGATCCCAAAGTCACAACTATCTTTGTTAACATCTTCGGTGGCATCGTACGGTGCGATGCGATCGCTCAGGGGTTAATCAGTGTGGTGGAGAGTATGAACCTTCGGACGCCGATCGTGGCGAGGTTGCAAGGGACAAATATGGAATTGGCTGCGAAGCTGATCAACGAGTCGGGGTTGAAGATTTTTTCGATTGATGATTTACAGTCGGCGGCCGAGAAGAGCGTTCAATTGTGAGCAGGTTCCCTTCCACTATTTGATTTTGGTCTGTGCTTACATTCATGGTTCCAATAGCTCGAAAGTAGTGAAGATGGGTAAGTTCTCTCTGTCCCAGCTTGCAATAATGGCTTGCGCACTAATGACCTTTGCCCGCTTTAGCACGCGATATCGATGGTAAGCAAATTCTATCCCAATGCATTTCCTTCTTGTTATTTAACTTCAGGGGTGGAAGATTGCTGACACTAGAAACGGTAGTTGGCGTCGAATTCAATCTGGGTCTGTGAATGCATCTGCAGAACTGTTGTCCTCCTTTGATACACTCATAGTTCTTAGCCTTCCAGCGAAATCTGGCATTTATTGTCCCTTCTCCTTTTGATTGCTTCATATGGGCAGTCATCTTGTGCTGATACTTTCATACTCTCTTCTCCATTTGTCTCTTATACAATGCTCGCTTTCGCGATTTTGCTATTCCCCAAAAACCATGCATTGCATGAAACCACAAGCAAGACACCCTAAAGTCTTTCAGCATGTTCTTCAATCAGGAAGAAACAACCAGAGCCGATCTAGTCGCTTTTGCATATTCTTCCTTATTCTCAATGCTTCTAGTATCAGCTCACATTTATAGATCTAGGATAGGTATCGCCCTCTAGCCCTCCAGTCTTCCTGACCTCTTAACATATCAAACCAATAACGACCCATCTAAGCAACGACCATCGACGGACAACCGCCCACTGAGACTCCCGACCCATCTCAGGCAGTAACTTCAAACGATCTATCGGCGCCCTCAAATTCTTCCACTCCACCAGGAGCCTTGCATACACCTCATGGACCGCAATTGGACAACGATGAGGACATCCACCTCCACATCATTGCGATCGCACCTTATCAGTATCGAGAAATGGTTTTAATACCCCCAAAACTCCTTGGATCACCCTCTCCTGAAGAAGAGTTCAGCCATCTTATTAAGCACATTGAAAGATTTTCCTGTCTGGCCCCCAAACCACCACGTGGATCGTGATACCGTTCAAATCGACTGGGAAGATGGTTCCCAATTGGCCTCCCTCACAAGTGGCGACGACGGTCTAAAGGCTCTAATGGTCCGGATAGGTTTCAATGCCAATTTCAGAAAGTGGGGTGATTTGACAATCTATGCCGTATTAGGTGCTGGTCCTCAAGACGAGGAGAGAAATTTCGAGGCAAAAGAAGATGGCCATGAAGAGGATGGAATGGCAGACCACCTGCAATAGAGACCGACAGTAGCGAGCACGCCAATGTGTACCTACCAGCAGACGACGAGATCCCATCTAGGCCACTGACGGAGACTGGGGAGTTAGAAACTGCCAGTGACAGTAAAAAGAGCTTTCACTCTGCCCAGGAGCCGAGCCATAGAGCTCTGACTGTCTATGAAGATGAATTCAAGAAAATCACTGGCCATCCTCGTCCTGATGACGCAGCCAGTGAAGGGGCTCAACGCAGATCAGACTTTCAGACTCCGGAGCAAGCTCGTACCCCGGAGCAGCACGCAGCATGTGAACGCGCGATTCTCACAGTTCGTCAAAGCAAACAGGCTGCCGATGCCTTGAAAGCGAGTGAAGGCGCCCGGACCCAAGTACAACGTAGTCCGCTAGTCCGAGGAAGAGGAAACATCGGAACTTGGGTTCCAGATCCGCTCCCTAGCGAGGACGAATCTGACTTTGACCACGAAGGGGAGCTTGCAGATCGCATCGATGATCGTGTCGTGCCCTTTGATCGACCCTCCACGAGACAAGAAGCTTTCGGAGAGGATAGAGGAAGTGAGGGGGTGCCTGCAAGCGAAATCGAGGCGGCGCCAATTGTTGAAACGACGACGGATGCTGGAGTATTACTTGCCCTGCGAATTCTGCCTCTCTCTGATCACGATAAGGATCTCTTCTTCGAGGGTGTGAGGTTTGGGCTCGAGATCGCTGCTCGGGCTGCTACTCCCCCTCTTACAGGCCTCGCCACTAGTCCCGCCCCGAGTGCTTCCCACATTGGCGCTGCGGATGGTCCTGAGGCTGCCCCCACAGCTCTTCCTGGGCCCTCTGCCCTTTCCACTTCCTCTTCAGCCCCTGAGAATGACTCTTCAGACACGCGTCGAACTTTTGGGGAGGATCGTGATAGTGGTTCCATCACACGAGGACTATATGGGTCTGTGGATTCAGATAGCGGCTCTGATGGCAATCCATCGAATGCGCTCCCCCTAAGAGGCTCTGCGCATACTGAGTCGGCTTGGAGAGCTGAAGCAGGGGACACTTCTGGACCCGCCCACATACCAGAATCGGTAGTTCACGCTGTGTCTACTGCCGATGGCGCTAGCGCCCTGGCCGGTCACCAGGGACCCGCTACGCGCTTGAGCGATGCAGACACTAGCACTACTAGAGCTGGGGCTTTGAATCCATCCCCGGCTTCTAATACCTTAAGCTTGAGGACTACAGCTGCTTCATCACTTCACCGAGCTAGCACTATGGCTAGCCCCAATTATTCGAATGCCAATCCAAGCATCTCGGGAGTCATGGCGGCAGACTCATCGCCCGTTTCTTCGCCGCATGTAAACACTCACGCTGGATGGTCAGACCATCAGCCCAACACCAGCGGTAGCCTCCATGCAACCGCTGCAAACCGAAGTACTGGGGTAGCTAGACGTATGATCTCGTCAGCCGGTCCTACTGCGATCAGTGTTCGCGACATCAGCACTGTGCCAAACGCCCCTGCCTCCACCGTCAGCCTAGGCGCCGTGCGAGATGATGCTGAAGTGGGGATTGCCTCCGCTGCCCCTGCTGTCCCCAGCTCGTCTACCCAAACTGGCCCTTCCAATCGTCAAGCCAGCTCTCTTGCCTGCTCCCTCGCATCCTCTGCCGCAACTCAACCAGGTGAATCAACACAAGCATCTGCTGAGGCCATCGCTCCAAATCCGACCAACAACGTACCACTTTGGAGTATTACATATCCGAGGGCCGATCGACGGCCATTGTGGCAGTCAGACCGAGAATTGCAAAGGCACATCCCGAGCACTCGCGCTATCTTTGGCAATGTCGCGTATGCTCCTCAACATGGTGCAGGGTTCAATACTAGTGGAGGAATGAGGGCACCTGAGAGATACCTAAACGCCGAGAATAACCCTTGTCAGCCACGGAATAGTAGCCAATTCAACACGAACACATTACCAGATCCATTCGGACAGCGTCCAAACCCCCGCAACAACTCCAACTACGTCTCACTTCCATCTTACACAGCACGCCCCCAGGACAATCGAGCATCAAACCTTCAAGGGAATCTTCGCACCCCAAGCCCCTATCCCACGACGCCCAGGACTGCCCCGAGGGGTGCCTTCGTTCGTAATACCTACGTGTCACCATACCTCCGATAACTACCACCTGGCCATGGCGCTGGAGGTGCGAGATGGGGCCGCACGGCCAACCCTCGCGGAAGGGATCGTGGAAGGGAAAGCCGAGGTGAAAGGGGAACTGGTGATACGGGAGGGGGCCGCGGACGGTGGGGTGGTACGAGAGACGGATAAGTACGGCAAGATGGCGCGAGGCGAGCTAGGGAAGAAGATGAGGGATGGGAGGATAGAGGGGAGCGAGAGTGGGATACTGGGGGGAAGCGAGAACTATCGAACGAGGGCTGGTGAAGGTGTTTGGACTCGCATCGGCGTCTAAAGCTAGGGGTGGGACAAAGAAGCGTGGGGTGAATTTTGGGAAGTTTTAATTCCTTCCTTTGATTCGATGGAGGGATGTTGGCATAGACGATGTGGTTCTGGAGTACTTTCCGTGTCAGGGGTGAGGGATTTGAGTTTCTTTGCATTTCCTTTTTCGGTTTTGTGACACTGCAAATCCGGGGATGACAATTAAGAAATTTGATTTCCTTTGTTTGATTCGATGCAGGAAAGTTGGCATAGATGGTGTGGTCCCGGAGTCTTTGCAGTGCAAGGGGTGAAGGACTTGATTTTCTTTGCATTTCCTTTTTCGGTTTTGTGCCCCTCCAAACGCAGGAGCCTTGCACAGTGGACTATTTGTTCCTTCCAATCGGATCAAGACTCGAAGACATCTTTATAAGTCATCTTCCTCTTCTCTTTCGATCATTTTTGAAACGTCGCTATTACTTGCGTTCGCGACCGCGCTAGTAATGTCTTTGAAAGAACAGTCTTCCCATTTAAGATACACTGAAGATGAATGCCGGAATATTGCACTGGCCGATTGTCATTCCCCCCCTTCTCCCTCTTCATTCGGGACAAAGACCTTTATTTCGCGTTCCTTGAGGCTTGTTCGAAGCCGCTTTCCTCAACTCGGCATAAAACTTAATGCCCAGCAATATATCTGACACCGAAGGTGCCATCTCCAGACCTAGGCTAGGCGCGAAGCTTCAGCGCGCTAGCCCGAACGGGGTATTTATTATGCCAAAATCGTGCCGCAACAGTATTAGTCGCAAGATCCCCTGCGCCTGACCGCAACATCGATTCTACCAACACTTTGGTGATCTATTTGGAACACAGAGGGCTACGTCTCATTTTGTCTGTTGGGTATATATTAAGACAGGTTCGCCGCGCTGTCTGTTGGTCATTTGTCTATTTCACTACCGACCATTTTCCAATCGAGACAGAACGCCCGTTAGCTATTAGCTATTCAACAGCGCAAGAAATCTATCGATCGTTCTATTATATACCCTCTCTCGGCCAATCAAACAAAGTCAACAAACGAAACCCACACGCTCAATCAATCATGCACGTCCAGTCACTCCTTTGCACTCTCCTCATTTCTACGTTATCTGCTGCTGTTAAGGCTCAGACCGTCGCCAACTACCCCAAGTACGTCGAACCTCGACGGCACATCCGAAACGTCTCGAGTAATATTAGCGTTTTTGCTAACTAGATCCCAGGCCCGCGACCCCGCAAGCCGGTTGTCCCGGTGTAGACGGCGCGTGGTATCCATCCGACGCTGCTTGTTCGGCATACTGCAATTGGAACCTCGCTGGTCCTGGCATCGTACCTGGCAATTGTATCGAATTGAATCCTACTAAGTGGGCTTGCGCTTGCGGTTGATTTTATGGTCGAAGGGTTTGGCCTCATTGACTGGGATATGGGGAGTTTCTTCGCGCCTGGACTGCGGCTGGGCATTTGCCTTTGATATTATAGTCGCAAGTGTCTAACATAATGAATGGTTGTATCTCATTCTGTGCCCGTGGATATCCTTTGTAAGCTATATATAGTCAGAGAAAGTCGTGGGTTAGCAATAGAAAATGCAAAGCCATCTGAGCCCGAGACCCCAAGATTATCAAGCATTTTCCAGCGTAAACGGCGTATAGTGTAGACTTGTCGTTCCATTCCATTGAATATATTCCCAAACCAAACACCAAATATCATCACCGAAAAAGAAGTCATCAAAACGCAACCTGATCTGAGCACAACTCAAGATCTCGAACTCAGACGCACTGCAACAAATGTATTCACTTGCCTAACAACTAGGCTTCCCACGTCCGAACATTCAAAGCACAGTGCTTGCCTATCTACGCCTGCCACCTGTATATCCTAACCCCGAAAAGAAGCACAACCCCCCTGAACCCCCACCACCACATCAAACCCAACCCGGACCCCCCAACAGCACCATCTCTGATCCACCCCCTTCAACTAACCCCAAAACCCTCCCTCTCCCCCCATGTTCACGTGGGTGAGAGAAGAAGCTGGACCACTTCCCAGAGATGATCCCCCTATTCTAACATCCCCACCCACCAAACCATCCAACTGCCTCGTATACATGCTCCGCTAGCGTGTTCAAGCCCAAGGAACGAAGTCTCTCGGAAATTACATGAAAATTGTACCGATCAAAAATGTATATTTTGGTGGGTACATAAGAAAAGCAAAAAGCCCGGGATCGGTCTCGGGGGGCCACGGGGGCGTAACCCCAGGGGCTAGGTAGTCCAAAAACTCACCTTAAGTTACCCGCGCCCAAAGCGCGCCGCGCAGAAAATGTTGTTGGGGTAGGTAATTGGCAATTGGCAATTGGCAATTACGGCCGACCCATCTCGGAGTTAATGTGGACGTCGCAAAGTGCTGAGGTGAAGGAGAGAGAATACAGAAGTGATCCCCTGGTAGAATACATGGTGTAAAGGGCAGGAACCAGGGGATGGACAGCGCGGGGGGTTCTTGTGTGTGTGTGATGTCCTTTACTCTATTGCAAAACAGGAAAAAATGGTGGGGGCGGGGGAGGGTAATGCAACTTTGCGCGGGTGGAAGAGCGGGCGTACTTTAGGAGTTTAGGCATCATCGGGGGCGGACGATGATATGGCTGACTGCGCAAAGATGGATAACAAGATACACGAGATGGGTTTTGGCGAGCGGGAGGGAAGCGTGATGATGATGTGGATAAGGACATCCGAGTTCAATTCTTCAAGCAGCGAATGGTAATATGTACATCTAACCCCCTTCTGCACCGTCTAGCAGGCATTCTTCGAACTTTTGAAGCGAAACATGACGGTCCCATGTCCATCCCTCCACTATTCCATCGATCCATCTCCCACTCCCATGTTCTCCTTCCATCAATACAAACGCTTCCCCTCCCACCTCGCCTCTGCCCCATTCATCATCACCCATCCAACCTCCCGTTCAGATATTACTAAACGTACAAGTCCAGACCCCCGGGTTCTTATCCTGCGCCGTAGCCGTCACAGCCACATACACACACCCCACCTTCTTCAGTCCAGTATTCTTAAGCGTATCCGCATGTCCTACGGCCTCGCTCCCCTCAGGCCCAGCCGGCGTCTGGCTGTCACAAGGCCAGTGAAAGCCATTCGGATCGTTCTCCGGCGCAGAGTCCGGCTGGGGTAATTCGCACTGCCACATGCGCATCGCGGACTCGAAGGGGCCACGGGGGAATTGGGGGTTGGCGGTTGAGTTAGTGGAGGAGGCGTCGCCTTGGGCTTCGTTCTGGGCGAGCTGCTGGCCGTTTTGGGGGGCGGGGAGGGAGTGGGCCATGTTGGAGCCGCCTTTGCCGACCTTGGAGGTTGAGGTGTCGAGGGAGTTTTGCACTTGGGTCATGTCCCACTCGAGGGGGGAGGATTTGAGGGAGGGCATCCAGGCGACGCGCATTTCGTTGATGATGTCGATGATGGGTTTGCCGCCTGAGCAGGGGGAGGACCAGTCCGAGGCTGAGGTGCCCGAAGTGTTGGAGGTGGTGCACTTGCCTGAGGAGGTGGAGGGGGTGCCTGTTGAGCCGCCTGGGGCGGCGGAGCTGGCGGGGGAGGCGGCCTGGGGGGATGCCGAAGGGGCGGGGTCGTTGTTAGGTTTGTAGGCGAAATTTTGGTTTGTGGCGGGTGCGGAAGACGGGGCTGGTTGGCCGGCCGGCTCGGTGACTTGTTTCACGAATTCCTCGTAGTGCATGCCATTTGCGTTCCATTGGGCAACGGGGGTGTCGCGTTTTTCGTGCTGGTGTTGGAGGTTTTTGTGGGGGTGGGCGAGGGCGCCGGCGCCGAGGAGGGTGAGGAGGAGGATTGAGGTATGCATGTTCGTGATGGCGGAGGATGTATTGGATGTGTCGAGATGTGGGGTTGTGTTTGTTGTGATATTGAGGGCTGAGATTGAGTAATTTGTGGGTGCTTTGTTAAGGGATCAAAGGATGTTGAGAGCACGAGGACTTGTAAAGAAAGACCGGAGCTTGCCGATGTGAAAGGGTTGGATAATGAGTGTGAGAGCGAGACCTTGGCTCAGCTTGGAAGACTTGCCTGTACAGATAAAGAATGGATCTGAACGTGACAATGAATAGTGTGAGAGTGATGGAGAGAGAGAGAAAGGTGGAGGGAGGGAGGGAGAACGTTGACGGTGGCCGAGGAATATATTAAGATTGCTTAGATGAACTAGGGGGAAATGAATGGAGCCCCCCCTCTTTGTTCACCCCCGCATAATTGAAATTGAATGATTCGAAACACTGCAAATATCTCGTTTACCTCTCAATGAGTGAGCCTGTGAGCGTTCAGGGACCACTAAGGGCCCCTCAAGAGCCGAGTAGACGCTAAAACATTATGGTTAGAGGTAGTGCCTAGAGGTTTAGAGCCAACCTAGCGCCCAAAACAGGGGATTGAGTATTAAAGCTTCAGGCGCAAAACAATTGGACATTGTTCAGTCGTACGAAAAAAGAAGCACAGATACTTCGTAAATAGGAGCTGATTGTTTTGTGCCTTTGAAGAGTCATTCTTGTGCAAAGTCATTCTTGTGTACCCAAAATAGAGGGCTGACAGCAGCAGTAGAGGGTTCAAACCAAGCATTTAAGTGAAACGCCTTCGCACGGTGAGCTGACGACGCCTGATGCCTTCCGACGGCGTCCTTTGCCAAACAAGGTGGCCATAATGCGAGATGATGAGATGCAGGGATCGGCCAGGGGAGGCGTCACGCCTGCTCGATTCGGGTGATTGGCGTTGGATGGCTCCCGTTATTCCCCTCCCCTGGCAGCGCTAATGTGCAGAGACTGCACTCGGCCAGTCTGCCCCTGAATCGTGCAATCAAATCCTTCAAATCATACGTAAATTTGGAGATCCTGGAAATCACCTTTCGCTCTTGTCTTTTGCTCCATGATTGATTTCGGCGACCGAATGCTGATTTGGAGATACTTTTCAGAACTAGGTATTCGCTTTCAGGATTCCAACCAGAGGTGGGACAGCGGCTCTTCTAAGAGGCCTCCCGCAAGAGTAAGACGCATTTTTCGGCGGCCGTAGCATCAAATTTGCGGAGTAGGATTGATGTGGGGAAGGACATGTTTGACGCTAAAGGCTTTGTGCTCTTCAGTCCCATGGTTCGTTTACGTTGGTCTGCACTCCAATTTCATGTGTATCGGGGGGTTCCATGCTCCGACTGGCGACAAGGAAGCATTGGCCTTTGCTCCCTACAAAAGACTACAGTGCGGAGACATGTGAAGGTTTCGTATTGATACAGTGTGCAATCGTTGCGCGGTGCAGATGGGCTGTCAGTGGTGAATGCCATGAATCCTCTGGGTATGTGAGGGCACTGTGAAACAGCTTGCAACCTATACTCTGTGGGAGTTGAAAATCGATTGGCAGCCATTCGAAGTGTTTGTGACAAACAATCTCGTCATGGATGAGGACTCCGCCGTGGATTGCGTTTCACCTGCTCGTATTTGTTGGATTGTTCGAGTCACGGCCGAAGCATGATGACTTTGCAAACTCATCAGACCACAACCATGAAAACGAATCCTTGGACAACGATCAGACAAGCCGTCGCACCTCGTTCGGGCGTTTGGTAGAATATGTCTCTCCTCATACATGTTGCTTTGCATTCTTTAGTGTAGTAAGGAAAATACTTCGCCATGGATTGAGATGAGACATGAAGTCAGCATAGTCGTATTACTGTGGGGAGAGACATACAAAGGATTGCGATCCCTGCGCAAACTGCGCACACTGCCTCTTCCGCCTCTTGAGTGAGGACTCCGCTACATGCGAGTGGCACAGATGAAATGCTTCGTGATCAGACGGCGGAAGCGAGACGATGTAATCGGAGTCACAGAACAATCCAACCAAAAAGCAAAGCTCACAAAGCCAGAATTACACACGATCAAATTTATCCTATGCTTCTAGTTGCACTCTATCAGTTGGTCGACATGGCCAGAGAAGTTTTCACTTTCTGCTCTGCGCAGCGGCCAAACGATCATGTTCTTCAATATCACTGATGCAAAACGTATTAGCAATGCCTTCTTAGTCGGGGGGAGGATGCTATCATACGTAGCCTCCCACGGATAGCATATCCAGACATCATCCACCGTCTCCGCCGCCAAATACCTCCCTTCATCCATCATTGCCTTCGGCAACTGTCCCTTCTTCGGCTTGTTCTTGTTCTGTAGCACAACAAGGATTTAAAGTCAGTGTGTGCTCTCTTCAAAAGGGCGGCTCTCACTCTCCCATTGTCCATCCTGGCTGTCATGCCTTCGGTCCTCCTCCGCGTCGATTCCATGCGGAACCCTCAGGATAAGAAAGACTTACATGCAAAACAAACACACTGAACCTCGCTTTCCCCACGTCCCCTTCCCCCTTTACCTCCTCCCTCGCCTTCTCCACATCCTTCTCCAACTCCCTAACCGCGTACTCCAACGTCGTCCTCGTATCATCCACCTCATCTACAATCAAAACATTCTTGCCCACCAAATTCGCCATGCTCAAGCTGCTCAGATCGAGCCATTGGGTGCGCGTGACTTTGGTGCCGGGGGTTTCGATCACGCTGTCGGTGGGAAGGGGGGTGGTGCTGGGAAGGGATTCGTAGAGGGAGAGGCCGATGGCTTGGATGGGGATGTTGGGGTGGGAGGGGCGTTTCAGGAAGGATCTGCGATCTTTTCAGGACACAATTTTGGAGAGGAGGAACAGGAGGCGGGTGGAAAGCGGTGTTAGAGGGGGGATTGGATACCTTAGGATGCGAGCTGGGACGTAACCACCGCCGCCGATGGCGATCATGAGGGTTGGTTGGAAGTCATTGAGGATGCGGGACGCCGAGGCCTGACAGAGTTTGTGTACCTGCACGGGAGGGTTCTCGCATCAGTGACCTGCTCTTACGCGCGATCTGCTACTGAAGTGGTGGTGGCACGAGCATAGGCGCACCTCATTGTAGGTCACGTAAACCTTTTGAACCATATCTTCGACTCACAGGAATGCTGTTTCACAACGTGTTTCAATGTCCAGCCCAAAGCTTGTCTTCCACTTGGGAATCAGACATCAAGTTGGCATAGCGATCTCGAGGTCTTTGTATTGCATATTGTCAGCCTTCTCTATGCATTCGCCACCGAAGACGACGCCTTGTTGACCCGTGGTCGAAGCAATAGTGGCACCAAGCAAAGGCACATGTGCGGGCGCGCTTCACTTTCCCAACCGGTAACTAACATCCCTCCCTCGTCCCGGCACTTTCCGCAACCAGCTACGACGTCATTGGCGCTAGCGACATGGGGTTGTCCATGTGAGAGATAGAATGCCACCCCTCGACCCCTCCTCCCCCACCAGCCTGGCTTCAGTCTTCCACAACACAACTCACCACTCACTCAACTCCAATCAACCAAACCCAGATACGTACCTAAACCAAGCACAACCTCTTTAATCTCTCTCCACTTAGACCCTCAACATGGAAACCATCAAGTACTGGGGGGGGGGGGCGGGGCGGGGCCCGGCCGCGCGGGGGCGGGGGGGGGCGGCCCGGCGGCGGGCGGGGGGGGGGGGGGGGGCG